>Ga0066903_100003830_pt1 | contig 12470 bp, 8 predicted proteins | sample PanSoiMetaGPlot1_FD_67491 | JGI IMG/M metagenome (GOLD analysis project Ga0066903, IMG submission 67491) | Tropical forest soil microbial communities from Panama analyzed to predict greenhouse gas emissions - Panama Soil - Plot 1 (version 2) | ecosystem: Environmental > Terrestrial > Soil >...
CGGGAATTTCGCAGTGACTTGTACTACCGTCTGAACGTCTTTCCCATCCGCATTCCACCTCTTAGAGAACGGCGGGAGGACATTCCACTCCTGGTTCGCTACTTCGCAGAGAAATTTGCGCGGCAGATGCAGAAGCCGATTGAATCAATTCCGTCTGACACCATGAGCCGCCTACAGGAGTGGCATTGGCCAGGGAACGTGCGAGAAATCGAAAACCTGGTCGAAAGAGCCGTCATCCTGACGACGGGCACAGCTTTGCAGGTACCACTTGCTGAGATGAAGCCGCCCCCAGCAGTAGCAATGGTGCTGCCTGGAGCGACTGATGGCGCTGAGCGATCAGCCATCTTGAAGATCCTGAGGGAAACAAGAGGTGTGCTCGCCGGTCCGAACGGAGCAGCATTGCGCCTGGGCATGAAACGCACCACCCTTCAATACAAGATGAAGAAACATGGGATCACTCAGGACGAATGGTGGCCGAAGGCGTGAACACAAACAATACGACAAGCCGGCCGAATGTTCTTCAGCCCTCCACCGGCCCAAATTAGGGGCTTCATCACTGAGAACGGGCCTGATTCGCTATCAACAAACAGTCAATGGCTTGAATTGGAGTGACGACGGAAAACCGTCGTTGTTTGGGATGCCGAACAAATGCCCAATTTCGTGCCCAACTGGCACTCTGCCGAATGGTTTGGCACGAAAACCTTTGGCACCGCTGGCTTCAGACTGCTACCTCAATTTTCAGCAACTGCTAGCTATTCAGTGACTTTCGAATCATAGCGCCTCTCACCTGCAGTTTGGCACGGCGGATGCCTAATCACACCGCATGATGCCGACAACGATCGAAACTTTAGAATGCGTGCCGAAAGCAAGACGCACGCGTGAACAAGCTCGTCAGCTATTGGAATCGTTGCGCGCGACTTATCAGGCGCTCTCTGTAACCGAGCGTGAACTGGCGAAGGGGAATCTTGTACGAGCAATGCGCGTGCAGTTGTTGCAAGAAAAGGAATAGGAGAGCGGATGCTTCGAATCAGTGTTTTGAACGGCCCAGGAACAGCGTGCCTCAAGCTGGAGGGCAAACTGGCGCACGAATGGGTAAAGGAGGCAGAGACAGCCTGGGCCACACTCTGGGCCATGAAAGAAAACAGGGACCTTGTCGTAGATCTTCTTGATGTCTCGTTTGTCGATGATGCTGGCCATCAACTCCTTGCTGCCATGCGCCATTCAGGAGCGGAGTTGATTGGCAGTGGAGTTTTGGTCTCGGCGCTCATTGAAGAAATCGAGGAAGCTGAAACAACCGGACACGGGAACAACGAAATACCCAATGGGACACAAGGCAATACAAATTAACGAGGAACAAGAGATGACGAGTACTCAGAAACTCAACAAGTGCACCGAGAGCGACTACCGCGCGTTGTTCGTCACCTGGTCAGAACCGTTGCACTGGCTGTGCTACACGCTTACCGGTGACGAAGAACTCAGTGAAAAGATGCTTGAGGCAGCGTTAGAGCAATCCCTGAAAGGCGCAGATCAAGTGTTTCGTGGCTGGATGATGAGCTGGGCTCGACGGCTCATCATCAAGGCGTGCATTCACAACGTCCAGCCCTGGAAGTCCCCCTCTGGCGCACGAACCTCTACCCGTATTACCGCTGAGCGTGGGTTCGCTAGATGCAAATCTGGATGTTGCACTGAGTCTTTCGGCCCGTGTCCTGCGTGAAAACTTACTAAAGCAGGATGTCCTCGCGCGCTTTGTGTTCGTGCTTAGGGCGATCGAAGGTTATTCACGCCGAGATACTTCTTTACTCCTGAACATTGACGACAGACTTTGTGAATGGCTTTATGTGCGCACAGCGAAAACGTTGAACAAAAACGTCGAGTCATTTGAAACCGCGAACTTCATTTCGTTTCTTGATGAGAATTCGTACGAAACGGCTCTCGCGGGAGATTAACTCGATTCCGTAACTCACATTGGGGAATGATTATGCGAATACTCAGTTTCCATAGGTACGTGGCCTGTTTCGGAGCGGCGTGTCATGCCGCCCTCCGAGCTCTGATGGTACTGGCGGTTCTCTCAACTGTGACAGCCACAGCCCAGGAGTCCGGTACCCCGCGTGTGTTGACTCTGGACGAAGCAATCCAACTGGCGGTCTCCAACAACCGAACACTTAAGATTGCCAGTCTTGAGATCGATAAGTCGAAGTGGCAGATCGCTGAAGTAAAGACTCAGCGGCTGCCTTCGTTCAGTGCCACCGTTCTCGGATCGCAGTTGCTAAATGAAGTCGACTTTACTTTTCCTGCAGGCTCGTTTGGGAGCTATCCGGGCATCGGCCCCATACCTTCAACCGAAACTAAGGTCACGACGCCACGCCGTCCGATTGCCTTTATTTCCGGTCAGGCATCCCAGCCCCTTTCGCAGCTCTACAAGATTCATCTTGGAATTCGGTCGCAGGAATTGAATTGGCAACTGTCTGGCGAGAAAGCTCGTGAGCAGCGGCAGACTGTCATTAAGGAAGTCAAAGAAGCCTACTATGCCCTCCTGCAATCAGAGAGTGCGCTCGATGCGGCGGATGCGAATGTCAAGCAATACAAGGAGCTTGATCGCGTGGTTCTGCAACGTGTCTCGCAAGAGGCTGCACTGCAGTCCGACAGTCTGGAAGTGAAAGCAAAACTGGCGCACGAACAATACCAACTCGTGCAGCTGCAAAACTCTCTCCAGTCGCGCAAGGAGTATCTGAACGATCTTCTGGGCCGAGATATCCGTACCGAGTTCTCCACCGAACAGGTGCCTGCTGCTTCGTTCGAAGAGATCGAGCTAGCTCGGGCTCAGCGGATGGCGCTCGATCAGCGTCCAGAAATCAAGCAAGCCGAACTAAACGTCAAGCAGGCTGAGTACGCACGACGAATTGCGAAGGCAGACTACATCCCCGACGTGGGAGTTGCGTTTAACTACACCTCGAATTTCAACATCGATGTTCTTCCGAGCAACATGACAAGCCTCGGCGTCGAATTCAAGTGGGAGCCCTGGGAATGGGGACGTCGCAAGGATGTTGTCAGCCAGAAGATGGTTGTTGAGAACCAGGCGCGAACGCAACTGAAAGATGTCCAGTCGAAGGTCTTGATGGATGTCAACCAGCGCTTCCGAAAACTGGACGAATCTAGAACGCTGATTGCGGTAGCGCGCGCTCAAAAGGAAGCATCGCAACAAAAATTACGTGAAGTTACTAACCAATACAAAGAACAGGCTGTCCTGCTTAGCGAGGTGTTGAGACAGCAAGCCTCGGCCGCTGGCACGCTCGATGAATATCAGCAAGCGTTGCTGGGATTCTGGACCGCGAAAGCAGATTTCGAAAAGGCGATGGGAGGAGACCAATGATCGCGAAAATACAAATTCACAAAACGAAACTCCTGGGACTCGTGCTGGTTACGATCTGCGCATTCATCCAAGCCGGTTGCACTCACGCCGCCTCGGAACGGGTCACCTATACACCGGTACGAACAGCAGAGGTAGCAACGATCTCCACCGGTAGCGAAACCCGGTACTCCGCCAACATTGTCCCTAATGCCCAAGTAGATCTTGCCTTCAAGTCCGGCGGGTACGTCGAAAAGATACGGCAAGTTCGCGGAGCGGACGGGCGCATGCGTAATGTAGATAGCGGTGACTGGGTCACCAAAGGAACTGTGCTGGCAGTCGTGCGGCAGCAGGATTACGCGGACCAGCGTGAAAAGGCTCGTGCACAGTTGGCCAGGTCACAGTCCGACTATGACCATGCCAAGCTGAATTTTGACCGAATGTCGAATCTCTATTCGACACAAAGTGCCACCAAGCCTGAATACGATCAGGCTAAGGCTCAACAAGAGAGCGCCATCGCGGGCCTGAACAATGCCAAGGCAACGCTCGCAGAAGCGCAGACCGCAATGGATGATTCGTTGCTGCGAGCGCCATTCGACGGATGGGTCATTCGGCGCAACGTTGAAGTTGGCGCCCTGGTCGGCCCATCAGTACCCGGGTTCACCATTGCAGATACCAAGTCGGTACGTGCCGTTTTCGGCGTTCCCGACAATGCAATGGGTCGGATTAAGCTGGGCCAACGGCAGCCGATCGTAACCGATTCACTACCCGATGAATTTATGGGTCGAGTTACGGCAATTTCACCCGAGGCCGATCCCAAGAGCCGCGTGTACTCGGTTGAGGTAACAGTTCCCAACCCGAAGAATCAGCTCAGGTCTGGAATGATTGCGTCTCTCTCATTGGCAGGAGAGATCTTGCCCAATTCGGTGCTGGCCGTTCCCCTCAACGCTGTGATTCGCGACCCGACAGATCCTGATCGCTTCGCAGTGCTGTTGGCCGAAGGGGCGGGAGATCCGACTACAGTGCGAGCCCGGAACGTCGAATTGGGTGATGCCTACGGAAACATGATCCAGGTTTTGAGGGGATTAAATACGGGAGAACGGGTAGTCACAACCGGTTCAACGCTGGTGAAGAGCGGCGATAAGGTTCGGGTCATGCAGTGAGGCGGCACCAGGCTCATCAATTTGAATTCATAAATCGAGAAAACCATGGCACACAAATCTGACGCAGAAATCATTCAGCACACCCACAACACAGCAAGGTTCTTCGTTGAACATCGTCAGGTCTCGCTCGTCCTGCTGCTGGGAACATTTCTGTGGGGATGGTACGGCTATTCGAAAATGCCAAAGCGCAAGGATCCGGTGATTCCCGTCCGGGTGGCAGTGGCTTCGTGCAAGTGGCCGGGTGCAACCGCCGAAGAAGTCGAGCAGCTCATCACGCGTCCCATTGAGCAATCGATGGCGCAGAACCAGGCCGTCAAGCCGCCCAGCGGATCAGATTATGGTGTGCGTTCCTTGAGCTTCCCCAATTTCGCCCTGGTGTTCGTGCAGCTGGACGAAAACATCAAGGACACTGCCAAGGAACTGAACGACATCAACCTGCGACTCAACGAACTCAGCAACAAGCTTCCGCAAGGCGCCGGACCGATTCAGTTCAACAGCAACTTTGGCGACACAGCTGCCTTAATGTTGACCGTAGCCAGCCCCCGCGCTAGCGACATCGATGTTCAGTTGAGGGCCCGCTCGGTCAAGAAAGCTATTGAACAGGTGCGCAGTTCACTGCCGAGCAATTCTCCCCAGCCGCGGGTGAGTGTAGTCGTTTCGTTTCCTCAATCCATCGCCGCAGAAGAGGTAAAGATGTCATTCCGCCTGGTGGACGAGATTGGCGTCAGGCGAGGTGCATTCAGTGACCCACATATGTTTCAGGGCCCGGGATTTATCGGGCTCGATTTCAGCTCAAAATCTGATGACGCGGCCTTGCGTGAGTGGGGCAATCGGATTATGCAGGAGCGATTTCATCGCTCTCAAATTCACCCTGACTCCTGGCGGCCAGCATTCATTCGTGACCCAAATGAAGCCGAAGCAAAACTTTCCGAAGTTGCAGGTGAAAAGTACTCCTACCGGGAACTGGATGACTTCACTGCCCTGATTCAGCGCACTCTGCAGGGAACTCCAGAGGTTTCAAAGGTTGATCGCAGCGGCGTCTTAGCCGAGAAAGTCTTTTTAGATTATTCGCAACAACGCCTTGCTGAATACGGCATAAAGCCCGGTGATCTCAGCAAGATCTTATCGGCGCGAAACAGTACGCTCCCCGGCGGCCTGCTCGAGGTGGACAGCAAGAACATCACCCTCGATCCCACTGGAAAGTTTACAAATGCCCGAGACATTGGAGACGTAATCGTAGGTAGCTCTCCGAATGCCTCGAACGCGCCTGTTTACCTGCGTGACCTTGTGGATATCAGCCGCGGTTACGAGACCCCGGCCCGGTATCTGAACTATTTCACCTGGCGGGACAAGCAAGGATCCTGGCATCGCAGCCGTGGCATCACCCTCTCGGTTCAGATGCGCGATGGACTGCAGATCGCCGATTTCGGCAAGAGCGTGGATGAGAAGCTGGCGGCTGTTCGCAACTATCTTCCAGATGACCTGATTATTGCGCGCACGTCCGATCAGCCCCTTCAGGTCAAGGAAAACATCGACTTGTTCATGGGTGCCTTATACGAAGCCATTTTCCTCGTGGTCATCGTTTCGCTGGTTGGATTCTGGGAATGGCGCTCTGCGGTTCTCATGGCCATTTCCATTCCGATCACGCTAGCGATGACATTTGGCTTCATGTTCATGCTGGGCATTGATATTCAACAAGTGTCGGTAGCGACGCTGATTATCGCGCTGGGATTGCTGGTCGATGACCCCGTTGTCGCCGGAGATTCCATCAAGCGCGGACTCTCCGAAGGTCATCCCAACATCATCTCGTCATGGCTTGGACCTACCAAACTGGCGGCGGCGATCATGTTCGCAACCATTACCAACATTGCGGCTTACATTCCGTTCCTGTTGCTGACCGGCACTATGGGCGAGTTCATGTATAGCCTGCCTATCGTAATGACTTGTGCATTGGTTGCTTCGCGTCTCGCATCGATGACATTCGTGCCGCTGCTCGGATACTACCTGCTGCGGCCTGACAAGAAAGCAGAGAAGCCCATTGAAGTTCGACGGACCACCGGCTTCACGGGTTGGTACGCACGAACCGCGCGAGCCGCAATCGATCATCGCTGGAAGGTGTTCGTTGGCTCGCTGGCATTCCTTCTCTTGGGCGTGTTCTTCATGACCAGATTGAAAACCTCATTCATGCCGGATGACGTGCAGTACTGGTCCTACATCGATGTCTGGCTGCCGAACGATACGAACCTTGACGCTACGAACGAGACAGCTCAGAAAGTTGAACAAGTTGTCCGAGAAGAAGCGGAGAAGTTTGCCCAGGAACACGCTGGAAAAGAAGGTAAGCCTGAGCAACTACTTAGATACGTCACCACATTCGTCGGCGGAGGTGGACCGCGCTTCTGGTTTTCCGTCTCGCCCCAGTTGCAGCAATTGAACTATGCCCAAGTCATCCTCGAGGTGACCAATAAAGAAATTACACCCGAGTTTGTGAGACACCTGCAGCCTGTCCTGTCTGCAAGCATCCCGGGAGCGCGGGTTGATGTGCGACAGTTGCAATATGCGGCCGTTGACTTCCCGGTGGACGTCTACATCGCCAACAACGCCGACGTCAGCGCGGCCCAATCCGCAGAAGACATCCGCACTTTGCGCCGGCTCTCGCGCCAGCTGCAAGACATCTTCCTCTCGCTTCCAAATACGGCCGGCGTGCGTGACGACTGGGATACGGAAAGTTCGGGTGTAAAGCTGAAAATCGATTCGGACCGGGCCAACTTGGCTGGCATCACCAACCAGGATGTTGCCGCTTCCTCAACAACCGCCATGATCGGCGCGCAGCTCACCACATTGCAGGAAGGAAATAAAGAGATTCCGGTAGTTGCGCGCCTGAAGATGGAAGAACGGGCCCAACTCTCGGATCTGCAAAATCTCTACGTTTATGCAATGGAAGGATCGACCAAGGTTCCCCTGACGCACGTTGCAAAGATCGAACATTCCATGGATACCGAGCGGATCATCCGACTGGACCACTTCCGCACCGTAGCTGTGCGGTGCTTCCCCAAGCCAGGTGTGCTCTCCTCTGAGGTGCTCAAAGCCGCTCAGCCAAAACTTAGGGAGTTTGAGAAGAACCTGCCGCCGGGATACAAGATTCGCATGGGCGGTGACTATTACCAGCAGCAGAGAGGATTCGGCGAACTCGCGATTGTGATGGCCGCCTCGATTTTCCTGATCTTTCTCGCGCTTGTCTTTCAATTCAACAATGCAGTCAAACCGTTTCTGGTGTTCGCAGCGGCACCTTATGGAGTTGTCGGTGCCGTGGCTGCTCTTTGGATCATGGGCACTCCGTTTGGCTTCATGGCATTTCTCGGAGTGGCCAGCTTAATTGGGGTCATCGTAAGCCACGTGATCGTGCTGTTCGACTTCATCGAAGAGAAACACGAAGAAGGCGAACCTTTCGAGGAAGCAGTCATTGACGCTGGAATTATCCGCCTGCGGCCTGTCATGATCACGGTTGGAGCAACGGTTCTTGCCCTGTTCCCGCTGGCGTTACATGGCGGTCCACTCTGGCAGCCGCTGTGTTACACGCAGATCGGCGGATTGTGCGTGGCGACCTTTATTACCTTGCTGCTGGTGCCAGTGCTATACGCCATTTTTGTCCTCGATCTGAAGATACTCAAATGGGATGCGAAAGAAAAACACACCGCCGTGGCTGCCGTGACGATGGCAGCGGATTGACGGTGGCGCATCTGGAGTCGTGGTAGCTCCGTTCGATGCTTTCAGCCTGACATCCGCTGAATTGAATGCTTACAGGCGCAAAATGGAGACATTCTTAGAGGCGCGGGATTGTCGGTTTGGTTGGGATGAATTCCGAGAGGGTTGCCGTCAACCTCTTGGCCTTGTGCTCATTGACCTGCCGGGCCACCCACTTTGGGAAAGAAATAGTCGCTTGCAACTTCGGAGCACGTGCAAGAAAAACATTGACCGGTAAAAGTAGATTTCTTTTGATTTCGTAAGCCTTTCCAGCAATAATTTCGGCTCAATGTAGCTCGGGTTAGGCCGAAACTCGAGTCCTGTCGGTTTTTCCCCCAATAGTTTTATCGGCGCGAGAAGTTGAAACTTCATCCCGCCCCTTCGAGTGGGCCGGGACAGAAAAGGGTACTGACATGCGTGTCAGAATTCTGCTGTCCTGCCTTTTGTTCTTGGTGCCAGACGGCGCTCGAGCAATCGAGCCCGAAAAAACAAGCGTCCTGGAGTTACAGGTCAATGAGCAAGTGCGCGCTCTCACTAGTGATCAGGTTCCCAAGCTGATTGAGAGAGCCCGCGGTGATGATATCCAGGCGCAATGCGTTTTGGGTGTCGCATACGCGCGCGGAGCTGTTGTTCCGCGCGACGATGCGCAAGCGATCAAGTGGCTCACAAAAGCTGCCGTCCTTGGCGTTAGCTGGGTACAAAACTTGTTAGGTGTTCTGTATCGGCACGTTGCCAAACAGCCGGAGGATTATGCGGAGGCATTCAAGTGGCTCCATGCCGCGGCCGAGCAACATCATCCGGTCGCCGCTGACAATCTCGGCTACATGTATCTGAATGGTGAGGGAGTGGCAAAAGATTACTCCCAAGCAGCACATTGGTATGCCATCGGAGCGGCCGAAGGCTATGCTCCTGCTCAAAACAATTTGGCACAGCTCTACGAACACGGCATTGGGGTTCATAAAGATTACGCTGCCGCATTGACCCTCTATCGGCAGGCTGTAGAACAAGGACTTGCCTCAGCACAAAACAACTTGGGTGCGATGTATGAAGCGGGGCTGGGGGTCACAAAGGATTACAACGAGGCAGCAAAATGGTATCGAGCATCAGCGGAGCAGGGTGAACCCATTGGCCAGAGTAATCTCGCATTCATGTATGCCCACGGCCACGGAGTCCAGAGAGATCTTAAAGAGGCAGCGAAGTGGATTACGCGAGCGGCGGAATCTGGTTATGCCCCAGCACAAGGGAGACTCGCTCAGTTCTATGAGACGGGGCAGGGAGTCCCACTGGATTACACTCTGGCCTACCGCTGGTACTCCAGAGCCGCGGCTGGAGGACATGAAGCTTCCAAGCGGGCTCTGGCCCTGCTGTCGCAAAGGATGACGCCTATGCAGCTGCAAGCCGCGCGCACTGCACTCCTGAATCAAGAGCATTTCGCAGTAGGGCCGAGCGGTGTCATCGTGGAAAGGAAGTTACCTGCGCAGCAGTGGCCGCGAGAGTAGGCCAACTTGCACTTGGCTGCAAGGTACGTGTCCCTGAACGACTGGTCATTTTCAGTGCGGCTCTGCTAGTTGGCGATAAATCCCGATTACACTCATTGACCCATCTTGGTCGGACGGTGAACTTTACGCGATAACCTTACCCTCCTCCGATCGTCCAAGTGATGAGTCTTTGAAAATAACCCGAGGCTCCCTACCCTTACTATGAACAAATTTCAAACGTATGTGCTCCGAGGCTGGACGGTTTTGACATTGACTGTTTGTCTGTTATCCGTGTCTCTGTTCGCCGCGCCCATGACCCAGGACGACCGTGAACACCTCCTTGTGCACTTCGAGATGACCACGCAAATGGTGGCCGAGCAGGTGCGTGGCTTATCACCGGCGCAACTGGAGTACAAAGCCTCGCCGGATCGCTGGAGCATTCGCGAAGTCGTCTCGCATTTGGCAGTGGCCGAACCGGACTATTGGCGCGACCTCCAGAAGGCCCTCAAGGCGGCGCCTGATATGAGGGAGAAGAGGTCGGCTAACACCGATGCCGATATCCTGTGGTATGGCGTCGATCGTGTGGTGCATACCAAGACTGGGGGTGGACACGAGAAGGTCGACACCTACAAAGACCTGGGCGAAGCGCTCGGGAAGTTTCAGGGGCTGCGCGCCACCATGATCGGATACATCAAGACCACGAATGACGACATGCGCGCCCACAGCTTCGGAGATCGAGAGGTGATCGATTGCTGGCAGTGGATGCTGGAGATCTCCACCCACGCCGAGCGGCATATCCAGCAAATTCGCGAGATCAAGAACGACCCGAACTTTCCCAAAAAATGATCCGCGGACAAACAAGCTGGCCGCGCTGCGAACGCTCGCGGTGAACCTCCGCCAGCCCCGCGATGGATTCGTTCGGAAAGAGCGCTATTTTAAGCTCATTGACACCACGAAAGGGTTGTCCGCTTGATCGCCAAGAGCCTTCCCGCCAGCCCTTTTTGGGTTCTCAGGCGCGTCTGAAGCCTATACCCATAATTGCCAATTAGGCTGGTGGCACGGAATGACCCACGCCGTCTTGAAATATGATTCCCGCCATTCTTGTGTCGTTGTTTGTGTTGTAACCCTCTTATGCTTGCCCGTATTTGTGCAGCACGGTGCATGTCACTCGGTGTGAGTTACGGGATGGCTAAAAGGCGCGGAGGGCGCATGAATACCGCGTCTCCAAATCACTCGGTCTTCTTCGGTGTCACCTTATCGCGAACAGGGTTGAGAATTCGCAACGATGAGGTCGTCGGTTCGATCCCGACTAGAGCACCATATTCTTAATTACTCCCGAACGACCTCTTCGGCACTCCGCGTGCTCCTATCGTAACCCGTGTCGCCTCAGCCACATTGCCGCAAGGACGTCTATCTCCGGCTAGCAAGGCCAACAGCGCAAGCATGATGGGAATTGCGTTCGTTTCTACCCAGAAGTCGCGACTCGGAGCACGAATTGCAATGTATTGCTGGAGCCGCCCACGGCGTGTGGGGGCGATTGCGACCTAAAGGCAAGAATTTGCACACGGTTTTAGATTTGACTGCGTTTTGACAGAACAGTTACAACCTGTCGGTGAGCTGTGAGTACCATCTGCCACCGCTGTAGTGCGGAACGACTGTTATCGAAAGTGCACGACGTTCAAAACAACGCCAATTTTGAATGGAGCATTACCATGTTGAACACAGTAGTTGCTACGCCTTTTCTCTCTGCGCTCGAAAGACCCTCTCTTCGAAGACTCTTTCGATGTTTAACCCTTGCCATTTTTGCGATTGCATTCGCAACCTTGCCAGTGGCAGCGTTTGGCCAATCCTTCACCACCTTCGATCCGCCGGGCGCGATCAGTACCACCGCCCTCAGCATAAACACGGCAGGAGCGATCACCGGATGGTTCAACGACGCAAGCGGTACTCACGGCTTCCTTCGTGATGCTACCGGTGCGATCACGACTTTCGATGTGATGGACGGATTGCTCGGGACCACGGCCCTCAGCATCAACACGGCTGGAGTGATCACCGGATATTACCGAGACCAGCAATCTAGGGATCACGGGTTCATACGCTCGGTAACAGGTGAGTTCACTACTTTCGACCCGACAGGCTCAGTCTCCACAGTGCCCTTTAGCATCAACCCGGTTGGAGTGGTCGCAGGACGCTACACCCTCGCGAACCAGATATCTCACGGATTCGTGCGCTCAGTGAACGGTCAATTGACCACCTTCGACCCGCCGCGCTCGTTTAACACCACCCCCACGAGTATCAACGGGGCTGGAGTGATCACGGGATTTTTTACGTCCGGGATCACGGGCATCCCTCTCGGCTTCCTTCGTGATGCTACGGGTGCGTTCACTACTTTCCAACTGAAGGACGCAATAAATGGTACCTTCCCCTTAAGCATCAATTCGGCTGGAGTGATCACGGGATTTTTCCGCGACACCAGCAATGTGTTTCACGGTTTCGAGCGGACTAAGAACGGTCACGTGACTGTGTTCGACCCGCCGGGTTCGATCAGTACCACCGCTACATGTATCAACCAGGCCGAAGTGATCACGGGCTACTATATAGACGCGACCAGGCTCATTCACGGTTTCCGTCGTGCTGTTACAGGTGGGATCACCACTTTCGACCTGCCGAACTCAACCGACACCTTCTCTTCCAGCATCAACCAGGCCGGAGCGATTACGGGGTACTACACAGACACGAGCG
>Ga0066903_100003831_pt1 | contig 12468 bp, 9 predicted proteins | sample PanSoiMetaGPlot1_FD_67491 | JGI IMG/M metagenome (GOLD analysis project Ga0066903, IMG submission 67491) | Tropical forest soil microbial communities from Panama analyzed to predict greenhouse gas emissions - Panama Soil - Plot 1 (version 2) | ecosystem: Environmental > Terrestrial > Soil >...
CAGTCTGCGTTGGTGCGCTGGATCTGAGTGATGCGCTTGTCGAGCCCGCTTATTTCGATCTGCACGGCGTGCAGTTGCGTAACGATCGCCTGACAGGCAAAGCGCGCGTTGCTCGGCAGCTGCTTATTGCCGCACTCCGTCACAACCCTAGCCAGCTGATGCAATCCTTCACGTCCCTTCGCGGCCACCAGCCCGAGCTCAGCTAGGTGGGCACGAAGTGCGTTAGTCAGCTGCGTCCGCTGGCGGATCAGCAGATCACGCGCCCGATGCAGCATCAGCACGCTCTGCTGCTCGACGCTCTTGATCGACACAAATCGCATCGACGGCCGCGTGACGGCTTCGCAGATCGCCTTCTGGCGCGTGGCGCATCACCCGGCGCACAGCCTCACGGGCACGAGCTTCCCGCTCCGTTTCTGGTGGTTTCATTCGCCAATGTTAGCATGCCGTTAGCTCGGCCATGAGCCCGGCAGGTCAAGTACTTGCAGCCGTTGCCTCAATTGTTATTGACATATTGAGCGCAGCGAAATGCGGGACCATCGCTCCCGGATGTCGCTTTGCTCCATCCGGGCTACAGGACCAAGGAGAGTTACTTCACATACTTGGAAGCGGGGACTCAGGGCCATTTGCTCGATCGCTCATTCGTTGCACCGGGTCCCCGCTGCACCGGGACGAACGGAGAGGTTGCGGCTGGGTCCATCTCGTGCCGCTTTGCTCATCGAATAGTACCAGCTCCATAGTCAAATCCGCCGCATTTGAACTATACCTGCCCTCGCGTCGGCGGGCGCCGTTCGCTATCCTCGCGCCCGCCGTCGACGAGGGATGACACGAGTGGATGCTTTTCTAAAGCCGTTGCGCGGATGGCCGTGGAGCGAAAAAGCGGCGGCCGAGCCGCTGACCACGAATGAGGTCCTGCGCGAGGAGGCCGAGGCCATCCACCACGCCGATCTTTCGAGTGTTCCTCCCGAGGATCTCTATCGATCCCTCAACGCACTCAACCCGTCGGCGCTGTGCCTCTCCGGCGGCGGCATTCGCAGTGCTGCCTTTGCGCTCGGAGTCATGCAGGCGCTGGCCGCGCACCCGCGCAAGCCGAACGGTGATCCGGTCGACGAGCCGCAGCAGTCGCTGCTGGCGCAGTTCCACTATCTCTCGACCGTCTCCGGCGGCGGCTATATCGGCAGCTGGCTCTCCGCCTGGCTGGCGCGCGCGAATTTCCGCACCGTGTGGAGCGCGCTGGTGGGGCGTCCGGCCGGCGCGGACACTGAGCCCGCTCCGATCGCGTGGCTGCGCTCCTACAGCAACTATCTCACGCCGCAACTCGGATTGATGTCCGCCGACGCCTGGGCGATCGCGGCGGTCTATCTGCGCAACCTGGTGCTCAACTGGCTCGTCATTTTGCCCGTGCTGTGCGGCGGCATCCTGCTGCTCAAGCTCATGGTGGTCGTGCTGACCGGCTTCTCGTACATGAATCACGCGTTCCGGCCGCGCCTGATCCTGGTCGGAATCGGCATTTCGTTCCTGCTGATTGCGCTGCGCTATGTGACCAGGCACCGTCCATCGCGGCAGGGCGAGCAGCGCGGAGAGGTGCACAGCGGCAGCGCTGACAAGCACTTCCTTGTGAAAAGCCTGCTCTGGTCACTGCTCTCGGCGATCGTGCTGACCCAATATCTCGGCATCATCGATGTCGGCGGCTCGGTGGTCAAAACGCTCGCCATCCTGCCGGCCGGCAAGGTTATCTTCCTCGGTGCCGGTGCGTTAGCGGGCGCGGTCATCTATGCGCTGGGCTGGATTTTGGGATGGCCGCGCCAGCGCGACCTGCTTGATTTCGCTTTGTGGTGCCTGGCGGGCGCAGTGTACGGCGCCCTGGTCGCGTTCGGATTCTATCTCTATCTGCAAGTGCCCGACGTTGCGCGCGATGTCCCGCCAACCGAGGTGCGCTCGCTCATCCGCATCCTCAACAGCCCGGTCATCTATCTGATCATCGGGGTTCCCTATATCCTGATGTCGCAGTGGGTCGCCGACATGGTTTTCGTCGGGCTGACCAGCTTTCAAAAGCAATTCAACGCCGAGCAGGAATGGCTCGGGCGCGCCGGCGGCTGGCTGCTGGTCACGGCCGTCGGTTGGAACGTGCTGATCTTTCTCACGTTCGCGGGCTTTCTGGCTGGGGCGCTCGACACCCCGACAGTTCCTTTCTTTGTATTCTATTTCGTCCTGCCGATCTGCGTGTTGTGGGGCCTCGTGATCGCACTGGTCGGAACCTTCAGCCTGACCCGCTTTACGTTCGAGCCGCACGGGATCGTATCGATCCTCATGAACACAGCGCTTGGGGCGGCCGCTCCGCTGTTCGTCGGCGCGATGATCTTCAGCCTGTCGATCGGCCTCGACTACGTGCTGCTCGATGGCCACCTGTTCGGGCCCAATTTCAGGATGATGACGGACGCGCTGAAAGGCGACATGCCCGACTACACGCTATGGCATGAGACCATGTGGCGGCTCACGTTCGGCGCTGCGCTGGCGATGCTCACCGCCGTCATCGCGTCGAAGTGCATCAACATCAACCGGTTCTCGCTGCATGCGCTTTATCGCAATCGTCTGATCCGCGCCTTTCTCGGTGCCTCGCGCGACCGCACGCCCGATCCGTTCACCGGTCTCGACACGGACGACGATCGGCGCATGCATCAGTTGTGGCCGCAATGCGATGCCATGGGGCATTGGCCGAGCCGCGACACCGATGACTGGCGCCCCTTCCACATCCTCAACCTGACGCTCAATATCGTGTCGTCGAAGCGACTGGCCTGGCAGGAGCGCAAGGCCGCGCCCTTTACGGTCAGCCCGCTGCATTGCGGCACGTCCAGCAAATCCGAGACCTCGACCAAGGAGGCCGGCAATGCCGAGGCGCGTGATGCCGGCGCCTATCGGCCGAGTCGGTTCTATGGCGATCGCGACGGCATGTCGCTCGGCACCGCGATGGCGATCTCGGGTGCGGCGGCCAATCCCAATATGGGTTACCACTCCTCGCCGTCGGTGGCGCTGCTCATGACGATGTTTAACGTGCGTCTCGGATGGTGGCTCGGCAATCCGGGACGCGAGGGCGCTGAGACGTTCTCGCACGAGGGGCCGGCGATCGCCATCCTGCCGCTGGTGCAGGAGACATTCGGGCTCACCACCGACACCCGCAAATATGTTCACGTCTCGGATGGCGGGCACTTCGAGAATCTCGGCCTGTACGAGATGGTGCGGCGGCGTTGCCGGATGATCGTGATCAGCGACGCGGGCCGCGATCCGGCCTATTCGTTCGAAGACCTGGGCAATGCGGTGCGGAAGATTGCAATCGATCTGGGCGTGCCGATCAGGTTCCATCGTCTCGAGGCGCTCAAGCGCCGGCCGATCGACGGCAGCGACATCCTGGACCATTGCGACTATCACGCCATCGCAGACATCGACTACCAGGAGGCGGACGGCGAGGGCGTCGAGAACGGCCTCATCCTCTACGTGAAGGCCGGATACCATGGAACCGAGAGCGCCGGCGTGCGCAGCTATGCCATGGCGAATCTCGATTTCCCGCATCAGAGCACGGCCAATCAGTGGTTTACCGAATCGCAGTTCGAGAGCTATCGCTCGCTCGGATTTGAGATCATGGAGGACCTGCTCTACCGCGCATCGAAAGGCGAGCAATATGCGGCGCAGCCGAATCTGCAGAACCTGCTCGGCAGCCTGCGCAATGCGACAGTTGCTGCGACCGGCAACGTGGAGCGCGTTCCGCCCCGGCAGGCGCGGCCAGCGCGTCCAGAGCGCGAGGTGCGGCCAACGTAACGATTGTGCTGGGCGCGAGGGTGTTCACAAGCGCCGAGCTATGCCACCATGGCGTATCAATCGACAGTCCGGAGAGAAACGCGATGGGAATTCAAGTCATCAACCCGAGAGAGATCGCGCTGCGTGAGAAAAAGCGCACGGTGGTGATGAACACTCGCAAGTTGCATGCCTGGGTGCATTATTATCCCAACCCCGGCGACCACGACGACATGCACTGCCACAACGAAGATCAGGTTTTCACCTGTTTCGAAGGCGAATGCACGATGCATTTTCCGGATGGTACGTCATCTGTGCTCAAGCCCGGCATGGCCGCGCTGATCACCGGCGGCTCGTTCTACAAGCTCGAGAACACGGGAACCGGCCACATGATCCTGATGGGCCATCGCTCCGGCAATCAGGACAACGTGATGATCATCGACTACGTGACGCGCCAGGACATTCGCAAGAATGGCGGACCCAAGGTGCGCAACCGCGTCGCCGCTGAGGAAAAACCCGCATAGCGGCTAGTGTGGCGGTTCAGAAGTCCGCATTGTCCTTGCGGCGAGTCTGAGATGCGGACTTCTGAACCAAAGCCACACTAGATCAATAAGTGCTAGTGTTCTTCGATTCCGAAGTTCGCAAACGAGGGTGCAGCAGAATGATGCGAACTTCGGAATCGGGACACTAGCACGCCGTCACTATCGATCGAGGGAGGATCGTCATGTCGGCGTTTGCGGCGCAAGTCTCGCGCCTGTGGTGTGCCGGGCTGCTGGTCAGTGCGATCGGTGCGAGCGCTGCGTCCTCGGCGCGAGCCGCCGACGGGCTGACCTTCTATCAGGGCAAGCAGCTCCGCATCTTCACCATGGGCAGCCCGGGCGGCGGCTACGACACTTATACGCGCACGGTGGGCGCATTTCTCGAGCGCAAGCTCGGCGCCAAGGTGATCCCGACCAACGAACCTGCCGCCGGCGGCATGATCGCAATGAACCGGACGCTGAATGCGCCGCCGGACGGCCTCACGTTGCTACTCACCGGCGGCGAGGCGCTCGTGACGGCGCAGCTCTATGGCCTTTCAGGTGTCAATTACGATGTGCGCAAGCAGGTATGGCTCGCGCGCGTATCCGGTGAGGACAAAGTCGCGGTGGTCGGGCCGCCATCGCGCATCAGCGCCGTGGCCGATATGCAGCGCATGGACCAGCAGGCGCTCTGGGCCGGATCGGGCAAGGCTGACAACAACTCCGATTTCTCCGCCATCATGTGCTATGCGCTCGGTGTGAAGTGCAAAATCATCCTGGGCTACAAAGGCACTGGCGATATGAATCTCGCAATTCAGCGTGGCGAGGTCGATGGCCGCGTGATCTCGGACGAGGCGGCGGCGCTCTACGGGCCAGGCTCCGGCATGCGCGTGATAACGACGCTGGCGCGCGCCCGCTCTGAGAAGTTTCCCGATGTGCCGACTATTTTCGAGGCGGCAAATCTTTCGCCGAGCGCTGGGCGGCTGATGGAATGGCGCGCCAACATCGCCGGGCTTGGCCGCGTGATCCTCGCGACACCCGGCACGCCGCCCGATCGCATCGACGTGCTGCGCCGGGCGCTCGCCGACGTGCTGCGCGATCCGGCCTATATCGCTGAGATCCGGAAGGTCAATCTGGCGGCGGGCTTCGCCGGCGCGGACGAGGTGCGCGCCGCGGTCGAGAAGGCAATGACGACGCTGGACGAGAAAGGTCTCGCCGAGATGCGCGAGATCGCGCTCGAGCGCTATTACTGAGGCGCTACCGCGAACTCCGTTAGTCCCCGCGAAAGCGGGGCCCAGGGCGACATATTGAAAGATCGCAACGAGTGGCCCTCGGTCCCCGCTTGCGCGGGGACGAACGGAGGGAGGATCGATTCAAAAAACATTCTAGCGATTGAGCCCATAGCGCTGCTGCAGAGCGGCGATCGTGCCATCCGCGATCAGCGCGTCGATCACACCGGTGTCGACATGATCCTCGACCTTCTGGCTCTTGAGCTTGACGCCGAATGTCGGCAGCAGTGACAGCACGTTCTCTGACGCCTCGCGGGTCGGCAGTGCTGTCAGCGGCATCTGCGCCTTGAAGTCGGCATAGACAATGTCGAGGATCTTGGAATCGGCAATCTTGTAGTCGCGCCCGAGAATGGGCTTCGCCCAGGCCTCGTCGGCAAGCCCGCGATAAGCGCCTTCCAATGTGGCCGCCATGAAGCGCCCCAGCACCGAACGATTGGCGTCGAGATAGCGCTTGTCGACCGACAGGCCGGTGAACAGCCAGGGCGTCTTGGCGGCGAACAGATCGACCAGCGGATAGAGCCCCTGCTCCTGCGCTTGTGTTGCGGCGGGCTCGTTCATGGCGGCGGCCGCGATCGCGCCGGATTTGATGGCAGCGAGCCGTTGCGGCGAGCCACCGGCTTCCTTCATGGTCACGTCGTTGCGCGACAAGCCGAGCTGACGCAGCGCCAGCGACGCGGCGCTGTCGCTCTCCGAGCCGAAGCTGCTGACGCCAATGGCTTTGCCCTTGAGATCGGCGGCGCTGCGCACCTTGGGATCGGAGAAGAACATGAACCGCATCACATTGCTCAGCGACGCGATCACGCGCAGGTCGCCGCCCTTGCCATTGATGTCGGCGACGCCGGAGAGCCCGACATGCATCACCTGCAGCTCGCCGGTCGCCAGCGCGCGCCCACCTCGGGTGCCCCCGCCCGCATCCACGATCGTGACCTTGAGGCCCTGCTTGGCGTAGAAACCGCCGGCTTCGGCAAGATGCAGCGGCAGCGCCGTGTTGACGAGCGCAGCGAGCCCGACCTTGATCTCAGTCGTTGGCTGCGCGCTCGCCGGAGCGGCCGCAACCATCAGTGCGAGCGCCAATGGAGCCGCGCGACTCTTGTCCATGGCCATGTTCCTTCAGCGCCCGAAAATCTCGCGGGCGCGCTGGAGCACCGGCTCCGGCACATTGAGTGTCTGCTGGACCGCCTTGAGCACCTCATCGCCGCTGCCGATGTCGAGCTCGGCATTGATCTTCTTGGCGTCGGCTATGAATTCGGGGTCTTTCGTCATCGCCATGAAGCCATCGCGCAAAGTCTTGACGGTGGCGGCGGGTGTTCCCGGCGGCGCGAAGAAGGCGCGCCCGATCGGTCCGGTGTTGGCGTAAAGGCTGAGCAGCTGGCGCCCCTCGGTCGTGTCACCGAGCTCGCCAAGCGCCGGCACATCAGGCAGATCGGGCCCGCGCGTCGCCAGGTGCTGCACGATGACCCTCACTTTGTTCTCGCGGAGCCATTGCGCTTTGGAAGTCTTTACAGTCGTCCAGTTGACGGTCGCGCCCTCGACCTCGCCGCGCTCCATCGCGAGCAGGGATTCATTGGCTGCCGGATAGCCGCGCACGATCTTGAACTTGGTGCCGAGCACGGCGTTAAACAGCGTCGGGATGATCTCGGCGAGATTGCCCGGCCCGGTGCCGGCCATCGTTGCCTCGTAATGTTTGGCGTCCTCGATCGTTTGCACCTTCGAGGTGTGCCACATGATATGGACGGCGTTGCTGGCGGCAACCCGGCCGATCCATACGAGCTTGGCGGCGTCGTACTGGACCGCGACGTTCTTGAGCGCCTGCTCGATGGCGAGCGACTCGCTCACGATCCCGAGCGCAGTGCCGTTCTTTGGCGCCACATTGGTGATGTAGTTCGCAGCGCGCAGCGTTCCCGCGCCCGGCATGTTCTCGGGGATCACGGTGGGATGGCCGGGCAGGTGGCGTCCGAGATGGCGGGCGACCAGCCGGCCCATCAGATCATAGGTGCCGCCCGCCGTGTTGCCGATGTAGAGGGTGACGGTCTTGCCGGCAAAGTCCGCGTCCTGGGCGCTCGCCGGAGCCGCCGCCGCGATCGCAATGGGCACGATGGCGGGGGCGAGGGTGGTCGCGAGAGTGATAGTGAATCGAGTCGTCATTCTGGGTCCTCTCGGCGGCCGTCGTCTGGTCTTCTATGCTGCGCATGGTGGCAGATCGGGCAACGATAGAAAACCTCTTGCCGCGCGCGACCAGACGCCGCGCCAGGCTATTGCGCCCGGCGTGCTTTACGGCTCAATAGGGGACACAAATCACAACATACCCGCAACCGGGCGGCGAGGAGACGAGAATGTTCGGCAAGCTTAATCATCTGGCCATCACCACCGACCACTACACGACCCTCGGCATGTTCTACCGCGCGGTCTTCGGCATGACGGTGTCGGGTGATACGTCGCGTGAAATGTCGGCAATCTCGGTGGGCGACGGTTACACCGGCATGACCTTGATTCCGCGTCGCGGCGGCCGCAAGGCCGGCCTCGATCACTTCGGGATCGAGGTGCAGGATCTCGAGAAAGTGCGCGAGAAGGTGGCGAAGAAATACCCCGGCATCGAGATTGTGAAGCGGCCCGGCAATCGCCCGTTCGCGAGCTACAGCGCGCATGATCCGGCCGGCAACTATTACGACCTGTCGCAGCAGGGCCACGAGAATCGCGCCGAGGTCTATGCCAAAGGTGAATGGAAGCAGGACACCTCGATCAGCCACTTCGCGCTCCGGGTGCGCGAGGCTGAGCGCATCGCCGATTTCTACAGCGATGTCTATGAGCTCGAGCGCCGCAACATCAAGAGCGAGGAGGGCGGTTATTTCCTCACCGATGGTCGCGTCACCATGGCCATCCTGCCGTGGAAGATCTCCGCCTTCAACGGCGCCGGCATTGAGCAGCCGGCGATGGATCACATCGGTTTCCGGGTCAAAAGCCTCGACGCTTTCAAAAAGAACCTGGCGGAGGTCGAGCGGCAGAACCTGCAGCTGCGTGCGAAGCCGATCGATTTCGATTCTGAAGGCGTGGCGCGGCTCAAGCTTCTCGCCAAGTGCCCGCTCGGGACCTTCCATCTGGCCGATCCGGATGGCACGCTGATCGATGTGGCGGAAGAGCCGTGAATTGATCTCCGTTGTCTCGTGTTCAGTTCGTTCGCTCTGGTCGTGCCGGCCCCAGCTACAAGGACTGATGTACCACCTCAATTGGTTTCGTTTTGCCAAGTCGGTTTCGTTTGCTCAGTTGGTTTCGTTTTGCCAACTACACTCTCCGCTCGTCCCTGCGGAAGCGGGGACCCAGGGCCATAAGCGCGTCTACGCGCGTCTTCAACACGCTATGCATTCTCACGTCTCAAAGTCTGGGTCCCCGCTTCCGCAGGGACGAGCGGAGAGGGTTGCTTGGAATGACAAGTAGCTCGAGGTTCATAGCCTTGGATCAGAAGCGTCACACATGGAATGAGTTACACACACAGCGAAGTAAATTACACATAGAGTGAAGCCTGCTAGACGTCAAGTCTATTTCACGTACGGCGAACAGATGCCGGTCACCCCAAGTCTGCCATTCCGTCGCAATGCAAGCGGGGTCCCGCCGCAATGATCCTATTGACCGGCGCGCTTCAACTGATTCAGGTTCAAAGCCTCCCGGCCTCCTGGAATTTGTTTGGTCGGGTCAGGAGGTTCGGTAAGCCCTTTATAAATCTTGACCAGTATCCACGCGATCAATCCGATCACGCTGGCAAACAGCACGAGCATCCATCCGAAGGCCATGAAGTACAAAAGGAAAGTCATGCGCTTTCTGGTGTCGGAACTGCGATCGTCCCGATTCGTGTTCCATCACTCTGATTGTCAGCCTGTGATCAGCTTCGATTTTGTCACCGGCCGTGCTGTCCCCATAGCCGAACTCGCGAGCCCGATCAAAGACTGATGTTTTGGAACCGCAGCCAAACTTTCTTTTGACACAGATTGGCCACGGAGCGGGACCCCGCAGTCAGCCTGTCGACGCCGACGCGCCGCGCACCCGATCGACCAGCGCGGACGGATCGGCGGGCGGCGCATCGCCGCGCCACGCCACGTGGCCGTCCGGTCGCACCAGAACGAGCCGGCGCTCGTAGAGCAGGCCGATGGCCGGGTTGCTAACGGTTTCGACTGACAGCGGCACGCTGCGCTCCAAAAATGCGTGCGCGATCGTGGATACGTCCGGCGCGCTGTCGCCGAAGCGCATCAGCGTGAAGCCGCGGCCATAGAGATCGATGATCGAGCGGCGTTCGGCAAGCCAGGCATGCGGCGCACGGCTGCCGGTGATGGCGTTAGGGTGATAGTCCTCGATCGACGCGTGTGGGGCCGCGCCTGCTTCGTTGCAGCAGATCGGGGAGGGATCGTAACGGTAGCCGAGCGCAAGACCATCGGTGATGAACTTGCGGGTCATGCTCGCCACGATAGCGTCGCCCATCGTGCGGCGCGCGCTTTCGCCCTCAGCTGTGTTCTGGAAGATCTCCGGCGGTGGCTCGCGCTCGCGGTCGCCCTGGTGGCTCACGTCGGCGTGGCCGATGTTGCGGCGTCCGACCGGCTGGCGTTCGGTCTCGTAGCTGCCGAGGAGCGCCGCGCCACCCCAGCCGTCCAGCGTGGCGGCCAGCTTCCAGCCCAGGTCGACCGCGTCGCCCAAGCCGGTGTTGAGGCCGAGCCCCGAGGATGGGTGATTGAGGTGCGCGGCATCGCCCGCAAAGAAGATGCGGCCGTTGCGATAGGCGTCGGACACTACGTTGCGCGCAACCCAGCGGCGTACCGAGATGATCTCGTGCGGCACGCTCTTGCCGACGACGTCGTTGAACATGCGCTCGACGTCAACCTTTTCGGGCGCGTCGTAATACTCTTTGCCGCGCACGCCGAATCGATAGAGCTCGCGGCCGTCGAGGATGACGAGATTGCGCCACAGCCCTGCAGGCTCGACGAAGTTGATCAGCGCTGCCTTGCCCATCGCGTGGTTCTTCCACAGCTCGGGCGCCTTGACGAAGATGCTGAGGAAGTGGCCGAGATAAGGTGAGCCGCTCATGGTCATGTTGAGCTGGCGGCGAATCACGCTGTGCCCACCGCTGCAGTCGATGGCGTAGCGGGCGATGACGCGACGCCGCTCACCGCTCGCAAGATCGTTTACGGTCGCGACCACATGGTCGTCGCTCTGGGAGAGCTCGTCGAGGCGCCAGCGATAGCGCAGATCAACGCTCTTAAAGCTGGTCGCGAGGTCGCGCAGGATCGGGTCGAGCCAGATCTGGTTGCAGCGCTGCGCCCGCTCCGGGCTCGTCGTGGTCGCGCCGCGACCGCCGTGGTGCGGCCGGTCAATGCGGGCGATCTCGAAGCCCGAGAGTGTCGTGCAATAGAGCGCAGTGTGAGGGAAGTCCTCAGGGGCCGAGGAAGCGCGCACCGCGTCAGCTACGCCCCAACGGCGCATGAACTCCATGGAGCGGGCGTTGATCGCTGTGGCGCGCGGATGATCGGCCGGGCCTTCGCCCTGTTCGATCACCAGGCAGGGCGCGCCGCGCCAACCGAGATCGGCGGCGAGCGCCAGCCCCACCGGGCCTCCACCGACGATCAGCACTGGCGTTTCAATTGTTCGGGAATTGTCTTGAGGCATTCTGTAGGTTACTCGCGCGGTGCTTATTTTTGTGTGCGCCTCCATTGCAGATTTCAGACGGGCTGGCAATTGCACGGTGCTGGCTGTCGCATGCGCCGATATCTGAGCGCCCGCGATCGTACCCGCTTGCGCGGGGACGAACGGTGCCGATGGCTCTAACGCCCGGGCGGAGTCGTCTGCGGCTCGATCGCGACCTTGGCCTTGGCGACGATGTCGGTCGGGGCATTGATGGTCGCAAACACGATCTGGGTGACGACATCCGCCGGCATCGGCTGCATGTCGAGGCCAAGCTGCCGTGCCTCGGTCAGGAAGCTTTCATCCTTCATGGTGGCGTCGAAGGCGCCGCGCAGCGCAGCGACACGCTCGGGCGGCACATCCTGCGTGGTGAAGAAGGGCCGCCCGAGCGAGGGCGGCGAGGAGACGAGCGCCAGCACCTGCCGCTGCTCGTCATTCTTGCCGAGCTCGTGCATGAGCGGCACGTTGGGATAGTCTTTGTCGCGCTCGCTGCCGATCTGGACCAGCGGAATGATCTTGTGGTCGCGAAACCAGTCGGCGTGCTCCTGCAGCATGCCGGCAAGGCTCGCACCGGCGCGCGCCTGCACCTCGCCGCGCTCCATGGCGAGATCAAGCGCCGCCGTGCTGGCATAGCCCATGACGATCCGATGCCGGGTGCCGAGGATCATGTTCATGGCGTTGGGATAGATGAAGGTGCCGGAGCCGACACCGGTTGAGCCGGTGATCAGCTCGCGGCGCATGACGTCGTCCATGCTCTTGAAGCCGGCGGTGTGCCAGACCCAGGTGAACAGGTTGCTGCCGCCGGTCGAGCCCAGCCAGTTGAAGCGGCGAGCGTCGAAGCGCACGCCGCGGCCGTCGAGCACCTGATGCAGCGGAATGATGTTGTTGACAACACCGAGCGCGGTGCCGTCCTTGGGCGCCTGTGTGTACATGTAGTTGGTGGCGAGCACATTGCCGCCGCCCGGCATGTTGCGCACGATCATGGTCGGCCGGCCGGGCAGATATTTCGGCATGTGCTTGGCGAGCGCGCGCGCGGTGAGATCGAACGGGCCGCCGACGCCGGTCGAGGTCACGATGGTGACCGTCTTGCCCTTGTAGAAATCCTCGATCGGGTCGGCCTGCGCGGTGGTGGCGCAGATAAGGGCTATGAACGCGCCGGCTAAACCATGGTAGACAGACGACAGCAACACGTTGTGCATCTATTGGCCTCGATA
>Ga0066903_100003832_pt1 | contig 12466 bp, 7 predicted proteins | sample PanSoiMetaGPlot1_FD_67491 | JGI IMG/M metagenome (GOLD analysis project Ga0066903, IMG submission 67491) | Tropical forest soil microbial communities from Panama analyzed to predict greenhouse gas emissions - Panama Soil - Plot 1 (version 2) | ecosystem: Environmental > Terrestrial > Soil >...
CGGCGACGGCTACACGGCGCGCGAGCGCGCAAAGTTCGAGCGCGACGCCAGGCGGCTGGTGACGACGCTCTTCAGCACGTCGCCGTTCAAGGAGCGTCAGAGCGACATCAACGTGTGGGGCCTCGTGCCGCCGGCGGCGCAGTCGGGCATCTCGCGGCCGTCGCAGCACATCTACCGGCGCTCGCCCATCGGCGCGACCTACGATGCGTTCGATTCCGAGCGCTACGTGCTGACGTTCGACAACAAGGCGTTTCGCGACGTCGCGGCAAACGCGCCGTACGAAGTCGTCGAGATCCTGACCAACAGCGCGACCTACGGCGGCGGAGGCATCTACGGTCTCTACAGTACGGTGGCGGCCGACAGCGTGTGGGCGCCGTACATCTTCGTACACGAGTTCGGCCATCACATCGCCGGGCTGGCCGACGAGTACTACACCTCGGACGTCGCGTATCTGCCGGCCGCCGATCGCGTCGAGCCGTGGGAGCCAAATGCGACGGCGATGCTCGATTCCGCTGCGCTCAAATGGAAAGATCTCGTCACGCCGGGCGCTCCGCTGCCGACGCCCTGGCCGAAGGAGGAGTTCGAGCGCTATACGAAGGAGATTCAGGAGAAGCGCCGCGCGATCCGCGCGGCGAACCGTCCAGAATCGGAGATGGACGCGCTGTTCCGCGACGAAGAACAGCGTGACACGAAGCTGCTGAACGAAGGATCGCACGCCGGCAGGGTCGGCGCCTTCGAAGGCGCGAACTATGAAGCGCGGGGCTATTTCCGCCCGCAGGCCGATTGCATCATGTTCACGCGCGACAACGTGCCGTTCTGCGCGGTGTGCCGCCGGGCGATCGCGCAGGTCCTCGATCTCTACTCGCGGTAGCGGCCGCGTCGGCGTGGGTTCCCGATCGATGCGAAGCGCGGCATGATGACAAGCGCGGCATGATGACTTGACGCCGCGTCGCGCCATAACAGAGACTAGGCGCCCTGAACTGCACCTCAACCGGCGGGAGATAGCCCGCGGTTTTCAGACTGGAAGGCCACAATGCAGGACGATTTCGACAGCGGAATGGGCATCCCCGACGACGAGCTGGGGGGCGGGCCGGCCGAGCCCGAGATGGGCGTCGGCCATGGGGCGGAAGGCGACGTGGACGCCGAAGCGGGCGGCGCCGGCCGGAAGAGCGGGGGGGCCCGGGCGCGGAAGTCGTCTGGCTCTAGGAAGAGCGGCTCCGGCAAGGCGGCCAAGGGTGGCGGCAAGAAGGCCGCGAAGAAGAAGGGCGGCGCCCGCAAGGCGGCGGCCCGGAAGGGCGGCGCCAAGAAAGCCGCCAAGAAGGGCGGCGCCCGCCGTAAGGCCGGCAAGAAGAAGTAACGACCGTTCCCGTGCCGCCGTTCGACGTGCTTCGCGCGTATCTCGGCGCGAGGGCCGTCTTCACGGCGGACGAGTTCGAAGGGGTGAGAGCGGCCTTCGCGCCGCTCTCGCTGCAATCCGGCCAGTACGTGCAGCGCGCCGGCGAGGTCGCCCGGCATGCCGTCTTTGTCGCGCGCGGATGCCTGCGAAGCTACGTCATCGACGCCGGCGGCAAGGAGCACGTCGTACCCCTTCGCAGTATTTCATCGACGCCATCGAGGACTCCGACGTGCTGCTCATCGACGGCCCCGGGCACGACGCGCTGGTCGAGCGGGTGCCGGGCTACGCCGCTGCGTTTCGCGTCGGGCTGCAGCGCCATGCCGCAGCGATGGACGAGCGCATCGTCCGATCGCTCACCGCGACGGCAGAGGATCGCTATCTGGAATTCATGCGGATGTATCCATCGATCGCAGCGCGCGTGCCGCAGCGGATGCTCGCGTCGTATCTGGGCGTCTCCCCGGAAACCGTGAGTCGAATCCGCAGGAAGCTTTCGCGAAAGAAGAAGTAGGCGCAGGCCTTGGTTCCCGAACGGCCGAGGTTCGCTGCGGCCACCGGGTTCGCGAGCGTTACGGATTAGAATCGCGGGGTATGAGCAGCAAGACTCTGATCGTCGCAACGACTCTGGTGATGGCGGCCGCGCGCATCGCCGGCGCTCAGCCGCTCAACGATGCCCGCAAGGCGTACGACGCGGGGGAGTACCAGCGCGTCGTCGATACAGGCGGCGCCAGCGAAGACCCGCGGGTGCTGTACATCGTCGCGCAGAGCCAGCAGAAGCTGCGCAAGCCGGACGACGCGCGGCGCGTCTACGATCGTCTGGCCGCCCGGCCGCCGGCGGATCCCTGGAACGCAATCGGGCAGTCGGCGATTGCCGTCATGTCGGGCAACGCCGCCGCCGGCGTGGAACAAGCCGATCGCGCCGTCGCGGCCGACGGATCGCTGGCTGAGGCGCACTATCAGCGCGGCCTCGCGCTCAGCGCGCAGCAGAACATGGACGCCGCGGCCGCCGCCTTCCAGAAAGCGAGCGACCTCGATCCGTCGTGGGCGTACCCGCACTACTACGCAGGCGTTGCGTATTCGAAGATCAGGCGCGCCGATCTCACCGCCTCGCACTTTCAGACGTTCCTCAGGCTGGCGCCGCAGGCGCCGGAGCGCGGCGAGGTGCAGTCGATTCTCCGGACGCTGGGCAAATAGCGCGATCGGTCAGAACATCTGGCCTATCGAGAAGAACCAGCGGGTGCGGCGCGGCCCGAATGCCGTATCGAACGGAATGCCTGCGTCGACGCGCAGCAGCACGAAGGGTGTGTAGACGCGCAGTCCCAGGCCGGCGCTCGGCGCCAGATCGCGAAGCGAGAGATCGCTGACGCGCTCGAACGCGCGGCCGGCATCGAAGAACCCGACGCCGCGCAGGAACTTGAACACCGGGAACCGCACTTCCTGATTCAAGACGAACAGCGCATTGCCGCCGACCGCCGCACCGAGCAGATCGGTCGGGCTGAGCACATCCTGGTCGTAACCGCGCACGCTGTTGCCGCCGCCGGCGAAGAAGCGCTGGTCGGGTACCAACGTCGTATCGAACGCGGTGGCGAGGCCGAGCTGCGCCGAAGTGGCGACGACCACCTGTCCGACTTTCCGGTAGAAGCGCTGCTGAACGAAGTACTTGAGGAAGCGCACGCCCGATTCGAACATGTCCGGCGCGTACTGCGCGGACGACGAATGGAACAGCCCGCGCGAGGCGTCGCTCAGATCGTCGCGAGTATCGAAGATGAAGGTGCCGGCGAACTTACCGATCGAAACCGTCACGTCGCCGATGGGGAAGAGCGGGTCGGGCTCGAGCTCGCGTGTGAAATTGCGCTCGAACGTGTAGAGATACGAGAAGGTCGTCCGCGTCGCCGTACGAATCCGCTGTTCGAAGGTGAAGTCAGTCTTCTCCGTTTCGAACGGCTTGAGGTTGCTGTCCGGCGTGCTGCCGACCTGATCGAGCGATCGTTCGACGAACACCGTCGAAGTGATCGCCTTTCCCAGGAAAGTCGGCGCCGTCAGGTAGACGCGCGAGGCGCGCGTGTTTGGCGCGTAGCGGCCGGAGACGCCGGCCGAGATGGCCGTCCCGAACAGGCCGCGCGTGTCGAGCTGACCGGCGAGGCCAAAGCCGAACGTGCGCCCGCCGGTCTCGCCGACTTCTGGCACGTTCGCGCGCGCGGCGTCGCCTGCCGCATTGAGCTCGTCGCGGATCTCGAGGCCGTAGCGCACGCGCAGCGGCGGCCACTCCTGCACCGTGACGGTGGCGCGAACCGGCTCCTCCGACTGGCCGGCCGACGGCGCCTCGATGACCGTTCGCTGGATGTCGACGCTGCGGAACGCGCCGGTTTCGTACACCCGGCGCCGCGCGGCGTTCCACGCCGCCAGATCGACGGGCGCGCCGACCTCGAGCTTGAGCGCGCGGCTGACCAGCGCTGGCTTCGTTCGAGACACGCCGTCGGTGACGATTTCGCGAAGCCGCTGCTGCGGCCCTTCGTCGATGCGCAGGACGACGGCGACATCGTGCGTGCCGGCACCGCGCGGCGTTTGCGCCTCTGCGTCGATGCGGACGCGGTTGTAGCCGCGCGCGCGGTACTGGGCGTCCAGCGCCTGCTGTGCCTGCTCGAGGCCCGACTCCGTGTAGTTGCTGCCGGCGGCCAGGCCGATGATGCCAGCTGCTTCGTCGGCCGTGATCGCGCGGGTGCCCTCGATGCGCACGCTCGCCACGTGGAACGCGCCACCCTCGTCGATGTGGATCGGCCGGATGGCAGCGTCGCCGTCGATTGCGATCGGATCGACACGCACCACCGCATTCAGGTAGCCGCTGGCCTTGTAGAAATTCGTGAGCGCGTCACGCACTTCGACGGCGTCGGTCCAGACCGTGCGCGTCAGGCCCCGTTCGGCAAGGACGGCGCGAAGCCGCTCGGCAGTCTGGGTTTCGTTCCCCGAGAACTCCACGCGACGCTCGGTGACGCGTTGGCCAGGCGCAATCGTCACATTCAGCTGTTTCGCGTTCTCGCCCTTCTCCATGCGCGCGGTCACCGACGGCTGCATGTATCCCGCCGCTGCGAGGTCGGCGCGCGCGGCCTCGGCTGCCTCCTCTATCAGGAAGTCGTCGGCGACCGCGCCCTGCCACGCGCGATCGATCGCCGCCGCGCCCGACTTCGACAGCGCGTAGCCGTCGACGACGACGGTGGTTTGCGGACCGGGGCGGATGCGGTACACGAGCCGGACGACACGCGGATCGGCGGGATCGGTCTCGCGACGCGAGGAGACGCGGGCCTCGAACTGGCGGTGCGCGCGATAGAAGGCCTCGATCCGCTCGCGATCGTCCTGCGCCTCGAAGAAGCTGAAGCGATCGCCCTGTTTCAGTTTGAGCCGCGAGCGCAGTGCGGCTTCGTCCGGACCGGCGCCCGTGATTTCGACCACGCCGACGCGCGTCGCCGGTGGCGCAGCCGTTGCTGCACGACGGGCCGGGCCGCCGAAGGTGAGGTCGTGGCTGAACGTGTAGAACCGATCGCCATCGTCCAGAGACACGACGCGGAGATCGATTCTGGCCTGCGGCTTGAAGCCGACGATCCACGTCAGCCCGCCGCTCTCCTGAAGGCTCTGCGACAGCACCACGTCCCAGTGCGTGCCGATCGTCTTGCCGAATGTCAGGCGTGCGCCAGGGTCGGTTTCCGCCGCCACCAGCCCTGCATCGAGCCGCACGTCCGGCGTGCCGCGTTCGATGCGCGCCGTGTCGAGGCCGATCGCGCGCCCGGCCGTTTCGATGAATCCGCTCGCGACGAGGCTGACGAGATCCTCGCTGCCGACCAGCGCGTCGCCGGGGTTCGTCATGCGGCCAAGGAGCAGCAGCGAGACGAGATCGCTTTGCGACAGCTCGGGATTGCTCGGGGATTGGAGCGTGTGTTCGAGCGCCGCAGGCGTGCCGTTGAGCGTCAGCGTGATGTCGATGCCCTGCACGCGCGCGGTGACGTCGAGGTCGAAGTCCGGCTCGATGCGGTTCGGGTTCGCGAAGTCGATCGCGCCGTCCTTCTCGAACCGGTAGCGCATGCCGTTGAAGAACACCTGGCCGCCCTCGGCAATCGTCGCCCGCCCGGTCAGCGACGGTTTCGCCACGGTGCCGACCGCACGCAGGTCGCCGCGCAGGTCGAGGCGGCCCAGGTTGTTCTCGATCAGCAGGTCTTCGTCGGTGACGATCCGGACGTCGAGCCGCGTGCGATCGAGCACTGACGCGCCGGGTGCCGTCGAGATTGGCGCCGACGAGCCGCGCAGCGCGGAGAGCAGGCCGCTGGTGACGGTCAGCGGCTCGCGGTACGAGCTTCGCAGCAGCGTGACGCTGCCGCCGATCGTGGAGACGCCGCTGTCGAGGCTCCAGGTGAGCGCGGCGTCGCTCTCGGCTCGGACGCCTTCGACGTCCAACGTCACGCTTTTCGCCGTCAGGGTCACCGATCCATCCCCCGGCACGAATTGCCGGAGCCGGATCGAGCCACCCAGCTCCGCGTCGCCGCCGTTGGCGGTGGCCGAGAGGCGTTCGAACGTCACCGTGTCGCGGGCGAACGTGATGGTCCCGTTGATGTCGCCGACGACCATTCGCGGATCGGCGACCCGCGCCTCGGCGTTGCTCACCGTCAGGTAGCCGTCCAGGGTCGGCGAATGCGCCGTGCCGCCGAGGCGGATTTCGGCGTCCCCGCGGCCGATCGTTCGCACGGCGCGCGTAAATGCGTTCACCGTTCTCAAATCGAGCACGGCGGCGGCAGACAGCGCCAGCGCGGGATCTTCGGCGAGCGTCGCGCCGCCCCGTACGACGAGCTGGTTGTCGCCCTGCCCCCACCGGAACGCATCGACGGTGAGACGGCCGTCGTGAACTGCCAGCCGAGTGGGAACCTGCTGATCGAAGGAAACCCCCGAGAGTGCAAGGTCGGCGCGCGGGAAGGCGATGGTGCCGCGCACGGCGTCGAGGGCGAGCCGGTCGGATTCGAGATCGATCGTCGCCTCCGTGTGCAGCACCAGCTGCTCGAGTGTGGCCGCGTCGACGAAGGGTGACACCACCGACTGCGTGATCGATCGCAGCTGTGCGGAAAGGGTCGCCGGACCGCCCGCCGTGCCCAGGTACCGACGCATCGATGCGGGCACCTGATCGATGAACACCGCGCTCGGCATCCGTGCTGTCGCCGTAAGCGACGCGCCTTCGAAGGCCGCGGTTGCGCGCTCGACCGTGAGGACGCCGCTGTCGTAGCGCGCTCCGACGTCGATGCCGGTGACTGCGTGGCCATCCGTGACGGCAACTCGACCATCCGAGATCGCCAGCGTCGCTGAAAGCCGCGCGTCGCTCGTGGTGCCCTCAGCGGCAATCTGCGCGCGGATCGCGCCGCTGACCGGCCACGGCTGCGCCTCGGCACCCGCCTGCGGCTGCGCCAGCTCGCGAACGAACGCGAAATCGTCGAGCGAGCCGTCCAGCGTCAGCCCCACGCGAGGCGGTGTCTGCGGGGTCGCGGCCGCGCCGTCGATGGTGATGCGGGACGCGCCGGTGGCGACGACAATCGGAGTGACGCGCAGGGTGCCGGCGTCGGCGTCGATGCGCCCTGCCTGCGCGAGCTGGAAACGCTGCGAAGCAAGCGCCACGTCCGCGCGATCGAGGCGGAGCGCCCCTTGTCCGTCCGCCAGGTGGTCGCGGACGCCTCGCCAGTCGAACCCGATTTCCGCCGAACCGGACAACGGCACGTCGAGCGCCATCCGCCGCGCGATGGCGGCGATGTCGTCGGGCGCCCACGTCGCCGCGATCGACACGGGACCATCCGGGTCGATCGAGGCCGTGCCTTGGCCCTGGAGCGCAAGATCGCGCGCGCTGAACGTGAACGTCGCGCCGCGGCCGGCCAGCGTCGCGTCGGCGGCCACCGCGCCGAGATCGGCTGTGCGCCATCGCGCTTCGCTTATCTCGATGTGACTGCGTCCGCCGAGCGCGGCCAGCGTACCTGAGCCTTCGAACGATCCGCTCAGACGACCCGAGACTGGCGTGTCGGTTCCGTCGGCGGCATCGATCGCCGGATGGAGCGTGACGTCGGTTGCCGTTATGTTCGCGGCATACCTCGTCCGCACAAAGTTGTAGGCACCACTCGCCTCGATGCGGCCGGCGCCCTGCTGCTCGATCACCATGCGGTTGAGGGTCAGGTCCGGACCGGCGACATGGACCTCGGCGTCGAGGCGATCGATGGTCTGGCCTGCAATCTCGAGCGAGCGGCCGCCGGCTCGAATCGCGGCCCGAGGCTGCGACATCGAGCCCGAGATTGTCGTCGCGAGCTCGATCGAGCCGCCCGGCGCCAGCGATCGTGGAACGGAAGGTGAGATGTCGGGCAGGCTCGCCAGGGGCAGGTCGGCCGTCAGTGCGCCGGCGACCGCATCCGAGCCAATCGACCAGCTGACGCCGCCGCGCGCGGCGGCGCTGGCGATGCGGGCATCGATGTCATTCAGGGAGATGGCATCAGACGACGCGGACGCATGCGCGCGGAGGTTCGCGGCCGGCAGCTCTTCGTACTGGACCGTCGCGCCGATGTCGCCGTCGAGAGATGGAGACCCGAGCGTGCCGCTCACCGCGAAGTCAGCGGACGCTGTTCCAAGAACAGGCGGAGCGGTTTGCAGCCATCCGGCGCGCACGAGCGCGCGCACCCACTCGCGCTCGTCGCTGACGGTGTGCGCGTGCAGCGTGCCCCGCAATGTGGAGCGCGTGAGGTCGGCCGCGTCGAGTGTGCCGTCGAGTGTGGCCGCAGCCTGGGCACCCAGGCCTTCGACGCGATCTGCGGTGAGCTTCCAGCGGCGGCTGCTGAGCTCGAGCGCGAGCGCGGCGTCGACCGGAGGATCGGACCGCCTCGCCTTCACCGGATGAGCGGCCAGGCTGCCGTTCATTTTCACCACGAGCGCGTCGAGCGTTGGTTCGCGCCACTGCGCGTCGACCCGACCCGCGGCAACCGAGGCCGGGAGCACGCGCGGCGGCTTTGCCGCCAGGCGATCGATGAGCGTTGGAAGATCGATGTCGCGCCATGTCAGATGGAGCGCTCCGGCGCCGCCGAAAGTCGTCTGCCCCTGGCCCGCGATCTCGCCGCCGCCGACGCGTGCTGTCAGGTTCGTGAGCGCGATGTCCGTCCCGGTGAGGTGTACGCTGGCGTGCGCCGTGCCTGGCAGCGCGCGCTCCAGGCGCGCCCACGGCGAAACGGCTTCGAGGTTCGCATCCGCGTCCACCCGCGCGTCGATGCGAGCCGCGCCCAGCAGCTCGTCGACGCGCGCATCGATGCGCGCGGTGCCTTCGACGGCGGCCAGCGAGAGCGCCCCCAGCGACAGATCCTTGTCGTTCCAGGCCAGCCGACCGCCCGACAGGGAGATCGACGTCGTGCGATCGCGAAATCGCACACGCACCGGTTGCGGCGCAACAATCAATCCGCTCGTGGACCCTCCCTGCGCGCTCAGGTCGATCGACAGCGACGCGTCGGCGTGCGCCGCCTGCTGCTCGTCGGTCCAGTCCAGCGCGAGGTTACGGACGATGAGGCGGGCGATATGGATCGATGGCGGCGGCGCTGACGACTTCGCCGCGTTCTGGATGGTCCAGTTGTCGTGTCCCTGCGCATCGCGCCGCAGTGTGACCGCTGGCGACACGATCTCGACAGTGTCGATGGCGATGCGGCCGGAAAGGATCGCCCATGGCAGCGACGCGCGAATCTCTTGTGCCGTGAAGAACGGCGCCGCGGGGCTGCCCGGCGTCGCGACGCTCACGCCAGTCATCCGGACGTTGAGGGTCAGCAGGTTATAGTCGAGCTCGTCAGCGTGGGCAACGACGCCGGCGTCCGCCAGGCGCCCGGCCAGCAGCGTCAGCGCACGCGTCCGGACGAATGGCGCGTGCAGCAGCGCGAGGAGAATCGCACAAACGGCCACGATCGCGACGGCCGCCACGCCGACGCGCCTTGCCCAGGACAGGAGGCGCATGGATTCGCGCTGCTGCCCATCTTACGGCAACGCGCCCGATTGCCGTGCGCGCCAGCGTGACCGACACGCATGCCGTTGTCGCTGACAAACCTCGCGGTGGCGTCTTGCGCTACTGCACGTTCAGGATGGCGTTGCAGGTGCCGTTGAGATCACCGGCGACCGTCTTCTGGCCGGCGAGTCCCTTTCGAAACGCCTGCTTCACCTGTTCGGCGTAGGTGCGATAGGCGAGCTGGGCACTCTGGGCCGCGCGGCTGCCCGCCGGCACCTTGAACATGCCAACAACCTCTTGTTCCCACTGGACCAGGCCGACCTCGCGCAGGCTGCGGCGTTCGGTTGCGAAATCGTGAATGCCCAGCGCGATTCCCGCGGTCGAGTTGATCAGTCGGCATTCTTTCAGCGTGCGCTGCCCTTCATACATCGGATCGTTGGTCTGCGTCGTCGAGCTCGCAGCGCCCATCAGCGGCAATACGACCGACTGAGCGCCGCCCGCCTCCAGGCTGGCGAGGCACGCGGCGATGCCCTTGCGCATCCGATCCTGCGCGAAGAGCTCGCGACGCTCGACCGCGCCGCCGCCGGCGAAGTCGGTCGCCACCAGGCACGCGGCTTTCGGCAGTGCGCCGGCCGTCTGCGCGTTGTTGCCGCGGCGCAGCTGCGCGACGAAGCTATCCAGACCAATTCGCAGCAGGCCCGGCTCGCTCGCCGCCGGCGCAGTCGATTGTTTTCGACGCGCGGCAATCTGCTCCTCGAGATCGCGCATCACCTCCGGCTGTTTTCTGACGCGCTCGATCAGCACGCGCTGCGTCGCTGGCGCAGAGGCGGTGACCTGCAGATCGGTGTTCGTGGGGATGATGGCCGCGTCGGGCAGAAACTCCGGCCGGTCGAACGCCCGCTCCAGATCGCCGGCGCTGAGATAGACGTGCCCGGGAAACGCCGCGGCCTTCGTCGCCGGCAAGTCCACGGACAGGAAGCTCAATGCGAGCGACGTATCTCGCTTCTGGTCGTCCGCGAACATCGCTGCAACAGGTCCCTGTGAGGGAGCTTGCGCGATCGCAACGGCAGCCAGCGCCAGGAACCACAGACCGATTGTTGGCGCGAAGGAGCGAAGGCGACGAATCGCTGGCTGCAGCATGGGCATGTTTCCTCCGAACAGCAGGGGCGATTGTAGCGTATCGGTCCGATGTCAATCGGACGCGTGCCGCGAAAGAGCAAACGCCGTCCTGGTTCAGAACCCCAGCTCCTGCACCTGATCGAGCGTCCCGCTCGGTCTGGACTGCCGACCTTCCAGACAGCCGCTCGCCACACCAAGGCAGTCTGCGCCGATCATCCTCAGGCGCGAGTGCGGAGGCGGCTCGTGAATCACACGCTCCGGACGTGTCTCGGCGCGCGTCGCCTGCGCTTGTGGCCAGAATGCTGCGAGAGCAAGAGCACCGGCTGCCGAATACACGAACCGTCGCATTTTCATAGAGCCTCCCGGGTTTGACTGTCCATCCCGCGATCCTGAGGCTACAATCCGACCGCCGCCGCGTCCTTTGAGAACGCTGGCGGAATGCTGAAATTTTCCTGAACGGAGAGTCGTGGCCGAGCACGAGGGCCGACGCGCATATCAATTCGGGCCGTTTCATCTCGACGTTCGCGAACGACGCCTGTCTCGCGACTCCGTGGTGATCCCGCTGCGTCTCAAGGTGTTCGATACGCTTCGCGTGCTGGTCGAGAATGCCGGCCGGCTGGTCACGAAGCAGGAGTTGCTCGACACCGTGTGGCCCGAGACGACTGTCGAGGAAAACAATCTGAATCACAACGTGTCGGTGCTGCGCAAGGCGCTGGGCGATCACGCGTTGGGGCAGAGCTACATCGAGACAGTGCCGCGGGTGGGTTATCGCTTCGCGGCATCCGTCCAGGCTGCCGTGCCTCAGGCAGTAGCCGTCGGGTCAGCGGCGAAGACGAGGCAGGAAATCCGGTACTGCACCACGAAGGACGGCATCCGCCTCGCCTACGCCACCACCGGCAACGGCCCGCCGCTTGTGAAGGCCTCGAATTGGCTGACGCATCTGGGCTTCGAGTGGGGCAGCCCGATCTGGCGCCATTGGTACGAGGCGCTCTCGCTTCACCACTACCTCGTCCGCTATGACGAGCGTGGCAATGGCATGTCCCAGCGTGGTGTGGCTGACGTGAGTTTCGACACCTGGGTTCGCGACCTCGAGACGGTGGTCGACGCGGCGCGTCTGGATCGGTTTCCGCTGCTGGGGATCTCTCGCGGCGGTCCCATCGCGATCGCGTACGCCGTGAAGCATCCCGAGCGGGTGACGCACCTCGTCCTCTACGGCGCATTTGCGGCGGGGCTGAACCACACCGGCGATCCTCACGAGCTCGAGGCGCGGCGAGCGCTGGTCAGCCTGATGCGGCTCGGATGGGGGCTCAACAACCCGGCCTTCTGCAACATGTTCACGCGTCGTTTCATCTCGGGCGCCACGGCGGAGCACGAGCGGTGGCTCGATGAACTCCAGCGCGTGACCACGTCGCCCGAGAATGCGGCGCGTCTCATGCAGCTCGACGACGACATCGACGTCCGACCCCTCTTGTCGCAGGTGAAGGCGCCAACGCTGGTCGTCCACTGCGATTGCGACCGCGCAGTCCCCCCGGAAGACGGCCGCCTGCTCGCGGCGAGCATCCCGTGCGCACGGTATGTCTCGCTGCCCGGCGCCAATCATCTGATGTTGGAGGAGGAGCCCGCCTGGCCCCTGTTCCTCGAGGAACTTGGGTTGTTCCTGAACTGGTAGGATGCCGGATTTCAGACTTTGGCCGACGCCGGTGTGTGCCTATCAAGAAGACGATCATCCCGAGCCGGAAGGCCACCAAGCAGTATCTTGGTGAGGAGTCCGACGATGAAGATGGACGCTGACGAAAAGGAGTTGCTCGACTCGGTCGAGCGCGGCGAATGGAAAATCCGCCAAGGGCGGTAAGCGCGAGCGCGCCCGGTACTCGCGCTATGCAAAGGCCACGTTCCGGAAGGGCCGCAGGTTGAACATCCGGCTGTCGAGCAAGGACCTGGAGGCGATTCAGAAGCGGGCGCTGGCGGAA
>Ga0066903_100003833_pt1 | contig 12464 bp, 9 predicted proteins | sample PanSoiMetaGPlot1_FD_67491 | JGI IMG/M metagenome (GOLD analysis project Ga0066903, IMG submission 67491) | Tropical forest soil microbial communities from Panama analyzed to predict greenhouse gas emissions - Panama Soil - Plot 1 (version 2) | ecosystem: Environmental > Terrestrial > Soil >...
CGACGGCCTCCGGGCCTCCAAGTACAGCCCCTACTACGAGCAGGAGGTGGGCTTCGAGATCCGCGATGGACGGCTGGGAGTGAAGACCGGGTACACGCTCGAATGGGGACCCGAGCGGCACGTGCTGCGCGTGACGGACGGCTCGATCGCCATTCGCACGCTGGTCCTGGGCGTCCCGCGCATCCCGGAGAACAAGCTCGAACTCCCGACGGCCGACGCCACCGGCATCTCGATCGACGTGGTGGGGCACACCGCGCGGGTCGAGGCGGTCGTTCTCAAGGACGGTGTAGTTCGTGGTCACCGCAACCCCAACGCCCAGACCGACCTCGAGATGATGAAACCGCCGAAGAAGCCCGGCCCGCCCCCGAAGGAGAAGAGCGAGCCGTTCCACTGGGCAGTCGGAGCGTTCGAGCTCGCCGGCTGGCGGGTGGAGTTCAAGGACGACCTGCCGCCCCGCCCCGCGAGCCTCGCCCTCGCTCCGATTGACCTCCGTCTGGAGAACTTGGCCGACTCTGCCCAGCAGTCCTCGAAACTGACCGCGAGCATCGGATTCGATGGCAAGGGCAAGGTGGACCTCGCGGGACTGGTCCGGCTCCTCCGGCCTGCGGCGGATCTTTCGATCACCGTCGACGCGTTCGACCTGCCGCAGATCGACCCCTACCTGGACCTCTACGGCAACCTCGCCGCCCGCCTCGGCGGCGGAAAGCTCGGCGTGAAAGGGCATGCCCGGTTCGACGGGGGTGCAGAGCCCGCGAGCTGGTCCTTCGAGGGCGACACCCGGGTGGACGGGCTCATCCTCCTCGATGCCGAGCGGAACCAGGAGCTCGCCCGGTGGAAGGAGCTGAACGTCTCTGGCATCCAGACTGCCTCGACTCCCCTCGGGCCGTCCCTCGCGGTGCGCTCGATCCGCTGGATCCAGCCCCGGTTCAGGGTGGCCCTCGCCGAGGATGGCTCGTCGAACCTGCGCCGCCTGCTGAAGGAGCCGCCGCCGAAACCGGAGAAGACCGAGCAGAAGCCGGAGACCTCCGAGACAGCGGCGAATGCGACCGACGCGAAGGCCGACACCACCGCGGCCAAAGCCTCCGAGACCACCAAGCCGCGGCCGCGACCCGACCGACCCCAGGCCCCGGTGTCCATCGCCAGCTTCCAGATCGTCCGGGGGACCGCCACGTTCGTGGACCGCTCGGTGGCGCCACCGGTGACGCTGTCGATGACCGACCTCGACGTGCGCCTCCGTGGGCTGTCCAACGCGCTGAACGCCCGCTCGCAGGTGGCCATCAAGGGGCTGGTCTCCGGAGGTCCACTCGAGGTGACCGGCATCCTCAGCCCCCGGATGGTGAACGACGCGACCAACGTGAAGATCAGCTCCAAGGACATCGACCTCACGCCGCTCAGCCCCTACTGTGGCAAGTACGCCGGCTTCGTCCTCGACAAGGGCAAGCTCGACCTCGCGCTCGAGTACAAGGTCGTCAAGCGGAAGCTGGATGCCGCGAACGTGATCAAGGTCGATCAGTTCACCTTCGGCGAGGCCACCGACAGCAAGGACGCCACCAAGCTTCCGGTGAAGCTCGGGCTAGCCGTGCTGCAGGACCCGAACGGGCTCATCGAGCTGGACGTGCCGATAGAAGGAAACGTGGACGACCCGAACTTCCGCCTCTCGCGGGTCGTCTGGCGCGCCATCGGGAACGTTCTCCTGAAGGCGGTCACCTCTCCGTTCAAACTCCTGGGGGCGCTGTTCGGAGGCGGCAAGGACGCGAAGCTGGACGTCATCGACTTCCAGGCCGGTGCGTCCGAGCTCACTCCGAGCGCGGACAAAACGCTCCAGAATCTCTCCAAAGCGCTCGCCAGCCGTCCCGCGCTGAAGATGGATGTGGAGGGCACGACCGATCCCGTTGCGGAGGCGAAGACACTCAAGCTCCGCGAGCTGCGCCGGCAGGCGGCCCTCGCGAAGAGCGACGCCAAGGGCAAGGGGGCTGAGCTGACCGACGAGGAGTACATGAAGTTCGTGGAGAAGAAGTACCGCGGGCTCAGCGCTCCCGCGACCGGGGGTGGTCCGCCCGACCCCGCGGCGATGGAGGACGCAGTGCTCGCCACGGTGCAGCTCCCGCCCGAGGCGATGAGCGGACTGGGTCAGACGCGTGCCGAGGCGGCCCGGGCCCGGCTGCTGCAGCTCGGCGTCGATCCCGGCCGGGTCTTCCTCACCAAGGGCGGCGAGCGCGCGAAGAAGGAAGCCGGGCCGCGGGTCTACTTCACGCTCAAGTAGTCACCACGGGTAGTAGCGGGCGTCGAACGCCAGCCGCAGGTAGATGAACCAGCTGGTGCCGAGATCGGGCCCAGGCGCGCCGGGCGGACTGGTCAGGTGCGCGTTGTTGGGGAAGTCGAACCCGAAGCCGAGCTGCAACGCGCCCGTGAGCGCCGTGTTGGTCGCGAAGGTGCGGAAGGGCCGGTACTCGACAACTGGAAGGTCGAGCTGCCACGAGCGGTAGGTGTACTGGCTGACGGCGCCGTTGACCCCGGAATACCCGACGATGCCCTGGCTCCCGTATCCAAAGAGCGCCAAGCCGACCTCGCGCCCGAGGATGAACTGGAACGCGCCAATGCTGGAGTTGAGCGTGCGCTGCCAGGGAATGAGACCACCGCTCGCGGCGATGATGCCCATCTGCTTCAGTGCCTGCTTGTCGACGAGGAAGACGATCGGCCCGGCGATGAGAAGGTCCCCGGGGATGAGCCAGAAGGGGATGTGGATCTTCATCCCCAGGCCGTTCCGCGCCGCGACGCGCGGGATGCGGTGGTCGGACAGGGTGGGGTCACATCCACTCGTGCACACCTCGCCCTGATCGCTCTGGTACACGACGCCGACCTGCAGGAAGGCAAGCCCCGCGCCGGTCGAGCCGGTGACCGCGTCGAGGCCCACGCCCAACCGCACGCCGATCTCCGCCTGTCCGTACCCTCGGCCGATCTCGCCCGACGTCTCGTAGCCACCGTGTGCGCCCCCGCCGGAGAGCCCTGCGGCGAAGCCGATGAAGGGACCGACTTCCTGGCGGAAGTGCGGGAGGTGGATGTCGTTCGAGGGCCGGGTGGGAACGGGGGTCTGCTTCACGATCTCGTCGCGCAGGAGGTTCGAGTCGTCGGGAACCACCGTCAGCGGCTGCTTGGTCGCGACGCAGATGTCGACGGAAGGGGCGGTGTCCGCCATGGCCGCGTCGACCTCCCGGGCCACCTTGCTCGCCGCACCCTTGCCTGCCGCCGCGTCCGCGAGCTGGCCCCAGGCATCGGACACCAGGCGGGCCGTGCGCTCCAGGTCCTCCGGGCGCATGTGCGCGTCGCCCTTGAGCGTCTGCAGGGTCCCGGCCCAGGTCGAGCCGTCGAGGCCGGCCTCGCAGTAGTAGTCGTGCGTGCCCTTCCGCTCGGCGACGCTGCCCCAGCTGCCGGCGACGTGGCCGGCGCTGAAGGAGTCCTCGATGAAGTGAAGTGCAAATGCCTCGGTGGCCAGGGCCCTAGCCGCGAGGACGCGATCGTCGGGGTTGTCCCGCCACCGCGCGGCCAATCCGAGCGCCGCGAAGTGGTAGTGCAGGAACAGCCCCATCGCGTTGGGCTCGGTCGCGGTGGAGATCGCCCGTGCGAGGTACGCACTCAGCTCGTCCTCTGTCCGGGGGAGCAGGAAGTGGGCGCTGTTCGCTGCAGCCCGGTTCGAGTAATCCCGGTCCACCGCCTCGAGTCGAAGGTTGGAGAGGGCCCAGGCGTCGAGCCTGAGGCCCTCGTTCCTCGCCTCGGCGAGGCCGCGCCGCAAGTCGGCGGCCACCTTCGAGACGTCCATCACCCAGGCGCTGGGGACGACGTCCTTGCGGAGGTTTTCAGGCGAGCAGGAGTGGTCGCCGGCAATGGCGGGCCAGCTGGCCAGATCGAGGCAGTCTCCGTCGTATCCACCGAGCGGACTGGAGCAGGCATTCTTCAGCGGCTCCGTCCCGCCGGTGGCGGTGGTCCACAGCCGGGCGATCACTTCCTGCCGGGCGGGGCTCAGCCGCTCGAGCGCGGCTGCCGAGATATCCCTGTGCTCGGGGTAGGTCCAGCCGCAGAGCAGGAGCGCGGCCATGGCCGCGGCCCCTCGCCGCATCGGGTGGCGACCTCCCGGGCTCCCGCTCACGCGGCCGGAGATGCTACGCGATTCCAACCGGGCGGCGATGCAATTTCCGGGATGCGGCCCTCCCGGGGCTCGAGCTGGCCACCTCTCGGAGCGCGTCACAGCACCGGGGTCGACTTCCGGCCGAGGAGTCGATCACCAGGCGGATCGGCCGGCGCGCTCTCGCCCGTCGAAGCGAACGCTTCTCGCGCGTGACCAGTTTGCTGCCGACCGTCGTCGCGACCGGGGGCGATCCGGAAGGGGTTCTCCGGCGAGACATCCCGAAGAACACGATGCCCGCCGCGGCCGGGGGGCAGTTGACCGTGGCGGGCACTCGACGAAGGCGCTTTCCCGCCTCCGCGAGGGAGGGGAACCCCGGAGCCAATCGGGTGGTTAATGGACCCGCGGGAACCGCACCGAGGTGGCCGTGGAATCGTTCACCGGGGCTCAGTCCCAGCATCCGCCGCGTCGGGCCGGTGGCTCCGGGATGGGTGCTGCTGGTCGTAGAGCGCCTCCCGGTACGCCGTGGCGATCTCCTCGGCGCGGGGCCGCTGTGCCTCGGTGAGCAGCTGCTCGGCCTCGAGGAATGCCCGGGTGTCATCGTCGTCGAGCTGGGTAAGCAGGTCCGGAGGATGCGTCTGGCTCTGCGGAGGCCGACCCCCGCGACGCCCGCCCCGGCCGGGATTCCCCGACGGAGGGGGCGGAGATCCGGCGCGGGTGGCGGAACCCGACGCGAGCCGAGTCCGGATCGCCGCCTCCTCCTTCGCCAGCGCGTCGTCCCGCTGCTCCAACGCCTGGATCTGATCTCTGGTGAGACCGAGCTCGTCCCGGTGGAGAAGGACCGCCGCAATGGATGACCGAGGCAGATCCACCGGGGGGGCGACGGGCGGCGGCGGTGTTGGTGGAGCGGCCGAGGCGCAGGCCAGGCCGAACGCAGGGAGGAGCCAGAGGGGTCGCACGCTCGGCCGACAACACCGGTGGCGCCTCGAGGTTGCGGACGTGGCGACGTGGAAGCGGGGTGGCTACGTCACGATGTTCGCATGCCCCGCGCGCTTCGACTCCTCGTCGTTGGATCGGTCCTCGCGCTGCTCTGGCGACCACCTACCGCCCGGGCCTGAGGCGTCGCTCCGCCCGTGGGTCTCACGGGCACGTGTGGCGCGGCCCTGGACGAAGAACGCCCGTTCCAGATCGCCGTCAGCGCGGGTGGCCTCCGGACCGATCTGGTGTTCGATGGCAACCGGCAGCGGCTGGAGGAAGCCAGCGCAGCGGCGGCGTTCACCTACCGGCCCTCGGCTTTCTCTTTTCAGATCTCACTCGGCGCCATCATTGCCGGCAGCCTCGAGGGCCCGCTCGGCGACTATGACTTCCAGCCCGGCGTCGTCGCGAGCAGCTCGATCGGCTACACCGTCCTCGACGGCAACGGGCCGAGACCCTACCTCGCGTTCAGCGGGACGGTGGGAGTGGCGACGGCGGCGACCCATGCGCGATCCGATCCGACCGACCGTCCGAGGTTCACCGCGCTGGACCTCCGGGCCTCGGGAGTGATCGGCAAGCGCCTGTTCGACTTCTGGCTCCCCTACGCCGGGGTGGCGGTCTTCGGAGGCCCGGTCTGGTTCGCTCCCGGCGGCCAGTCGCTCACCGGAAGCGACCGCCACCACTACCGGATCACCGCCGGCTCCAGCTTCAGCCTTCCTGCGCACCTCGAAGCCTTCGTGGAGGTCGGCTTTCTCGGCGAGCAGGCAGTGATCGGCGGGCTCGGATGGGCGTTATGAAGGCGCCATGGCAAGAAGCGCGGAGTCCAGGTTCGCCGAGGTCACCGCGGCCTTCGCCTCGGACCGCCGGGTCACTGCAGGACGGATGATGGCCAGCCTCGGCCTGCGGGTCGACGGCAAGATCTTCGCGATGCTGGTGCGCGGAAGCCTGGTGGCGAAGCTCCCCGCGGAACGGGTGGCCGAGCTGGTGAGCTCCGGCCGAGGGCAGCACTTCGATCCCCGGCGGGACGGCCGGCTGATGAAGGAGTGGGTGGTCCTCGATAGACCGCGGCCCCCCTGGCTCGACGTGGCCCGGGAGGCCTACCGCTTCGTCTCCGGTGCAGCTGGCCCTGCCCACGGTCGACGGGCTCGCGTGACCCCCCGGCGAAGCCCGCGTTGAGAAGTGTGAGAGCGCTCGCCCGCGGGTCCCCGGGCGGCTAGATGACCGGCCACCGCTCGCAGGTGGCTGGAGGTTGCCTGGTGATCTTCGCGTACTCGCTCCTGGTCGCAGTGCACGTGGTGAGCTTCCTCTTCTGCGCTGGGCCCCTTCTGGCCCTTGCGCTTGCCCCCGAGATCGGACCTGTGGCGACGCAGCGCCTGACACGGGTGGCGGGCTTCGGTCTCCTTGCACTGCTGCTCACCGGAGGCGGGGCGGTCGCGATGACCGGACCGGCCTTCATCCATACCTGGTGGCTCCGTCTCTCGCTGATCCTGTTTCTGGTGATCGGCGCGCTGATCGGCCGCTCGCGCCGCCTGAGCCGCGAGCCGGGATCAGCGAGCGCCGTCCGCCGACTGGCCTGGGTCACGACCCTCGCGCTCGTGCTGGTCGTGTACCTGATGGAGGCCAAGCCCTTCTGAGCGGGACTGCCGCGGACTGTCCGGAGCGGAACCTCCGCCGCTGACGCGTTTACTTCGCTCCGGACTTCCCCTGTCCCCCCGCGCCTCCGCGCGTCCGGATCTCCTCGACCAGCCGTCCTGCACCGTAGACCTTGGCGAGACCTTCGAGGAGGGCCTGCCCGTGCACTGCAACGGCGCGGTTCGTCGCTGCGTCGTAGCCGTAGTCGCCGCCGAGCGAGCCGCGGTTCCCGTCGAAGATCAGCGCCACCACCTCGCCGGCCCGGTTGATCACCGGCGATCCGGAGTTGCCCCCGATGATGTCGTTCGTGGTCGCGATGTCGTAGGGCATCTCGGGGTCGAGCTTCGGCCGTGCCGCGAGCCAGGTCGGGGCGACGGCGAAAGGGAACTTCCCGGTGTCACGGGCGTAGAGCCCGGCCACCCGGGTCATCGCCGGGAACTGCCTGCCGCCCTCCGTCCAGCCGGAGATCGTCCCGTAGGAGATCCGGAGGGTGAAGGTCGCGTCCGGATAGCTCGAGGTGCCGCGCACCGCGACCGCAGCCTGGAAGAGCAGCTCGCCGTTGCGCGCGAGCGCTCCCTCGACCTTGTTCTCGTACTCGGTCCGAACGGCGCGAGCCGGGCCGTCGATGCGCCGGGCGAGGAGAATCATCGGGTCCTTCGATGCGGCGATGGCGGCGGCTCCGCCCTTCCACAGCTGCTCGCGGACCTTCACCTGGTCGAGGTGCGTCCCCTGCACCGCAGCCCTCGCCACCTCCTCCGGGCTCTCCTTCCCCAGCGCCACCTGGACCGCCGGATCATCGGGGCCGAAGGTGTCGCGCAGGTTGCGGAGGGCGAAGGTGAGGATCACCTGCTCGTAGGTGCGGGAGATCGGAACATGCCGCAGCATGAGCGTCTCCAGCACCGGCAGCCGGGCGTCCCCGTATTCCTTGAGACGCTCGGGCGAGGGCTTGGGGCGCTCGTCCGCTGCCCGGACGAGCACGCGCGCGTACGCGAAGAGGTCGGCGATGGAAGTCATCCCCGACTCGAGGATCTCGTGACGGACGAACAGGGACCGGGAGGCGCGGACCGCCTCGGAGATCCCGTTCCAGGCCGGGCCGAACCGTCCCTCCTTCGCCGGGTCCGCCCGGACCGCCGCGCGGAGCTCGGCATCCTCGGTCCGCTTTCGCTCGAAGTTCGCTGGATCGGCGAGCCAGGCCTGTCGTCCGCTCAGCGCCTTGAGCGAGTTCTCCACCGTCCGGATCCGGCCACGAGTGATCCGGTACAGCTCCGGGCTGCTTCCTGCGAACTGGAGCAGCGTTCCCCGTAGCTGGCCGAGCCAGACCATCCACCAGGGCAGCGCCACGTCACGCTGGAACGCGAGCTGTTCGATGGTCTGAACCCGCTCCGTCCCTCCGGGGTTGCCGGCAACGAAGACCAGATCGCCTTCCTTCGCCGGGGTGCTCGCCCAGGGAAGCGCATCCGGTGTCGACACCGGAACGCCGTCTTCGTAGACGCGGAGAAGACCGACGTCGAACCCGTAGCGGGGAAACTCGAAGTTGTCCGCGTAGCCCCCGAAGGACGCCATCGGGAACTCGGGCGCGAACACCAGCCGCACGTCCTGGAACCGGCGGTAGGTGTAGAGGTGGTATTTGCCCCCGTGGAAGAGGTTCACCACCTCGCAGCGGACCTTCGGGCTGGTGGCGCAGGCGCCCTCGATCTTCGCGCTCTCCTGCCGGAGGGCGGTCGCGAACGCCTCTCCCTCCTTCCCGCCCACGGCGGCGCGCACCCGATCGGTGACGTCGGTGATCGCAACCAGCTGGTTGGCCTCGATCTTCGGGCAGCGACGCTCGTCCTTCTCTGACTTGGCGAAGAAGCCGCGCTCCAGGTAGTCGTCCTTCGGCGTCGAGAGCTCCTGGACGCAATCGCGAACGCAGTGGTGGTCGGTCATCACCAGCCCGCTGCTCGAGACGAAGCTCGCCGAACATCCATTTGCCAGGCGCACTGCACCGAGCCTGACCCGATCGAGCCAGTCCTGGGACGGCGCAAAGCCGTGGGCGGCCTGAACCTTCGCCGAGGGGAACTCGTTGACCAGCCACATGCCCTCGTCCGCCAAGGCGGCGGGGGCGAGCACGAGACTCAGGAGGAGGATGGAGGGGGCGCGAAGCACGGTCCGCGTCTACCCCGTTCCCGTCGGCAAGGGCACCGGGAATCTGCGAGGCAGCGTCGGTTCGCCCACACGGTGGGAGAGGAGGTCAATCTCGGTTGGGATTCCAGGACCCTGGGGTCTCGGCGAATCTTCCGCAGTCAGGCGTACTGCGCTTCGCCGTTTCCGAAGGACCAGTTCTCCTTCTTCACCTCGACGAGGGCGATGAAGACGTCCTGCTTCCGGAGCCCGAGCCTCCGGTGCAGGCCGTCCGCGACCGCGCGGTAGAAGGCCTTCTTCAGCTCCGTGGTGCGGCCCTCGTTGAGGAACACCTGGATGATCATGCAGTCCGGCCCGCGCTCGACCCCGAGGTAGGTGGGATCGATGACCAGTGAGTCCGGTGCGTGCTCGGTGATGATCTGGAAGCGGTCGTTCGCTGGGACGTTGATCGTCTGGATCATCGCCTCATAGATGACTTCGCCGACGGTGCGGCGGTACTCCGGGCTCTTCCCGTGGGGGAGATCGATGCGGACCAATGGCATGGGCGAAGGGTGCTCCGGGGACCGGCTGGATGCCAGCACAGAGCGGGGCGTCCGGAAGACCGCGGACGGCCCTCCTGTGCTCCCCGGGGCCCCACTCCGGCGCTAGCCTCGACGAGCGGATGCGAGTGCGTCGTCTCAGCCTCGAGGACGTTCCCGCCGCGGCCCGGCTGACCGATGCCGCGTTCGGCGGAGGTCCGCGGGAGGACCGCCTCCGCCGCTATCTCGCCATCGAACCGCGGGGATGGTTCGTGGTCGAGGACGCCAGCCACCTGATCGCGGTCGGCGGGGTGGTGCGGTTCGGGACCTTCGCCTGGCTGGGACTGATGGCAGTGCATCCGAAGCGGCAGCGGCAGGGCCTCGGCCGCGCCATCGCCGAGGAGGCCATCGGATGGGCGCTCGGCCAGGGCTGCTCGACGATCTTCCTCATCGCCACCCCTGCCGGCGTGCCCCTCTACGCGCGCCTGGGGTTCGTCCCCGCGGGCGAGTCCGAAGAGCTCAGCGGAAGGCCGGCCCCTCCGGCACAACCTTCCCTGCCCGCTCGATGCGGGGTCGTCCGCTGGACGGCCGCCGAGACACGAGAGGTGGGGGGGTACGACGCGCCTGCGTTCGGCGCGGACCGCACCCATCTGCTCTCGGTGTACGCGGCGGATTTTCCAGCGTCGTCTTGGGTGGCCCGCGACGCAACCGGCGCGATCCGAGGCTTCCTGGTCATCCAGGGCAGCTCGCTCGGGCCGTGGAGCGCGGACGACGACGCCGCCGCCGCGCAGCTCCTCGACGCGGCGCTCCCCCGGGTTCGCGAACCGCTGAGGGCCGGAATACTCGACCCGGGAGCGGCGTCCCTCCTCCTCGCGCGGGGGTTCGTGCGCACCCGGCCGCTCCCCCGGATGCGCCTCGGTCCAGCCGTGCCGACCCGTGACACGCCGCGGCTGCTTGCGCACGCAAGCTACGCAGTCGGTTGAGCCGCATGCCGCCGTGCGCCGGGTGTTAGAATGGTGGTAGAGGAGGCTGGATGCTCGAGGAGTTCTTCGCCCAGTTCCGCGAGAACATCGTCGGCGTGAATCACCGGATCGGCGGTCCGCACGGCGAGCACACGCTGCTCTACGCGGACTGGACCGCGAGTGGCCGGCTCTACGCTCCGATCGAGCGACGGATGCTCGACCAGTTCGGGCCCCTGGTTGGGAACACTCATTCGGAGTCGAGCGCCACCGGGATGGCGATGACCCTCGCCTACCAGCGAGCCCAGGCACTCTTGAAGGCGCACGTCCATGCCGGTCCGGACGACGTGATCATCACCCAGGGCTCGGGGATGACGGCAGTGGTCAACAAGCTCCAGCGGATGCTGGGGCTGCGTCTTCCCGAGCAGCTCGCGCCGTTCTGCCAGCTCCCGGACGAGCTCCGGCCGGTGGTCCTCCTCACGCACATGGAGCACCACTCCAACCAGACCTCCTGGCTGGAGACCGTGGCCACGGTGGAGGTGGTTCCTCCTGACGAGCGCGGCCACGTCGACCTCGGCGCCCTGGAGGCGCTCCTCCAGCAGTACCGGCACCGGCCGCTGAAGATCGGCGCCTTCACCGCCTGCTCCAACGTCACGGGCATCCGGCCGCCGGTGCATGCCCTCGCGCGACTGATGCACCAGCAGGGTGGCCTCTGCTTCGTGGATTACGCGGCCTCGGCGCCGTACGTCGACATCGACATGCACCCGGCGGACCCGCTGGAGAAGCTCGACGCGGTGTACTTCTCGCCGCACAAGTTCCTCGGCGGCCCGGGAACTCCCGGCGTGCTGATCTTCGACTCGAAGCTGTACCACAACCGCGTGCCGGACCAGCCGGGCGGCGGAACCGTGAACTGGACCAATCCGTGGAGGCAGCACAGCTTCGTGGATGGGATCGAGGCCCGCGAGGACGGAGGGACGCCGGGGTTTTTGCAGACCATCCGGGCGGCGCTCGCGGTGCAGCTCAAGGACGCGATGGGCACCTCCCGCATCCAGGAGCGCGAGCACGAGCTGCTGCGACAATTCCACGCCGAGCTCCGGACGATCCCGAAGGTGCACGTGCTGGCCGACCACATCGAGGACCGGCTGCCAATCGTCTCCTTCTACGTCGAGGACCTGCACTACAACCTCATGGTACGGCTCTTGAACGATCGGTTCGGGATCCAGGTGCGCGGCGGCTGTTCCTGCGCGGGGACGTACGGGCACTACCTGCTGCACGTGGACCCGAACCGCTCCCATCACATCACCGAGAAGATCGACCGGGGTGACCTCTCCGAGAAGCCGGGCTGGGTGCGGATGTCGCTCCACCCCACGACCACGCGGGCCGAGGTCGCTGCGATGGTGGAGGCGGTGCGGGAATGCGTCGAGCATGGCCCGACCTGGGGAGCCGACTACCGCTACTCCTCCCGCACCAACGAGTTCACTCACTTGAGCGGAGAGGCCGGCGTCCCGGATCTCGAGCCGTTCTTCCGCCTCTAGGAAGACGGTGCCCGCACGGGTCCTGATGCTCCCCGGCTTCGGGGGTCGCGCCGATCAGCCGATCCTCCTCCAGCTGGAGCGGGCGCTCGTGCGCGTCGGGCTCTCGGCCACGCGGGCCGCGCTGCCGCCCGGGCGCCCCTCGCCAGGCCTCGAGGAAGAGGTGGCGATGGCGCGGACCATCGCCCGAGCCGACCCGACCTTGGCCGGCTACGCCGGACGCTCGTTCGGAGGCCGTGTCCTGGCCCGCCTCGCCGCGCAGACGTCGCCCCGGGCCCTGGTGCTGCTCGGCTTTCCCCTCCGCTCTGCAGCCGGCAAGCGTCGGCCCGAGGACGAGGCCGTCCTCGCCGGTCTCACCTGCCCGACGCTCGTGGTGCAGGGCGCTGCCGATCCGCTCGGGCCGGTGCGGATGCTCGAGCGGCTGGCGGCGAAGAATCCGCGCCTCGAGCTCGAGGTCATCCCCGGCGCGTCGCACGCGTTCGGGCGAGGCCAGCGACGGGCAGTCGAGACCGCGGCGAGCTGGCTCGTTCGGATCCTCGAGGCGCCCTGATTCGGTCAGTCCCGGCCGTGGCCCTGGTCGTTGCCCTTCTCGTGACCGTGGCCGTGG
>Ga0066903_100003834_pt1 | contig 12463 bp, 12 predicted proteins | sample PanSoiMetaGPlot1_FD_67491 | JGI IMG/M metagenome (GOLD analysis project Ga0066903, IMG submission 67491) | Tropical forest soil microbial communities from Panama analyzed to predict greenhouse gas emissions - Panama Soil - Plot 1 (version 2) | ecosystem: Environmental > Terrestrial > Soil >...
TAAGATCGAACTGCGCGGATGTGGCGGAATTGGTAGACGCGCACGGTTCAGGTCCGTGTGAGCGAAAGCTCGTGGAGGTTCAAGTCCTCTCATCCGCATCGCGGGCCGCTTGCAGGCAAAGCGCTGCAGGCGGCTTCTTCGTCTCTGCCACTCCGTTGCAAGCGCCGTGGCAGTCGCTGCAGCGCCTGCACTAGCGGGCAAACGGGCCGCCCGCTCTCAGCGCGCTGCATTTTCGCCTCGCTGTGCGCCGCCGGGTGCGACCGAACGGGGCTCGCTCCCGACGGACTCAAGTCGCATGCCGGGTAGCGAGCCCCGGTGGCTACCGAGGATGGTCGCTAACCCGAGCAGCCGCATCGCCCCATCTGGACGAAGTGCCTACGTACGGTGAGATCGATGCCTATGCAAACGGCCAGCAAGACACTTAGTGTTCGGCGCGGCTCGGTGTCCCCCTAGGGTCCTGGCTCGCTGGTCTCCCCGGCGGCCGGGCGGCCGAGCTGAGCAGGCCCGACAACCGGACGGCATGTCGGGCCTGCTTCTTCTGAGCGCGGACACGTGTCGCGCGCAACCGCCTAGGGGAAGGAGGTGAAAACCCGCATGGAGAAACACTCCCCGCTACATGTCGCCACCACGTCCCAAACGCCTGAACGCTGCCGGCGACCTCGTGCTCACGGACGCCCGCGAGTTCCGTGCGCTGGCCGACCCGCAGAGGCTCACGCTCTTCGACCTTGTGGGGAGAGAGGGGCCGATCACGCATGCAGCAGCCGCGACGCAAACGGGACTGGATCGCACGGTCATCGATGGCCATCTTCGCGCGCTCGAATCGCTCGGCCTCGTCGAGGGTCACGCGGACGGCGACGAGGTCCGATGGAGTGCAGCAGCCAAAGGGATCTACTTCGAGATCCCCGACGAGCCCGATGCTCAGTGCGCGGCGCGAGAGCTCAGCAACGTGATGCTGTCCAAGTACGCAGAGCTGCCGTTGGTCTGGCTCCGGGAGCAGCAGCCCGAGCTCGCGCTCGAGTGGGCGCGCGCGACCGGCCTCGTCAACGCTCGCGTAGAAATGACGGCCGACGAGCTACGCGGGCTTCAGGACGGGCTCGAGCGGCTGCTCGAGCCGTTCACCGGACGTTCGCCGGGCGAGGTTCCCGACGGCGCGAAGCCAGTCAGGATCATGGGCTTCTTCATGCCCGAGCCGGGTTAGTCGTCGTCGTGGTCGATCATGGCCCACACGCTCTGGATCATCGACCAGGCGAGGGCCGGGTGCTCGTGGACGAGCGGGCGGAACTCCATCGCACTGAGCATGTACGCCTTCATGTCGCTCGATGCGGTCACGGTCGCGGAGCGCGGACCCGGATCGAGCAGCGCGATCTCTCCGAAGTGGTCGCCCGGGCCGTACGTCGTTCGCTCCTGGCCGCGAACCGTCACCTCCGCGGTGCCGGATTCGATCACGAAGAAGCCGAAGCCGGGCGTTCCCTCCCTGGCGATGACGTGGCCCGTCGGGAACGCATGCTCGGTGAAGACGGACACGAGCAGCTCGAGCTCGTCGTTGGAGAGCGAGGCGAAGAGCGGGATTCCCTTCAGCGCTTCGGTCGTGAGAGCCACGCGCAGAGTCTAAGCGGCCCGTCGCCCGACCGTCGTCCTGACCGGCGGGGAGCGAGGAGCCCCTTCCGAGGCTCCTCGCATCGCAGTCCTTACGCGGGACTCTGAGGTGTCGGCGGCGCCTGGCCGTCCGGGTGCGGATCCATCACAGCGGACTGGATCGCTGCCTCGACTTCGGACCAGGGCGGGGTCGTCCGCTCGCGAAACATCATCGAGGCCAGGTGTGCAGCCCCGCCGCGCGTCCACGCCCCGACCACCTTCCCGTCCGAGGCGGTCACCGTCAGCACCGCTTCCTCGGCTTCCGGTTGCGCGACGTACGGCGCGAGGTCGCCGAGCATCTGCCTGAGGGTGCGCTCGTCGATCGCGTCGAACTTCCACTCGCCCGTCGTCGAGCCGCTCCGGAAGCGAAGGGTGATCATCGGACGACGACCGTAGCAGTCCTGGAGACGGAATTCCCGTTCAAGTCGCCGATGGTCAGAAACGCCTTGTACAGCCCGTGTGCTTTCGCCTTCGTGATCGGCAGGCGGTAGTTGACGTACCCGCCGATGCCGATCTTGGTTGCGGGCTGGACGACGGCGATCGTCTTGCCGCCGTAGACCACCGAGATCGTCGAGCCGATGGACGCGCCGGGGCCGTCACGGGCGAGCAGCTCCCAGACCGGGACGTGGACGACCGGGTTGGACGTGCCGGCCTTGATGGCGATGACCGGGTTCCGGACGTCGAACGGGCGAGCCGCCGCGACGAAGGCGTTGTAGGAAGGCTTCCGCGTGGCGTTCTCGTTCAGCAGGCCGCTGTGCCAGAGGCTGACCGGCTGGTCGCGGAAGATGAACCAGACGAACATCTGGACGGGGGTGTACTTGCGGACGATCGCGAGCGACTGCTTCACGTAGGCGGCCTGCTTGGCCAGCGTGACGCCGCGCGGCTGTCCGGGCTTCGTCTGGAAGCCGTACTCGGTCACCCAGATCGGAGACGAACGGCGCTTGAACCACTTGTTCAGGTCCTTGTCGAACTGCGGGATCTGAGTCAGGTTGACGTTCGGGTACCGGACCTTCTGCGTCGGCGTGGCACCGAGGTCGGAGTACGGGTGATGCGCCCAGGCGTCGAACTTGACGGTCGGACGCGCCTTCGCCAGGTACTGAGCGAACAGCCCCGGCGCCAGCGTCTGCTGCACGCCCTTCTGCGTGGTCGGCTTGAGGCGGCCGCGCGGTGACGTCTCGCCGATGGCGACGAGCGCCTTGCGGTTCCCCGCCTTGAAGCCTGCATAGCCCGCACGGGCGAGCCCCGCGTAGATCGCGGGCGAGCGTGGCTTCCCGTCGCTGTCGTAGGTCGGCGCCAGGAACTGCTGGAGGTTGGGCTCGTTCCAGACCGAGTAGTAGCCGACGTACGGGTAACCGGGGTTGAGCCCCGAGTAGCGCGCGGCCAGCGCCTTCGTGAAGGCCGTGAAGTCGGAGAGGCGCGTCGGAGCGTAGTTCTGCCCCTTGCCGCCGTTCGCCCAGTCGGGCGTGCCCCAGACGGCGAGCATCGCCGTCATGCCGTGGAAGGCGGCGTTGCGGACGAACTCGTCGAGGTCGTCGAAGTGGTAGGCCGGGTCGAAGGGGTCGGAAGCGACGGCCGGCCTCGTCGGCGCGATGCGATTCCAGTAGACGGTCGTGCGGACGATGGAGGCTCCTGCCTGGGAGGCGTCCGTGATGTTCGTGTCGCGCGTGTCGAGCCAGCGGAAGGACGGGTCGTCCTGGAAGCCGACCAACATGCGGTCGGCGCTCGTCGCGGCCGCGGGCACCGCCAGCGCCAGCAGCCCGAGCACGATGAGAAACGCTCGGAATCGGGTCATGGTGACGACCTTAGTGCGCCGCCTTCCCGGCTCCTTCCGTCCCAAACCGTTCTTTTACGAGCCTCAACGAGGGTTTTACGAAGCGGCGAGAACCTCGAGCACGGCCTCGGTGTGCGTCTTCGGATCGACGTCCCGCATCACACGTGCCACGGTCCCGTCGGGAGCGACGACGAAGGTCGAGCGTTCGACGCCCATGAACGTCCTTCCGGCGTAGCTCCTCTCCTTCCACACCTCGTAGGCCTCCGCGACCGCGTGGTCCGTGTCGGCGAGGAGCGGGAAGGGAAGTCCGTACTTGGCCTTGAAGTCGGCGTGAGAGCCTTCGTCGTCCGGGCTGATGCCGAGCACGACGGCGCCGGCGCGCTCGAACTCACTCCAGGCGTCGCGGATGTCGCAGGCCTGGCGCGTGCAACCCGGCGTGTCGTCCTTGGGGTAGAAGTAGAGGACGACCGGCTTGCCCTGCAGCTCCGAGAGGCGTACGTGCTCGCCGGTGTCGCTCGCCAGCTCGAAGTCCGGTGCGGGCGTGCCTTCCTCGACCACGCGCGGAGTCTAGCCGTGGTCGAGGGCTACGCTTTGCGGGTGAAGCGCTACATCTCGGAGATGAACCCGACACTCCGCGGCTTCGTCATCATCGCCGCGGTCTCCGCCGGAATCGTGGCGCTCGGGGCGTACTCGGCGCTCGTCCAGGTGTCCGTGTTGCTCCAGATCGCGTTCGTGGTCGTGGTCGGGATCTTCCTGTACACGACCTGGCGCGAGCGCCGGCACGAGATCGAGCTCTGGCCGGTGCGCGCCCGGGTCGCGTTCTACGGCGCGGCGGTGCTGATCCTCGCGGACATTGCCGCCTTCTGGTGGTCACGGCCCGCGGGCGCGGCCGCGCTCGCGTTCTTCCTCGTCCTCGGGATCTGCGGCTTCACGATGTACCGCGTCTGGCGGGACCAGCACAGCTACGCGTGAGAGCCGTCGTCTCGCTTGGCTTCGTCGTCCGCGAGGCGCTCGGGACGCTACCCGGCTGAGACGTGAGCCGAGGCGCCGTCCAGCGCGTCCAGCGCGGCGCGGATCTCGACGTGGCGGCCGACGAAGATCGGCGTGTCGCGCTCCGTATACCTGCTCGCCTCCGACTCGCGCAGCGTCAGCATCAGGTGCATGAAGTCGGCCGGTTCCTCGCATTCGAAAGCGGTCATGAACTCCTGGTCGTCGATCCCGAACGAGTACGTCGTGTGGTTGTGGATCGACGAGAAGTCGTGCCCGACGCGCATGTGCTGGTCCATCGCGCGTTGGCGATCGGTCTCCGGCAGCGCGTACCAGGGCCGCACCTTCACGAACGGGTAGACGACGAGGTAGGGCGAGCCCTTGGGCACGATCTTCCGCGGCTTGCGGGCGCTCGTGTACTGCGAGGCCTTCGTCGTCGCGAGGTACGAGTACGGCGTCTGCAGCCAGCCCGAGAGCGGCGTGCCGTTCAGCTCGGCGCCGAGCTCCTCGAGGTCGAGGTAGCGCTCGGTGATCTTCCAGAGGAAGAAGTCGCAGTCAGGCCGCACGCCGACGGTGGAGTAGGCGCGAACGTGCGTGAAGCGCTCCCCCCAGGCGTCGACGACGTCGGCGAAGGCCTCCTTGCCGGCCACGCGCTCGTCGACCGGAAGCCGCCGCCAGGCCGGGTCGGCCTTGAAGAACGTGTAGGCGACGTACTGCCCGACCTCTGCGGCCATGGGCTGACTCTAGCCGGTGGGAATCTGCACCGGTTTGCCGACGACGACCTTCGGCGGGCCTGTGTTGATCGGCGCCGTCAACCGGACGCTGAAGCGGTACGTGCCCCCGAGGATCCGACGCTGCGGCAGCTGGATGTGCGTCAGCTCGCCCGCCAGCACGTGCGCGCGGGCCGAGAGCGTGGTCGAGTTCGCGGGCTGCCGCGAGAGCTTCACGAGCGCGTCGCAGTCGATGTCGCACTTGACGACGACGGCGAGCGGCCGCTGCGAAAGCTTCTTGCCGGTGGGCAAGCCCACGACCGCCTTCGGGGTCAGGGCCAGCCCGGGGCAGCGTGTGATCACGCCTCCCGTGACATCGCGGATCGCGTTGCGCACGGCCGGCAGGCTGGTCTTCGGCGTCGCGTCGCGGTAGTACACGCCCGACTGCCAGCCGGGCAGGTTCGGCTCGTCGAAGGCATGGAACATGAAGAACGCCTTCGTGTTCGGCTGGCAGAACGCAAGCGCGAGGGCGTCGTGGTAGTACGTGGCCTGGGTGGGCTCGTCCACGGGCTTCGTCGTCGTCGGCTCCTTGCCGGTGTAGAGCGACGCCTTCCCCGCCGGGATCTGGCTCTCGACGCCGAACTCACCGTAGACGATCGGGAGGCTCGACCCGGGCTGCGGTGTGCCGTCGAAGCCGGCGAGGATGCCGGTGAGCTTGCCGTAATCGGCGATCGCGATCGTCGACGTCTTCGGGTGCTGGAACGAAGGCGGCAGGCTCGAGTTGTCCTCGTAGGCGTGGACGTCCACGGCATCCATGATCGGAGACGCGCGGCCGGTCGACTTGTAGGCGGCGATCAGGTCGTTGAGGAAGACCGTCGGCGAGTGCGTGTCCTTGCCGGTACCCGGCCGGTCGATCCCGCGGGGCGACAGCGCGCCGCCGATCACGTCGACGCCGGGCGAGGCCGCCTTGAGCGCATCGTAGGTGCGCGCGAGCAGCGACTCGTAGGCGACAGCTGCCGCGTCGCTGCCGTCGAGGTTGAACTGCGGGAGCCAGAAGCGGTTGTTGTTGGGCTCGTTGCCGACGACGAACTCGGTCAGCGTCGGGTAGCGGCGCGCGATCGAGGCGGCGAACGCAGCGAAGTCGTTCTGCTCGCCGACCGTGTCCGGGGTCGTCTTGCTCCCCGCGTTGTGCACGGCGACGTAGATCTTCATTCCGTCCAGCTTCGCCGCCTGCGTCACTGCGTCGAGGTGCGTCTGCTGGGCGGCGCTCGGCGATCGCTGCCCGGGAGCCCACGTCTCGCTGATCCTGACCGCGCCGAAGCCGACGAGTTTGAGCAGGTCGAACTTCGCCTTGGCGGCGGTGACGTTCTCCTGCTGCACGGCGTCCTCGACCGCCCCCGCGACGAGCCCCGGCCCACCGGCATGCGCAGGCGTGGCCCAACCCGCCAGGACGGCGGCGACCAGCAAGAGACGGCGCATGGCGGCCAGGGTAGGCATGGCTATGTTAGGACGGAGTGAATTCGAGGCTCGAAGCGCAGTTGAAGGGCCTTCCGGCGCGACCGGGCGTCTACGTCTTTCGCGACGCGGCTGGGGCGGTCCTCTACATCGGCAAGGCCAAGTCCTTGCGGTCGCGGGTGCGCAGCTACTTCCAGAAAGGCCGGGGCGGGATGCGGCTCGGGAGCGCCCAGCTCGTCGAGCGGGTGGCGGACGTGGAGACGATCGTCACCGGCACCGAGGTCGAGGCTCTGCACCTCGAGCAGAACCTCGTCAAACGCCATCGCCCGCCGTTCAACGTGCGGCTCCGGGACGACAAGTCCTTTCCCTACATCGCCGTGACCGTCGAGGACGAGTTCCCGCGGGTCATGTTCACGCGCGAGCGGCATCGCCGGGGCGTCGTCTACTTCGGCCCGTACGCGAATGCGAAGAAGGTGCGGGAGACGCTCGACGTCCTCAACCGCGTGTTCAAGTTCCGACCCTGCGAGGGGCCGAAGCCTGGCCGGCACTCCGGCATCCCGTGTCTCGACTACCACATCGACCGGTGCCTGGCGCCCTGCGTGGGCTACGTCTCCGAGGCGGAGTACGGAGCGGTGATCGACGGTGTGATCGGCTTCCTGGGCGGAGACCACCGGACGATCGAGCGCGAGCTCGAGACGCAGATGCAGGCCGCGGCGGCTGCAGAGCGCTTCGAGGACGCAGCGCGCTACCGCAACCGGCTGTTCTCGATTCGCCACCTCGCGGAGCGGCAGGCGGCCGACCGGCGGACGGTCGGCACCGTGGACGTGGTCGGGCTCGCCGTCGACGGCGACGCGGGCGCGGTGCAGGTCTTTCCGCTCCGGGACGGCAAGCTGATCGACCGCTACAGCTTCCACCTCGAGAACGTGGCCGGGCAGGAGACGGCCACGCTCATCGAGTCCTTCTGCCTCGAGTACTACGGGTCGTCGCCGAGCGTGCCGCCCGAGATCCTCGTGCCCGCGTCCGCCGGGGACACGTCTGCGCTGGCCGGGTTCCTGTCCGAGCGGCGCGGCTCCCGCGTCGTCGTCCGCACGCCGGAGCGCGGCGAGAAGCGGCGCCTCCTCGAGCTGGCGGAACAGAACGCCGGTCTCGCGCTCGCCTCCGCGGCGGCTGCCTCCGAGCAGAAGCGCCTGCGTCGCGTGGCCGCGCTCGAGGAGCTCCGCGAGGCGCTGAACCTCGAGAGCCTGCCGATCCGCATCGAGTGCTTCGACGTCTCGACGATCCAGGGCTCGGCCACGGTCGCGTCGATGGTCGTGTTCGAGGACGCCGCGCCGAAGAAGGCGCACTACCGCAAGTTCTCCGTCCGCGGGTTGAACGGCCAGGACGACTTCGCCGCCATGGCCGAGGTGATCGACCGCCGCTTCGCCCGTGCGGGCGGCTCACCTACCGACCCGGACTACGACGACGGCTTCGCCGCCGTGCCGAACCTCGTCGTCGTCGACGGCGGCAAGGGCCAGCTCTCCGCCGCGCTCGATGCCATGCACCGGTACGACCTGGCCCGCGTGGCCGTGATCGCGCTGGCCAAGCGCGAGGAGGAGGTCTTCGTTCCCGGCAGGGCCAAGGCGGTCCGCCTCGACCGCTCCTCGGCCGGACTACAGCTCCTGCAGCGGCTCCGGGACGAGGCGCACCGCTTCGCCCTCGGCTACCACCGCGTCCGCCGCAGCGCCGAAGCACGCGAGTCGATCTTCGACGACCTGACCGGCGTCGGCCCTGCCCGGCGCCGGGCGCTGATCCGGCACTTCGGCTCGGCCGAGCGCTTCCTCGCAGCCTCGCAGGAGGAGCTCGAGGGCGTACCCGGCATCCCCCAGAAGACGGCGCGCGCGATCTATGCGCAGCTGCACAAAGCCGGAAGGGCCTAACCTGGCCGGATGCGGCGCGTCGCCTTCTTGCCTCTTGTGCTGGTCCTGCCCATGATCGCCGCGGCCTGCGGCGGTGGAGGCAAGCACACCCAGTCGGCTGCGACTCCGCCCGACCCAGGCGCCCAGACGATGCGCGCGCTGATCGCCGCGGCGGCCAAGGACGACCGGGCCACGGTCTGGTCGCTCCTCTCGACCCCCTCCCAGAAGCGCCTCGGCCCGACGTTCCCCGCATTCGACCGCGGCCCCGCCGCCGGAATCGAGCAGACGCTCCGGCCCTTCGCGAAGGCGACCGGGAAGCCGCTCGTCTCGGAGCGTCTCACCGACCAGTTCGGAGTCGTTGCGGTCAAGCGCGGCACCAATGCCCTCGCCGTGGTGCTGCGGAAGGAAGGCGGCGCCTGGAAGGCGGAGCTGCAAAGCCCGGTGAGCATCGACATCGGCGGCCCTCAGCCCGGCTCGAGGACGCTCGTGGGCCAGATCGGCGTCGAGGTGCATGCGCCCGCCACGCCGACGGTCGGATACCTGTGGGTCGACGGAACGACGCTGAACCCGATGATCTATCCGGGCCGGACGAGTGCGACCGTCTACGCCAATCTCGACAAGCCGCTACCGGCCGGAACGCACACGGCCGTTGCCTTCGCGCAGGAGGGGCGTGACGCCACGGCGCGGGCGTGGACGTTCACGGCGACGAAGAGCTGAAGGCGATCAGGCGTGCGTCGGGACGACCAGCACGAGCAGCGCCAACGTGGACACGGCGACGACGAGGATGCGCATGTCCCCGAACGTATCGGCAGCTTCTGAGCCTGTAATGAGACCGAGGTAAGGGTTAGGTCAAGCGCTGCCGCCGGGGTGGCCCGGGGCGTCGTCCGGTGCGAGGAACGGGTAGCGGTAGTCGGTCGGCGGGACGAACGTCTCCTTGACCGTCCTCGGGCTGACCCAGCGGATCAGGTTCCACATCGAGCCGGCCTTGTCGTTCGTCCCCGAGGCGCGACCGCCGCCGAAGGGCTGTTGCCCGACCACGGCGCCGGTCGGCTTGTCGTTGACGTAGAAGTTGCCGGCCGCGTACTGGAGCTTCTCGGCGGCCTCGTCGATGGCGGCGCGGTCGCGCGCGAAGACGGCGCCCGTGAGGCCGTACGGTGAGGTCGAGTCGACGAGCTCGAGAGTGTCCTCCCACTTCGAGTCGGGGTAGACGTACGCGGTCACGATCGGCCCGAACAGCTCCTCGCGGAGCAGCCGATCGCCCGGGTCCGAAGTCTCGATCACCGTCGGCTGGACGAAGAAGCCCTCGTCGTCGTCGGCCTTGCCGCCGGCGACGATCGTGCGGCCGTCCGACGTGGCCTCGTCGATCGCTGCCTTGTGCGTGGCGAAGGCCTTGGCGTCGATCACGGCGCCCATGAAGTTCTCGAAGTCGGCCACGTCGCCGACCTTGAGCTCGCCGACACGGTCGGCGAGCTCGTCGCGCATGTCGCCCCAGATCGACTCGGGGATGTAGATGCGCGACGCGGCGGAGCACTTCTGACCCTGGTACTCGAAGGAGCCGCGGACGACCGCGGTGACCACGGCTTCGCGGTCTGCGGTCGGGTGGGCGACGATGAAGTCCTTGCCGCCCGTCTCGCCGACGATGCGCGGGTAGCTGCGATAGCCGTCGATGCTGTCGCCGACCGTCTTCCACATGGCGTTGAAGACCGCGGTCGATCCCGTGAAGTGCACCCCGGCCAGGTCCGGGCTGGCCAGGGCGGGATCGCCGATTTCGGCACCGTGGCCGTACACGAGGTTGATCACGCCGTCCGGGAGGCCGGCCTCCTTGAGGAGACGCATGACGAAGTGCGCCGAGTACGCCGCGGTCGAGGCGGGCTTCCAGACGACCGTGTTGCCCATCAGGGCAGGGCTGGCCGGGAGGTTCCCGCCGATGGCCGTGAAGTTGAACGGGGTGACAGCGAACACGAAGCCTTCGAGCGGCCGGTACTCCAGCCAGTTCCAGATGCCGGGCGACGACTTCGGCTGCTCCTCGTAGATCCGCTTCATGTAGTGCACGTTGAACCGCCAGAAGTCGACGAGCTCGCAGGCGGCGTCGATCTCGGCCTGGTGGGCGGTCTTGGACTGACCCAGCATCGTGGCGGCGACGAGCGTGGTGCGCCACGGTCCCGCGAGGAGCTCGGCGGCGCGGAGGAAGATCGCGGCGCGCTCCTCCCACGGCGTGCGGGCCCAGTCGTGCCAGGCCTTTGCGGAGGCCTTGATCGCCTGCTCGACCTCCGGGCCCGCGCCCTCGTGCACGTCGGCGAGGACGTGGTCCTTCCTGTGCGGCATCACGGCCTCGAACGTCCGACCGGTGCGAACCTCCTGGCCGCCGACCACGCACGGGATGTCGAGGCGCTCGGCCTGCATCTCCGTGAGCCGCTCTCTAAGCGCGGCGCGTTCAGGCGCTCCGGGCGCGTAGGAGTGGACAGGCTCGTTCTCGACGGGCGGGAGCTGGACGACGGCGTGCGCGCTCACACGGCCGATTCTAGTGCGGGGCGCCTCTACGATGGACCGCCTGGTGTGGAGCTCGGAGGAGATCCGGCAGGAGCTCGCGCGTGTCGCGCAGACTCGCCGTTGCGACCGGCTGGCGGAGCTCTCGGCGCTCGCCCACACGGCCGGAAGCTTGCACCTGCGCGGGCACGGCGAGATCGCGCTCCACCTCGACCTCTCCAGCTCCGCGGTCGCGCGACGCGCGTTCACGCTGCTTCGAGAGCTGGGCGTCGAGTCGGAGATCCGCACCTACCGCCAGCGGGCGTTCGGCCGGCCGACCCGCTATCAGCTGCACGTCGCCGGATCCCTCGAAGCCAGGCAGGTGCTGGCCGAGGCGGGGATCGTCTCCCGGACGGGAGCGCCGCTGCAGCTGCCGCCAAAACGCGTTGTCGGGCGCGAGTGCTGCCGCGCGGCGTACGTGCGAGGCGCGCTCCTCGGCGCGGGGTCGGTGAGCGGCCCGCAGTCGCCGCACCTGGAGGTTCGCTGCGCCTCGCTCGAGGCCGCCGAGCTCCTCGTCCGGATTGCGGCGCTGGACGAGGTGATCCTCCGCGCACGCGACCGAGGGCGCTACGCGGTCGCGTACGCGAAGGGCGCCGACGCGATTGCCGAGACGCTGGCGCTCGCCGGGGCCAGCGACGCCGCGCTGGTCGTCGACGAGCACGCGGTCCTCGGCGCCGCACGCGCGCACGCGAACCGCCTCACGAACGCGGACCAGGCCAACCTCGTCCGCGCGAGCCGAGCCGCTCACGAGCAGCTCCGCGCCGTCCGGCGGCTCGCCGCCGACGGGAGGCTCGAGACGCTGCCTGCTCCGTTGCGCGAGATCGCAGATCTCCGCGTCCGTCACCCGTCGCTGTCCCTCCGAGAGCTGGGGCGTAAGTGTCGCCCTCCGGCGACGAAGGCATCGGCGCACAGACGCCTGTCCCGCCTCCAGAGGCTGGCGGAAATCTAGACTCGAAGCGGAATCGAGACCGAGGGAGAGGCATGGCACTGCGAGTTGGCATCAACGGCTTCGGACGCATCGGACGGAACTTCCTGCGCGCGCATCTCGACCGCGGCAGCGACTTCGAGGTCGTGGCCGCGAACGACGTCGGCGACGCGCACACGATGGCGCACCTGCTCAAGTACGACTCCGTGCTCGGGCCCCTGGGCAAGGCCGTCGAGGTCGCGGACGACTCGATCACGGTGGACGGGAAGACGATCAAGTGGCTCACCGTCCGGTCGCCGGCCGAGCTGCCCTGGAGCGAGCTCGACATCGACGTGGCGATCGAGTCCACCGGGCTGTTCACGAAACGCGACGCAGCGCAGCAGCATCTCGACGCCGGGGCGAAAAAGGTGCTCATCTCGGCGCCGGCGACGGATCCCGACGTGACCCTCGTGCTCGGCGTCAACGACGGTGACTACGACGCCTCCGCGCACAACATCGTCTCGAACGCCTCGTGCACGACGAACTGCGTTGCGCCGATGGCGAAGGTGCTGCACGACGA
>Ga0066903_100003835_pt1 | contig 12462 bp, 8 predicted proteins | sample PanSoiMetaGPlot1_FD_67491 | JGI IMG/M metagenome (GOLD analysis project Ga0066903, IMG submission 67491) | Tropical forest soil microbial communities from Panama analyzed to predict greenhouse gas emissions - Panama Soil - Plot 1 (version 2) | ecosystem: Environmental > Terrestrial > Soil >...
GAGAGTGCGTGGAATCGGTGTGGCCGAAAGTGTCAGCACATCCACCAGCTTGAATAGCTCTTTGAATTTCTCCTTATGCAGAACTCCGAAGCGCTGTTCCTCATCGATCACTACCAGCCCGAGCTCCTTGAATACCACGTCGCCGGAGATAAGCCGATGAGTGCCAATGACGATATCGACGCCGCCTTCGCGCAGCAGTTGTAGCACTTTCTTTTGTTCGGATTGTGAACGAAAGCGGCTGAGCATTTCGATGCGCACGGGATAATCGAGCATGCGCTGTCGGAACACCTCGAAATGCTGTTGAGCCAGAACAGTGGTCGGCGCCAGCACGGCGGCTTGTTTGCCGTCCATCACCGCCTTGAATGCCGCGCGCACTGCCACTTCGGTCTTGCCGAAACCGACGTCACCACAGATCAGGCGGTCCATCGGCCGGGGACATTCCATATCGATCTTCGTATCAATAATGGCCTTCATTTGGTCCGGTGTTTCGCGAAACGGGAATGAACGCTCAAATTCTGCCTGCCATTTTGTGTCAGGGGCGAATGCATGCCCGGCGTGCATTTGCCGCTCCGCCTGGATCGCAAGCATTTTTCCCGCGTAATCGAAAATGGACGCTGCGGCTTTTATTTTGGCACGGGCCCATTTCCCGTCTCCGAGCAAGCTTAGCGGCGGAGATCTTTTGCCTGCGCCAACATAGCGGGAAACAAGATACGCTTGCTCTAACGGAACATAGAGCTTTGCTTCATCTGCAAACTCGATTGCGAGGACTTCCTGCGTCCCGTCTGTAGCGGCAGCCGTGTCGGCTGCGTCTCGGATCTCCGGCGCGCCCGGTCGCGCCCTACCAATTTTTAGGAGCCCGAGAAATCGTCCGATGCCGTGCTCGAGGTGCACGACCAGATCGTCTTCATTTAGTTCACTGAAATCGATCTGTGCCCGATGGCGCTCCGCACGACGCAAATGCCTGCGCGCATGGACTGCGAATCGTCCAAACAATTCGGCGGCCGAGAGCACGACGAGATTCGCGGCCGGGAAGCAAAATCCCCGAGGGAGCGTTCCCTCGACAAAATCCAGACCCTCCACGGCGCCCGCCATGATTTCGCGAAACCGCTCAATCTCCCCCTCGGTCTGAAAGTAAATGACGATTCGCGCGTGGTTCCCGCGCCATTCGTTCAAGTGGTGGACAAACTGCGCGCGTTTTGCTTCGGCAAGAACAAGATCGCCAGCCGCGAACTCGCCGATGTCGCAATCCTGAAACGCGCCGGTGAAATTTTCCGGACCAGTTTCAATCCAGCCTTCGCTGATCTGAATATACGCGTGCGGTGACGCTTCCGGTTCGATCTCGATCTTGAGATGATTCGGAGCGATGTAATCGCGAATATGGCCGCTTTGATCATCCGCCGTTCCAAGCAGAAGATCGAGCGATCTTAAGTCGCGCACGGATGTCTGAGTGTCGATGTCGAACTCGCGCAGCGAATCGATTTCATCGCCGAAGAATTCCAGACGGAACGGCAAGGGTGCCTGCCACGAATAGACATCGAGAATGCCGCCGCGAAGGGCGAATTGCCCTCGAGCCGTAACCTGAGTAACACGCTCGTAACCGCTTCTCGCGAGCTGGTCGAGAAGTTTATCCATGTTGATGTTTGCGCCGCGCCGCAGTTGCATGGCGGCAGATTGGAGCGTGCCCGGACCACGGGCAGGTTGATCGAGACTTGCCCGTGTGGCCACGATGACACGCGAGCCGTTGGCGCGCTCGAGTTCCATGAGCAGCGCCAGCCGTTCGGCCGCAATCTCGGGATCGGGCAAAACATTTTCAACGGCGGCAAGCTCAGCTTCCGGAAGAAAAAGCGCGTTTGGCTGCCAGTTGAGCAATGTTTCGTAAAACAGCTCTTGAGAATGAACGCTGGGACAGAGCACCCAGATCGCTGAATCGGCAGCCTTGCGGTCCTCCGCCGCAAAATCGCGCCAGGCATGCGCAATCACCGCGACCAGAAAGGGTTGGGCAGGCTCGATAACATGTGAAAATAGTACCGGCCATTGCGCCTTTTGTAGCGCGTGAAGTTTGCGGGCGATCGGTTCGCTCGCCGCGACGCGCTCCAAAAGCTGCGTTGATTTTTCCACTACAAAGTTTACGCCAAATTCGGGAAGAATTGTAGCCGCGTTAAAAGCGTGCTGTCGCGTGCGGTGTCGTCAGCGCAGAAGTGCGGCGCGAGGCTCAAAAATGCTGAGGACAGCGGACTTTACAGCATTTAGAGCGCGCGGCCGATGGCTGCGGCGACCGCACGAAGGCGCGGGACGAGTTCGGCGAAAATCTCTGGCGTGAGCGCCTGGTTGCCGTCACTTTTGGCCAGCTCTGGGGAATCGTGCACTTCGATCATGAGAGCGTCGGCGCCGGCGGCGACTGCGGCGAGAGACATCTGCGGGACAAATTCGCGCAAACCAAGCGCATGCGTCGGATCGACAATGACCGGCAGATGCGTTTTGGATTTTAGAATCGGGACAGCGCTAAGATCCAGCGTGTAGCGGGCAGCAGTCTCGAATGTGCGAATGCCGCGTTCGCAGAGAATCACGTTCGAGTTGCCTTCGTTCAGGATGTATTCAGCGCTCATCATTAAATCATACATTGTCGCGCTGAATCCGCGCTTGAGCAGCACCGGGAGTCTGCTGCGGCCCACCTCCTTCAAGAGAGAAAAATTGTGCATGTTACGCGTGCCGACCTGAAGGCAGTCTGCGTACTTTTCGATCACTGAGAGATCGCGGGGATCCATGACTTCGGTGACCACGGGCAAGCCGGTTTTCGCGCGCGCTTCCGCGAGAAAACGAAGTCCGTCTTCGCGTAACCCCTGGAAACTGTATGGGGAGGTGCGCGGCTTAAAGGCGCCGCCGCGCAAAATTTTTGCGCCGGATCCTTTCACGATTGTCGCGATCGACTGAATCTGTTCTCTGCTTTCGACCGAGCATGGCCCGCAAATGAGAACGACATCCTCGTGTTCGCCGAGGCGCACGTTGCCAACTGCGACCGAAGAGGCGCCACGCGAATCGCGCGCGGCAAGTTTGTACGGCTTCAATACGGGCACGATTGCTTCCACGCCCGGCATGGCGGCAATCGGCTTTTCGCGCAGGAGCGCTTCAGGTCCTATTACGCCAATGATTACGCGCGATGCGCCACGGCTGATTTGTGCCTCAAGCCCAAACTCGCGTACGCGCGTGACGATCCGCTGGATTTGTTCCTCGGTGGCGTTGGGTTGCGTGATGACGATCATATCCCTGGCAGCGGAATAATGAGAATGCCGCCACCGGGAATTTTCTGCAAGCCTAGATAAAGCGCCTGTCGAAAACCCTTAATGCGTGATCGTGACGGGTGTTCCGACTGATACCGATCTAAAGAAATTCTCAGCCATGAATTCAGGCATGCGGATACATCCGTGCGACGCGGGATAACCTGGCAAATAACCGGCGTGCATGCCTGTCCCTGACACAATACGCATAAAGTACGGCATGGGCGTGCCTCTGAAGTGAGTCCCCGGCGGTCTCGGATCCTTTTTAATGTCAACGTTCGGGACGACGACGTTGCCAGACGAGTCCACATAATCTCCGAACAAGCTGGAGACGTGGTCCTTGTCCTTTTGAATAATCTTGAAACTGCCAGTGGGAGTGTTAAGTCCCTCGCGACCGGTGGACAACTGAGAAACACCGACGAGCACGCCGCTCTTGTAGAAATAAGCGCGTTGTTCTCCAAGGCTGATCTTCACAGACGGGCTTCCCCCCACACTGTCTCCATCCCAATAGGAAACGGTGTCACGCGGCTGACCAGGCGGCCCGCCGCCATAAACGCCACCGAGATACTGCGTATTCGCAGCGTAACGGGGGTCCTCACCGCAACCTGTGACGAGTAAGACCAGACCAACAGAAATAATTACCCGCAAGACGCCCACCAATGAATAATGCATAGACTTTCGACGGCGTTCTTAATGCGCAAGCCGCGCAAAAAGTCAAGAGGTAGGGGCGGTTCACCGAACCGCCCGCGGCGATTGAGGTCAATCACCCCTACCTTTTGCACCACTGGTCCACCCAGTCGTTCACGATCTTGTACCAGAGCCCACTGTTTTGCGGCTTGAGCACCCAGTGGCCTTCATCGGGAAAATACAACATCTTTGAAGGCACCTTCCGGGTTTGCAGCGTGGTGAAGAGTTGAAATCCTTCGCTCACGTCGAGGCGATAATCATTCTGGCCGTGAACAACGAGCGTTGGCGTTTTGAAATTCGCAGCATACTCGTCCGGCGAAAATCTCCAATACAGCTCGCGATTTTTCCACGGCGGGCCCTTGAATTCCCAATTCGGGAACCACAATTCCTCGGTTGTGCCGTACGCTGACTCCGCGTTGAACATGCCGTCGTGCGACACGATGCATTTGAAACGGTTCGTGTGACCGAGAATCCAATTCGCCATGTAACCGCCGTAGCTCGCGCCCAGTGCTGCCTCGCGGTTCTTGTCGACGAACGAATACGTCTTTTCCACGTAATCGAGCCCCTTCATCAGATCGACATACGGTTTGCCGCCCCAATCGCCGCTGATCGAGTCGGTAAACTTCTGCCCGTAACCGGTCGAGCCGTGGAAATTGATCATCACCACTACGTAATTTCCGCTCGCCGCGAACAACTCCGCGTTCCAGCGATACGTCCACTCGTTTCCCCAGGCCCCTTGCGGCCCGCCGTGGATCAAAAATTTTAAAGGATATTTCTTGTTCGGATCAAATCCCGGCGGCTTGACCATGAAACCCTGAACCTCTTCGTCATTCGCGCCTTTAAACGTGAACGACTCCAGAGGCTGCATCTCGATCTGCGACAACAGATCGTCGTTCATGTGGGTCACCGGGTCAGGTCCTTTGCCATCGAGCGTGTCGTGATTTGATGTAATCACCAAACGCCAGATCTCGTCGGGTGCAGTGATGAACTGTTGGGAATAGAACAAATTGCCGCCGACCATCACCAAGTTGTCGGCATGCGTGTCATGTCTCGGCCACATCGATCCTTGCACGGCGCTCGATTCGCGCTCCAGAGTGACATGTGTGATGAAGGCTTGGCCGAACTCTTCGTACACCAGCCAGATCGTCGGCGCTCCCCACGTCGTACCCCAGCAGAAACTCCCAACCGAGCGATCAAATTTCTCCGTCAGATCCCGGGTCTTCCCTGATTGTCGATCCTGTACAAGGAGCCGCCATTTATCGGCTTCGAAGCCGGCGCGCGCTTGCGAGCGCCAAGCGAGATATTTTCCGTCCGGCGAATAGAGCGGCGTGGTATCGCCACCGGGACTGGTGGAAATCCTCTTCGGGGCTGTAGTGTGCGCTGTCCCCGGCGCATCTGGGCTCGCATTCTGTCCGCTGGGGACAGCGGACCCTACAGCACCAGGGGACTCTGCGGCAATTTGCACTGCGAAAATCTCTGAGTTCGTGCTGGTCGCTTCGACCTCATCAATATTCGAGGTGTAAGCGACTTCCTGGCCGTCGGGCGAAATCGCATACATGTCCTGCCCGCCGAGATGGAACGGGGGCACATCGTGATCGCCCGGGGTCAGATCTCTTGCTGTAGTTTGCGCTGTCCTCAGCGCATTGGGTGATTGTCCGCTGGGGACAGCGGACTCTACAGCATCAGCTCGTGCATTCGCATCGACCACAAACAAATGACTGCGCTTGAATTCGGTGAACGCGTTCCAATGCCGATAGAAAAGCTTCGTAAAGATTTTCGCTTTCACCTGGCTCTTCTTCAGTTCTTCGTCCCGCTGTTTGTTGCACCCATCATCTTTGCAATCCGGATAAACGGCCGACACGAACACAATGTTTTTCCCATTCGGCGACCAAATCGCACCGTCGGCGCCGGTCGAGATCGACGTGACTTGATGCGGCTTACCAGCCAGCACTCCGTTCCCGGAGTCGAAATCGCACATCCAGATTTGCGTCGGATCGGTCGCTTTCGAGGTCCAGATCAAGCGCTTGCCGTCCGGCGCAAACCGCGGCCGCTCCTCGTGATTCGGCGTTGGATTTAATCGCCGCGACTCACCGCCGCTCGCTGGCACGATCCACAAATGCGAAATCTTGGTGTTCGCCGCAAGATCGACATCTTCGCAATCGAACACGATCCATTTCCCGTCGGGCGAAGGCGCCGGCGCGCCGACGCGCTTGAGTTTCATCATGTCTTCGAAGGTGAACAGGTGCTTGCCAGTTGGTTGCGCAAACGTGCTGGCGGCAAAAAAGAACAGTGAAATAAGAACTTTAGCCCTCATGTAATTGTAATAGTGACGTTGTAGAGGCGCTTGTGCCAAGCGCCTTTTTAATAGTTCGGCGTTTGACACAAACGCCGCTATAACTTTTCAGAGCGGTTCACATCGCCTACAATGCCGCCATGGCTCTGGTAACAATCGAGACAATCAAGAATGGTCCTTACATCGTGACCGGCGAAGTTGAGTTAATCGACGCGGACGGAAACAAATTTCCGGAGGAAAAACGGATGGCCCTCTGCCGTTGCGGCGCCTCGACTGAGAAACCGTTTTGCGATGGCACGCACTCCAAGATTGGTTTCCAAGCGGCCGAGAAAGCCGTGCCCGAATCAAAGGAATAACGCGCTGCGGATATTGCATACTCAAATTGTGAAACGCACCGTCAGCTTCGCATTCGCTCTTGGCGCCCTAGTTGCATTGAATGGCTCGCTTCATGCAACCGCGCAACCTTTGCCGAAAACGATGAAAGCGATCGTCGCGCACGAATACGGCGGACCCGAAGTTTTGAAGCTGGAAGACGTCCCGGTTCCGGAAGCAAAGGAGAATGAGATTCTTGTGCGCTTGATCGCGAGCGGCGTGAATCCGGCCGATCCGCTTATTCTCGGTGGCAAATTCGCCAAAGAATTCGGAACACACCTGCCCCTGATTCTCGGTTATGAGATGGCTGGAGTGGTGGTGAAGGCTGGTGCGAAAGTCACAAAGCTGAAAGTCGGCGACGCCGTTTACGCGTATCTGCTGTGGGGCGGTGGCTGGGCCGAATATTGCATCTCCACCGAAGGCGAGTCGGCAGCGAAACCGGAATCACTTACTTTCGTTGAAGCTTCCGCCGTTCCGCTTGCCGCATTAACTGCGTGGCAGGCTTTGGTCGACATCGGAAAACTTAAAGCTGGTCAAACGGTCCTGATCCACGGCGGCTCCGGTGGCGTGGGAAGTTTCGCTATTCAAATCGCCAAGGCGCGGGGAGCACGCGTGATCGCTACAGCCTCAACAGCTAATCAGGATTTGCTGAAGCAACTCGGAGCCGACGTGGCGATCGATTATACGAAGCAAAAATTCGAAGAGATCGCGCATGATGTCGATGTTGTGCTCGACCCAGTCGGCCGCGACACTCTCGCGCGTTCTTATGGCGTGGTAAAAAAAGGCGGGATCGTGGTCACAATTGTGTCGCGCTGCGATGAAGCCGAGCTGAAGAAGCACGGAATCCGTGGCGCATCGCTTTCATCCCACCCGGACGCATCTGAACTCAATGAACTCACGAAATTGATCGGTGCCGGAAAGATCAAACCGATCGTCTCACAAGTATTGCCATTAACCGACGCCGCCAAAGCTGATGCGCAAGCGGCGACGCATCATACTCGCGGAAAAATTGTCCTCAAAATTGCCGATGAACCAAAAATCTAAAGGAGCTGACGAGGTTGTAGAGCCGCTTGTGCCAAGCACCGCTACAACCCTTCGAATATGAAAACGATCGCGGTTTTTCTTGTCTTGATCTGCGTCGTCGCCGCGCGCGCCGAAAAAATTTCGCTGGTCGGCGGGACAGTGATCAATCCCACCAAAGGAAAAATACTGCCGAATGCCACGATTGTTATCAACGGCGACAAAATAGAACGCCTCGCAATGGGTAAACAAGATGCGGCAACGCTCGGCAAACAGATCGATTGCGCAGGCAAGTTCATTTTGCCGGGCTACATCGACGCGCACGTCCATTTCTTTCAATCGGCTGATTTGTTCACGCGGCCCGACGGCGCTGATTTCAACAGCGTGCGGCCGTACAAGGATGAAGTGGCATGGATCAAGTCGCACCTCGACGACGTGTTCGCGCGCTACATCCGTTGCGGGATCACGAGCGTGGTCGATGTCGGCGGTCCAATGTGGAATTTTGAGGTGCGCAAAAAAGCGAACGCGACAGAGAAAGCGCCGCGCGTCGCAATCGCCGGGCCGCTAATCTCGAGTGTTTCGCGCGAGAAACTCGATCTCGGCGATCCGCCGATTGTGAAAATCGACACGCCAGAGGAAGCCCGCGACTTCGTGCGCAAGCTGGCCGAACAAAAGCCGGATCTGGTGAAGATTTGGTACATCGTCGACAAGGATCATCCGGTCGATTCGTTCCGGCCGATTGTCCGCGCGACGATTGAAGAAAGTCATGCGCACAAAACCCGGGTCGCAGTGCACGCGACGGAATTGGAAACCGCGCGTGCGGCAGTGGAAGAAGGCGCCGACGTGCTCGTCCACAGCGTCATTGATAAGCCGGTGGATGACAGATTCGTGAAGCTGCTGAAAGATCGGCACATCATTTTGTGCCCGACGCTTGTGGTATTTGAACGCTATGGACGAACATTTTCGCACCAGCTGAATCTCACTCCCGAGGAAGAGAAATGGGGGAATCCAGAAGTGATCGTGACACTCGACGTCACAAAGATTCCACAAGACAAATTGCCGCAGCGAGTCAAGGATGCTTTGGCTGATCCGAAGGCCGCGCTTAATAAAATCAACAAAACTTATGAAGTCGCGCTGCCGAATTTGAAGAAGTTGGAAGACGCTGGTGTGACGATCGCTGCGGGAACAGATGCAGGAAATATCGGCACCATCCATGGGCCGGCGCTGTTTCGGGAGTTCCAGTTGATGAAACAAGCCGGACTCACTCCGATGCAGATTCTCCAGTGTGCGACCGCGAATGCCGCGAAACTTTTCGGCGGCGAGACCGGAACACACATTGGCAGGATTGAAAATGGCTACTTCGCGGATCTCGTCATTCTCAATTCGAATCCACTGGACGACATCATGAATGCCTCAGATATCGATACCGTGATCAAGAATGGCGTCGTCTACACGGCTGATTCCCTTCTGCACTGATCGCTCAGTGGAAAGCCGTCTGCCTTTATGACGTACGCGTTGCTTGTCTTTTTGCTGTTGCCGCTGCTTGCCGCCTTAACCGCACAGGCCGCCACTGCCTCACCGACGCCAGCGACGGTGACGAACTTCAGCAGAATCGCAGAAGCTTACGTGAAACTCGTGCTCGCAATGGGGCAGCACGATCCGGATTACGTCGACGCTTATTACGGGCCGCCAGAGTGGAAGAAACAGACCCAGGCAAACAGATCGCTGGATGCGATCGCGCTTGAGGCGGCGCGATTACGAGACCAGTTGGCGAAGATTTCCAAGCCGACGGACGAAATGGAGCGGTTACGAAGCGCGTATTTGACAAAGCAACTGTCCGCACTGGAGGCACGAGTGCACATGCTGAAGGGCGAACGTTTGAAGTTCGACGAAGAATCGCAGGCCCTTTATGACGCTGTCGCGCCTGGTTTTCCCGAAACGCATTTCCAGGAAATCCTCGACAAGCTCGAACCGAAACTTCCAGGTGAGGGATCGCTCTTGCAGCGTTACGAGAATTGGCGAGGCGCATTCGTCATCCCGAAAGACAAACTGGACAAAGTATTTCAGCTCGCGATCAAAGCGTGTCGCGAACGGACGCTTGCGCACATCAAGCTGCCGCTCAACGAAAATTTCAGCGTCGAATACGTCACAAACAGACCGTGGGGTGGTTACAACTGGTACAAAGGCAATTATCGCAGCGTTATCCAAGTGAATACCGATCTGCCGGTCTACGTCGACCGTGCGATTGATCTGGCCGCGCATGAGGGTTATCCGGGCCATCACGTCTACAACGCGTTACTGGAGAAAAATCTCGTCCGGAATCGCGGTTGGATTGAGTTCTCGGTGTATCCGCTCTTCTCACCGCAATCGCTGATTGCCGAAGGCACCGCGAACTTCGGCAGAGAAATTGTGTTTACGAAACCGGAGCGCTTAGCGTTCGAGAAAGAGGTAATCTGGCCCGCTGCGGGTCTCGATGCATCGCGGGCGGAGGAATTTTATGCCGTCCAGGATTTGGTCAAGACACTGAGTTACGCCACGAACGAAGCGGCCCGGCGGTACTTGAACGGGGAGATCAATGCGGACGCGGCTGCGACGTGGTTGCAAAAATATGCGCTCATGGATGAGAAGCGAGCAAAACAAGCAACAAAATTCATCGAAAAATACCGGAGCTACGTCATCAACTACAATCTTGGCGAGGACATGGTACGCAATTACATCGAGAAGCGGGGCGGCACGGAGCAACAGCCGGACAAACGCTGGAGCGAATTCGAGCAGTTGCTCGCGTCGCCACGGCTCCCGGGCGATATCCGCTAAAATTCATGCCACGACACGGTGACCCGCGCGGCAAAAGTAAAATCTCTTGCTCGTGCAGAAGAGCAGCCCGAAATTTTTCGTCCTATGGCTACCCATCCTACGCAATACGCACATCCCGAAGCGCTCGTGGAGACTGATTGGTTAGAGAAACATCTCAAGGACGCCGGAATCCGGATCGTCGAGTCGAATGAAGATATTTTGCTTTACGACACCGGGCACATTCCCGGCGCGGTGCACATTGACTGGCGCGCCGATCTTCAGGACCCGGTGATTCGCGATTACATTTCACCGGAAAAATTTGCGCGCCTTTGCAGTCGGCACGGGATCACGCCGGACACGACGTGCATCTTTTATGGTGATAAGGCGAACTGGTGGGCGTGCTACGCGCTTTGGGCATTCCGTTTGTTTGGCCACGAGAAGGTGAAAATTCTCAACGGCGGCCGCGATAAATGGAAAGCCGAAGGCCGTCCCATGACGCGCGACGTTCCGAAGTATCCCAGCGCAAATTATCCGGTACCGAAGAAACGATTCGATAAAGAGATTCGCGCATTTTTCGACGAAGCTTTGGCGCAAAGCAAGAATGGCAAACCGTTGATCGACGTGCGTTCACCGGGCGAATACAGGGGGGAGATCACGCACATGCCAGAGTACCCCCAGGAAGGCGTCCTGCGCGGCGGCCACGTCCCCGGGGCAAAGAGCATGCCGTGGAAGACCGCCACAAATGACGACGCTACATTCAAACCAGCGGATGAACTGGCCAAGATTTATTTTGATCAATGCGGCCTAAAGGAGGGCACAGACACAGTTGTTTATTGCCGGATTGGCGAGCGCTCTAGTCACACGTGGTTTGTGCTCACCTATCTTCTCGGGCTCGATAACGTCCGGAACTACGATGGTTCCTGGACGGAATGGGGCAACAGGGTCGGCGCGCCAATTGAAAAGAGCGCGTAAGATTTCCTTAGCAGAGATGACGGTATAGTGGCCGCTGTCCTCAGCGGAGATCCCACACACGACGCCCGCGCCCTGAGGACAACGCACGCTACAGCGGCCATGGCACTGCTCCGGGGAGTGGCGGTTGATTCGTATTCAAGCCCGCCCTGTTTTTACCAGCAGCTCATGAATTAGCTGCATTCGTTTTCGCTCTTTAGGGCTGGAACTCAGCTGCGCGATCGAGCGCTGCATTCGCCGTGTCCAATTCAAGTTGGCCTTTGTCCCGGGGACGTTGAAGCGATATTTGCGGGCCAGGAGATCGGTGATCATGACCATGGCGATCCATGAGTCGCACCCGAAAAGTGCTTCCATAATCGCCGGGTAAAAATCCTTTTCGAAATCGAGCTCGTCGATTTTTGGATTCAGCCGGGCAAACAACGCGATCTTCTCGAGTATGGCTTGCGCTTGCTCTCCAGGATCGGACCGCAGCTTCTCCAACGCTTCATACCACAACCCGCGAATGGGCTCGTGATCGTGGGTTGCGTAAGTCGCCACAGAAAGCCGCTGATATCTCTCTCCGGGAATGATCATCCCATTGTGCAATTCCCATTGCGGAATTTTAAATCCGGCAATGCCTAGCAACCGCAAGCTTGGCCGCACATAATCCGGCACGACGCCGAGGTCTTCGCCAATGACGCGCGCGGCGCCAGCTTCTTCCAGGACGACCCGCAAATATTCTTCGCCCTCGCGTTTGTTCGCTTCGCGGTTTTCGGAAGTGTTGTCGTCACGGGGAACGAAATGCGGGGCGCGGCCGCCGGTTCGTTCCAGCATTTGGTGCTCGTTGAGTGGGAGGAATTCCTTATTCATCCGTGGCCGCCACGGGAACGCATAGATCCGATAAAATCCCTGCACGTGGTCGATGCGACAAAGGTGAAAAATGCGCCGGACAGCGCGAACGCGCTCGTGCCACCACTGAAAATTATTTGACCGCATTCTGTCCCACCGATAGAGCGGAATACCCCAGTTCTGCCCCCATTTTTGCGTGAACAGGTCGTCTTTGAAGTAGGGCTC
>Ga0066903_100003836_pt1 | contig 12462 bp, 10 predicted proteins | sample PanSoiMetaGPlot1_FD_67491 | JGI IMG/M metagenome (GOLD analysis project Ga0066903, IMG submission 67491) | Tropical forest soil microbial communities from Panama analyzed to predict greenhouse gas emissions - Panama Soil - Plot 1 (version 2) | ecosystem: Environmental > Terrestrial > Soil >...
CCAGCTCGCCGCCGTAGGCGTTCGCGTTCATCCGCACCGCGCCCCCGACGGTCCCGGGGATGTTAATCCCGAACTCCAGGCCGGTCAGGCCCCACCGCCCCACCTTCGCGGTCGCCGACGGCAGGCGGGCGCCGCCGCCGCACACGACGTGGGTCCCCTCGCGCTCGACCGAGCTCAGCTCCCCGTCGAGCTTCAGCACCAGCCCGCGCACCCCGTTGTCGGCCACGAGGAGGTTCGAGCCGGACCCCACCACCTCGACCGCGAGCCCCTGGTCACCCGCCCAACGCAGGAGCTCGATCAGCTCGTCCTCGTTCTCGGGCCTCGCGAAGAGGTCGGCGGAGCCACCGGCCCGCACCGTCGTGAGCCGCGAAAGCGGATAGCCGGCCTGGACGTTGCCGGGAATCTCCACGGCTCCTACTTGCCCTCCACGAGCCGGTCCGCCAGGCGATAGATGTCGCCGGCGCCGATCGTCACGACCACGTCGCCGTCGCGCAGGCGTGGGCCGAGCGCCCTCTGGGCCCGCTCGGCGTCCACGAGCCACCACACGGGCCTGCCGCCGGCGTGATCGGCCGCCGCGCGGGCGACGTCGAGCCCGCTGACGCCGGCCAGGGGCCCTACGGGCTCCTCGCGCGCCGGGTAGACGTCGAGCACGGCGACCTCGTCGGCGGCGGCCAGCGCCCGCCCGAAGCCGGGCGCGAGCGCCTTGGTCCTCGAGTACAGGTGGGGCTGGAAGACGGCGATCAGGCGCCGCGGCTCGAGCTCGCGAAGCGCCGCCAGGGTGGCGGCGACCTCGGTGGGATGGTGAGCGTAGTCGTCGTAGACGATCGCCCCGTCGCGGCGCCCCTTGAGCTCGAGGCGGCGGAGCATCCCGGGAAACGACGCCAGCGCCTCACTCGCAGCCTCGACGTCAAGGCCGGCGAGCTCGATCGCGGCGAGCGCTGCGCGCGCATTCAGCAGGTTGTGGCGACCCGGCACCCGCAGCTCGAGCGGCGGGCCCGGGCCGTCGGCGTCGAATCCGACCATCCGCTGGCCCTCCGCGAGCGCATCGACGCTGCCGTCGGCCGGCAGCGCAAGGCCCGCGGCGGGAGCACAGAAGCGCCCGAAAGCGTCGATCAGCTCGGCCCGCGAGGACCAGTGGGAGTGGTGATCGAGCTCTATGTTCGTCACCACGGCGATCTCCGGGCGTAGGCGCAGGAAGCTCGCGTCCGACTCGTCCGCCTCGGCCACGACCCATTCGCCGTCGCCCCACGCGGCGTTGGCGGCCACGCCCCCCTCCCCCGCGCCCGGGAGCTCACCGCCGAGCAGGAAGGCCGGATCCACCCCGATGGCGAGGAGCGCGTGGGCCAGCATCCCCGCCGTGGTCGTCTTGCCGTGGGTCCCGGCGACGGCGATCAGCCGCTTGATGGAGCAGAGCTCGGCGAGCAGCTCGCCGCGGTGCATCACCCGCTGGCCCCGCTCGCGCGCGATCGCGAGCTCCGGATTGTCGGATCCCACCGCCGTGGAGACCACGACGTCGGCGTCCGGCGGCACGGCCGAGGAGTCGTGGCCGATGCGCGGATCGAGGCCGGCGGCGCGTAGGTGCTCCATATAGGGGCCGTCCGAGCGGTCGGACCCGCTGACCCTGGCGCCGAGGCGCCTGCAGACAAGGGCCAGCCCACTCATGCCGGCGCCGCCGATGGCGATGAAGTGGAGCTTGCGGCCGTCCCAGTCGGTCATGGGGAGGCAGCCTGGACGATCTCCGCCGCGATGCGCTCCGCCGCGTCGGGGCGGGCCAGCGAAAGGGAGGCCGCCGACATGTCCCGCAGGCGACCGCTGTTCGCGAGGAGGTTGCCCACGGTCCGCGCGAGCGCGGCAGCGTCCAGCGCGTCGTCGTCGATCACGAGCGCGGCGCCGGCGTCCGCCATCCATGCGGCGTTGGCCTGCTGATGCTGCGCCGTCGCATAGGGGTACGGCACCAGAATCGCCGGCCGCCCGGCGGCCGCGACCTCGAACACGGACCCGCCGGACCTCGCGAGCACCAGGTCAGAGGCGGCGAGGGCGTCGGCAAGGTTGGGCTCGAACTCGAGCAGCGTGTAGCGCTCGACCCCGGAGGCGCCGTCGACGCGTTCAAGCGCGAGCGGGTAGTCGCGGCTGCCGGTGATGTGCAGCACGTGGTACCCGCGGTCGCGAGCCGCTGGACCGTCGCCTAGGAAGGCGTCGAGCGCGCAGAGGTTGATCGAGCGGGCGCCCTGGCTGCCGCCGAAGACGAGCAGGCAGCGATCGCCGGCGGCGATCCCGAACCGCTCCCTCGCGGCCTCGCCGTCCGCTCTGCCGACGGCAGCGGGCACCGGCCGGCCCGTGACGATGTACCGGTCCCCATCCCTGCCCTGGATCGGAAAGGCGAGGCACACGCGCCGCGCGCGGGAGGCGAGCAGGCGGTTGGCCAGCCCCAGGTGGCGGTCGGCCTCGGTGAGCACGAGCGGTGTCCGCCGCGAGAGCGCGGCCAGGCCGGCCGGGCCCGCGACGTAGCCGCCGCCGCCCATCACCACGTCCGGATCCCGCGCCCGAAGCGCCTTGCGCGCCGTGCCCGTTGCCCTGACCGCAAGGGCTCCCGCGCCGATCGCCTTCAGCGGCGAGCCGCGCTCGATGCCGCGCACGCGCACGTAGTCGATGGGGTAGCCGGCGTCGGGCACCATCCGCGCCTCCGGGCCCTCGCTTGTGCCGAGAAACGAGACCTCCGCGCCGCTATCGCGAAGCGCGTCGGCGACGGCCAGCGCTGGTACGACGTGTCCCGCGGTTCCCCCCGCGGCTATCACGACTCTTGGCACGGCTCGTGGTCTTCCTTCCTGCGGCGGTGCTCGCCCCGCGAGCTGTTCGACCGCCGTCGACGACCCGCAGTCTCGCAGCGCCGCTACCGGTCCGGGCGGGCGCTGCCGCCGTGCCGCCCTTGGCGATGTTGAGCAGCAGGCCGGTAGAGGCGAGCATCACCAGGAGGCTCGAGTTCCCGTAGGAGACGAACGGGAGCGGCACGCCGGTGAGCGGCGCGAGCCCCATGACGGCGAAGAGGTTGACGATCGCCTGGATCAGGACCATCGAGGTCAGCCCCGCCGCGAGCAGCTTCGTGTAGCGGTCGCGGGCACGCTGCGCGGTGCGCAGCCCCGCATAGCCGTAGAGCCCGAACAGGGCGAGGAGCGCGCCGATGCCGACGAACCCGAGCTCCTCACCGATCACCGCGGCGATCATGTCCGTGTGGGCCTCGGGCAGGTAGAAGGCCTTCTGCAGGCTCTGGCCGAGGCCGACGCCGAAGAAGCCGCCGGAGCCCATCGCGATCTTCGCCTGGATCGCCTGGAACCCGGCGCCGCTAGGGTCGCCCGTGGGATTGAGAAACCCGGTCAGGCGCTGCATCCGGTAGGGCTCGATCAGGATCAGGAGGAGGACGATCACGGCGAGGCCGCCCGCCAGGAGCAGCAGGTGCCTGATCTTCACCCCAGAGGCGACCAGGAGGGCGGCCGTGCTCAGCGAGACGACGATCGCGGTCCCGAGGTCCGGCTCGGCCATCATCAGCAGACATCCCATCCCGACCACCGCGAGGTACGGCACCAGGGTCCGGAGGCTGCGGGTCATCTGCGGCCGGATCGCGAGCAGGTTCGCTCCGTAGAGGACCAGCGCGAGCTTCGCGAGCTCGGAGGGCTGGATCTGCAGCGGCCCTGCCCCGATCCAGCGCTGTGCGCCGTTCGCCGAGCTGCCGATGCCCGGCAGCATCACGGCGACGAGGAGCCCGAAGGAGACGACGAGAAGCAGGCCGGTGAGCGGGCGCATCACCTTGGCGCCGCGCACAGACATCAGGCGCATGAAGACGAGTCCGATCGCGCCGACGACCAGCGTCCGCTTGAGGTAATAGGCGCTGTCGCCGCTCTGCCCCAGGAGCTGGGTGGTGGAGCTCGCGCTGAACACCATCACCACGCCGAACGCGAGCAGGCACAGAGTCGCCGTGAGCAGGAGGCTGTATTCGATCGGCTGCGAGCCGGCCTTGGTCCGGCGGCGGCCCCCCAGCCGGCCGAGCGAGAACGCGCTCACCGGCCGAGCTCCTCGACCAGGGCGCAGAAGTGCTCGCCCCGCTCCTCGTAGTCGCGGTAGGCGTCGAAGCTCGCGCACGCCGGTGCCAGGAGGACCACCTCGCCAGGCGTCGCGTCGCCGGCCGCGGCGCGCACCGCGGTCTCGAGATCGCCGCTCCGGCGGAGCTCGACGCCCGCGCCGGCGAGGTCGCTCGCCAGGGCGTCGGCCGCCTCACCGATCAGGTAGCAGGCGCTGCAGCGCTCGGCGACCGGCTCGGCAAGGCCCTCGAAGCCGGCGCCCTTGAGCGATCCGCCGAGGATCGCCCGCACGCCGCCTTCGAACGACCGCAGCGCGGCGGCCGCCGCGGCCACGTTGGTCGCCTTCGAGTCGTTGACGTAGAGGACGCCACCAACCTCCGCCACGCGCTCGAGGCGGTGCGGAACCCCGGGGAACGTGCGGAGCGCCTCGCTGACGGCCCCGCGATCGATTCCCATCGCCGTGGCCGCGGCAGCGGCCGCCATCGCGTTCTCGGCGTTGTGCGGGCCGGGCAGCGAAAGCTCGGCCACCGCCATGAGCGGCTCGGACTCCACGAACAGCACGTCCTCGGTGATCGACGCGGCACACCCATGCCCGTCACCTCCTCCGCTTCGCGTCCGGGCGTGCCGGGGTTCAAGGTCGTCGCGGCAGTACTCGATCCGCCGGGCGCAGCCGCCGAGGTCGCGGCCCTCGAGCGCGGGCTCGTCGGAATTGAAGACCGCAACGTCGTCGTTGCCCTGGTTGGCGAAGATGCGGAGCTTCGCTTGCAGGTAGTCCTCGAAGTCGTGGTGGCGATCCAGGTGGTCGGGGGTGACGTTGAGGAGCACGGCGCACTCCGGAGCGAAGGCCTCGGAGTCCTCGAGCTGGAAGCTGGAGCACTCGCAGACCACGGTCACCTCGTCTGCGAGCTCACCCGCCAGCGAGGCGAGCGGGGTACCGACGTTGCCCGCCACGGCGACAGGCTCTCCCGCAGTCCGCCACACGTGGCCGAGCAACTCGGTCACGGTGGTCTTGCCGTTGGTCCCGGTCACCGCGACGAACCGGTTCGGGAGGACTCGCCAGGCCAGCTCGAGCTCGCCGAGCACGGGAATGCCTCGCTCCCGGGCCAGCCGGACGACCGGTGCCTCGCGAGGTACGCCGGGGCTCTTGACGAGGCAGCGAGCGCGTTCGAGCAGGGGTACTCCATCCGTATCCAGGTGGACTTCGACGCCGGCCTCGCGAAGCCTCTCCATGCCTTCCGCCGAACCTGCGTCGCAGCCGATCACCTCCTCGCCCCGCGACGCGAGCAGGAGCGCGACGGCCTGCCCCGACCGGGCCAGCCCGACGACCAGGTACGGGCCCGGGGGCACGCCCGGCCTGGGCCTCGCTGAGGTGCTCGAATTCATGGCCATAGATTCGTGAACGGCGGTGTGGGAACCTTCGTCTGGCGCCCTACGGTGGCGGATAGCGAGGACAGCACGAGGGAGAGCGATCGTGGCCGCGGCATTCGGCTGGCCATCGCGATCGTGCTCGCGCTCGTCATCGGCCTCGCGGTGCCGCTGCTGTGGGTCTGGATCGGCTCGAAGCTTCAGGGCAGCGGCGCCGACACGGTCGACAGCAGCACGGCGGCAATCATCTTCGCCGGGATCGTCCTCACCTACCTCGGCCTCCTGTTCGTCGCCGGCTGGATCGTGGCCCGGGGCGAGGCGAAGGAGGAGGAGGAGCGGCCGCCGACCCGCTACCCGTGGAACCGCAGCATGCGCGACGAGGCCTACCGGCCGGGGGAGAAGCGGCTGAGCGCGATCGAGTCGGCGTTCGTCTTCACGACGGTCGTGGTGACCGCTGCCTTCATGCTGTGGTTCTTCGTCTTCGCGGGCTCGCCGCTACCGAACCAGTAGGCGCCCGCCGCGCGCTAGGAGATCGAGTGCTGGTACAGCGTGAAGCCGATGCCCGCGCAGACCGCCGCCACGATCCAGAAGCGCAACATGATCTTCGTTTCCGACCAGGCCATCATCTCGAAGTGGTGATGGACCGGAGCCATCAGCAGCACCCGTCGCCGGAACATCTTGAAGCTCAGCACCTGGACCGCCACCGAGAGGGCCTCGATCACGAAGATCCCGCCAAGGATGATCAGCAGGAGCTCGGTCTGGGTCATCACCGCCAAGGCTCCGATCGCCGCCCCTAGGCCCAGCGAGCCCGTGTCGCCCATGAAGATCGCCGCAGGGAACGAGTTGAACCATAAGAAGCCGACCGAGGCGCCCACGAGGCATGCCGAGAGCAGCGCGAGGCCCTTCTGGCCGCTGATGATCGTGATCGCCGTGTAGGCGAGGAGGACGATCGCGCACGAGCCGGCGGCGAGGCCGTCGAGGCCGTCGGTCAGGTTGACCGCGTTCGACGCCCCCGCGATCACCAGGAAGACGAGGATCACGTACAGGACCGGGCCGATGTAGAGCTGCGCGTCGAAGATCCGCACCTGCAGACGCGGGTCGAGGCCCACCTGTTCGGTGGCGACCCACCAGAGCGCGAGCGCGAGGCCGATCTGGACTAGGAGCTTCACCCGGGCCGGCAGGCCAAGGGAGCGGCGCTTGGTGACCTTGATGAAGTCGTCCGCGAAGCCGAGCGCCGCGGCGCCGATCGCGACACCGAACACGGCGAGGCTCTGCGTGTCGCGCGGCCCCAGCACCAGATAGGGCACGGCGATCGCGATGAAGAAAATCAGGCCGCCCATCGTCGGGGTCCCGGCCTTCGCGTGGTGCTCCTGAGGGCCCTCCTCGCGGATCTGCTGGCCGAACTCGCGCTCGCGGAGGAACTCGATGAACTTCGGCCCGAGAAAGATCGTGATCAGCATCGCCGCGATGCCCGCGATCAGGATCTGGCCACGGTCGACCGCCGAGGATGCGAGCGCGAGCGTGGTCATTCGCCCGCGGTCCCCCGGTGCGCGACCAGCTCGTCCGTCACGAGCTCGAGGCCGACCGCCCGCGAGCCCTTGACGAGGACGGCGTCACCCGGCTCGACCATCGCCTCGGCGAGCGGGACCGCGGCTTCGGCGTCGGGCGCCCAGGCATCGGGCGCGTAGTCCCGGGCCAGCTCGCCGACCCCGAGGAGCGGCTCGACTCCCAGCCGGCGGGCGTGGGCGCCGATCTCGCGGTGGTATTCCTCCGCCTCGTCCCCGAGCTCTCGCATCTCCCCGAGGACGGCAACGTGCCGTCCGGCGACGTCGAGGGATGCCAGATGCTCCAGGGCGGCGCGCATCGAGATGGGATTGGCGTTGTAGCAGTCGTTCACGACGAGGATCTCCCCGGCGAGCTCGATGAGCTCGCCCCGAAGGCGCGAGAAGGTTATCCGCGAGGTCCGCTGCGACATCTCGGCGGGTGGAACATCGAGCGCGGCCCCGATCGCGATCGCGGCCAGCGCGTTCTGCAGGTTGTGCGCCTCCCCGAACGGGAACTCGAACCGCTCCTCGCCGTCGGGGGTGCCCACGACGGCGTCGATCGAGCGGCCATCGCCGGTCTGGCTCTCGCAGAAGACGTCGCCGCCGGGCCCGAACGTGATCGTCACCAGCTGCTCGTGGAGGTGCGGCTCCAGGGCCTCCTCGTCGGCCGGGATCACCGCCCGGCCACGGTCACGCAGCCCCATGAGGATCTCGGCCTTGGCTTCGACGATCGCCTCCATCGTCCCCAGGAGCTCGAGGTGGACTGGACCGATGTTCGTGATTGCGCCGACGTCGGGCTCGGCGATCTCGCACAGCTCCGCGATCTGCCCGCGGCCGCGCATGGCCATCTCGAGGACGAGCGCCTCCGTCTCCGGAGGCGCCTCGAGGACCGCCAGCGGCAGCCCGATCTCGGTGTTGAAGTTCTCCCGGCTCGCGTGGACGCGCATCGGCAGGATGGCGCGGCAGATGTCCTTGACGGACGTCTTGCCGACCGAGCCGGTGATTCCGACGACCGGGCAGCCCAGCTCGCGCCGCCACGCGGTTGCCAGCCGCTGAAGCGCAGCCAGCGGGTCCTCGGCTGCCAGCACCCAGCCCTCCGGACCCGAGCGCTCTCGGCTGAGGAGCCGCGCGCGGGCCGGATCGACGACGACCCCCCAGGCCCCGGCGTCCAGGGCCTGCTCGGCGAACTCGCCGCCGTCGGCGCGCTCGCCCTGGAGGGCGAAGAACAGGTCCCCCTTCCCCACCTCCCGCGAATCGATGACCGCGCGCTCGGGCCGACCGCCGTCGCCGGCCGAAGCGATCTTCGCGCCGGCGCCCTCGGCGATCCGGTCCGGCGAGAGCTCGATCATCGGGGCCGGCCCGCGGACTCGCCGAGGAGCTCGGCCGCCACGGTGCGGTCGTCGAATGGGATCTTCCGGCCGTCCTCGAACTCCTGGCCCTGCTCGTGGCCCTTGCCGGCGATCACCACGGTGTCAGCCGGCGCCGCGCCGGCGAAGGCGAGCGCGATGGCCGCCCGGCGGTCCGGCTCGACTGCGACGTCGTCGCGCCCGTTCCCGTTCGCGTAGCCGGGGATCCCGGCGAGGATGTCCGCGATGATCGCCTCCGGGTCCTCCGAGCGGGGATTGTCCGAGGTGACCACGCTCCGGTCGGCGAGGCGGGCCGCGATCTCACCCATCTTCGGGCGCTTGTCCCGGTCGCGGTCGCCGCCGCAGCCGAACACGCAGACGAGGCTGCCCTCGGTCAGCAGGCGCGCCGCGTGGAGCACGTTTTCAAGCGAGTCGGGCGTGTGGGCGTAGTCGACGAGCACGGCGAACGGCTGGCCGGCCTCGACCGGCTCGAAGCGCCCGGGCACGCGGTCAGCGTCGCCCAGCGCGGCAGCCGCGGCGTCGACCGGCACCCCGAGCGCATCGCAGGCGGCGATCGCCGCCAGGGCGTTCTCGACATTGAAGTGACCGGCGAGCGGGGTTCGGACGTCCGCCTCTCCCCCGGGCCCGGCACAGCGGAAGCGCGAGCCGGCTGCGTCGAAGGAGGCATCCAGGGCGCGGTAATCGGCCCCGTCGGCGCCCGACGGCGAGAAGGTGCGCAGCGGGGGCTCCCCGGCCTCGCGAAGGTCCGCCGCGATCCGCGCGCCGTAGGGGTCGTCCACGTTCACGACCGCTATCGAAGGTGTGGCCTGGCTGCCCCCCGCCGGGACGAACAGGAGGCGCTTCGCCCGAAAGTAGTCCTCCATGTCCGTGTGGAAGTCGAGATGGTCCTGGGTGAGGTTCGTGAAGACGGCGACGGCAAAGCGAACGCCGTCCGTGCGACCCTGGGCCAGCGCGTGGGAGGACACCTCCATCGCGCACGCCGTGTCGCCGGCGTCGAGCATCCTCCGGAAGGTCGCCTGCAGGTCGATCGCCTCGGGCGTGGTGCGCTCCACCTCCTCCTCGACGCCGCCGACGATGCTCTTCACGGTTCCCAGGAGGCCGGTCTGAGTGCCCTGCGCCTCCAGGATGTGACGAACCAGGAACGCCGTGGTGGTCTTGCCATTGGTCCCGGTGATGCCGGCGACCCGCAGCGTGGCGGTCGGGTCGCCGCAGAACCGCACCGCGATCGGCGCCATCGCCGCACGCGCGTCGGCCACGGTCACCTGGGGCACGGGCAACTCCAGCGGGCGCTCGACGACCAGGGCCGCAGCGCCGCGCTCGACCGCCGAGGGGGCGAAGTCGTGGCCATCGGCGCGCTGCCCGCGAACGCAGAAGAAGAGCGCTCCCGGGGCGACCCGGGAGCTGTCGTAGGCGAGCGAGGCGATGTCCGTGTCCGCGTCCCCCTCGATGCCGGCGAAGTCGGTTCCGGCGAGGACCTCCCGGAGCTTCATCGCCGCGATTGTATGGGCGTCAGGGGCTGGTTCCCTGGTTCGGCGGGATGCCCAGGTACGGCAGCGCGAACTTCGCGATCTGGCCGAAAGCCGGTGCCGCAACCGTGCCGCCGTAGTAGCTCCCCTGCGTGGGCTGGTTGACCACGACCGCCACCAGGAGCTTCGGGTCCTGCGCGGGGGCAAAGCCGACGAAGGAAGCGACGAACTTGGTGTCCGAGTAGGTGCCGTTCTCGGCGACCTGGGCGGTTCCGGTCTTGCCGGCGAGCGTGTAGCCCGGGATGCTCACCTCGGACGCCGTGCCGCCGGGGGCGAGCACGCCCTCGAGCATGGTGCGGATCTGCGACGAGGCCTTCGTGCTGATGATCCGGTGGCCCTTCGGCTCCGGGACGCGGTGCCCATCCTCGTCCAGGATCAGCTGCGGCGGGCGGAGGATGCCGCCGTTCGCGATCGCCGAGTACCCGGCCGCCATCTGCATCGGCGTGACCGAAAGGCCCTGCCCGATCGGCAGGTTGCCCATCGTGGAGCCCGAGAACTCGGACGGCGTCGGCACGATGCCCTGCTCGTCGCCGGGGAAGGCGACTCCGGTCGGCTGGCCGAAGCCGAACTTCCGGACCCAGTCGTAGAAGTGCTGGGCGCCCACCTCGAGGCCGATCTTCACGGCGCCGACGTTCGAGGACTGCGCCAGGATCTGGGCGACAGTGAGGCTCTCCGGCCCGCGTGGCTCGGCGTCGGAGATGGTCCTGTCGGCCACCTGGAGCTCGACCGGCAGGTCGAACACGGTGCTCGGCGTCACCAGGTGCTCCATGAGCGCTCCGGCGACCGTGAAGGCCTTGAAGGTCGAGCCGGGCTCATAGGTGAAGCCGGTGGCCATGTTCTGGAGCGCCTGCGGGCTCGCCCCGGCGGGGTCGCTGGGATCGACCGTGGGCCAGTTCGCCATCGCGAGGATCTGCGCGTTGCGCGGGTTCATCACGATAGCCGTCGCCCCCAGAGGCTGATAGGTCTTGGCGACGTTCGCGAGCACCTCCTCCGTGTGCGCCTGGATGTTGGCGTCGAGGGTCAGCTTGATGTTCTGGCCGTCGGTCGCCTGGGAGATTGTGCTGCGCTCGATCGCCTTGCCGAGCCCGTCGAACACCACCCGCTGCTCGCCGTTCGTGGCGCCGAGCATGGTGTTGTCGGCGGACTCCAGGCCCGTCAGACCCTGGCCGTCCACGCCCACGGTGCCGATCACCTGGCCGGCGAGCTTGCCCTCGGGATAGACCCGGCGGCTCGTGGGGACGGTCGTCACGCCCGCCAGCCCTAGCTTGCGGATCCTCCCGGCAGCCGAGAGGTCGACGTCGCGGGCCAGATAGGCGAATCCGGAGGAGCCGCCGCGGAGGTTCTCGAGGATCTGGTGCTTGGAGGCGTGCACGATCGGCGAGAGCTTGCGCGCCATCTGCGGCGGGTTCTTCACCTGGTACGGCGTGGCGATCACGTCGACGGCGTCCTCCGAGATCGCGAGCTCGCGGCCCTTGCGATCGAGAATCGACCCGCGCAGGCCTGGGACCGGAACGGTCTCCATCTGCTGGCTCTGGGCGTCGGCGCTGAGGCCCCCGCCCTGGATCCCCTGCACCCACGCGGCGCGCCCGACCGCGAGGACGAGCAGAACCAGGAAGCTCGCGAAGAGGAGCCCGATCCGCCGCTCGATCATGTCCGAGCCGCTACGGGGCCGATACGGCGCCGGTGGCGGTACCGGACGCCGGATCGGTGGTCGGAGTGGCCGTTGCGGTCGCCGTCGGCGTCGTGGCGGTGGGCGTGGTGGTTGGGGTGGTGGTCGGCGTCGCTGCCGGTGTCGTGGTGGCGGGAGTCGTAGTCGGCGTCGCCGCGACGGTCGTCGGGTCGGCCGTCGTCGTAGTGGACGTCGTCGTGGTCGTCGACGTGGTGGACGCAGATGACGCGGCGGCGGGCGTGCCCGCGGTGATCGCGCCGGACTCGAGCCTCTGGGCGGCGAGCGCCGCATCCTTGGAGCCGGCCTCGACGTAGCCGACCGCGCCCGGCTCGGGCACCATCATCCCGAGCTTGGCGGCGAGCGCCTGTACACGATCGCTCGAGGCCCCGGAGGCGGCGATCTGGCCCTGCAGGGCGGAGTTCTGCCGCTGGAGCACGCCCATCTGCTGAGTGGTCTTGCTGGATGAGGCGTTGTAGCTGAGAGCGAAGACGTTAAGGAAGACGATGCCCACCAGAAGGGTCGTGAGCACGCCGATCCACATCCGGCCCCGCGTGAGGCGGTGCACCAAGCCAGACTCGGCGAGCCCGGAGACGGCCCCGGCGGTCGTGCCGACCGCGAGCGGGACGAGGCGCGCGGGCATTGGCGTGCCCGCATAGGGGCGCGAGGTGCGCGGGCGCCGCTGCCGCGTGGTCTGGGTTCTCGGGGACGCCGGACGCCGCGCCGGCGCTCGCTTTGCGGGGGCTCGGGCCGGTGCGGCGCTCGAGCGGGCGGCTTGCGTGGCGGCCGGAGTCATCAGGCGAGGTTCCTTTCGTCGTCGGTGTCCGTACCCCTGGGCAGCTTGCGGGCGCCCCGCAGGCGTGCCGAGTGCGAGCGGGGGTTGCGCTCGATCTCCTCGGGAGTGGCGGCGAGGGCCCTCCG
>Ga0066903_100003837_pt1 | contig 12461 bp, 13 predicted proteins | sample PanSoiMetaGPlot1_FD_67491 | JGI IMG/M metagenome (GOLD analysis project Ga0066903, IMG submission 67491) | Tropical forest soil microbial communities from Panama analyzed to predict greenhouse gas emissions - Panama Soil - Plot 1 (version 2) | ecosystem: Environmental > Terrestrial > Soil >...
GCTGCCAGTTCAAGACGGGCTGTCATGCCCAGCAGCGTTTGTACAGCCACGATCAGTTCCAGCGTTGCTAGCGGCCGCCCCGGGCAAACGTGGATGCCGGTGCCATAAACCAGGTTATACGCCGCGTGCTCCTCAGGTCGATAGGCATCCGGGTTCCCGAATACCCTCTCATCGCGATTAGCCGACGTCCAGTTCAGATAGATTCGCGTGTCGGGTTCGAGCACGAATCCGGCGACGTGCGACGCGACCGTCGTCACCCGACGGCTGACGAGGAACGGGTCGTCGATTCGCAACATCTCGTCGATCGCAATAGCCAGATTGCCGGGATGTGCCCGAAGCGCCTCCTGTATACCGGGGTGCGTCGCAAGGAAATGGAAGATGACCCCAACCGCCGCCGCAATGGAACCGAGGTCGCCCGCCGTCCAGTTGCGAAGAATCGATACGATATCGGCATCCGGCAACAGCCGTCCGTTGACGGTGATCCCGAGCAATTCGGTTGTGGGGTCCTTCGGAGCGGCACTGCCCATTTGCCGCCGCCGCCTCACCTGTGCCAGGACGATCTCGTCGAAAGCGGCGGCCACGGCGACCATCCGTGATCGGTCCCCCGAACGGGTGGCAGCATGGTTTTCAGCCATCCATGCGAGGAGTTGATCTTCGATGCCTTGCCACCCCAGCCAGTCGGCCTGTGCGCTCACAGCAAGCGGGTACCCGATCTCGGTGACCGCATCCACGATGGCACTACGCGGCAGGGCACCAACGATCTCGTGAGCGATTCTCCGGACACGCGGCTCGAGCCCTGCCATGCGCTCGGGCGTGAAGAAAGGGTCGATGGCGGCCCGAAAAGCGGTGTGCTCAGGCTGGTCCAGGGAGTTGGGCACCATGCGATGGGCGGATACAGCCGAGGAGAACGTAACAGGGTTGGCCGCCGCAGCAACCACGTCGGCATGTCTGAATAGCGTGACACCACGCGGCGACTTGGCTAGCGGACACGCGGCGCGCATCCGATCGTAGGTACCACGCTGATCCGCAAGCACCGGCTCGGACAACGGCTCCCATGGAGGAATCGGAGCGCTCACGGCGCCATCTTCGCACGGGAGGTGACGTGTCTGCAATGCCCGGGGTGGAATCCCGCAGCACCAAGTGTTTTACATCTGTGTCTCGCTTTCAACGAGCCCGAGACAGAGCCGCTCAAAATCAGCCTGCGATGATTGCTAAAGGGAAGAATATGAGACGTGCTGATCAGAAATGGTCGTTCGGTCAATTTCGTCTGCTTGATCGGCCAGCGAGCCGGCCGTTATTGGTGGGAGTGGTTGAGTCTGGCCGGTCACTCGTGGGTCGTATTGATCACAATGAGTCAATGCAACTGAAGTCGGACCGTTAAGAGCAACAGAATACTCAAGCATACGGAAATCGATTTTCTTCACCCGACGACATGGCCTGCCAGTGTTCGTCCCGTATTCTTCAAGTCTGCGCTTCGCTTTGCTTTTGAATGCGACTCAAGTGCGAGCCGCCTGCACTAGAAAATCACCCCTAGTGCAAGTATTTTTGCCTGACCTCTTCAGCCCTCTGGGAGTCACAGCTGGGCGACGCGTCAATACAAGAGGCGATGGCTTCTTTGATCTTTTCTTCGCTGAGACCGTAAGAGGTCTGAACACGGCGCTTGAGGGTATCAAACTGTTGCAGAGTGACTTTGCGAATGCTTCCCGGGCGCAGATAACTGGTCAGGGTGCCCTTCAAGCAGGCAAAAGACCACTCTGCGTGGTTCGCGTTTTCCCGTGGCATGGCTACCTCGCTTTCGGTGACAAAGTCTATCACCAACGCGAGCCGGAATTCGAGAAAAGCTGGTCTGCCAAGGGCGTTGTTCGAAGCCGCGGCTACAGAACCGCAGTTCAATCTAGAGCACAGTCGGAACTCAGATTTATCAAGATCTCCACACGTGGCCACCGGAACCGAAAAGCGCTTCCGCAGAAGAGTGTCACAGCGACATTTCAAAGATCTCATCCGAGAGAAACTGGCAGGCAATGAAAGCGTGAAGAAAGAAGGAGCCTCTTCGAACAGAGGCTCCAAGGATCAGGAGCGAGGATTCAATCTTGCTCATTCTGCGTGGCTATCGGCAGCAGCACTCGATTGGCCCAATTGGTAAGTTAAGGGCTTCACCCAAGGAGCTTAAAAGAGCAGACCGAGATTGAGATGAGGCCGACGGCTTAAACGAGTCTGCCGGTTTGCTTTCCAGCCAAGTAATCACTGAGACGTCGAGTCGCGGGCCTTTGGCTGCTCGTTCTCCGGATTACCGAGCAGCCGTTCTATGCGAGCTAACAAGTCCTTTTTGTGTGCCTGGCCCTCGATCTTGCCGGCGACATTTCCTTGAGCATCCAGGAAAATCGTCGAAGGGACAGTATCTGTTAATCCAAACTGCTGCATCGAGGCTGCACTTGCATCGAGCAGCACAGGAAAATCAATCTTATAGGACCGGACAAATTTGTGGATATATTTCTTTGTCTTGGCATCGTCAATAGATGCGGCCAACATGACGACGTTGCGATCACGGTATCGTCTGTTGGCCTCAACAAATATCGGCATCTCCTCTTTACACGGGACGCACCAGGTCGCCCAGAAGTTCAGTACGACGATCTTTCCCCGATAGTCAGAGAGGGCATGAGTATTGCCTTCCGCATCTTTTAGAGAAAGTTGTGGCTGTGAGTGCCCGGCTACAGCAGCAAGGCATAGCAAAGTCAGTATGAGGTAGCGCATATCTCTCCTCGATAGAATTCGCACACGATCAAAAATGCCGGGCATAGGAAAGCGTCAGAGCGTAGTCAGCGAAGGCCGCGTCCCCGTGTCTCCCATTCGCGATGTCAGGCACGCTCCTCCTGCGGTTGCGCTCCACCGCGAAGGGAATGTTGCACGACCATGTGTTCCGCCCGCGGGCATACATAAATCCCGGGTCAAGAGAAATCCCATAGCCTGGTCTCCGGAATCCAAGGCTGCTGCCGAAAGCGTCTCGCACCGGTACACCCTCCATTCGGCCGCCAAAGCTGACGGCCAGCCCCCTGACTCTTGGCACTGCGTGGGAAACCCCGGCGCGGTAGAGATACTGGTCAGAGACTGACATTACACTTTCACCTTTCGCGGAGCGAAAGGTCGCCACGCCGTTTGTGCCCTTGGGATTGAAGAGGTAAGCTCCGGAAAAATACAACATGGAATTGAAGTAGGTCCGTTGATATCCTTGAGTTTCTAAAGCAAATCCCCATCCTCCGTCACCGAGCTGAATGGATTGATCGCTGGTGATAATCACGCGCTGGCCGCCGACTAAAGCAAAATCCTGAGAATTGTCCTTGCCAGTCGGCATCTTCAGGCTGATTCCAAATGCAACGTTGCCACCACGCTCAGTGGGCCCACGAAACAGCCAGGCACGGGTACCAATGGTTGCATCACCAATGCCGTGGGTATGAAATAAACCACTTCCCTGATGACGCGTCGCCACGATTATGGGAAGGCTGGCCGTAAGGCTCCACCTGTGTGTCAATGGATAGTTGATCGACACATCAAACAGGTGATAGTCATTCTCAACCTGGTTGTGCAGGATCTCGCGCTGCACTTGTTCAACGGTTCCCACAAAATGGCGGGAGGAAGACTGATAACGATAACCTACAGTCACGTCGAAGTGATGCAAACCGGAATTCTCCCGAGCCTGCGACTCAAGATCATTTCCATCCTCACTGCATAAGGCGCCAATCACGGGCGCACTCTGGCGAGCGGCCACTCAACCTTGTCCCGATGCGCGGGGAACCCATAGAAACACGGTACAGAGCGCCGCCAGTACGATCTTTGAAGTTCGAGTCATTGATGCTACCTTTCTGTCGCGGTCCTAAAACTTTCTTACGAGGCAGAGCGTGCGTGGCTTATTCGGAAGGACGTAGTCGCTCGAATCTAAGCAGATACTCGCCACGGCTAGAGTCGTTTGTAGCCCCAGCGACATTGCGTGACAATAACCGGAAAGCGTTAGAGCCAACTGTTGTGGAACTGAAACGAAGAGCCGGCCTGGAGAACAGCATGTCGGAATTCACGTTTAATAGGAAGGATGGGCCCGATTGATTCTGTTCACCAGCGAAAAGCGTCAAGAAACGCAACAAGAGAGCCAGAATGGCGCTCGGCCGGCATAGGCAAATGTGAGAGACGCGTTGATCCGTTATTGGCTGAATCGACAGGCGAGGAATTCCGTGGGATTGTGAAGTATGCGTGAGAACTGCATATCAACCAAGGACAGTCACGATTTCATTCCACCTTGCATGTTGGAATGGATGCAAATCGATGCGAAGACTGTCGCAACGAGCCAACATTCTCAGGGATTGTTCCCCGCTTGATTGAAATGTGGAGTTCTCACGCGTACTCCTTAAACGGGCTGAATTACCCGTAAATGGCAAACAATTGGAGCCGATATTTTTCGTCCTTCTGCGACGACCTGGATGGTGCGTTATCCTCGCCTGTATTGCTCGTTCTGTCCTTATCGTGAATGTCTTTGCTCTTGCTGTGACTCGCGGCATCAGAGGAGCGACTCTTGTTGGGCGATTTGCCGGAACGTTCGGGCGACTGCGCAGAGTTAGCGGCGGTCTGGGCGATCGCGAGCGAAGTCGCCAGGCATGACATCAGCATCACAGTCAGTACTCTCTTCATTACAAAAAACCTCCTGATCTCTCCTTGTGGGTTTTCTAGAAAGACAACCGTGCGCCCAGCTGAATCTCACGACCCGGCGTGGTGGATTGTGTGATCGTGCCGAATTGAGGTGTGTTCACGAAGCGATCCGGTATGCCTAGGTTGGTATGATTCAAAGCATTGAAGAATTCACTCCGGAACTGAAATTTTACTTTCTCGGTCAGGGCAAAATCGCGAACCAGAGCCAGGTCGAGCGTTTCCATGCCAGGGCCATAAATCGAATTTCGCCCAATGTTTCCGAAGGTGAAAGCTGGTGGCGCAACAAAAGCGGCGGTGTTAAACCACGCATTAGCCGTGCGCGTCCCGTTACCAAAGATCGGCTGGCCGGTGACGTTGGCGCGGATCGGGTTCTCGCCTAAGACGGTCCCGGCGTTGGCTGTGTCTCCAAAGACTGAGACGGTGAAGGGGAATCCCGATTGACCCTGAAACACTGTTGAGAGATGCCAATCTTTGGTGAGTGTCCGCATCACGGCCCCGCGCCTAAAGGCTGGCAGATCATAGACAGTGCTGAGCGCGAATCGATGGCGGACATCGCAGGCCGGACCTTTTTCAGCTGCCAGATTACTGTTGTTTTGCGGGATGGCGGCCTCGAACATGGGTGCACGAAAGTCTGGCGCGTTCGTGAGACTCTTGGCGAAGGTGTAGTTAGCCAGGAAGGTGAGTCCATGTGCATAACGGCGCCGCACGTTCACATAGCCGGCGTCATACCAGCTCTGCGCTGTATTTTCCAGCAGGTTGATGGTGCTGACGGGGAAAATCGTGCTTACCGCATTCACGCTCGACGGCAAGACGGTGCCGGGCACAAAACTGATTTTCGGGAATGGCCGGCGAGGGCCGATCGGACCCGCTCCCGGCGGCGCGTTGTTGATGAGATGTGCGCGCTGCAAGTGGACACCATGGTTCCCAAGATATCCGACCTCCAGAGTTGTTTCTCGTCCAAGGCTTTTTTCAATCGACGTACTCCATTGTTCGAGATACTGCGAAGGCGCGTGGGGATCCATCGCGGTGAAACTTACAGTGGTCTGGCCCAGCACAGGCGCGCCGAAATTGAAGCCGGAAGCCAAGAGCGCAGCGGGTGGAATGAAGTTATCACTCTGCTGTGTTTCCGGGAAAACGTTGGGAACGTTATGCCGTTGATTGCACCATGTATTCATGTCAACGGGCGTAAAGAAGATGCCGAACGCTGCGTGGAAAACCAACCCGACCTTAGGCAGGGCTTGGGACAAACCCACGCGTGGCGCGAAGTTCAGTGCATTTGGATACTTCAGACTCTTGGGAAATCCATTCTCTCCACCGATAAAGACCTGGGGAATTCCATTCTGAAAGACGAGGTTGGAGTTAGTAAATTTTATGTCGACCAGGGGGTCCATGTAGTCGTAGCGAAGTCCCACGTCGAGGGTGGTGGTATGAGTGAGCTGGAAGGTATCTTGAACATATGCGTCCGCGTACCACTGCCGCAACTGCATTTGCGGAATACCAGCTTGACGCTGCTTCACCGCCGGCAGGCCGAGCAGGAAGCTTGCCAGGGCCGAGCCGGTTCCGTCATTCGTCGCGGTTTGCGTCGTATAGCCGTTGGTGAATTGATAAAAGCCACGGTTCTGAAAAAAGCCCCACATCGGCCAGATAAACCGCCGGTAGCTGCTGCCAAACTTCATGCTGTGGCGGCCATTTTGCCAGCTCAATTGTTCACGGCCCTCAATGATCGTGTCCCAGGCATGCATCGGGGTAGCGGCGAAGGTATCGCCCATTGGAGAGAATCCCTGGACGTTGAAGTAAGGCGCCCCAAAAGCGCCCGGCCCACCAAAGCCAACGCCCTGGATTCCCAATTGACTCACGATGTCGTTGACATTGGCGTTCTGGTCCGTGCGGTTCATGGACAGCCGTGAAACGGTGACCGCAGCCATGTTCATCATTCGGGGACTAACTACGTGGTTCCAGGCGATGCTGCCATTTTGAGCCAAGTTGTCGTGATTCGAACCGAAGCCCGGAAGGTTCTCGGGGGTAAATCCATTTTCGGCGCTCAGTGAGTAGCGTCCAATCAGGGTGTCGCCGCTCGTGAAGCTGTGGTCGATGCGAACGGTAGCCTGATCGGTTAAGTGAAGCTCGTTGCGCGTGTCATTGAAGTTGTTACAATCGGTCCCGGCACCCACGAGTGTCGGTGCACCCATCATTGTCATTCCGCATGCTGCGCTGCCCATGGCCATTCCGGGATCCACGTTAGGGCGCGGAGCGTATTTCTGCAGGAACAATAAGGCGGCAGGGTTAATCCGGTTTTGTGGAATCATGTTGCCGGGAAATGGGTCGCGGATAATTTGAGGGTTGCTTGGGCTCACCGGCTTTGCAGGATTGAAGCTGGGGTTGGGATGCGCCGTGAGTGGGTCATAAATGGTCGTACCGCTCATGCTGAAATCGCCGCCTGCTTCCATCACGCTGGGAACAGTGTCGATCATGGTCATGGCCTTAGCGTGCCGAAACCCTTCATAGTTGACGAAGAAGAAAGTCTTGTGCCGGTCGATCGGGCCGCCTAGCGAGGCTCCAAAATTATTTTGGACGAGGTGGTTATTGCCCATGGAGTTAAAGGTGTTGGCGTCCATGGCTCCGTTGCGCAAGAATTCGTAGACCGTTCCATGCAGGTGGGCAGTCCCTGAGCGGGTCACCATGTTGATTTGGCCGCCACCGGCACCGCCCATCTCCGCGGAATAGCTTCCCGTGAGCACCTTGAATTCCTGAACAGAATCAGGAGAAGGGCTGAAGTTCAGGGTGTTGAAAGTGGGGTCAGTGTCGGTTACCCCGTCTAACAGGAAGTAATTTGCATTTGGCCTGTTGCCGCCAACGCTGACAGCCGATCTCTGTCCGGGTCGCCAATAAAGCGGGTTCATGTCACCAGCTTGCGCGCCATGGCTTAGATGTGCGCCCGGAACCGTAAGCACAAGATCAATGAGCATGCGCCCATTAAGAGGTAATTCTCGGACGGACCGAGGCTCCACGACCTCCCCCAAGCTGGCGTCCGCCGTCTTTAGCACCTCGGGTTGAGCGACGACCTCGATCATTTCCTTCTTCGACTGGAGCTGGAGTGCCGCATTCACTGCCATCTTCTGCCCCACCTCGAGTCGCACTGGTTGAACGAAGGCCGCGAATCCAGACGCTTCAACTGTCAGCTTGTACTCACCAGGGGAAAGTCCCACCAACTCGAAAAATCCTTGGTCGTTGGCAACTGTCCGTCGAACTACACCCGTGGTCGTCGACATCAATTCGATTGTGGCTCCCCCAATGACTCGAGATTGGGGATCGACTGCTGTGCCGCTCAGCGTCGCGTAGTTACTCTGCCCCTGACCTAAGACCACAAGTAAGAAAACCAGACCCAGGACGGACAGCTTTTGAGACACTACGACCTCCCCGAAGAGATATGCTCGGCCCATCCTGGTCTTGAAGTTCCTCAAGTAGGAGGAGCCTGAACGTAACTTACCGGCTAGAGGTGAAGGCAACAATAATGCAAACGCGTTACGCAAACTTCTCGGAGAAGCCGTGGTCAATATGGAGGCTGGAAGCAAAACTGCTCCACTGCGCCGCGTGCAATGGCGATGAATCAGACACACATCCGCCGACGCAGAAAGTGCGGCTCTATCCCTCAGAATTCCCCAGGGGAACCTGCCGACCGCGGTCCGTCACTGTGGCAACGGATGCGTCGCGAGGGGGGATGCGCCTGAGGTGGAACGGGTGGCTGAAGTAGCTACTCCATCGGGGAACTGCCCCTGGACACGGTTAGCCCGCCGGGCTTGACGTCACCATTGGAGGGCATTCCAAGTTCGCTGACATTGTGAAGCCTCGAGTCTCTGTAACTTTTTGGCATTCTGTGAATCACACTTCGCAGCTGGTGCAAAAGCTGGTAATCCTGCAGTAGGCTCTTGACCCTGGCGCAAAACGAGAAGGAAGCCGAAGCCAATGGAAAGTGACTCAGGTCGGCCTCTGTTCATCCCGGTGGTCCTCGGGACTACCCGCCAGGGCCGGATGAGCGCTCACGCTGCCAAGCTCATCAGCCGGGAGCTCGGCCGCTATCCCGGGGTAGAGACAGAGTTGATCGACATCGCCCAGCTTCCGCTGCCTGCGACCGACGCGGGTGAAGCTATCAAATATCCGCCTTTTTCGGCGGCCATGGACCGCGCTGATGCGCTCGTGCTGGTGGTCCCCGAATACAACCACGGTTGTCCCGGCCTGCTGAAGCACCTGCTCGATAGCTGCCTTAAAGAATATATTCACAAAGCTGTTGGCATTGCCGGGGTGTCGGCTGGTCCGTTCGGGGGTGTACGCGTAATAGAGAATCTTCTGCCTGTAATGCGTGAATTAGGCCTGGTAACCATTTTTTGGGATGTGAATTTCTCCAGCATACAAAAGGTATTCTCCTCTGACGGCCAGCTTCTTGACGACTCTTTTATCCGCAGAATCGAGAAATTTCTGAAGGAACTACTATGGATGGCCAAGGCCTTGCGTTATGGCCGACAGCAAATCTCGCTTCAATGATTGCAGCGCGGGAGAACTTATGGTTAATCGGTCGGCTGTGATTTGTCCGCAATGTTGCGTCGCAATGAACCACCATTCCGACAAAATCCTCTATGTAACCGACTTACAGGAAGGGGCGCAGGCTGATCCGGCTTTGGGGGGGATAATAGCAGAGTTTCATACCTGCCCGAAGTGCGGAGGCGCAGCCTCCAGGCCCGCGTGAAGGGTCCCCCCGCTCGGTCGATCTTCATAGCGTCGATGGCGTCCTCACCAGGTGCTCTGGTCAAAAAGAATCGCGCTGTTACGCAGGGTTGCATCCGGCTGCACTCGCATCTGTAGAACCAGATGGCTCGCTACCGTTCTAATTCAGGTTGCCGACTGGGATGCGGATTGCGTACCGAAGTTGCAGATGTTTCTAGCGATATTTTTTCTGCTTTTTCACGAAACCAATCGCCTTGCTCGCGATCACACTAACAGGGAAGAAAATGCAGTTTTCGCTGACACGAGCCGCACACGCTCCGCTCGAATCTCCGACAGCCGGGCCGGGGCCGTTGTCGAAGCTCACACTGGCCCGTGCTCTGCGGCTCCATTGGCCCGAATACCTGATGGAAGCCGCCGGCCTGGGATTCTTCATGATTTCAGCCTGTCTATTTGCGGTACTCTACGAAAATCCCGCGTCTCCAGTCCGACAGTCAATCGGTTCGACCTTCTTGCGACGAATGCTGATGGGCCTCGCGATGGGGCTTACCTCGATCGCGATCGTCTACTCACCGTGGGGCAGGCAGTCCGGCGCACACATCAATCCCTCGGTCACCCTCACCTTCTTTAGGCTAAGGAAGATCCCAAAATGGGACGCAATCTTCTATGCTCTGTCACATTTTATTGGAGCCGCCGGCGGCGTGGCATTTGCGGCGCTCCTGTTAGGTAGCTCGGTCTCCGATCCTGCAGTACGTTTTGTGGCCACGTTACCCGGAGAAACGGGTGTTGCTGCAGCGCTGACGAGCGAGTTCGTCATCACTTTCGTGCTGATGTTTGTCGTGCTGCAAGCCTCCAACCACGGGCGATACGCTCGCTTCACTGGCGTCTTTGTCGGCACTTTGGTGGCAACGTATATCACGGTGGAAGCGCCGTTTTCTGGTATGAGCATGAATCCAGCCCGAAGTTTCGGATCAGCGCTCTTCGCGGACGCTTTCAGCAGCCTGTGGATTTACTTTACTGCTCCTTCCCTGGGAATGCTGGCTGCAGCGGAGGTTTACCTTCGGTGGAAAGGCAGCTTTGCTGTCAAATGCTGCAAGCTTCACCACGACAACTCTAAGCGGTGCATCTTCTGCGGCGCAAATGGAGGAATGGTTGCATGAATGGCACGCGGTACGACGTCATTATCATCGGCACGGGCGCCGGCGGCGGAACGTTGTTGCACAAACTGGCACCCAGCGGCAAGCGCATCCTGGTTCTGGAACGCGGTGACTATGTCCCGCGTGAGAAAGCCAACTGGGATCCCAAGGTTGTGAACGTGGATGCCCGCTACAACACCAAAGAGACGTGGTTGGATAGCGAAGGCAAAGACTTGCATCCGCATACCAACTATTATGTCGGCGGTAATACCAAGTTTTACGGGGCCGCGCTATTCCGGCTTCGCGAGCGGGATTTCGGTGAACTGCATCATCACGGAGGTCTCTCACCAGCGTGGCCAATTAGTTATTCAGATTTGGAGCCATATTACACGCAGGCGGAGCACCTTTATCAGGTACACGGCAAACGCGGCGAAGACCCGACCGAACCGCCCGCGGGCACTTCCTATCCGTTCCCGCCGGTCAGCCACGAACCACGGATCATGCATTTATCGGACGACTTCGTGCGCTCCGGACTTAAGCCTTTTCATGTCCCTCTGGGGGTGATGCTTAACGAGAACAGCCCACGCAAGAGCCGCTGCATCCGCTGTAACACTTGTGATGGCTTTCCCTGCCTGATACATGCAAAATCGGATGCTCAAGTGCTCTGTGTCGATGAGGCCATCAAGCATCCCAACGTCGTGCTGCTCACACAGTCATTGGTGAAACGCCTGGAAACCGATCCATCCGGCCAGAGCGTAAGAGGCGTCTCCGTGGAGCGCGACGGGCATACAGAGACTTACTCTGCGGATGTGGTTGTGGTTTCGTGCGGCGCCATCAACTCCGCCGCGCTATTGCTTCGCTCTGCTAACGACAAGCATCCACGGGGGCTGGCGAACAGCTCGGGTGTGGTCGGCCGCCACTACATGGGCCATACCAACTCAGTCCTGATGGCGATTTCGAAGTGCCCCAACCCCACCGTTTTCCAGAAGACCCTGGCGTTGAACGACTTCTACTTCGGCTCTGCCGATTGGCCCTATCCCATGGGACACATCTCTTTCGTGGGCAAGCTTGACGCCATTACCCTGCGGGCTGGCGCCCCGGCTTTGGCTCCTAATTTCACGCTGGAGATGGTGGCCCAACATTCGCTCGACTTCTGGCTTACATCCGAAGACCTGCCTGATCCAGCCAACCGCGTCACCGTAAACCATAGCGGCAAGATCGTGCTCACGTACAGGCCCAACAACCTTGAGGCCCATGAGCGGCTTCAAGCCAAGCTTAAAGAAGCCATGAAGCAGACGAACTGCGAACTGCACGGCCATGAGTGTCATCATGGATTATTTGCGCGCAACTTGTACGCCGGCCAACGGATTCCCTTGGCTGGCGTAGCGCACCAGAACGGCACAATACGTTTTGGGCATGACCCCAAGAGTTCCGCCCTCGACATCCACTGCAAAGCACATGACCTGGACAACCTGTACGTGGTGGACGCCAGCTTTTTCCCATCCAGTGCGGCCGTAAACCCTGCTTTGACCATCATGGCTAATGCTCTCCGTGTAGGCGACCACTTGCTCAAACGTATGGGGGTCGTCACGTCGAACGTGCCTGAAGCTGTCTCGACGGCCGCCTGTGAAAAGGTAACGGCATGAGATGCGCGAATGGTTACCTTTCATTGTTGGTCTTCACGCTGGGTTCCGCAGTCGGCATGCAAGCCCAGCCGGCGCTGGTCCAGGCCGTCAGGAGGGTAGGCATGATCGTTTCCCAGTGGTTGCCGCAGAAATGATGGCGATGGATTCGGGTCTTGGCTACCTCGTCATCGATTCACAAGACTAAAGAATAAAGATACGACCTGGTTGTGGCCGCCATGATCCTGATCGGCCTGACCGGGCTGGTGTTGGACATAGCAATTCGCAGAATTGA
>Ga0066903_100003838_pt1 | contig 12461 bp, 9 predicted proteins | sample PanSoiMetaGPlot1_FD_67491 | JGI IMG/M metagenome (GOLD analysis project Ga0066903, IMG submission 67491) | Tropical forest soil microbial communities from Panama analyzed to predict greenhouse gas emissions - Panama Soil - Plot 1 (version 2) | ecosystem: Environmental > Terrestrial > Soil >...
GGTCTGATGAGCTATGGAACCAGCATCGTCCATTTGTATCGCCAGGTTGCCATTTACGTTGCGCGAATCCTCAAGGGCGAGAAGCCGGCTAACTTGCCCGTCCAACAGTCCACAGAGGTCGAGCTAATCATCAACATGAGGACAGCGAAACAACTCGGTCTGACGGTCCCGATTCAGCTCCTCGGCCGCGCCGACGAGATAATCGAATGATGGAGCGCCGCGCGTTCATCACGCTTCTCGGCGGCGCGGCGGCTGCCTGGCCGCTCGCGGCGCGGGGGCAGCAGCCATCGATGCCGGTGATCGGGTATCTTAGCATAAGGTCGGCCGAAAGCGACGTCCCTATGCTGAACGCGTTCCGTCGCGGTTTGAATGAAACCGGCTATGTTGAGGGCAAGAACGTCGTCATCGAATTTCGATTTGCAGGCGCCCAGTATGATCGGCTCCCGGCGCTGGCGGGGGATTTGGTCCGGCGGCAGGTAGCCGTCATTGTAACGGCGGGCGGGGAGATTGCGGCTCTGGCGGCCAAGGCTGCGACTGCGAGCATTCCCATTGTTTTCGTTGGCGGCGCAGACCCCGTCCGTCTTGGTCTGGTCGCTAGTCTCAACCGGCCGGGCGGAAACATCACTGGGGTGAGTATGTTATTGGCTTTGCTGGTATCGAAGCAGCTCGGACTGTTGCGCGAGCTGTTGCCCAAGGCGGACCTAATCGCCATGCTCGTAAACCCAGATGATCCCTGGGCCGCATCCGAAATTAGCGAGGGACAAAGAGCAGCGCACTCTGTCGGGCAGCAGCTCATCGTTCTCAACGCCAGTACCGAGCGTGACATCGACGCCGCCTTCGCGGCGCTTGTTCAGCAGCGGGCTGCCGCGCTCCTCGTCGCCAGTGGCCCGCTCTTCGTTACGAGGGCCAAACAGCTAATCGGGCTCTCCGCTCGCCATGCGCTGCCGACCATTTACTTTCGACGCGAGTTCGCCGACAGCGGCGGTCTCATGAGCTACGGGTCGAGCACTGCAGAGGCGTATGGCCAGATGGGCGTCTACGCCGGCAAAATTCTCACTGGCGCCAAGCCTGCCGATCTGCCGGTGCTGCAACCAACCAAATTCGAGCTGGTCATCAACCTCAAGACCGCGAGGTCGCTCGGCCTCGACATTCCGCCGACGCTGCTCGCCCGCGCCGACGAGGTGATCGAGTGATGTGAAGCGAGAGGGAGGTTCAAAAATGAAACTTCCCCGCCGCCAATTCTTGCATCTGGCCGCGGGCACTGCCGCCCTGTCGGCCGTGTCTCACATCGCGAAGGCGCAAGCCTATCCGTCGCGACCGGTGCGGATCATCGCTCCCGCAGCCGCAGGAACGGCCATGGATGTGCACGGTCGATTGCACGGCCAGTGGCTTTCGGAACGCCTTGGTCAGCCATTCATCGTGGAAAACCGGCCAGGGGCCGCCAGCACTATCGGGGCTGCTGAGGCCATACGCTCACGCCCCGACGGCTACACACTCTTCCTCCTCCCGATTTCGCTCGCGATCACCGCAAGCCTGTATGAGAAACTATCCTACAATATCATTCGCGACAGCACGCCTATCGCTTTGTTCTACAAAGCGAACTACGTAATGGTCGTGAACCCATTGCTTCCAGTGACGTCGATTGCCGAGTTCATAGCCTACGCAAAAGCAAATCCAGGGAAAGTCAATATGGGATCGCAAGGCATCGGCTCGATCGGTCATCTCGCTGGAGAGCTCTTCAAATCGATGACCGGTATTGAGATGGTCCACGTGCCATATCGTAGCGTCGCGTGACAGCACAGCAAGAAGGCTACACCGCCGCGTGTGAGAGGCCTTCCTGTTCGCAGGAATTTGCAATGTCGCAAACCGTGGCGCGTTGCAGGTCGCGCTTCCAGCGCAGATCGTCGAACTCGGTGCCGTGATGCATCGTGCAGCGATCATCCCACATCACCAGATCGTGCACGCGCCAGCGGTGGGTGTACACAAATTGCCGCTGGGTGGCATGCGCGATCAGCTCATCGATGAGGGCACGGCCTTCCTCTTCGGGCATGTCCACAATACGTCCCGCGTGGGAAGCGAGGTAGAGCGACTTCCGGCCGGATTCGGGAATTGTGCGTACCACAGCCTGGAGCACCGGCGGCATTTTCTGGTGTTCTTCGTCGTTGAAATCGCTGAAGCCAAGCCGTGCCCGCGAATTGAAAATCGAATGCTCGGCGACAAGCGATTCAAGCCGGCGCTTCATTTGTTCGGACAGCGCATCGTAAGCTGCGCGCTCGTCAGCGAATTCGGTATGACCGCCGACTGGCGGGATCGAGCGTGCATAAAGCAATGACGCACGCGCTGGCACTCGCTTGAAGGAATTGTCGGTATGCCATAGGCGAGCGCCGAGTTGGAAAAAGCGTCGCCTGCTTTCCTTGCCCCAAATTTCGTTGGCGGAATCGAGATTGGAAACGTCGGTCAATTCCTGGCGCACACGCAGCGGCGCGTCCTTGCGATAGGTCCCAATTGAGATGTCGAGCGGACCGAAATGGTGCGCGAAATCGAGATGCTGATCCGATGAGAGATGCTGATCGGGGAAGATCAACACCGCGTATTTTGCGAAAGCCTCTTTGGTTGCCAAGAGGTCAGCCGGGTCGATCTGTTCCGACAGGTTGATGTCGCCGATTTCGGCTGCGAAGCCCGGCGTGATCGGAGCAACGGTAATGCTCACGCTTTTCCTCCTCGCCGTAGCGGCCATCTTGAACGCTGGCTGATCGGATCATTCGGACCGGCAGGCCTCGCTTGTTAGTCGGTCCCCAATAAAGCCACCCCACCGCAGGAAAGCGGATAGGCTCGTTCGATTGGGTGCGGGCATGGCCGCCGATCTAATCGGCCCGACGTCGTGCGGCAGAGTTCTTGGGGCACGCGGGGCCCAGGCCAGGCGGGTAGTGCCGCACAGGACCAGCAAGAAAGTGACGGCATTCGTGCTCATCGACAACCCGACTAAACGCCTGGATGTCGCACGGTGTCATGAGGGCCTCCTCGTTCTCGTCAATCCGATGCATCAAACCCGTCGTGTGTCCAAACTCATGGGCCCATAAGATGTGATGAAGATTTCCGACTCTTGGTCCAGTAGTAACAATCACCGTTTTGGGCCGGCGCTCAGGTCGCCATGAGCACCCGATGAACCCTACTTTATCGTATTTCCCCACGCAGAAGTTGATCTTCTTGACGATCTTGATGTCGGCAGCCACGCTATGCACCGCCTCGAGACCCGATGCGTCTTTTATGTGAGCGGGCGCAGATGTGAAGGTTTGGATAGGACCATCTAGTTTGAATTTTACATCGCAGCCATTGCGTCTCAGTAGATCCGAGGCACGCGCGAAGATTTTTTCGACGCTTTTTTCGCTCAATGGCCGCACCTCCTTATGAATACTGACCGTCAGCGAGTATTCTTTCTGTGCCCCGGCTGGGTCGACCCACAACAGCAGGGTAAACAATAATACGGCATTACAAATCCGCATTCACTTCTTACCGCGCTCGATTTTGTCTCTCTCCCGTCGTAAGTCTTCGGGCGATGCCTCGACCATAGCCTCTATCGTAATTGTAGTAGAAGCTTCCTCAATAATAGCATTAATTTTATCTTTGAGCACCTTCTTGTCGTGATCGGTAAGGGGTCCCTTCTTGAATAACAATGTGAATTTAACCAATTCGCCTCTACCGCTCATTGTTGCACCTATTTGCTAGATTGAGGACCAACAGCTCAGTCACAACGGGGAGCACGGCCTCAGTTCCCGTCATTCACGGACTCAGTTTCCCCTCATTCGGAGACACGGCGATCGCGGAAATTGGTCCTTCCGGCTGCATGACCATATGCTCGAGCACCTGCTCGAAATCTCGCAGCAGGCGATCGATGGCCTCGGCGCCGAAGAGATGCGGCTTGTACACACATGTGCCCACCAAGCCCTTAGTAGTGTCCCGCAGCATCAACATAACATCAAAAGTTGTCATAGTCACGACGGGTAGCAGCATGCCCGGATCGACCTCCTCGAAAGCCAGCCCGTGGTCCGAACTTACCACAGGTCGCAATGAATAGCTCTGCAGCGACATCTTAACTTGGGCTAGCGCGGCAGGCTCGACGACCCGATCGCGCTCAAGAGCCTCGACGACCATTTCAAAGGGAATATCCTGATTGGCCAAGGCTCCGAGGGTGGTCGCACGAACCCGGCGTAACACCTCCCGAGCAGTGGGATCGCCACGGAGGCTGGTGCGGAGGATCACCGTGTTGGCTATGGGGCCGATAAGCCCTTCGGTCCGCGGACGATTGCGGTTGGCGACGTCCGTGGCCACCCGCAAGTCGTCCTCGCCGGTATAGCGATGCAACAGCGTCTTCAAGGCAGCGACGAGCGTCATGAACAATGTGACACCTTCTCGCCGGCTAAAGTCTTTGGCGGCCTCCGAAAGCTTGGCCGGCAACGCCACATGGCGCCGTGCCGTGCAGAAATCGTCGATTTCCCGTCTCCGACGGCTCCTGGTGAGCGTCATCACCCGTAACGGATCACGAAGCTGCTCTTCCCAGTAGGTAAGCTGTGCAACGATGTCCGGATGCGACCGCCAGCGCCGCTGCCAGTCTGCGAAGTCGGCGTACTGAATCGGGAGCGGGGCAAGCGGCGATGCCCTTCCGGCAGTAAAGGCGTCGTAGAGAGCGGCAAGTTCGTTGACGAGAACGCCGAGCGACCAGCCATCCTCGACGATCCCGGGCATTGCAATGAGCAAGAGGTGTGCGCGCTCGGCCAAGCGCACCAAGCGTGTCCGAATCAGGGGACCGCGCTCAAGGACGAACGAATGAGACAGCTCTTCTTGAATGATTTCGTGTACGATAGTCTCCGTCTTCAAGCGCGGCAGCGCCCGCAGGTCTTCGAATGCCGGGGGGACCATCAACTGCGGCGCAATAACCTGCACGCATCTGCCATCGGCAGCGGCGAAGGTTGTGCGCAGAATTTCGTGGCGACGCACGATCTCGTTGATGCTCCGGTCCAGGACCGCCACATCGCACGGCGACATCACTCGGAGCGCATAAAGGATATTGAAAAAGGGTAGGTCGGGCAACAAGTGCTGTAGCTTCCACAACCTTTCTTGTGCGAAGGAGGCCGGTGCTACTCCGTCTCGATCGAGCACGCGGGAAATTGCTGAAGGACCCTGAGACGCCGCGGCGGCCTGGGTCAATGTCTCGATATGCTTAGCCATCTCCGCGACTGTAGGCGCTTTGAAAATATCGGAGACCTCGACCTCTAAATGCATGATTTCATACAGGCGGATGCGAACGTGGGTGGCGAGAAGGGAGTCTCCGCCCAACGCGAAGAAATCATCGTGACGGCCGACCTGTTCGACTTGCAGCAACTCTGCCCAGATTCCGGCGAGTGTTTTCTCGAGCGGCGTCCGTGGCGCCATGGAGGCCTGCGGGAGGGCCGTGCTAGTCGCGAGACCCAGTTTGGCCGCCAAGCCGACACGCTGCACTTTCCCGGTGAAGCCTTTTGGGATTTCCGCGACGATGAGCACTTGACGCGGGGCCTTAAAGGCGGCGATGCGCTCCATCGCGAACCGACGAATGTCTTTTGGCGTCGCCGCAGCGTGGGGCCGCAACGCGACGGCCGATCCAACGTCCTCGCCTAGCGTGGGGTGTGGGACCGCAAAGGTTACGGCCTCTGCGACCGCCGGATGCTGCAACAGCACTTCGTCGACTTCCTGTGGCGCGATTTTCTCCCCACCGCGATTGATGATTTCGCGTACGCGGCCAGCGAGAAAAAGGTAGCCGTCGTCGTCGAAGAACCCGAGATCACCGGTCTTGAACCAATCGCCTGCAAACGCGACGGCTGTCGCGCTGGGGTCGCCGTCGTAGCCCGGCATAACGCCCGCGCCGCGGACCACGACCTCTCCGGTCTGACCGTTGGTCAGCAAAGCGCCTCCTTCGTCCATGATCGCGACGTCCAAGCTGACTGGTATGCCCGCCGATCCGGCCTTGCGCCGGCCCGGCGGGAGGGGATTGCACGCGATCGGGGTGGAAGTGGTTTCCGTCATCGCATAGTATTCGATCACGGGCGCTCTGAAGGTCGACTCCAGTTCCATTAAGACGTGAGTTGGCAGAGGAGCGGAGCCGGAACGCACGAAACGGAGCTGGCAGTCCGCCCATCGCTCCGGGTTGTGCCGGGCCTGAGCGAGAATCGCTTGATGTATGGTAGAGACCGCGGAGTACCACGTCGGTTGGAACTCGGTCAGCCAGCCAAAGAAGCTGTTGGCGTCCCACCCAGGGGTACATACGACGCTTGCACCGGCCGCCAGCGAGGCCATTACCGTGTTATGTAGGCCATGGCCGTGAAACAACGGCAGCATGTTTATGCAGCGATCTGTTTCACTCAGCGCCCACGCGGCGACGGAGCTGCAAGCCGATGCACAGATGTTGGCGTGCGTCTGCGGGACAATCTTTGGGTGCGCCGTCGTGCCTGACGTAAGCAGCAGCACTGCCACGTGGCGGGGGCTGACTAATTCATCGGACGGCGCATCCTCCCGGTCCCCAGTAAGCGTGAAAAGACCGGCCTCTGCATCCGACGCGGCCGACAGCTCGATGACACGCACGCCGCGCGACAGCGCCACACGTCGCGCAGGCGAATCGGTGCCGGCCTGGGTGATCAACGCGCTAGGTCGCAGATCAGCGAAATACCTATTTAGTTCTTCGGCCTGATAGGCCGGGTTCATCGGGGCGCACACTGCGCTTGCCGCTGTTGCGAGAATCGCCACCGCCATCTCCGGACCATTCGGGAGCACCACGACGACCCGGTCATGCCGACCTACCCCCATGGCCCGCAGCATGTGCCCTACTTCGTGGACGTGTTGATATAGAAGGCCGTAGGTCAGTGGAGCGCGCCCCGGGGCGAAAATCGCCGGCGCGTCGGGAATACGATTCGCGTGATGTTCCAGGACGTGAGGCAGGCACGTAAACGGTACGGAGGGTCTCAGGCCTGCGGAACGTTCGTCCGGCATGGTTACCGTCTCAACCCAGGCAGAGTCACGCTCTTCCACGACCGCCTGAGACCGAGGCTTTTGATGGTAAGCCGGATGCGAATTCTAGATCGCCAAGGCTCACCATGTCAGCCTCTGCCCGGTTGTGCCAAAAGCCCATGTCCATTTCGCGATATATTCTCATCGCGTTCATGAGATTCTCTCGGGCGTGCTCCGGCTGACCGCTGCGGCGATAGAGCTTGCCCAGCCCGAGATGGCAATGGGCGACGAGTGGACGCATCCCGTGCAGCTGGGCGAGCGCCAGCGCTGCTCGGTAATGGGCCGCGCCGGTTTCGGCATCGAACAGGTCCTGATGGGTCGCGATGTCCCCGAGCAGACGGTGGGCATGAGCCGCAAAACCGGGTTGGCGCCGAGAGGATGCAACCGAGCGAGAGCCCAGGCGCCGTGCTTCATCGAGCCGACCGAGCAGCAGACACGCGCGGCTCACCGCGCCGTAAGCCCAGCTGTGATGCTGGCCGATCCCCCGCGCCGCCTGACGCTCGAGAAGGTCCTCGGCCTCTCGAACTCGGCTCAACGCCTCGCTGGCCTCGCCGCTCTGCGCCAGCGCCCAGGCAGACGCGGCGACCGCCCAGGGACGAACCATGACGATATGCGCAGTCCGAGGCGTGTTTATCCAGGGTTCGACCAATAAGTGCGCCTTCGCCCAATCACCCTTGAGGAGGTGAAGTATGCTCGCGGCGAAGCGGGCCCAACAGATCGTGTGCGCATGCTGCGTTGGCTCGGCGAGCTGGATCGCCTCTGCCTCATATCTGGCCGCGTCAGCGAATCTGCCAAGCTCGGCAAGGCTCATGATTAGGTAAGCGCGACCGAAGACCGATGCCGGCACGGACATGCCGAAATACTCGTGCACCCAGTCGGGGGGCAGATCCGCGAGATTCTTCCCGGCGAGCTCGAGCACATGCTCATACTCGCCCCGATAGTAGTGTGCCTGCTCGAGATGGCTCGTGGCGAGGATGCGAAGTCTCAAGTCGCCGAGGTCCTGGGCGATCTCCAGGGCGCGATTGCCGGCCAAGAGTGCCTCGTCCAGGTCGTCAAACGTTGACAGGACGGTGGTCATGAAAGCGGAGACCTGGCCACGTCGACGATCGTCTTTCAACCGCTCGGAAATGGCCTCTGCCTCGCGGAGGTGCTCCAGCATTTTCCGGCCTTCACCGAGTTGCCGCAGTACCGGCCTCAGCTCGAGGCGAATTTCGAAGGCCTGCTCAAGCACGACCTGGCTTTCCGGCAGTGACTTGAGAACATCGAGCGCCTGTTCGAACCAGGTCCGCGCGTCCGGGAGCGCCGATCGCATTGCCGCCTTCCCTCCGGCCTCTCGGAGATAGTGCACTGTCTTCTCATTTAGTGTGCCCCGGACGGCGTGATATGCAAGCCGCTCAACCTGTTCGGCCAACCGCGTGGCGTAAACCTTCTCTATAGCCTCCAAGACTCGCCCGTGGATGCTGCGTCGGCGCTCGTGGAGCACCCCGGCATAGGCGATCTCACGGGTAAGGGAGTGCTTGAAGGTGTATTGCAAGTCAGGAAACAGTCGCGTTGCGTAGAGAAATTCAGCAGTCTGCAAATTATCGAGCAGATGCCGAAGTACGTCCTCCGTCAGCCCACAGATTGCATGCAAAAGGCTGAATGGAACTTCTTGCCCAATTACCGCGGCTTCCTGCAGCAGGTGTTTCTCGGGGGCTGGCAGCGCGTCGACACGCGCGGCAAGCACCGCGTGCACGGTCGGCGGGACCTCGAGATTCGAGAATGGCCTCGGAAGGCGGTAGCTGCTGCGTGCGCCCTCGAGCACGCCAGTATCGGCTAGCGCTTGCACGATTTCTTCGACGAAGAACGGATTCCCGCTCGCGCGCTCCGCCAGGAAGCTCTTCAGGGGCGGCAGGCTCGGGTCGGAGCCCAATAGCGCCTGAAGGAGATCCGCAAGACTCTCGCTGGCAAGGGGATCCAGACTTAGCTGGCAATAACTTGGCCGGCTCCTCCACTCGTCCCTATACTCCGGCCGGTAAGTGACAATGAGCAATAAGCGCGCACTCTGCGCGCCGATGACCAGTTCGTCCAACAAGCCGAGCGTAAGAGGATCGCTGCAGTGCAGGTCCTCGAACACTGCGACGACCGGGTGCACGCGGCTCTCACTCAACAACAGGCGGACGACGGCCTGATACGTGTACTGCCGATGCTGGACTAGGTCTAGGGACCGGAACGGATGCTCGTCATCCAGTGAATCGAGGAGATCCAGCACTGGGGGAATCGCATCCTGCAACGACTGGTCGAGCGTTAAAATTCCTCCTGTCACTTTCTCACGGATCGATCGTGTGCTGTCATGGGCGCTGATCTTAAAATAATGCCTGAGCAGTTCGATGACCGGCAGGTAGGGGGTTGCGCGACCATAGGAAGCGCAGTTGGATTCCAGAGCCAGCCAGCCCGCGGTATGGCGCGAACGAACGAACTCGTGTACCAGGCGCGACTTGCCTACTCCCGCTTCGCCAACGATCGCCACAACCTGACCGTGGCCATCGCCGGCAAGCTGCCGGGCATGGCGAAGTTGCTCCAGCTCGATGTCGCGGCCGACGAAGCGTGTCAAGCCACGTCCGGCAGCGGCCTGCAGGCGAGTTCGCGCGGCACCAGCGCCCGTCACTTCGTAGATCTGTACTGGATGTGCAAGCCCTTTTACCGACACCGGGCCGAGGGGTTTCATGGCAACGTAACCTTCCGCCAATCGGAAGGTTTCGGCCGTTGTGAGCACGGAACCCGGCGTTGCTATCTGCTCCATGCGAGCCGCCATGTGCGCTGCTTGGCCTACGACCGTGTAGTCCACGTGCAGATTGTTGCCGGTGGCACAGACGACGATCTCCCCTGAGTTGAGCCCGACTCGGATGCTCACTGGCACACCGTGGGAGCGCTGAACTTCGTCTGCGTATCGCGTGACGGTCTCTTGCATCCTGAGCGCCGCATAACAAGCACGCACGGCATGATCTTCGTGGGCGACCGGGGCACCGAACAGCGCCATAATCCCATCGCCCAAAACCCTGTTCACGGTACCTTCGTAGCGGTGGACCGCCTCAATCATGCGCTCGAGCACTGGGTCGCAGAGCTTCTGCACGTCTTCCGGGTCGCGGTGAGCAAACAATTCCATCGAACCCTTGATGTCGGCGAACAGCACGGTGACCTGTTTCCGCTCGCCCTCGAGGGCTTCCCTCGAGGTAAGGATCTTATCGACAAGACGCTGGGGAATGTAACTCTCGGGCGAGGCAAAGCGGGGATCGTCCGCAACGGGCTTCAGGACATGGCCACATTGAGGGCAGGATTTGGCTGTGGACCACACTTGGGTTCCGCAGTTGGTACACGCGCGGGCCAGCGGAGCAGCACACTCCTCGCAGTACTTTGCCTGAGCACTGTTCTCGTGCTGGCACTTCGGACATTTCATTGCAGGCCCCGGACCAAGAAGCGAGCGAGTAGGAGGGTAACGCCAAGCATGACCGGCAACAAGCGCATGCGTTCTTGCCTTCCGCGACGGAGGGACAGGTCATTCGCGTCTTCGGGCACGGGCCGCCCCCGCGCTCTGGGCGCCTTAAGGCTTCCGGCACTTTTGCCAACATCGTTGTAATGTTGCACATTAACTCGCGGGAGCTGCCGAAGTCCGGCTTTTCAGTGACAGAGTGATCACGGCACACATTTCGCGTGTCAGTGTAGTGGTCACCTGAAAGCATTTCGAAAAGGGAGCGTCGTGAGACTTCCCCGCCGTCGATTTCTGTGGCTGGCAGCGGGCGCTGCTGCCCCACCCGCCGTATTGCGCGTCGCAAAGGCGCAATCCTATCCGGCCCGGCCCGTACGTTTGATTGTCGGCTTTCCCGCAGGCGGCGCGTCCGACATTGTGGCGCGCTTGGTGGCGCAATGGCTGTCGGAACGACTCGGTCAACAATTCATTGTCGAGAATCGGCCGGGCGCGGGCACCAATATTGGCACCGAGGCGGTTACGCGCGCCACGGCCGACGGCTATACGCTGCTCTATGCCACTACTCCGAACGCAATCAACGCCACGCTCTATGACAACCTCGATTTCAATTTCATTCGCGATATTGCGCCGGTCGCAGGCATCACCCTTGCACCACTTGTCATAGTAGTAAATCCGTCCTTCCCTTCCAAGAGTGTTCCCGATTTCATCGCTTATGCCAAAGCCAATCCGGGCCAGATCAATATGGCGTCCGCTGGCAACGGAACCCCAGGACATTTGGCCGGCGAACTATTCAAGATGATGGCCGGCATCAACACGGTTCACGTCCCTTATCGTGGCGGTGCGCCCGCACTGACTGATCTACTCGGCGGACAGGTGCAGGTCTATTTTTCTGTTTTGCCCGATTCGATGGAGTACATCAGGGCTGGCAAGCTGCGCGCGCTGGCGGTGACCGCTGCGACGCGTTGGGAGGCACTGCCAGATCTGCCGACCGTGCGCGATTTCGTGCCCGGCTATGAGGCGAGCGCATGGCAAGGCGTCGGCGCACCAAAGAACACGCCTATCGAGATCATCGAGAAGCTCAACGAAGAGATCAATGCGATCCTCGCCGATCCGGGGATCAAGAGACGGCTCGGAGATCTCGGCGGCGTGCCGATGCGGATGACGCCTCCCGAATTCGGAAAATTTATCGTCGCCGAGACCGAGAAATGGGGAAAGGTGGTCAAGTTCTCCGGGGCGAAGGTAAAATAATCAAGCTCATGACGGCCCGCGGAGTCATCACGGACGCGATACCTCATTGAGGTGGTCGTTTACGTTGTGTCGTCGGCTCTCTTTAAATGGGGGGAGCGGCAGTCATGACGAAGGAGATCGCGTGCGGGCGCGCCAAAAGTCGATCCACAACTGAATAGGCGAACTACAACGGGTGGCATCAACTAACAGCTGCATGCCAAGCGTGGCAGCGAAAGGCTCAAGCCCTGGCGGCGTCATCGTGCGGGGACTCGACCACAGAAGACAGCCACCAGCCTCAAATCTCGCTGCGACCGGCGGCCTTGGCCGGGTTCACATCGTCCTTAGCTACTGCGGCGGCGAGTGTTTTGTGCAGCCGTTCGGGCTCCACCGCGATCTCGACACTGGCGCGTTCCTGCGCGAGCAGCATCACGATCCGCGAGTCGCGGCTACCCCATCCGCGCGCGAGCGCTTGCGTCATCTCGGCGAGCGCGAGATCGCACATGGGCATGGGCACGCCGAGTTCGCGACCGAGCGCCATTGCTAGCGTGACGTCCTTGTGCGCAAGCTTGAGCGCGAAAGCAGGCGGATCGTACTTGCCGGGGAGGAACTGGTCGACCAGGCCATCGAACGTCAGCCGGCGACCGACGATGCCCTGCCGGACTGCCTGCCACAGCGCAAGCGGCTCGACCCCTGCCTTCACGCCCATGCTGAAGGTTTCAGCGAGCGCACAGGC
>Ga0066903_100003839_pt1 | contig 12459 bp, 12 predicted proteins | sample PanSoiMetaGPlot1_FD_67491 | JGI IMG/M metagenome (GOLD analysis project Ga0066903, IMG submission 67491) | Tropical forest soil microbial communities from Panama analyzed to predict greenhouse gas emissions - Panama Soil - Plot 1 (version 2) | ecosystem: Environmental > Terrestrial > Soil >...
TCGAGAAGCAGGATGGCGCAGTGTTGCCGACCGAGGCCATCGCCGAGAGCCGATGCAGCCGAGAAAGAAGCGCGCTACGTCTCCGGCGCGGGTCGGCTCACGCCTCTTTTCGGTTGACAGTAGCTGCCGATAGGGACGAGCATTCAGAGCCCGGGTCCTGGCGGTCTGTTAGAGGGCCTTGTTCTCGAAGACCGAAGGAGGCTGCCATGTGGTTCGTGCGCGTCACGCCGCTCGCCCTCGTCCCACTCCTTGTCGGCCCGGCGTACGGTGTCGACGTCACGATGTGTGGGGAAGTCGTTCCGGCAGGAGAGGTGGGTGTGCTGCAGGCCGACCTCACCTGCGGCCCTGCAATCATGGTCGAGGAGGGTGCGACGCTCGACCTGAACGGTCATATGCTCAACATGTCCTCCGGCGCCGTAGGCGTATTGTGCGGCGGTGACTGCGTCGTCACCAGCTCGGTCGGCACCGGGACGATCGTCGGTCCCGACCCTGGAGGAGAGAGCTGCGGGCAACTCTGCTGTGGAATTCTCGGCTACCGAACCACACGCGCCTCCAACCTCACGATCAGCGCGTTCTCGTCCGGTATCTTGTCCCGGCGGCTCGAGGCAGCGCATGTCAGTGCTTCCAACAATTTGCGCGGGCTGGAGGCGCGTTCGGCCCTACTGGACAATGTCACCGCCAACGACAACAGCGAGGTCGGGGTGATCACGGAAGATTCCCCGTCCCTCATCCGCATGACCGACAGCACCGTTAGCGGCAACGGAGGGGCTGGGATCACCATCGGGGGAACGAGAGGCGGCCGTCTGAACGCCGTGGGCGTGACTATCACCAACAACGGATGCGTGGGCGTCGTTGCCCGGGAGCGCAAGCACGTTCGGCTGGCGGACTCGCAGGTGACGGGTCATGCGATAGACTTGGAGACCGCCAAGCGCCCGCAGGTGAGCGATACGGCTTGTGGAACGAGCAGCCACCTGACAGGCGGAGGCTGCACCGTCAACGGGCCGTGGGGCGTCTGCGCGAACGATCCGTAGCGAGGGATACGCTCTTCACCCGACGTTCCGCTCCCGTCGCAGCGTGAGCATGCCGCCGAAGAGGGCTGTGATGTCGATCGGGGCATCGAACGGCTCCCCCCGCAGCTCGCGGTAGGCACGCTCGACCTGGAAGACGATGCGCTCCGGCTCGGTCCACCCCGCATAGGGGCCCAGGTCGATACGCCGGGCCGCTTCCAGCGCGGAGACACCCGCGGCAAAGAACCGTCCGGCCTCGGCGCGGACGTACTCGAGGTACGCCTTCATCTCCCGCGGACCCTCGACCCCGCAGACGGGACCGTGGCCGGGAACGATCACCTCGGGCTCGAGCGCGACGATGGCATCCAGGGCAGCCGTCCAGCGGTCGAAGGTGCCCTCCCACCCGATCGGCGTGCAGAGGCGGAACAGGATGTCGCCCGTGAAGACGACCCGCTCGGCGGGGAGATGCACGATCACGTCGCCCGCGGTGTGAGCGGGTCCGACGTAGATGAGCCGCGCCTCCACTCCGCCGAGGTCGAGCGTCATCCGGTCGTCGAAGACCGTCGTCGGCGGCCGGAGCTCGATGCCCGCGAAGTCCCAGTCGGCGAGGGCCCGCCCGAAGGCCGCCATGACGGGATCGGCGCTCGCTCCGGCGTTCCGGAGAGTCTGCATGAACTCGGGCCGCTCGGTCGCGAACTGGGCCGCGCAGAGGCGGTGGCCGATGATCTCGGCCTCCGGGAAGAGCTGGTTTCCCCAGCAGTGATCGCCGTTCCGGTGCGTGTTGACCACCCGCCGAGCCGGGGCAGGCCACACCCGAGCATACGTCTCGATCAAGCGGCGCGTGTGCGGCAGGTCCCAGAAGGTGTCGACGACGAGCCCCCCGCCGCGATTGATGAGTCCCGAGTTGCTCGTCCCGAGCCCGCGATCCGGCTGCAGGCAGGCGTAGACGTCGCGCGCGATCTGGCGAAGCTCCATGTCGAGCGCGGGTACCACCCGGCCCCCCGCGCGGCAAGGCGGGGTGGGCCGCATCGGTGCGTACCCTATATCGGTGCGTACCTCTTGCGAGCGCTTGGTGCGGGCCGTAGGGTAGCCCGCACGCAAGAGGAGGACCGCCCGCGATGACCAAGCGAAAAGTGTGCGTGATCGGTGTCGGCATGACCAAGTTCGAGCGCTGCGACCGGGATTTCACCGACCTCTGCAAGGACGCGATCACCGACGCTCTCGGTGCCGCGGGCGTGACCCCCGACAAGTTCGAGCAGGCGTTCGCCGGCTACGTGAACGGCATGAGCTGCCAGGGACAGCGCGCCCTCTACTACCTGGGACTCGGCGACATTCCCGTCTACAACGTCCACAGCTACTGCTCGACCGGCTCGAGCGCGCTCCACCTGGGCTACCAGGCGATCGCCTCGGGCATGAACGAGTGCGTGCTCGCCTTCGGCTTCGAGAAGATGGAGAAGGGCCCGCTCGACAGCCAGCTGCCGGGCCTGAAGGAGCACTACGACGAGGCCGCCAAGAAGCGGCCGCCGGCGGCCGCGGTCATGTTCGGCGACGGGGGCCGCCACCACATGGAGCTCTACGGCACCACCAAGGAGCAGTTCGCCAAGGTGAGCGTCAAGAACCATCGCCATTCCGTCAACAACCCGCGCTCGCAGTATCGCGACGCGTGCTCACTCGACGAGGTCCTGGCCTCACGTCTCGTCTACGACCCACTCACGATCCTCCAGTGCTGTCCGACGTCGGACGGCGCGGGCGCGGCGATTCTGTGCTCGGAGGACTTCGCGAAGAAGAATGGCCACGCGCGTCCCGTCAAGATCGTGGCTCAGGCGATGCGCACCGACCTGGTGGAGGACTTCGCCGGGGGCGCCATGGGCCTCATCGGCGTCGGCATGTCGCGGCGGGCGGCCGCGGCGGTCTACGAGGAGGCCGGCGTCGGTCCCGAGGACGTCGACGTCATCGAGCTGCACGACTGCTTCAGCACGAACGAGCTCATCACCTACGAGTCCCTCCAGCTCTGCAAACCCGGCGAGGGCGGCCGCCTCATCGACGAGGACCAGACGACGTATGGCGGCAAGTGGGTGGTGAACCCCTCGGGCGGCCTCCTCTCGAAGGGCCACCCGCTCGGCGCCACGGGCCTCGCGCAGTGTGCCGAGCTCGTCTGGCAGCTGAACGGCGCCGCCGAGAAGCGGCAAGTCGAAGGCGCGCGCGTCGCCCTCCAACACAACGTCGGCCTCGGCGGAGCCTGCGTCGTCACGATGTACCGGAAGGACTGAGCGAGTTTTCGCGCTGCAGGGCGTCGTCCGCGGGAGCGGGGGGCGCCCGAGCGGCGACTCCGCAACGCGAGCGGCGTGTCGCGCGGTCCGCCGCGCGAGGCGCCGTTTGCGCGAGGACCCGGAGCCGTCCGGGCGCCCCCGCTCCCGCGGACGCCCACCGGCCTACGGCGCGTAGAGCTGCGCGAAGTACTCCTCGACCATGCGGTCTGAGGAGAACCGTTCCTGTACCGTGTCGATGCTCGCCTGCATCATGCCGACCCAGCGCTCGCGGTCGGCGTACGCGGGGAGGACGTCGCGCTCGAGGGTGCCGAGGAGGGCGTCGAGATCGCGGCGGTCGCGGTCGGAGCCGCCCTCGCTGCCGTCACCGATCGCCCAGCCGTTCTCGCCGTGCCGGCAGGCTTCGGGCCACCAGCCGTCGAGCACGGAGAGATTGAGGACGCCGTTGAGCGCCGCCTTCATGCCCGAGGTGCCGCAGGCCTCGAGTGGACGGACGGGATTATTGAGCCACACGTCCACGCCGCGGGTGAGCAGCTGGGCGAGCGTCATGTCGTAGTCGGGGACGAAGACGACCGCGGCGGGATGTCGGCGTGCCGTGGCGACGAGCTTCGCGACCATGCGCCGCCCCTCCGCGTCGTCCGGATGTGCCTTGCCGGCGAAGACGAGCTGCAGGCGGCGAGCGGCCAGCAGCGGATCGATGCGAGCCGGGTCGCGGAAGATGAGGTCGCTCCGCTTGTAGGCCGCCGCCCGCCGGGCGAAACCGATGGTGAGGACGTTGGGATCGAGGTGCGCCCCGGTGTGCTCCGCGACCGCCGCCAGGAGCTCCCGCTTGAGTGCCTGGTGCGTCGCCCAGAACCCCGCCGCCGATCCGCGCGCCTCGTGGATGCGTGCGTCCTGCCAGGTCGGGACGTGGACGCCGTTGGTGATGGCGATGATGGGGCAGGCGTTGGTCACCGCGTTCCACATGGTGCGCGAGACCTCGGCATGCAGGGCCGAGACCGCGTTCGCCCGCCGCGCCAGCCGGAGACCCGCGACCGTCATGCTGAAGGGGTCACCGCCGATCTGCTCCATCTCCCAGTCCACGAGCTCGCACGAGGCGCCCAGGCGACGGAGCTCGGCGAGCGGATGGACCTCGTTACCCGCGGGGATGGGCGTGTGCGTCGTGAAGACGATCTGCTGTCGCACGGCAGCCCAGGCGTCGGCGAACGTCGCGCCTGCGGCCATCCGCTCGGCGATCATCTCGACGCCCGCGAACACGGCGTGCCCCTCGTTGAAGTGATAGGTGGCGACCTCGAGGCCGAGCTTGCGGAGGGCGCGGATGCCGCCCACCCCGAGCAGGATCTCCTGCGCGACGCGGCGATCGAGGGTGGGCTCGTAGAGCCGGTGAGTGATCCATCGGTCGGCCTCGGCCGTCGGTTCGAGGAGGAAGAGCGGCGCGTTGCCCCAGCGCGTGACCTGCCAGACCCGGGCCTCGACCTCCCGGGTCCCCACGCGGACGCGCACCCGCACGCGCGTGTCCTCCAGGAAGTCGGCCGCGTACTCTGGGAAGTCGTCGACCGGGGTGCCGTCGGGCGCCAGCCGTTGGCGCGAGTAGCCACGGGCCCAGCGCAGCCCGACGCCGACCACCGGCCGGCCGAGATCGTGGGCGGACTTGATGTAGTCCCCGGCGAGGATGCCGAGACCCCCGGCATAGATCGGGAACTCGGCGTGCAGGCCGAACTCCATGCAGAAATAGGCGACGGTGGAGGCCATCTGACTGGCAACATCTTAACCCGCCCCCCCGGCGTGACGCGACCGGAACGCGTACGAGAGAACGGGGGGCCCCGCGGGCGCTCAGCGCCGGGGCGGGTAGACGCCCGGCCGCTTCTCCAGGAACGACCGCATGGCCTCACGCCCGTCCTCGCTCATGGCGCTCGTCGCCATGACCTCGCAGGCCTTCGCATAGGCGGCCTCGACGTCGAGATCGAGGGTCTCGTAGAAGGCACGCTTGCCGAGTGCCTTCGAGGCGACGCTGCCGCGGCTGGCCGCGCGGGCGAGCGCCTCCGTCTCCTCGACGAGTCGGGCGTGCGGCACCACGCGGTTCACGAGCCCCCAGGTGAGGGCGGTGCGGCTGTCGATAGGCTCGCCGGTGAAGAGCATCTCGAGCGCGTGCTTCCGCCCGACGGCCCGCGCGACTGCCACCATCGGGGTGGTACAGAACCAGCCGCCCTTGCCGCCGGGTGTGGCGAAGGTGACTTCCTCGGCCGCGACCGCGAGATCGCAGGTGGCGACCAGCTGGCAGCCGGCGGCGGTCGCGATGCCCTGCACGCAGGCGACGACGGGTTGCGGCACGCGCTGGACGGTGAGCATGAGCGTCGCGCACGTGCCCAGCAGGCGCCGCATGCCGTCGAGGTCGCGCTCCACCATGTCGGCGAAGTCATGCCCCGCGGAGAAGACCGGCCCGGCGGCGGCGAGCACGATCGCGCGCGTGTCGGGATCGTCGCCGAAGCGTCGGAATGCGTCGATCAGCTCCAGCATGTGGGCTTCCGAGAGCGCGTTCCGGCGCTCGGGCCGGTTCATGGTGACGGTCGCCAGGCCGGCGCGTGCGCCGCTCGTGATGTGCTCGTAGTGCATGATTCGCTCCCTCGTCGTGTATACCACCCACCGGCTTCTGCTACACTCCGCCCGCCATGATTCTCACCCGTGATGTGATCCTCCGCGAGATCGCGGCCGGCCGCGTCGTGGTCGAGCCGCTCGTTCCGGATCAGGTCGGTCCGGCGTCGATCGATCTGCACCTGGGCGACGAGATCCGCGTGCTCGAAGGCGGACCCGACGTCGTTCCCGTGACGGACGAGGCGGACTTCCGGGCGATCACGCGCCTCCGGGTGCTGGACCGTCCCTATCTCCTCCGCCCGGGAGAAACCATCCACGGCATCACCCGAGAGCGTATCCGGCTGCCGGGGGACATCGCCGGCTGGCTCGAGGGACGGAGCCGCTACGCGCGGCTGGGACTCATGATCCACGTGACGGCGGGCTTCGTGGCGCCGGGGGTGAACAACCGCCAGGTGCTCGAGATGTCGAACGTCGCAGGCCGTCCGCTCGCCATCAGCGCCGGCGTCCGGGTCTGTCAGATCGTGCTCCAGCGGTGCGAGGGAAGCGCAGTGTACGCGGGACGCTTCGCACATCAGGAGTCGCTCTGAAGCGCCCTCGCGGTCGGGGCCCGCGAGCTCAGCCGGGTGCGAAGACCCGCTGCCACCAGCGCGCCGTCTCGTCGGCTGCGCGTGCGCCCACCACGTGGCCCGCGCCGGGAACGACGACGAAGCGAAAACGTCGCGGGACGTGCCGGCGGGCGTACGCGCGCCGCAGCGCCCGGGCTGTCGACTCGGCGCAGGCGAGGGGAACGGCCCGGTCGGCGGCGCCGTTCACCATCAGGAGCGCCGCATGCACCAGCCGCTCGGGATGCCGGATCGGTTCCTGGGTCCGCAGCCAGGCCTCGTAGTCGGGGTCGAGGTCGAGGGGATGGCCCTTCATGGCGAGGTTGGAGAGCTGGAGAAAGCAGTGGTAGTCGCCGCAGGCGCTGACCACGGTGGCGCCGATCAGACGATGGTCGACGGCGGCCGCCTGCAGCGCGGTGAACCCGCTGGTCGACGTCCCGCTGATGCCGGTGCGGGCGGGGTCGACGTCGGGACGGGTCGCGAGGTAGTCGAGGAGCTTGGGGATGGCCTCGTTCGCGTCGTACGCGACGAAGGTGAGGTACGACTTGCCGATCGTCTTCGGAGTGGGCGAGGCGAGGAGCCACACGCCGACCGGCTTCTCGTTGCCGGCCGGCTCGGGTGGGGCGAGGGCACGGAGGAACTCCCAGTGCACGTGGTACGAGACGGCGACGATGCCGGCGGCGAGGAGGGCCTCGTGGTCGGCGGGCGGGGCGATGACCGCGGGCTTCCGCCCGTCGGGGCCTTGGGGCACGGCGACGTGCGCGGTCAGGAATCCGTGCTCGAGCGAGACCTCGTCGCCGGGGGCCGCGGGAGGGCCGGGGACGGGGGCCGGCGGGGGGACCTGCCGGCACGCCGCGAGCCAGCCGGCGAGCAGGCAGCCTGCGACCCATCCACATCTCATGACGATCGCCAGGATAGCAGCTTCCCTCCTCCTCGCCGCGTTCGTTTCAGCCTGCGCCCCGCGGCCGCTGCTCCGCGAGGCGATCCGCGCTCGCGGGGGGCCGCTCCACGCGTTCGTGCGTGAGGTCGAGACCGAGGTCCAGGTCGAGTTCCCGGGTCTCTGGCGTCTGCGCGTCGCCTATCTCGAGCCCGACCACTACGCGTGGACGGTGTTCACGGCGGGCGAGCCCGATTTCTACCTGTTCGACGGCACCACCCAGCGCGCCTTCGTCGGAACGCGTGCCATCTCGGTGGAGCCCGCCTCGACCGCCCCGCTCCGCAGCCCCGCGCGCTTCACGGCAGCCGCGAATCTCGACGCGCTCCTCCTGCCCGGGGTGCAGGTGACGCCACTGCCCCCCGGTGCACTGCCACCGGAGGCGGCGAACGGCCTCACCGCCGTGTTCGCCGACGACGGCAGCCGGTACGTCCTGGTGTTCGACACGCGGCAGCTCCTCGTGCACGCGGAGGGCCCGCTGTCGCTGCCACCACTCGGCTCGGGCACCGTGTCCGTCCGCTTCGCGGACTATCGCCGCACGCGCCGCTGGTGGCTCCCGTATCGGGCGGAGTACGCATTCGCCGCTCGTCTCCTCGCCACGGAGACCACCCTGTCCCTCTGCCCGGACGACCCAGAGCTCACGCCCGACGCCTTCCGGAGCCCGAGCGCGCTGCCCGCCTGCACGGAGCCCCGCTCGGCCTCGCCCGGATAGGCACCCACATCGCGTTCGACGCGCAGGCAGCTTGCTTGACAATGTCGCGAGCCTTTTTCTACAAGCGGCCGTCTCGCGAGCACGTCCGTCTGGCAGGGAGGCGCACGATGGCGATCGGGGGAGAACCTCGGCTGGACGGCGGTCGCCGCCGGCAACGGTCAGCTTCCCCGGTCCGTCCGGCCCGAGCACGACGCACCGTGCTCGTCGTCCTCGGGGTGGTCCTGCTGGCCGCACGCCCCGCGGCCGCGGACCCGGACGGCTTCAACCAGGTGAACCTCCGCTTCAACCAGTGGTTTCTCTCCCACGTCATGGAGCCGGTCGCCCGCGGCTACAACGTCATCATGCCGAAGTGGGGCCAGCGTCGGGTGGTGGCCTTCATGGATAACTTGACGGGACCGCGCAACATCCTGAACAGCTTCGCACAGGCGAAGGGTAAGCGCGGAGTGGTTCACACCGGTCGCTTCGCCGTCAACACCACCCTCGGCATCGCCGGCTTCTTCGACGTCGCCGACCATTGGCTGCACTGGACGGCCAGCCCGGAGACGTTCGACGAGACGCTCGGTGTCTGGCGCCTGCCGCCAGGGAACTACCTGATTCTTCCCATCATCGGAAGCTTCTGTACGCGGAGTCTTGTCGGCTGGGTCGTCGACGGGGGCCTCAATCCGCTGGGCTACATTCCGGACGCACCCCTCTTCGCCCCGACCGCCGCGGCTTACGTGCTCGCCAACATCAACCTGCTGGCGCAGGGCATGCCCTCTCCCTGGGCGCCGGAGGGCGAATGGGACGCGTACCGCCAGTCCCGCTTCAAGTTCGAACCCTACGACGTGGGCCGTCGCCTCTTCTTCGAAGACGAGACCGAGCGCGTGGCTGAGTGATACCGGGGGCCCGGTGCGGTGCTCGCGCGCTTCGCGCGCTCGGGTCGTCCTGAGCGCGGCAAGGCCGCGCTCAGGAGACATCCCCGCATGCCACGGGGCGTTAGAAGCCTGGGACTTTGGGGGCCTTCTTGTAGAGGAGGTAGACGGCGCCCCAGCCCACCAGGATCACGATGAAGAGGTAGATGGGGCTCGAGGCGAACGGGGTCGTGGTGTGGGCGTTGATCATGGTCCACACGAGCGGCACCGACATGTAGACGTTGTGGCGCGACCGCAGCCCGGCGAGCGGCGCCCAGGACGGATCCGGAGCGGCGCCTTCCTTCACCGCCGTGATGATGCGCCGCTGCAGCGGCCAGATGCGCATCCAGACGTTGGCCGCCATGATGGTGCCGAACATCGCCCCCGTGTGGATGACGTAGCCGCGGTAGCTGAACCCGGCCCAGTGGATGTAGAGGAGCACGACCACGACCACGAGCACGTAGCTCACGGCAGCACCGACCCGGACGTCCTTGGCGAGGTTGCTCTTCCAGAGCGGGTCGTAGACGACGAAGGCGAGGAACGTGACCAGGATCATGACGATGTCGGGGAGCGTGAAGCCTCGCACGCCGGGGAAGACTTCGCGCCCGTGGTAGAACACGAGCAGCACCAGCAGCACACCCGTCACCCAGGTCCACGCGGCACCCCAGCGGAACCAGTAGAGGGCGCGCGGCATGAGCTGCGGCACCACCTTCTTCCGGGTGTCGGGGTCCATCGTGGCGGCGAAGGGCCCGTTCACGAAGTTGAAGAAGTAGAGATGACCGATCCAGACGATGCCGGCCACGATGTGAATCCACCGAAAGAGCGCCTCGAGCGCTGGCATGCGGGGCCTCCTGCCGCGAGGGATGCTCGCTAGCTAGCTGCTGGTTGCGGCAATTGGACCTATCAAGGCCCGCCATCCGTCGTCAATTGCCGGCCGAGGTTGGGGGCCGCAGCGTGCGCTCGCTTGCGCACCAACATTTCTACCCCCGCCGGCGTGCGGGTATCGTCCCCGGGACCCGAACCGGGCGCCACGTGGTGTTGGGGTGGCCGCGAAGGTGCCGGAGACCCCGGGGCGTCCCCGACGGTGTGGCCAGCAGGCGGTTCCGCGGCGTCCGAAGAAATTTGCCTGGCCCCCTGGGGAGCGGGATGGCTAGCCTTGCCCCCGGGGCGGGGTGACCGCTATATGGGGCCGCACCCATGCCGGACCTGCAGGTCGGCAGCGAAGAGCACAAGCTGCTCTTCTGCCGGGAATTCACCCGCACGTTTCACCCCTACGAGGTGCGCGACGTGCAGTGGCCGCAGCTCGACGAGGCCAACCACGAGCGGCTGCGTGCGCTCCCGTTCTGGGGCGAGGCGGTGTGCAGCGAGCGGACGGCGGGGGCGCGGGTGCGCGCCATGGCCGACGTGGAGCGGGACCCCCTGCTCCGCGAGGCGATCGCGATGCAGGCCTACGAGGAGAGCCGTCACGCCCTTCTGCTCGAGAGCCTCACGTCGCATTACGGCATCAAGGTACCCGACGCGCCGGGCGAGAAGCCCCGGGACGCCGAGTGGGGCTTCCTCCGCATGGGCTACGGCGAGTGCTTCGACTCCTTCTTCGCCTTCGGGCTCTTCCACGTGGCCGCCGAGTCCGGCGTCTTCCCTGCCCCGCTGGTCGGGATATTCGACGGCGTGATGCAGGAGGAAGCCCGGCACATCCTCTTCTTCGCCAACTGGGTGCCGTACCGACGGCTGAAGATCCCCGGCGTCCGCCAGCCGTGGTTCCACCTCCGGCGCGGTCTCGGCATGTCGCTGCAGGCGATCAGCCGACTGCGGACAGCCCTCCAGCTGCGCGACGCCGAGGGGGGCGAGAACTTCACGATGCAGGTGCCCGAATCGATCGGCGAAGTGACGCTGCGCAGGCTCGGTCAGATCTGCGTCGGTGAGAACGAGCGCCGGCTCTCCGGCTACGATCCGCGGCTGCTGCGACCCCGCTTCGTCCCCCGCCTGGTCAGCCTCGCGCTGCGCCTCGCACCGAGCGGGTCCCATGCCCGGACTGACTGACTGGCGCGGGACCGTCGGTCTCGTCACCGGCGCCTCGAGCGGGATCGGGGCCCAGCTCGCGCGCGACCTGGCCGCCCGCGGGATGCGGGTGGCGCTCGTCGCCCGGCGCGTCGATCGGCTCGAGGCGCTCGCCGCCGAGATCGCCCGCGCCGGGGGGGAGGCCGTGGCCATCGCGTGCGACGTCGCCGACCAGGGCGCGGTCGAACGCACGGTGGCGCGCGTGGTCGAGCGGTACGGTCGCGTCGACCTGCTCGTCAACAACGCCGGCTACGGGCGGCACACGCTCTTCAAGGACCACGACCTGGCCGACGTCGAGCGGATGATGCGGACCAACTACCTCGGCACCGTCTACGGGGTGCACGCGGTCCTGCCCGCCATGCGCGCCCGGGGCCGGGGCTGGATCGTCAACATCTCCTCCGTGGCCGGGAGGCTCGGACAACCCGACGAGGTGGCCTACTCGGCCACCAAGTTCGCGGTGACGGGGTTCTCCGAGGGACTCTCCCTCGAGCTCGCCCCCCTCGGCATCCACGTGATGGTGGTGTATCCCGCCCTCGTGCGGACCGAGATGTTCACGCCCGAGGTGCTCGCGCGCATGCCGGCGCAGGCCCACCGGACCTTCATGGACCCTCCCGAGTTCTCGCGCGCCGTGCTCCGGGCTCTCGAGCGCGGCCAGCACGAGGTGACCGTCCCCCGCTACGTGGCGATCGCCTACGCCATCCGGGCGCTGTTCCCGGGCTTCCACCGCCGGATGACCGCGCGCATCCGCCTTCCCATGCTGCCGGATCTGGGCACCTGAGCCGTCGGTGAGACCTCCCCGCCGGTCACGCTCCCTCTGCCAGCTGGCGACGGCCGTCCTGCTGGTCGCCCGTGGCGCGTCCGCCCAGCCGGTTGCCAACCTGATGCTCGACGCCCAGGAACTCGCCAGTAGCATCGGCTTCGATCTCATCTCGTACCAGCCGGCCGACTGCGTGCTGCAACCGGCCGACCATTGCGTGGACGCACCGGGGGCGCGGAAGCTCCTCCGCTTCAGCGTGTTCGCCATCAACGCCGGAACGGCCGACGTCTTCTTCGGGCCGCCCAACCTCGACGCCAAGCTGCCCAACGGCGACCCGCTCTTCGTCTACAGCGCCTGCCACATGCACTACCACTTCGAGACATTCGGTCGCTACGAGCTCCGGCCGCGCGGCGGGATGACGCCGGTCAAGGAAGGCCAGAAGCGCTCCTTCTGCGTCGAGGACACGCGTCCCGCCCCCGGGGCGACGGCGCGCACCTGCACGACCGACGCCGATTGCAACGGCAGCGGGCGCTGCAACCAACAGCAGAACCCCCACATCTGCCGCTACGACTGTACCTACCAGGGCATCCAGGTGGGGTGGGGTGACCTCTACCCGAGCACCCTCGATTGCCAGTGGATC
>Ga0066903_100003840_pt1 | contig 12459 bp, 13 predicted proteins | sample PanSoiMetaGPlot1_FD_67491 | JGI IMG/M metagenome (GOLD analysis project Ga0066903, IMG submission 67491) | Tropical forest soil microbial communities from Panama analyzed to predict greenhouse gas emissions - Panama Soil - Plot 1 (version 2) | ecosystem: Environmental > Terrestrial > Soil >...
CCACATGACCCTCACGGGCATGAAGAAGCACGTCGGCGTCTTGGAGCAGGCCGGGCTCGTCACCACGGAGAAGGTCGGGCGCGTGCGGACCTGCAAGATCGGCCCGCGCCGATTGGAGGACGAGACGGCCTGGATCGAGAGGTATCACCGGCTCTGGGACGCACGCTTCGACGAGTTGGACAGGGTTGTCGAGGAATTGAAACGGAAGGAGAAGGTCGATGGACGCAAGAAGAGAGAGTGAGGCCACGATGAAGAACCGCACGACTGTGGAACGCAAGTCCGAGCGTGAGCTCGTCGTCACGCGAACTTTCAACGGTCCGGCGCGCATCGTGTTCGAGGCGTGGACCAAGCCCGAGCTGTTCAAGCAGTGGTGGGTGCCGAAGTCGATGGGCATGTTCCTGCGTTCCTGCGAGATGGATGTTCGTGTCGGGGGCAGGTACCGCTTGGTGTTCGGCCACGATGCCTCGAACCCTGACGAGTTCTTCGGTCGGTATCTCGAAGTGACACCGCACTCGCGCCTCGTCTGGACCAATGACGAAGGTGGTGACGGTGGGCCCGTGACCACGGTGACCTTCGAAGAAAAAGGTGGCAAGACGCTGCTGGTCCTGCACGAACTCTATCCCTCGAAGGAAGCTCTCGACGCGGCCGGCACCGGCGCGGCGGATGCGATGAGCGAGACGTTCGAGCAACTGGACGAGCTTCTCGTCACCCTGGGCGCGAGCGTGGGAGGGTCATGACGTCGTCGCTCTCGCGGTCGGCTGCTTGGAACGACGGTTGCGGAGTCTAGTCTCCCCATTTTGAAAATCGCGACGGGCGCCGCATCGGGGCGTCCGCCGCGTTCTATACTGGATGGCCGAAGTCCGAGCGCGGAACGGGGCGGATGCCGACGCCAAGCTGGCCAAATCGCCGTGAGTGATCGCGGGAGCTCAAGAGGTCTATCACAATCCGGGTTCAAGCCGCGACTCGATGCCGGTAAGTCGTTGATTCTCAAGCGGAGAGATGTCCGAGCGGTTTAAGGAGCACGCTTGGAAAGCGTGTGTAGGGGAAACTCTACCGTGGGTTCGAATCCCACTCTCTCCGCCAAAGCTTGTCCTTTATTTTCAAATACTTACAAGCATGAGTCGGGCGCGCCGGTGCAACGATTCCTAAGCTGGTCCTTGTAAGTGGTGCAAATCCTGTCCTAACAACACGCAGATCCCGCGGTTTTCTACCGTGAGTTCTTCTCAAAATGGACTCCACTCTCTCTCCAGCCTGAATCGCCTCGCTGACCGACGCGCTTCCCGGCGCCCGAGCGTGACCGGCAGGTATTCGATGATCACGAGAACGTCCCGTCGGTGCGAGGCCGACGATGAACCCCAGCGCCGAGGAGAAGTAGCCGCTTGGGCTCTGCCGGGCGCGGCGAATGGAAGTCCGTGCCGAGAGAGCGATACCTGACGATGTGCGCGCTGTCCGGGAGCGAGTTCTCAAACTTCCGCTTTTCGCCTGATCGCGCGATAGAGGTCTCCGGCTCCCGGCCGCGCTTCGGAGCCAGGAGGCATGGACGTATGCTATATTCGTCGATATATTCGTATGCCCACCACAGTCCACATTCCCCCGGCCCTGCTGAAGTCGGTCGACCGGCGTGCCAAGGCGCTGGGCGTCAGTCGCAATCGGCTCATCGTTCGGGCACTGGAGCGCGCGGTGACCGAGCGCGCCGAATGGTCGCCTGAATTCCTCGAGCGCCTGCGGAATGTGGACGACGACACGGTCGACGCCGTTGACGATCTGTTGGGTCACGTCAGGCAGGCGCGCCGTTCGAAGGCGGCCCGCGAGCTGTGAGCTACCTTCTCGATACCAACGCCGTCTCGGCGCTCATGAAGGGCAGCCCTGCGTTCGTCGACCGCCTGATGTCGCATGCGCCTGGCGATGTCGCGATTCCCCAGCCGGTCGTCGCGGAGATCGCCTTCGGGATCGAGCGCCTGCCGCGTTCCAAGCGTCGAAAGGCCTTGCAGTCCCGTTTCGATCTGATTTGTGCCGAGATCCCGCGGACGGAATGGACAGACGCCGTCAGCCAGGCATACGGCCGTATCAAGGCCGTTCTCGAGCGTCGCGGTACGCGCATCGAGGACTTCGATGCGGCGATCGCCGCTCATGCTCTTGCGAGCGGCGCCACGCTTGTTACGGCGAACCTCGACCACATGGCGCGCGTCCCGGGACTGCAGATTGAAGACTGGACACAATGAGCGTACGCGCAGCGGGCGGCTGGTGTCTCACTCCCGTCCGCGGCGCGCCCGCCACGAGGGTCAACAGGGACGGGCGCGCTAGGTCCAGCGCGCGCGTTCGTCTCCGCGCCGTTGGAAGCTGCCCCTGATCGCGAACCTCGTCGACGCACGGCGACCTCGCAACAACATCCACTGCATGTCGCTGTTTGCACCAGAGCACGTTTCTGATCCGCGCCGCGAGCTGCAATCGTCACCTCGTGCGCGAGCGCCGCAAGCCAGGACGTGATGAGCCCCGGGGCCGCAGCTTGACGGCCGCGATCGCGTGAATGATCCCATCACGTTCGACGATCCCATTGACCATCCGCCGCAGGGTTGCGAGCGTCGAAGGCGCCCGCGATCGCGGCAGCCCTAGGTGGTGGCCTTACTGGCCTTTATCGTCTTCGTCATTGTCTTCACTCGGCCGAGCGCCCCAGTCGATGAATGTGGGCACGAAGGTAGAGAGCGGGAGAATAGTGGTGACGTCGCTGCCATCGGGGCGCATTTTGAAGAGCCCGGCAAGGCCGTGATCCACGAGCCGAAACACGATCCAACGCCCATCAGGAGAGTAGGAGCCAGCGATTGCGTTGACCGCTCCACCTTGGTAGTGCGTCAGGAATTGCAGATGTGTTCCATCCGGGCGAATGGTTGCGATGTTTTTCGAGACCCCAGGAATGGTTTCGTCCCCAAATTGGGTAAACACGAGATGCCTGCCGTCCGGAGACCAGTCCTGTTTGAGAGCGACGTCGAATTCGAACGGTGTAACCTGGAACACGTTTGTGCCATCGAGGTCGGAGGTGAAGAGAGCGGCTCCCGCGGGTTGTCCATTCAACGAAACGAAACTGAGCCTCCTGCCATTGGGAGAGACCGTAGGATCGAAGCCGGATGCCCCAATTCGGCGCCGGTCGCCCCCGCTGAGGTCCATGCTCCAGAACGCGTCGTCGTTGGTTGCGGGATCGAAACGATGGAAGACGATGCGCGAACCGTCGGGTGTGAATGACGGATCGTCCTGGCACACGGTGGGGTCTGGAAATTCAATCAATCCACCACCATCGGCGTTCATGATCGCGACATTGGCGCATTCGCCGGGAGCATCGTGCTCAAACGCGATCAGGCGTCCGTCCGGAGACCAGTCGGCAGCGATAGCATTGCCGGTAAGAAAGGTGATTTGGCGAAGATCCCGGCCGCTCGGACGCACCGTGAAGATTTGGAGACCAGTACTCGTCTGGGACTGAAAGGCAATGAGGCCATTCCGGCCAGGAAAAGCACCATCGACGGCTGCACCAGCCGCCAGAACTATGGCGCAACTCGCGACAACCGACACGAACAGCCGCCTCTTCGTCGAATCCATTTCACTTCTCCTTTACATGCGCGGGGGGTCATCCGTGCTCGAACGATGCGTGCGACTCGGAGGCCCCCCAATTCCGTTAGGCGGAATCTGCGGGTCAGGACCGTCACGGGCTGGCGGGCCAGGTGTAAAATCGCGTGGCTGGCATCTTCTCGAACCATGAGAGGGGCCCCGTGCCACCTGAAGGACCGGACGTCACGCGGCTGCTGGTCGCCTGGCATGGCGGGGATCGCGAAGCCCTGAACACACTGCTCCCACTGGTGTACGCGGAGCTGCGCCGACTCGCGCATCGTCAGATGCGCGGCGAGCGCGCCGGCCATCCCCTCCAGACCACCGCCCTCGTCAACGAGGCGTATCTGCGCCTGGTCGATTCCGATCGGGTGCAGTGGCAGAATCGCGCGCACTTCTTGGCAATTTCGGCCGGATTGATGCGGCGCATCCTGGTCGACGCCGCGCGCGAGCGCGGGTCACTCAAGCGTGGCGGGAAGGCCGTGCACATCTCCCTCGACGATGCGCCTGACGTGGCTCGGACGCCCGGTGTTGATGTCGTCGCGTTGGATGCCGCGTTGGAGGCTCTCGCCGCTCTGGATGTACGTAAGAGCCAGGTAGTGGAACTCCGGTATTTCGGTGGCCTGAGTGTCGACGAGACTGCCGAAGCACTTGGTGTGTCGGCCGAAACCGTGACGAGGGACTGGCGGATGGCAAAGCTCTGGCTGGTTCGGGAGTTGAAAGCCGGAGCGCCACAGGAACCGGCAGACCGCCGATGAACGTGGAGGGGTGGCCACGCGTCGAGCAGATCTGCCACGAGGCGCTCGCTCGTGAGCCCGCTGAGCGGGCGGACTATCTCGATGACGCGTGCGCTGGAGACGCCGACCTACTGCGAGAGGTCGAGTCGCTGATCGCCCAGCAGTCCGCGGCCGAAGGATTTCTCGAGACGCCGTCGCTTCGGCCCGGAACGCGCTTGGACCGTTACGAAGTGACGGCGCACCTCGCCTCGGGTGGGATGGGGGAGGTGTACGAGGCCCGCGACACGCGCCTCGGCCGCATCGTGGCGATCAAGGTGCTCCCCGATCTCGCCACGGATCCCCGCCGTCGTCGGTTCGAGCACGAAGCGCGTGCCGCCTCCGCGTTGAACCATCCGCACATCTGCACGCTGCATGACATCGGGGCAGAGGGCGCCGTGCATTTCCTCGTGATGGAGCGGCTCGATGGACACACGTTGAGCGAGCGCTTGCGCGACGGTCCGCTGCCGGTCGCGCAGGCGCTCGAGTATGCCGCGCAGATTGCGGCGGCATTGAGCGCCGCGCACGAGCACGGGATCGTGCACCGCGACCTCAAACCGGCCAACATCATGCTGACGAGCACCGGGGCGAAGCTGCTCGACTTCGGGCTGGCGAAGCTGAAACCCTCGGGCATTGGCACCGCGGCCGGCGCACGCGGCGGCGGCCACGATCACACGTCGACGCCCGGAGTCGTCCTCGGCACGCTGCCGTACATGGCGCCCGAGCAACTGGCGGGGAAAGAGACCGACGCGCGCACGGATCTGTTCGCGTTTGGCTGCGTGCTGTACGAGATGCTGGCCGGCCGGCGTCCGTTCGAGGGCGACAGCGACGCGGCGATCATTGCCGCCATCACGCTGTCGCAACCGCCGCGCGTGGCGTCCCTCCAGCCAGGGACGCCACAGGCCGTCGATCGCCTGGTTGAACACTGTCTGCAGAAGGATCCGCACGACCGGCCCGAGTCGGCCAGGGATGTCGCTGAGGCCTTGGGTCGAATCGCGGCGCCCGTTCGAACGTCGTTCGTGACCGCAGCGGTCGATTCTAGATCGAACCTGTCACGTCTGGCCGAACGCGAGTCTCATCCTCCGCATGCCCCACCGGCGATGCAGACTCACGCGGAGCGGCTCCGGTACGTCGCGGTCACTGCGGTCCTAGCCACGATTGCGCTTCTTGCGATTGCCATGTGGTTCCGGAAGACTCCGGCCCCTCCGAGTCTTATTCAATCGATCGCGGTCCTGCCGCTCGAGGACCTCTCTGGTGGCGGATCCGAGGAGTACTTCGCAGATGGTGTGACCGATCAGCTCATTGCCGATCTCGGGCAGCTGGCGCCGCTGCGAGTGATCTCGCGTACGTCCATCATGCAATACAAGGGCGCCCGGCAGCCGTTGCCCCAGATCGCGAAAAAGCTTGGTGTCGATGCGGTCGTCACGGCCACCGTTGCGCGATCGGGCCGCCGCGTCCGCATCACCGCTCAGTTGATCGAGGCGCGCACCGACCGCGTCCTCTGGGCGCACGCCTACGAGACCGACATGGGAGATGTCCTGGCCCTCGAACAAGAACTTGCGGAGGTCATCGCGAACGAAGTGCGCGGCAAGATGTCTCCTCCCGAGCATCCGGTGCTCAGAAGGGTCCGCAGCTTGCCGGGTCCGGCGCAGGACGCGTATCTGAAGGGCCACTATCTCGCGATGACGGGAACTGTGGAGGACCTGCCTGCGGCGATTTCCTATTTCAGGCAATCGATCGCCAGCGAGTCCAACGCTCGGGCGTGGGCGGCCATGGCCTCGACGTACGTGACGATGGGTCACCTGTTGTTCCTGTCGCCCCAAGAGACATTTCCAGCGGCGAAGTCTGCGGCCCTCAGGGCACTCGAACTCGACGACACGCTGGAGGAGGCCCACACCGCGTTGGGGAACGTGAAGTTCCTGTACGACTGGGACTTTCCCGGCGCCGCAACAGAGTTCCGGCTGGCTCTGAAATCCAACCCGAGCTCAGTACGGGCGCTTACCGCGTACGCGGATTACTTCGGCGCAATGAATCGCCACAACGAAGCGATCGAATTTCTTCGACAGGCTCTCGAAGTGGATCCTTTGTCCCTCGATGCCACGCAACGTCTCGCCTTCGCACTCTACATGGCTCGGCGCTACGAGGAGGCCGTCGCCGAGGCGAAGAAGCTCGTCGAGATCGCTCCCAAGTTTGCTGCGGCCCACGTCCCCCTGGGCCTGGCTTACGAGCAGCAGCGGCGTTTCTCGGAGGCCATTGAAGAACTGCGAAACGCGAGCGGCCAATGTCGCGACCGATGCTTCGGCTTGATCGGCCAGGTCTCGGCCATGGCCGGCGACCGGCAGGGCGCGCTCGAAGCACTACGGCAGTTGCAGGGCCGCGCCTACGCCTCACCTTGGCTGGTAGCTGTGATCTATGCCCAGCTGAACGACAAAGAGCGCGCGTTTGCATGGCTCGAGAAGGCGTACGAGGGCCGCGAACACGACCTGGTCCTTGCCGGCGAGTGGCCCGTCTTCGACAACCTGCGCGCGGACGCTCGTTTTCGCGACTTACTTCGTCGCATTGGACTGCCGCAATGAGGCAGCAAGTCGTTGGGCTCGCCGCCTCGCTGTTTGGCCGTGCAAGGGCCGGCTCCGGATCGACTCACTCCGGAGCGGCTCCTGCAAGGCGACGGTTCGGTCAAGTAAGTCGGCGCGTCTCATTCCCCTCCTCGATCTGTTGCAAGACCGGCGGCCACTCAGCCAATCAACCAGCCGCCAATCCTCGCCCAGACCGCGCTTCCGCCCGCCAGATGCCGCGTGAACTGCAACACCAGCAGGACGACGCCCCACAACCAGACCGGGTGCGGCCGGCCGCGTGTTCGCCAGTCGTAGGCGCATCCGGCGACGAGGAGGGCAGCCATCACGGGGACGTGGCTGTCAACGCCGGGCCGTGAGGCTGATCCGGTGCACAACGGTAGGCTGCGGCACCGCGCGACCCGCGATCGGCAGGATGCGGCGCGGCAGCGCCTGCGCGAGTTCGCAGCCGCGGGCGTACGGTTCCGCTATCGCCGTCTGACCGAGCTGTGGAAGCGCGATGGCGGGAGGGTTACGACGGATGGGCGCTGGTTTCGCACCTTGACCGTCGTCGACATCTACAACTCGCGCGAGGCGCAGGCGTTGGTCGCGGATCGACATCGTTCAGGCGGGAAGAGATTGATCAGATGGCACGCGCGGTGATGCAGGTCGCTACGTGCAGACGGTGCCGTGACCACCCGAACATGGCGGAACAGAGTGCGCGTTCAGTGCTTGCCTGCCTAGCTCATCCTGCGTGCAATAGCGTGCAAGGGTCGACGGCAGCTGCGGCATCGCTGGCATTCCCGGCAACGTGGAATCTCCAAGTTGCAGAGTCTAAAGGGGGTGCGAGAGTCCGAATCCCACTCTCTCCGCCAAACTTTGTTCTTTGTTTTCAAATCATTACAAGGATGAGTCAGATGCTGCGGTCCAACGATTCCCAAGCTGGTCCTTGTAAGTGATGCAAATCACGTCTTAACAACACATAAATCCCGCGCTTTTCTACCGTGAGTTCGCGCTCTTTTGGATATCCACTCTCGCCAGAACACTCGACATGCAGCCCCTCGAGGCGGTCGTCGCAAAAAGTGCGAGCGCCACGGCTCAGCGCGAGGTAGTGCGATGGCTTCGAAAGACGCGCGACACCAGCCGCGGCGGGCACCGCGTCGTGGGATTGAGTACGGCTGCCATAAACTGCTTAATCAGGCCGGGACGGAACGATCGGAGCGCCGACTCCCTAGGGACGCACGACTTTGTGGCAGGTATAGGGCGCTCGGGGGTAGATTCCGGCGCGAGAGAACCACCGCTGCCGCTTCCGTTGTACCAATGCCGGGGCTCAAGATCGTGCCAGTGACCTACCGGTTGTCCGACCTCGAAGCATGGAAGGACGGCAATTACGCGGCCGTCTTTGGGCAATCGAAACGATGGGGTCCTCTAGAGAGACTTCTCGCCGACAAAGCCAGAAGGCGCCGGAACGGACGGATTAGAGACGGGCACCGCCGGGGAGATGCTCGCTTCTTCGGTGAAGCCGTCGCAGCGAAATCCATAGGTGAAGCTTGTCTCTATGGCTCATTCAAGTGGCTGACTTCCAACCTTTGGGTCGGCCACGCGAAACTACCTGGGGGATATAAGAGCGAGTTCAGGAACGCGCTCCACGCTCACTTCGGTCCGGACCTAGCTGTAGTTCGCGCGATGGCCATCGGGCTTTCTCGACAGCTGCCGCTCACGAAAGCCGGCCGACACCAAAAACCCGTGGCTCCGGATCTGTGGCTGGCCGCAAAGAACGGCTCACATCGCTTCATTGAAGTAAAGCTCTCCGACCGAGGCGACACAATCAGTGAATCTCAACTAGCCGGGATGGCAGTAATCGCGACATGCCTTGGGTCGGCTCACGTCGTGTCGGTGGAGGTCTTCAACCTTCATTGTGAACGCGAGAAACCGTCCGATTCTCGACGTGAGAACGAAGAGTTCGAGAGGTACTGCGAAATCTTGAGGACCACTGGTGCGCGCAGCCACTGAACACAAAGGGGCTGCTACGAAATTCAAGCTGGAGCCAGTGGCCCACACGGCATTGACGCAGGCCTGTCCCTCGCCGAACGTCCGGGCCTCGCGTCGCACGTTGTCGGTCAGCCAACGCCCCGGCAGCCGGACCTGCAACCAGCGCAATGGCTATCGGAGATAGCGCCACACCACATACATCTCGGTGCAATCCGGTGCAAGGTGCGACGGCATCGGGACGTTCCGATTGCACGCGCAGCAACCCTTTTTGTGCAGCGTGCTCACGGGTGAGAATACGGGGCTCGAGGAAGCCGGCGACGGAATCTGGAATATTCGGTACCACCGCACGCCTCCCCGGAAAGATCGATGAGCGGACGCCGGTGATCACAGCCGTGTGACGCCGCAGGCGGTAAACGACTTCGTCCGAGTTCCGTGAACGATCTTCCCGGCCGTTCAGTCTGACAGGGGAGCCGTCCGACTCCGCGGGTCCGGTTGCGGCCACAATAGTCCGAAGACTGCGCCAGCAATGACGAATGGCAGAAACCCGAGCGGAAACCCCGTCGGATGCCGAACCCAATACCCCACCCACGCCGTTGGCGACTCGAACTCCCCGAATCGCCAGGCCATGATCAAGCGCGGCACGATTGCCAGACCGGCGCCCACGAGAAGAGCCTTGGTTCGGTTCATTGGTCGGCGTAGCCAGGAGTCGAGGAACGTGAAAATCGGGACGTAGACGAGCGCGCTCGTCATGGCGAACAGGATGCAGAACCCCACCAGTCCGGCTGTGGCCCTCTGCTCAAAGTCGCTCTGTGGACCACGCAGGCCCATCGTCCCGACCCAGCCCGCCAGCAGAATCCCTGCGTACGTGACCACGGATCCGATCCACGCCCAAATCGCCCTGCCGTACTGCATCAGCGCCCCTCGCGCAGTGGAACTAGTGGAACTAGTTCTCCAGTAGACCGCTCCGGGCTTGCTCGCAGACGTCCACCGGAAGTCTGAGTCGGCGATGGAACCATCTTGCTCAGCGCGTGGATGATAACACGCCTAACGCGAGGAGCGTTCGCGAAGAGTGCGGCGGAACCGGCTGCTAGATCCATCTGATGTTGCCGTCGAAACCGACGCCCCGTGATGGTGTCACATCGATTACGTGGTTGGCATCAGAGTCTGTCCTATGTAACAGCTGCAACCATGCGACCACCAACAAGACTCGCCGCGATATCAACACACTCGAGATCATAATTTGGACTTGAGAGCAGAGGGATCTCAGGATTGGGTAGGGCGGACTCGCAAGCAGAAGACCGCGACACTGAAGAAAGCATATTGACATTGCTCCAGTGCGAGGTATCTAATCGGCTCTCGTCTCACTTACTCGTCCAGCCCACCAGGCTTGTTGGATCGCTGAGGAGGGCCACGTGAATCGCCACACCTTAGGCGTCGGACTAGCCGTTGTCTCCATTCTTGGACTTCCTCGATTGATGGATGCGACGAATCAAGCACCAGCGTCGAGTCCAGTTTCGAAGGCTACTGGCTCCGTCGAGCTGATACCCGGGGGTGAATCGAGCGTACGAGTCCAGATCCGAAACCTGTCGGATGTCCCGATCGAGGCGTGGCGATACAGGCTCAGTTACGATGTTGGCTCTGGCCCCAGCTCGGTCGACGTGGTCTCCGACGCGGGTCTCGATCCCAACTCTCCTGGCGGCGGCGCGATTCAGCCTCGCACGACGCGCAGCCAGGTCGTCGCACTACCTGGGATTCCCGTCAATGCTTCAGTCGCAGTCACGATGTTGATTCTTTCAGACGGAACGTCTGAAGGATCGAACGAGTACCGGGACGGCGTCTTCCGCCAACGCGAGCGCCAAGCCGCCACATTGAATCTATGGATCGAAGCCTTGGAGTCAGTCTCCGGCAAGCAGGGGCCCGAAGCGAGGTCCGCACTTGAGAGAGTTCGTCGATTGGACAAACGTTACACCCCCGATCCATCAGATTCTTGGGCGCTCGCGATGGATCAGAACATCCGGGAACTCATCTCCAGCGATGAAGTGGACCAGCTACCAGCCCGCCTGGGAGGCCTTCTCACGAAATGCAAATCGCAAAGGGACCGAGCCCTTCGCCACACACACCGCTGACGACATTTCGGAGGTCACATGCACCAGATTCTACGAATTGTCTTCATGGGCTTCGTCGCGACGGTCATCGCGTCGCATGGCGTGTACAAGGCGGACCTGATCAGCCGAGTGGGCGCTGGCTCTCCGACAGTGGATAACTATGACTGCTTCAATAGAGCTCAAGCGCTTGTGTGGCCGGGAATTGATAGAAGGTCCTATGGTACGGCGGGCTTCTATCAATGCCCGTCTGGGCCCAATGGCCTCCTGCTCGCCACGCCGAGTCCCCTGGTCGCGACCGGCAGTCTCGTCTGCCTGGCGTTCGTTCGTACGTGTGAGCCTATTTTCGGCGACCCCACCCCAGGCGTAGACGGCAACGGCCCGAGCGCCTCGGTGACCGTCACGTCGCGTACTCCAAACACATCGTTTGGGTGTGACATTGTGAGTCCAACCAATACATTTATTTCCCACACCGAGGCTGTGTTTAGTGACGACCAACGCTGTAATGTCTCGCCGGCTGATCCGTGCGACAACGGAGGATGTACGCCAGGGTATCACCAGGAATCGCCATGCCACAGCGATGCAGCAGTCGATCAGTGCGGGTGTTGCTATGACGCGAGCCCGATTATTGTCAGTCTGCACGGCAACGGTTTTCAGTTCAGTTCGGCGCGCGACGGCGCGATATTCGACATCAATGGCCTTGGAAGGGTTCTTTGGATCGGCTGGCCGCTCAGTCCCGATGACGCGTGGCTTGCCTTGGATAGAAACGAGAATGGTGCCGTAGACAGCGGGGCGGAACTCTTCGGAAATGTCACGCGTCTCCAAAGCGGGACTGTGGCGGCCAATGGATATGAGGCTCTTGCGGAATTCGACGTAAACGGCGACGGTCTCATTGATGCGCGAGATCCAATCTTTTCCCTCTTACGACTCTGGGCGGATGCGAACCGCGATGGCCGATCGCAACCGGCGGAACTGCAATCCCTGGAGACAGCCCACATTCGAAGTCTTTCGCTGCGGTACCGGACGTCCGAAAAGCGTGACGGTAATGGGAACGAGTTTCGTCTCCGCAGCGATGTCGAATTCGATGACGGTCATCACCGGTTCTCCTACGATGTGTTTCCGGTGGCGGCTCCAGTGACCGGCCTGGCGCCGATCGCGCTGGCCTCTTGCCCGTTGAAGCCAACCACCACTGGCGTTCGTACGGCGACTCGTTAACCCATGCGGACCTCCGGTGCCGGAATCCTCCTCGCCGGAGGCCTCGCCCTGAGCTTCGGGTCGGCGCCGCCGTCGGCGCCTGCGTTGACACTGTCGATACAAATGGATCGGCAGCTCATTCATCAGCTGGTCGTCCGCAACCAGACCGGAGCCACGCTTCCGTTTCACGTCAGTGCTTCAGGCGACCATCTGTTCTCATTGACCCTGGATTGCGTCCCTGGTGAGTACGTC
>Ga0066903_100003841_pt1 | contig 12458 bp, 10 predicted proteins | sample PanSoiMetaGPlot1_FD_67491 | JGI IMG/M metagenome (GOLD analysis project Ga0066903, IMG submission 67491) | Tropical forest soil microbial communities from Panama analyzed to predict greenhouse gas emissions - Panama Soil - Plot 1 (version 2) | ecosystem: Environmental > Terrestrial > Soil >...
GAGAACCCGGCGTTGCGGTCGGCGCTCCACTGCATCGGCGTCCGCACGCCGTTGCGGTCGCCCAGGAAGACGTTGTCGCCCATGCCGATCTCGTCGCCGTAATAGAGGACGGGCGTCCCCGGCAGCGAGAACAGCAGGCCGTGCAGCAGCTCCATCTTGCGGCGGTCGTTGCCGACCAGCGGCGCCAGGCGCCGGCGGATGCCGAGGTTGATGCGCATCTCGCTGTCGTGCGCGTAGGCGCGGTACATGTAGTCCCGCTCCTCGTCGGTCACCATCTCCAGCGTCAGCTCGTCGTGGTTGCGCAGGAACAGCGCCCACTGGCTGGAGGCCGGGATCTGCGGCGTCTGCGCCAGGATGTCGAGGATCGGGAAGCGATCCTCCATGTGAATCGCCATGAACATCCGCGGCATGATCGGGAAGTGGAAGTTCATGTGGCACTCGTCGCCGGCGCCGAAATAGGCCGCCGCGTCCTCGGGCCACTGATTCGCCTCCGCCAGCAGCATCCGATCGGGAAAGCGCGCGTCGACGTGCGCGCGCAGCTTCTTCAGGAACGCGTGCGTGGCGGGCAGATTCTCGCAGTTGGTCCCCTCCGCTTCGTAGAGATACGGGACCGCGTCCAGGCGCAGCCCGTCGACGCCCTTGCTGAACCAGAAGTCGACGACGCCGAACAGCGCCTCGTGCACCGCCGGGTTCTCGAAGTTCAGGTCCGGCTGGTGCGCGTAGAACCGGTGCCAGAAGTAGCCGCGCGCGACCGGGTCCCAGGCCCAGTTCGACGGCTCGAAGTCCTTGAAGATGATGCGCGCCTCGCGGTACCGCTCGGGCGTGTCGCTCCAGACGTAAAAGTCGCGGTCCACCGATCCCGCCGGCGCCCGCCGCGCCCGCTTGAACCAGGGGTGCTGGTCGGACGTGTGGTTCAGGACCAGCTCGGTGATGACGCGGATGCCGCGCGCGTGCGCCTCGGCCAGGAACAGCTCGAAGTCGGCGAGTGTGCCGACCTCGTGGTGCACGTCGGTGTAGTCGGCGATGTCGTAGCCGTCGTCGCGCATCGGCGACGGATAGAAGGGCAGCAGCCACAGCGCCGTGACGCCCAGGTCCTGCAGATAGTCCAGCTTCGACGCCAGCCCGCGGAAGTCGCCGTAACCGTCGCCGTTGCTGTCGAAGAACGACCGGACGCGCGCCTCGTAGATGATCGCGTCCTTGTACCACTGCGGGTTGGCGCCGACGGCCGCGGGCCGGCGCGCCGGCGTGATCAGGTGGCGCTTCATCATGCGGCGGCCCTCACCCGATCGTAGGTCGTGCAGAGGCCGCGCAGGCGGTTCGCGATCGCGGGCGACAGCGCATCCGCCGCCAGCCGGAAGGCCCAGTTGCCCCGGTCGGTTCCGGGCCGGTTCATGCGCGCCTCCGAACCGAGCCCGAGCAGGTCCTGGGCCGGCACGATCGCCACGTTCGCGACCGACATCAGGATCATCCGGATCATCTGCCAGTGGATCTCTCGCGCGGCGGCGCCGGTCGCCTCCGACGACTCGTGGCCCAGGTACCCGAGCGCGACCCGCCGCTCCTTCTCGGTCTGCTCGGCGCTGCGCGTTCCGCTGCCCGGATCGTGGAACCACCCCGCCGTCGTGTCATTGTCGTGCGTGCCGGTGTAGGCGACCGCGTTGCGCGGGTAGTTGTGGGGCAGAAAATCAGGCGCGTTCGGATCGGTGCCGAACGCGAACTGCAGCACCTTGATGCCCGGCAGCCCGAACGTGTCGCGCAGCGCCCGGACCTCCGCCGTGACGACCCCGAGGTCCTCGGCGATCAGCGGCAGCCTCTCCGCGCGCAGCGCCCGCCGGACCGCCTTGAAGAAATGGGCGCCCGGGCCGCGCCGCCACTTGCCGTTGACCGCGGTCGGCTCGCCGCCCGGGATCGCCCAGTAGCGGGAGAAGCCGATGAAGTGGTCCAGCCGGATCGCGTCGAAGCCGGCGAGGGTGGCGCGGAAACGCTCGATCCACCAAGCATATCCGTTCTTGCGCATGCGGTCCCAGCGGTAGAGGGGATTCCCCCAACGCTGCCCGGTTTCGCTGAAATAGTCCGGGGGCACGCCCGAGATCAGCGTCGCCTCGCCCGCACGGTCCAGGTGATAGAGGGCGCGCTGCTTCCAGACGTCGGCGCTGTCGTGGGCCATGAAGATCGGGATGTCGCCGATCAGGCCGATGCCGCGCGCGTGCGCGTGCGCACGCAGCGCCTGCCAGTCGCGCGCGAACCGCCACTGCACGAAGCGGACGAAGTCGATTTCCCGCGGGTGTTCGGCCCGGAAGCGCCTGAGCGCGGCCGGGTCGCGATCGCGCAGCGGCGCCGGCCACAGCGTCCATTGCGCCTCGCCGTGCAGCCGCTTGATGGCGCGGTAGACCGCGAAGTCCTCCAGCCAGGGCCGCGCCTCCTTCACGAAGGCCTGAAAATCGCGGGGGCGCCCGCCGCCGTTCACGTGGGCCAGGAACGCGTTCGTCAGCTGCTCGGCCCTTGCAAGTGGTCGATCTTTCTCGGAGAGGTAGCCGTCTGCGATCAGCCGTTCGGTGTCGATGAGGGCCGGATTGCCCGCAAACGCGGACTGCGCGCTGTAAGGCGAATTCGCGTAGCCGGTGGGCCCGACCGGCAGCATCTGCCACCAGCTCTGCCCCGCGTCGGCCAGGAAATCGACGAAAGCCCGCGCCTCGGCGCCCAGATCGCCGTTCTCCCCGCCGCCAGGCAGGCTGGTGGGGTGCAGGAGCACCCCGCTCGTGCGGTCGGACAGCTTCGGCAAGCGTGCGACGGGCATCGGGGTCGCGTCGCGATGAGCTTAACGTCTGATCCGCAACCATCAAAGCGGAGCGGTGGATGACTGACATCTCGACAGCTATATTTGGAACATGCTGAGGGTCGTTCTCGGTCTTCTCAAGGGTGCCGTGGTCGGTGGAGCGCTCGGGTGGGGGGCGTTCAAGCTCGGTATCACGGGGGGCGCGGCCGCGATCCTCACGTACGCCGTCATCGGTGGCATCACCGGGATGATCTGTGGCAAGCCGCCCTGGCGGCAGGACACCTTCTGGACGTCGGCCCTGAAGGGGCTGTTCGGCGTCGGGATCGGCATCGGGCTCTACCTGCTTGGCCGCAGGTTTCTCGGCATGCACATCACGCTGCCCGCGGCGCTGGGCGCGCCGGGCGAGCATGCGATCGCGGATCTGCCGATCGTGCTCGGGCCGCTCATCGGCGCCGTGTGGGGCTGCGTCATCGAGGTCGACGACGGCGGAAGCGCGAAGGCGGCCGCCGAAAAGGCCAAGTCGAAGCCGGCCTGAGGCCGCCGCTAGCGCTCGTCGTTCGCGTCGTCGAAGGCGCCCAGCTCGCGCAGCACCTCTTCGTCGCGAGGCGCCACGTCGGGCGCCGCCGCGTCGCCGGGCGCCGCCGCCGCGGCCTGCGCCAGCTTTTCCTGTCGGAGCTCGACGAATCGCCGGCGCATCTGCAGCACGGTCTCGGCCAGCCCGAGGACGATGTACGCGGTCATCAGGACCAGGAAGATCAGCGCCTTCGACACGCCGTTCATCACGACGATCACCCACGAGCCGACGACGATCACCGCCAGCTCGACGGTCCGCCTGGTCAGCCGCAGATCCTTGAAAGACCGGAAGCGGATGCGCGACACCATGAAGTAGGAGAGCGTCAGCACGACGCCCGCGACGACGCTCTCGCTCACCAGTTTGTAGGGGCGCAGCTGGTACGCGACCAGGACCATGAAGACCAGCACGCTGGCGGCCGCGGGGATCGGCAACCCGAGCGTGTATTTGCCCGGCGCCTTGTGCCCGGCGGCGTCCTCGCGCCGCGACAGCACGTTGAAGCGGGCCAGCCGCATCGCACCGGCGCAGACGAACAGGCCGGCGATGAAGATCCCCAGCCGGCCGAAGCTGGTCAGGCCCCACTTGTAGACCAGCAGCGCGGGCGCGACGCCGAAGGTGATCACGTCCGCCAGCGAATCGAGGTCGCGGCCGAGATCGGTCTGGGTCTTGGTCAGCCGGGCGACCCGACCGTCGGCGGTGTCGAAGAAGAAGCCAAAGCAGATGGCCAGCGCCGCCTGGTACAGATCACTGCGATCGCTGCCGCCCTGTCCCCACGCGGACAGCGATATCGAGATGAACCCGCAGAAGACGCTCGAAAGCGTGAACAGGTTCGGAAGAATGTAGTAGGTCTTCCGGAAGTCCACGAAGCAAGAATACCATGGGGAGACTTCCTTGATTCGGGCCCTGCTCTCCACAATTTCGTTCGTCGCCGCGACCATCGCCGGATCGCTCGGCGCGCTCGTGGCCGGCGTGATCGACAAGAGCGGCGATATGGTGCTGGTGCTGGCACGGCTGTGGTCCCGGGTGATTCTTGGCGTTCCGGGTGTGAAGCTGAACGTGACGATGCGGGCCCGGCTGGAGCCCGGCCGTCCCTACATCTTCATGCCCAACCACGCGTCGATGGTCGACATCTGGGCGGTGTTCGTGGCGATACCGGCATCGTTTCGTTTCATCGCGAAGAAGCAGCTGTCACGCATCCCGCTGTTCGGCTGGGCGATGGCGGCGGGACGCTTCATCTTCATCGACCGGCAGAATGCGCTGGCGGCGCGGCGGAGCATGGACGAGGCGGCGCGGCGGATTCGCTCCGGCCAGTCGGTCGTGATCTTTCCGGAGGGGACGCGCACCCGGACCGGCCGGCTGGGCCCGTTCAAGAAGGGGGGCTTTCACCTGGCGATCGATTCCGGCGTCGCGATCGTCCCGGTCGCGATCCGCGGCTCCCACGCGGTGATGCCGCCCGGTTCGCCGCTGATTCGCGCGGGCACGGTCACGATCGAGGTCGACGACCCGATCCCGACGGACGGTCTAGATACCACTGAGCGCGACGCTTTGATCCAGAAGGTTCGCGGTCGCATCGCGGCCATGCTCGGCGAGCCGCCGGAGAGCGCCGCCGCCGTGGCTCAGTAGATCACCCGCAGCAACGTCAGGCCGCCGGGCGGGGCGGTCATGCCGCCCGCGCTGCGGTCACCGGTCGCCAGCATGCGCGCGGGCGCGTCCTCGGGGATGCGCCCGCGGCCGATGTCCACCAGCGTGCCGACGACGATGCGGACCATGTTCTTGAGGAACGCCGTCGCCTCGATGTCGAAGGTCAGGTGGGGGCCCTGTCGCTCGACATCCAGGCGGCGCACGATGCGGTTGGTCGTCTTGCGGTCGCAATCCGAGGCGCGGAAGGCGCGGAAGTCGTGCTCGCCGACCAGCACGGCGGCGGCGCGCCGGACGGCGTCCGTGTCGACGGGCTGGCGCACGTGCCAGCTGGTGCGCGCGAGGCGCGGCGAGCGGACGAAGTGGTTCCAGACCGTGTAGCGGTAGACCTTGCCGCGCGCCGAGAAGCGCGCGTCGAAGTCGGCGGCGGCCTCGGCGACGTCGACGATCGCCAGGTCGCGCGGCAGGATGGTGTTGAGGCCACGCAGGAGGCCGTGCGGCGGGATGTTGGCGGCGAGATCGAAGCTCGCCACCTGCCCGTCGGCGTGGACGCCGGCGTCGGTGCGGCCGGCGCCGCGCACGAACACGGTCTCGCCGGTCATCTCGCGGATCGCGCTCTCCAGCGTCGCCTGGACGGTGCGCTGGTCTATCTGTTGCTGCCAGCCGGCGAAGTCGGTGCCGTCGTACTCGACGACGATGCGAAGCCGGCGGCTCAAAACTGGAACATCAGGCCGAGCGACCAATTCGTGTCGCCGACGTGCATCCGCCCCGACGCCCCGAGCCCGGAGATGTCGGCGTGCGTGAGCTGGAAGACCAGCGACGTGTGGTTGACGCCCATCTCGTTGTCGAAGTCGCGCGCCGCCTCGGGATCCAGCCAGTCGAGCACCAGCCCGACGCCGACCGCGGCGTGCCAGCCCAGCGTCCCGCCTCTTCCCGTGCCGCCGTGTCCGTCGGTCGCGATCTCGTCGTTGCCGTCGGTGATCTGCCAGTACGCCCAGTCGAGCCCGGCCTTGCCGTAGGGCACGAGCGGGATGTTGCGCCGTTCCTGGAAGTAATCGAAGCGGTAGACCGCGGAGAAGCTGACCGGGATCACCTTCATCGTCGAATGGTCGCCGCTGGGCAGGCCCGTGCCGTTCGCGACCGGCGACGTCCCGGTGACCGAGAAGTAGCCGACGCCGGTGCCGACCGCGATCGTCCCGAACCGGTGATAGATCTCGTAGTCGACTTCGATCTGCGTCATCAGATGATTGCCGGAGCCGAAGAAGTCCTGGTAGGGGTGGCGGGCGCCGTCGAACTCGCCGTCGACGTCGGGGCGATAGGGCCCGAAGCGCAGCTCGAACGCGAACCGCTGGGCGCTCCGGTAGCGGTGTCCGTCGACGATATCGGCGTCGGTCTCGAAGGTCTGGGCCCGCGCGGCGGGCGCCAGCGTCGCGACGGCCAGCGTCGCCAGCGCGGCGAGCGTCAGCCGTCTCATCGCCGCCTCCGCCGTCGCGCCACGACGACGATCCCGGCGATCACGAGCGCAGCGGTGATCCCCGTGGCGGCGCCGCGCGTGCTCGTTCGCTCGCCGAGCGTGCAGAGGCCGCCCGATGCCGCCCCCGGATTGTTGGGATCGTCGTTCCGGTAGACGTCGTAGAAGCTCTTCGTCTTGATCGGCGTCGCGTAGAAGAGGTCAGGCGGGCTGGCGTTCCCGCTGGTGTCGATCGACACGACGGAGACACCGTACGGGATGTCGTTCTGCAGGATCTTCACGCGGAACGACGACGTCGTCGTCGACAGCAGCGGCGAGCAGATGTAGCGCGGGTCGAGACCGCTCACGCCGCCATCGTTGTCGCCGTTGCCGACCCCCGCGTCGCCTCCCGGCATCGCGCACTCGAGGAATCCCGCGCCGAACGTCCCGTCGTTGAACACCTGCAGCGACCCGGCCCGGTTGCAAAGCACCTGGTAGCCGAGCAGATCGGTGACGACCGACGAGTCGACCTTCGGCCAGGTGATCACGACCGCCTCGTTGCCAGGCTCGACGGTGACGTCCCCGAGCGAAGACGGCGCGGGCGGCGGCGTCAGGTCGATGTTGAGCTGGCTGGTGGCGATGGCTTGGGGGGCGCCAGTCACCTTGTCGTAGGTGATGACGAAGATCGTCTGGGGAAAGGACTGGCCAGTCGGGCTTGTGCAGTCCGAGGTTTCCGCGAAAGTCCCGGTGATGGCGCCCCCGTCGAGGAAGGTCGATTGCGTGAACGTGCTCAGCACGCGCGCGGTGGTCTGCACGGTGTCGCGGCCCGCCACCAGGAACGCGGCCAGGGGCTCGGCTTTCAGTGACTTACAGCGCAGCGGCCGGCCACTGTCGTTGCTGTCGCACTGGCTCCCGACGAAAAACTCGATGTTACCGCTCTGATCGACGAGCGTGCGCTTCGCGAAGCCGCTGTCGGTCAGCGCGATGTAGACGTAGACCGTCTCGGTGCAGTCACAGTGCGCCTTGTTGAAGAAGCGGGCCCGGTCGAAGTCGGAGAGGTTCGCGCCCGCCTGGTGCTGGACACCGATGAAGAAGTCCCCGCTCGCCCACGTGGCGTTCGTCGGCCCCGCGTCCGGGATCTGGGCGGCGGCGGGCGCCGCCGCCAGCAGCGGCACGGCGACGACGGTCGCGAGGAGGGGAATTCGGAGCCAGGGGCGCATCGAGCGGCCGCATCTTACTGCAAGGAAGGTGCCCAGCTGGGACGCTCCGGCGCAGGTCAAGCGCGCGGGTCGGGGCGCGGGCGAATGCCCGGATGGCCGGAGGCCCCGGTTCTGATTGCCAATTTGGCAGCGAGCTCGGCGACCAGCTTCGCGTCCGCGTCGTGCCCCCCGAAGCGGGCCGCCGCGTAGCGATCGGTCAGCCGGAGGAAGTCGTCGCCGGCGATCAGGCCGGACCCCTGCACGCGCCGCGCGTACTCGTGCGGCGTCTCGTTGCGATGCCGTGGCCAGCCGGCGCGCGCCAGCCGCCCGAGCGTCCGCCGGTAGAGGCGCTCGACGGGCCCCAGCCGCGGCGCCGTCCAGACCGGATGGCGGGCGAGGTCGCGGCTGTCGCGCGCGCCGTGCCCGCGCCGCCGCCGGAGCCGGCGGGCGATCAGAAGAAGCGCCGCCAGCGCGCAGACCGCCGCCGCGATCGCCAGGCTGCGCGTCCGCAGCCCGTGGGCCGGGGGCGGCGTCAGGTGTTGCCCCGCGCGGCGCGCGAGCTCGAGCTGCCGGGAGAGGTCGTAGCCGACGACCCACCGGTTCCAGAGGTAGTCGAGCGCGTCCATCACCTCGGCCACGCGCCCGGCGCGGGACGGCGCCGCGCCGGGCGGCGTCGCGTCGACGCGCACCCAGCCGCGGTCCGCGAGGAAGGCCTCCGCCCAGGCGTGCGCGCGATCGTCGCGCACGGCGACGTAGCCGCCCACCGCGTTCCATTCGCCGCCGCGGAAACCGGTCACGTAGCGCGCGGGGATGCCGCGCAGGCGCAAAAGCAGGACGGCCGCCGACGCGAACAGCTCGCAGTGGCCGGCGTGCTCGCCCAGCAAGAAGCTCTCGACCGGATCGACGCCGGCGGGCGGCGGGGTCGGTTCCAGCGTGTAGCCGTGCTTTTCGCGCAAGCTTCGTATGATCGAGGCGATCGTCGAAGTGTCGCCGATGTCCGGACCGCCCAGCGTGGCGGCCAGGTTCGCGAGGCGCCGCGCCAGGTCCTCGGGGACGGCCAGGTACGCCGTTCGCGCGGCAGCCGACAGTCCCGGTGCCGGCTCGCCCGCGATCGCTCCGGCGGGCGCCGAGTACGCGACGTAGTGCGCGTGCGACAGCGTGATGAACGTGTCGCCGTCGCCGCCCCCGACGCGCAGCGCGGATTCGCCCGACCAGCGCGGATAGACGCGCAGCGCGCCGGCGGCGCCCAGCTTGGTGGCGGGCAGCTCGAACGCGCGCGGACGGTCGACCGCCACCAGCACGGAGGCCGGGATGCCGATCGCCTCGATCTCCTGACGGAGCAGCGACTGGTCCGGGGGCGGGGCGGGGCGGCTGGCGGGCGTTTCGCCGTTCGCCAGCTCCTCGCCGACGAGGAACCGATTGCCGTCGCGTTCGATCGACGTGCGCAGCTCGGGCCGGTGGCTGTGAACCCAGCGGCCGCCCTGGTAGCCGTCGTAGGCGGCGCCGCGGAAATAGAGCTCGTCCGCGGCCCGCGCGCGCCCCTCTTCGTCGGCAGGCAGGGCCGCCGGAAGCGTCGCGCGCAGCACGACCTCGCGGCGCTGGGTCGCCCGCGTGCCGTAGCGGCCGATCGCGACCTCGTCCGCGAAGCCGGTGGCGCTGCCCGACATGCGCGCGACGCCGACCGCGAATCCGGCCCCGACGCGCGGCACCAGCATGAAGATCGCGACCGCGCCGACGAACACCAGCGCCGCCATTCCCGCGGTGGCCGCGAAGAACGACCCGCCGACGACGCGCCGGGAGCCAAGGATGCGCCCGACGCCGACCTTCTGGCTGGGCGCCTGCGCCGAGTGCTTGATGAGATAGTTCTCTTCCATCTCGCGGCGCAGGTGAAACAGGATCAGGGCCCAGACCGCGACGACGACGTAGATCGCGAAGCACGCCACGAACACGAAGTTGTGCGCGATCGTCGAGGCCACCAGCACGAGCAGGAACGTCAGCGCCGCGATGTGCACGTAGTCGCGGTGCGCGCGTCGGAAGAACAGCTTGTAACCGAGGAGCGCCAGCACGAGATCGAAGGCGGGGGTCACCTCGGGATCGGGCAGGCGCCGCCACATTCGCCAGGCGATGGCCGCGAACACCGCGATCGCGAAGGCGCGAACGACGATGGCGGCCCGATCGAGCGCCAGCGCGGCCCGGCTTCCCCCCTCGACGGTGAAGGACAGCGCGCAGGCGGCGAGGAACGCCAGCGCGCTCGCGGAAGCGAGGGCCCGCGTGCTCGCGACCGCCGCGAGCGCCGCCAGCACCAGGAGGTAGGTCACCAGCTTGTGCGCCGACGCGAACCTCATTGGCGCCACCGCCTCACGCGTGTCTCCCGGCGAGCAGAGGGGCGGGCGCGGACTCCAGCGCCGGCGCCGCGCCCGGGCGGACGCGCACGATCGTGCCGCGGACCGCGGGGAGCGGCCGGGCGTCGGGCTCGATCAGCGCCAGCGCGCGGAGGATGCGCTCCACCTGCGCCCCGCCGACGTCGGCCCGCACCTCGCCGCCGCGCACGGCCAGCCCGACGCTGAATCCTCGCTGTACGAGGTCGAGGCAGATGCCGGCCGCCTCCGAGACGGCGCGTTCGAAGGCGGCCGTCTCGGACGCCGGATCGTTGTCGAGCACGACCGTGGCGTGCCGCGTCTCCTCATCTTCCTTCTCGCGCACCAGCGGCAGCCCCCGCCGCGCGCTGGAACGCCAGTGGATGTCGCGCGGATCGTCGCCGGCGCGGAAGGCGCGCAGCCCGCGAAATTCGCCCTGGCGGCTGGGCGCGAACGATCGACCGGGCGCCGGATGCGTCGGCAACCCGCGCAGCAGCGCCTCGGACGCCGGGATCACCGCCGGGTAGACGATCAGCTCGTCGGCGTCGGCGACGCTGCGCGCGCGCGGGACCAGCCCGAACGGAAACTTCGTCGCCAGCCGAAATCCCGATAGTCGGTAGCGCCCGCGCCGCGCCATCATGTTGCGGTAGGCGGTCTCCTGCAGCCGGCCGGCGGGCAGCTTCAGGAAGTAGCAGCGCTTCTCGATCGGGCGGCCGTCGATCAGATCCTCCACTTCAATCGAAAAGGATGGAAGCCGCCGCTTCCGGTTCTCGAGCGCGATGCCCATCAGGTACGGCGTGCCCGCGTGAATCGCGGGCGGCAGCACCCGGCGCACGCGCAGCCCGGACAGCCCCAGCTCGGACAGCGCGACGCCCGCGACCAGCAGGCAGAGCATCATCCCGAACGTCAGGAAGTAGAGGTTGATGCCCGCGTCGATCGCGGCGGCGCCGACGAGCAGCGTCGCCGCCAGGAACCACCACCCCTCTCGGGTCGGCGCCTGGCGGTTTCGCGGATTGGCCGGCGTCATCCCGGCGCGGGGAGCCGGTCGAGGATGTCCGCCAGCACCCGTTCGACGTCGCTGCGCGAGCGCGTGAGCGCCTCGACCGGCGACGCGGGAACGACCCGGTGGGCCAGCACCGGCCCGACGAGCGACTTGAGATCATCGGGCAGCACGTAGTCGCGGCCCTCGGCCAGCGCCGCCGCGCGCGCGGCGTTGCGCCAGGCGAGCTGCCCGCGCGGCGACACACCGAGCGACAGATGGGGCGACCGGCGCGTCTCGCGCGCGACCGCGACGATGTAATCCGCCAGCTCCGTGGACAGGTGGACGCGTTCGGCCGCTTCCTGCAGCGCGCGCACTTCGGCCACCGACAGCACCGGGTCCAGGCGCGCCAGCGCATCCTCGGGACGCCCCGCCGATTCCAGCAGGATGCGCCGCTCGTCCTCGGGCGATGGATAGTCGATCCGGATGCGCAGCAGGAAGCGGTCCATCTGCGATTCGGGCAGCGGATACGTCCCGTAGCGTTCCTCGGCGTTCTGGGTCGCCATCACGAGGAACGGCTGCTCCAGCGGATAGGTGTGGCCGTCCACCGAAACCTGCCCCTCGTTCATCGCCTCCAGCAGCGCGCTCTGCGTGCGCGGCGGCGTTCGATTGATCTCGTCGGCCAGCACCAGGTTCGCGAACACCGGCCCGGGGCGGAACTCGAACTCGCCCGACTTCGGATCGAGGATCGACACACCGATCACGTCCGACGGCAAAAGGTCGCTGGTGAACTGCACGCGATGGAAGGTTCCGCCGATCGACCGCGCCAGCGACCGCGCCAGCGTGGTCTTGCCCACGCCGGGTACATCCTCGATGAGGAGGTGGCCGCGCGCCAGCAGGGCGACGACCGCGTGGCGGATGGCGCCCGGCTTCCCGCGCAGGACGCGGGCGATGTTCGCCTCGAGCGCTGCGACCCTGTCAGCCGGCGCGACGAGCCGCTCGCGAGGCATGGCCGTGCTGCTCATGAGCTTGAACTATAACACCACCGCACCCGGCCGAAGACGGGGCTAGGCGCGTCGCGCAAAAACATTTATCCTGGAAACCCTTTAGTTTTCCCACCAGTTGTCGGTGTAACTGCTTCGGAGGTTTCATGCAGATCCGGGTTCGGCTCGCTTCCATTTCTCTCGTCGCATACCTCGCCGCCGTGGCCGGTTGCGGCGACGACATCGCACCTCAAGGAACTGGAACCGCGGGATCGTCCGGAGGCAAGGGCGGTGTCGGAGGAAGCAACGCCGGCGCGGGCGGGCACGGGGGAGGCGGCGGTGGCGGAACGGGCGGCTCGATCGTCGGAGGCAACGGCGGGGGCGGCAGCGGCGGCGGGGGAAGCGGTGGCACTGCGGGCCGCGGTGGGACCGGCGGTGGTGGAACGGGCGGCGGCGGGACCGGCGGCACTGCTGGACGCGGTGGAACGGGCGGCGGCGGAACGGGCGG
>Ga0066903_100003842_pt1 | contig 12456 bp, 10 predicted proteins | sample PanSoiMetaGPlot1_FD_67491 | JGI IMG/M metagenome (GOLD analysis project Ga0066903, IMG submission 67491) | Tropical forest soil microbial communities from Panama analyzed to predict greenhouse gas emissions - Panama Soil - Plot 1 (version 2) | ecosystem: Environmental > Terrestrial > Soil >...
AGCCGATGAACTGGTGGACGATCGTCAACCGCTGCCGCGCCCTCGAAAACGTCGCCTACGTCGTCGCCGCCAACCAGGGCGCGTCGCTGCGTCACTACCCGCCGTACTCGTGGCCCGGCGGAAGCCAGATCGTCGACTTCGACGGCCGCCTCGTCGTCGAGGCGTCGCCCGGCCCCGGCGAACGGATCGTCGTGGGCCCGGTCGACGTGCACGCGCTGCGGCACGAGCGCGAGAGCCGGCAGGGGCATCACATGCTCGCGCATCTCAGAACCGAAGCGTATCCGATTTACCGTCAACCCGTGTATCCGCCGCTCACCGAACCGCTGTCCTACGAATCCAACCTGCGGCGCATTGCACAAGCGAAGCAGCAGACGAAGAGCTCACAGCAGATCAGGAGATCAGGAGAATAGGAGGGAATCCGCTGTATTCATTCCGCCTGAAGGCGGAAGCTACCAGCCTTCTCAAATACCTCCTGACCTCCTGATCTCCTGACCTCCTGTAAGGCTCTTTGACGCCTGCCGCGACTGTGATCAGCGCCGCGTCAACTCCTGCTTCAGCGTCCCGACCAGGATCGTGTAACTCCCCGGCTCCGCGGTGCGCTTGCCGTCGCGGCCAACGAACGTGAGGTCGTCGCGCGTCAGGCCGAACTTCACCGTACGGCTCTCGCCCGCGTCGAGCGGGACCTTCACGAAGCGCTTCAGCCGCTTGACCGGCGGCGGGACGCTCGCGGACTTCTGCCCGAGGTAGAGCTGCACGACTTCGGCGCCCGGCCGGCTGCCGGCGTTGCGCACGGTGACCGAGACGTCGATCGGCGCGGTCAGCGGACCGTCGGCCGGCGTGACGCTCAGGCCCGAATACTCGAACGTCGTGTAGCTCAGGCCGGAGCCGAACTCGAACTGCGGGTGGAACGCCTTCAGCCCGAAGCTGGTGTCCTGCTCCTCGAACGCCTTGTGATCGTAGGTGCGGAGCCCGTTCGGATCGCGCGGATACGTGATCGGCAGCCGCCCGCTCGGATTCACCTCGCCGGTCAGGACGTCGGCCATCGCCTGCCCTCCCTCGAAACCCGGGTTGAGGCCGAGCACGATCGCCTGCGATGCGTCGGCGATGCGACGGATCAGGCGGGGCCGCCCCTCGACCACCACCAGAATCACGGGACGTCCGGCGGAGGCGACCTCGCGCGCGAGCCGCAGCTGCGCCTCCGGCAGCTCGAGGTCGTCGATGTTGCCCGGCGTTTCCGCGTACGGCGGCTCGCCGAGACAGAGAACGACGACGTCGGCCTGCGCGGCGGCGGCCTTCGCGGCGGCCGGGTCGATCTCCTTCGCGTAGTCGGATCCGGCGACGTAGCTGACGCGGCCGCCGAGACGCGTCTCGAGCGCGCGGCGGATGGTCGGCCGATCCTGCGGATACAGCTCCTTCTTGTCCCCCTGCCACGTCATCGTCCAGCCGTTGTTGAGCGACGGCAGCGAGTCGGCGGTCGGGCCGGTGACGAGCACCCGCGCGCGTGGCGCGAGCGGCAGCACGCCGCGTGCGTTCTTGAGCAGCACGATCGACTCCCGCGCCGCCGTCAGCGCCAGGCGGCGTGCGTCGGCCGACGCGGGCTCGGCCGGACGCTTCGTCCCGCGCAGCGGATCGTCGAACAGCCCCAGCCGCGCCTTCATCGTCAGAATCCGCGTCACGGCTTCGTCGATGCGCGCCATCGGCACCGCGCCGGACGTGACGAGCTGCTGCAGGAGATCGCTGAAGCTGTAGTCGCTCGGCACCATGCTCATGTCGATGCCCGCCAGCACCGACTCGCGCGTCGCGTCCTTCTCCGTCGCCGCCGCGTGGTGGATCGTCGTCAGCTTCTTGATGTCTTCCCAGTCGGACACGACCACGCCGTCGAATCCAAGCTCGGTGCGAAGCACGGTCTTGAGCAGGTGGCCGTCCAGATGGCCGGGAATCCCGTTGACCTCGCCCGAATTCACCATGACGGCGACCGCGCCCGCCTGGATCGCCGCGGCGAAGGTCGGCAGGTACTGCTCGCGCAGGGTGATGTCGGGAATCAGCGCCGGCGTCCGATCGTGTCCCGTGACCGGAGCGCTGTAGCCGACGTAGTGCTTCAGCGTCGCGCCGACGCGATCGGCGGCGGCGGGATCCGCGCCCTGGTAGCCGCGGACGGCCGCGACGCCCATCACGCTCGCCAGGTACGCGTCTTCACCGAACGTCTCATAGAGGCGCGGCCACAGCGGCTGGCGGCCGACGTCGAGGACGGGCGAGAAGTTCCACGGGATCCCGGCGGCGCGCGTCTCGATCGCCGTCGTGTGGCTCGCCTGCAGCAGCAGATCGGGATTCCAGGTCGCCGCCATGCCGAGCGGCTGCGGAAAGAGCTCGGCGCCGCGGACGTAGTTGGCGCCGTGAATCGAGTCGAGGCCGTAGACGACGGGAATCTTGAGCCGCGTGTTCTGCGCCTCGGCCTGGATCGCCGTGACGATCTCGCGCCACTGCTGCGGGGGCAGCGCCTGATCCTTGACGTTCAGGATGGATCCGACCCCGTAGTCGGCGATCGCCTTGCGCAGCTTGCCGGGATTGATCGTGACGGCGTCGCCCCAGCCGTCGGTGATCATCCCGAGCTCGAGCTGCGTCATCTGCCCGACCTTCTCCTTCAGCGTCATCTTCGCGAGGAGGGCCTGGATCTTCGCGGCGTCGACCTTCGGCGGCCCCTGGCGGCCGTGCTGATCGAGAAACGCCTGGCTGTCGATCAGCGCCGCGGGAGGCAGGCTGGTCGCGAGGGGGACGCACACGAGCATCACACTGAGCACGATCGCTGCACGCATCGCGCGCAATCATAGCTGTCTCGCGGCAACCAGCCATATGCCGAACGACGGGTGTACTTTCGACTGCGGAGGCTGGAGGCTGGAGGTTGAAGGCTGCCTCCAACCTCCAGCCTCCGCAGCCGCAGCGAGCGGCCGTCAGGCGGCGAGGCCGGCCATCAGGCGCATCACGGCATACTGCGTGGCCTGTGCGCGCGGGAGCTCGCCCGTGATCCGGCCCTCGCGCAAGACGACGATGCGCGTCGAGAGATTGAGGATCTCGGGCAGTTCGCTCGAGATGAGGATCACGCCCTTGCCGGACGCGGCGAGCTCGTCGATCAGCGCGTGAATCTCGGCCTTCGCGCCGACGTCGACGCCGCGCGTCGGCTCGTCGAGAATCAGGATGTCGCAGCGCGCCGCGAGCCACTTGGCGAGGACGATCTTCTGCTGGTTGCCGCCCGAGAGTCCGGCGGTGATCGTCTCCGGCCCTGGCGCACGGACGCGGAGCCGATCGAAATACGTCCGCGCCAGGGTCCGCTCCGCCTGGCGCCGGATGAACGAGAAGGCCGCGAGCTCGCGCAGGATGACGAGCGACGTGTTCCCGCCGGCCGACATCGGCAGCACGAGGCCCTGTCGCTTCCGGTCCTCGGGCACGAGGCCGATGCCGTTCCGCATCGCGTGCTCGATCCCGCGCATCGCGAGCGGGCGGCCGCGGACGGAGACCGTGCCGGTCGCGCGCGGGTCGAGGCCGAAGAGCGCCTGCGCCACTTCCGATCGCCCAGCGCCGACGAGCCCCGCGAAGCCGACGACCTCCCCGGCGTTCACGGCGAACGAGACGTCCCTGAACTTTCCCGGACTCGTGAGCCCCTCCACGCGGAGCAGTTCCGCCCCCGGCGCCGTCTCGACGTGCTTCGGAAAGTAGTCGTCGAGCGCGCGGCCGATCATCATCTGCACGAGCGTCCGCTCGTCGAGCGACGAGGTGGGCTGCGTCGCCACGTGCTTGCCGTCGCGCAGGACGGTGACGGTGTCGCAGAGGCGGAAGATCTCCTCCATGCGATGGCTGACGTAGATCGCCGTCACGCCCTGCTCGCGCAGGCGCCCGAGCAGCTCGTACAGCTTCAGCGCCTCGTGCTGCGAGAGGCTGCTCGTCGGCTCGTCGAACACGATGATGCGCGCGCCGCGGCCGACGGCGCTCGCGATCTGGAGCATCTGCTGCTGCCCCGCCGTCAGCTCGCCGACCGTGTGGCGGACGTCGATCGGCGCGTCGATCGCGGCGAGCATCTGCTCGGCGCGCCGCTGCATCTCCGTCTTCGACAGGAATCCGCGGCGCGACGGCAGCGTGCCGAGACAGAGGTTCTCGGCGACCGACAGGTTTTCGCAGAACAGCAGTTCCTGATGGACCATGCCGATGCCGGCGGCGAGCGCGGCTTCGGGGCCGGCAAACTGCACGTCCTGCCCGAACACGCGCAGGCGTCCCGCGTCGGGCCGGTACAGGCCCGCGAGGATCTTCCCCAGCGTGCTCTTCCCGGCGCCGTTCTCGCCGCACAGCGCGTGGCAGGATCCCGCGGCAATCGTCACGCTCACGTCCTGGAGCGCGACGACGCCGGGGAAGCGCTTGGTGACCCCGTCGTATTCGACGGCGTCGACGGAGGCAGGTCCCGTGTCCCGTGTCACGGTCGCTTCAGGTACTCCGGGTTCACGTCGGTGAAGCCCCAGTCCTTGAGCTGCCGCGCCCACGAGCCGAGGTTCTCCTTCGACACGCGCACGAGCTCCATCGGCATGATCTCGGGCACGGTCTTGCCGTCGTGCACCTTGTCGAAGATCGTGTGCACGCTCACGTAGCCCCACTGATACACGGGCTGCGCGAGCAGCACCGGCGCGAGCCCCTTGTCCACGTAGGCGAGCTCGGGGGGCAGCGCGTCGACCGACACGATCTTCACCTTGCTCGCGTCGAGGTCGGTGAGCAGCGTCGGCGTGAAGAGCGGCCAGCCGCCGATCATCGCCCAGCCCTGGATCTGCGGGTAGGCGTTCTGCGCGCGGACGACTTCGGCCGCGGCATCCTGCGGCGTTTCGATGTGGTAGAAGGTGTCGACGATCTTCATGTTCGGGTAGTTCTTGGCCGCGTCCTTCACGCCTTCGACGCGCTTGCGCAGGTTCGGGGCGTTCTGGTTGCCGGCGAGGATCGCGATCGAGCCCTTCTCCCCCATCTGCTTGGCGAGCTCGTCCATCACGGCCTTGCCCGTCTTGATGTCGTCGACGCCGTAGAAGGCGAAGCGCTTCGAGTCGGGTGCGTCGGAGTCGAAGGTCATCACCGGCACGCCTCGCGCGACCGCGTCGTTGATCGCGCCCGTCACCTTGCCGGCGTCGGAGCACGAAATCAGGACCGCCGACGCCCCCTCGTTGACCGCCTGCGCGATGCGCTGCGCCTGGACCTGGCCGTCCTCGCCGGGCGGCGTCATCCAGACGATCTCGACCGGCACGCCCGTCTTCTGCGTGATCTCCTTCGCGGCGGCCTCCGCGCCGGTGCGCGCCGAAAGGAACACGGGATTGGTCGAGCTCTTGGCAATGACGGCGATCTTCATCGGCCCCTTGGCCGCTGCCGCCCCGGCCGCGGGGGCCGCGGCGGGCTGCTGCGCCGTCTGCGAAGGGGTGTTGCCGCCCCCGCACGCCGAAATCACTGCCGCGAGGCCGACGGCGGCGAGAGCGAACCGCTTGCTGCTAAACATTGACACTCCTGTTCTCGTTAGTACCTGCTGATGAAAACTTTAATCCGTCGGCAGCTGCGGCGAACGTCCCGCCTGTCACGCCTTCCCTGCTGCCGCGGCCAATCGCCGCGCGGCGAGCCGCGCCGACGCCTGGTCGAGCACGACCGCCACGATCGTGGCGCAGCCGATGATGATCCACTCGTAATTCTGGTCGAAGTGCAGCGTGCGGATCGACTGTCGGATCAGCACGATGAGCAGCGCGCCGAGCGCGGCGTTGACCGCGCTCCCCTTGCCGCCCGACAGCGACGCGCCGCCGACCACCGCCGACGCGATGACGTACAGCTCGTAGCCGGTCGCATCCACGCACGACGCCGACCCGTAGAAGCTCGCGCCTAGAAACGCCGCGACCCCGGCCGTGAGTCCCGAGATGACGAACACGCCGGTCTGGATCCGCGTGAGCCGCAGCCCCGAGAACCGGCTCGCTTCGGCGTTGCCGCCGATCGCGAACACGTGGCGCCCCATCACCGTCCGCGTCAGGTAGACCGCCCCCACCGCGGTCACCGCGACCATCGTCAGGATCGGCACCGGATAGAGCGACGAGGGGAGACCGAGCGACGCCTTGGCGACGTCGGTCAGCGCGCGCGGCACCAGAATGCTCTCGGCGCTGCTGCTGACGAACGCAATGCCCCGCAGGATCCACATCGTCCCGAGCGTGATGATGAACGGGTGCACGCGGAGGCCGACCACCATCAGGCCGTTCAGCGCGCCGCAGACGAGGCCGACCCCGACCGCGACCGCGAGCCCGACGACGAACGTGGCCAGGCCCGATCCCGGCGCGGCCGACCGCAACACCATCGCCATCGCCACGCCCGCCAGCGCGTAGATCGAGCCGACCGACAGATCGATGCCGCCCGAGATGATGACGATCGTCGCGCCGACCGCCATGATGGCGAAGAAGCTCGCGTCGGTGCCGACCTGGATGAGCGTGTGCGAGTTGAGGAAATTGTTGACGGGAAGGCCCGTGAGACGATCGACGTGGCTGCCGGCGAACGCGGTGAGCACCGCGCCGAGCAGGAGGATGATGGCGACCAGCCCGGCCTGCTGGGACGCGAGAAGCTTCCGGAACATTCGCACGAGGATAAGACTGTAGGGGAGGCGGCTGTGTCAACCCATCGAAGGTCTAGTGTCTATCCGATCCATCGACGGATTTTCTGGACCCGGGTGAGGCGCACTTCCTGCGGCAGGTCGAGCGGACGCGTGCGGTAGTCGGCGGCGGCCTCCTTCACGGTCATCCCCTCGAGAAACGCCTCCGACAGGCGCCGCGCGATCTCGGCGTCGTAGCCCGCCTTGTTGCCCCAGTAGTGCGCGAACCACGGTTCGGCGGCGCGCAGGCGGCCGGTGCGGGCGAATGCGATTCCCTCGACGAGTTGCTCGGTCGCGAAGTGCCGGAACCCGCGGCGGCCCATCTCGTCGTAGAGCGCGATCGCCTCGTCGATCCGCGCGCGATCCGCCGCCGGCGCTGCGACGACGCCGGAGTTCCACATCGCGTCCTCGGCCGACGGCGTGTAGCCGTCGACGTGCGTCTGCTGCAGGGCCTTCCAGACCTGCCGGTGGCCCGGCCGCCGCGCCCGGCTCAGCACGTACTCGCGCTTGTGCATGAAGACCCCGCCCGCGTGCAGCCCGTCGGCGAACGACGACAGGTCCCCGCGCGCGAGCACGTCGGCGTCGAGGAGCACGATCGCCCCCGACTCGGGCCACGCCGTCCGGAGCAGCAGCAGCTTCTGGCGCATCGAGAACGGCTCGTGTCCGCGCCACGCGCGCAGCAGCGACGGGTCGAGGAACTGAATGTCCACGCGCGTGCCGAACCAGACGTAGCACTCGGGCCGATCCGTCGCCACCACCAGCTCGTACGGCTCCGGCGCGAACGCCACCAGCGACACCAGCAGCATCACCGACTGGCGGTAGACGCCCGGCTGGTTCCCGTACGCGAGCGTGACGTACCTGGTGGGGTACATCAGGCGTTCTCGATGGGCCTGTCACGCACGTCCTCTCGCGGAGGGCGCGGAGGACGCAGAGTTTTGATTTTCCCGGAAACGACAGAAAAAGAGAGCGAGCTCTGCGAACTCTGCGACCTCCGCGTGAGTGCGTGCGTGGCTATCGGCACTGGTTAGATATGAGCAACAATTCGGGGAGCGGCTCCCTGGCGAGGACGCGCCTCAGCTTCACGTCGAACGTCGGACGCCGATCCAGGACGCAGGTACGCGAACCGATGCGCGGCTGCAGCGCCGCGAAGTCGTCGTCCGACAGCACCGCGAAGACCCGGTCGCTCGACAGGATTCTATCCACGAACGCCGCAGCGTCGAAGTACTGATCGACGTGCCGCCGCAGGTAGAAGGCCATGCTCGGCAGCGACACCTGATAGTGGGCCACGACGTCGCCCGGCTGCAGGCGCGGCCCGAGAAACCGGCTGAACGCGGGCACCGGCTTGTAGCGCTCGAACTCGGGCAGCACGCGGACCACAAACGCCCAGTTGACGGCGATCATCGTGGCCAGCAGCGTCAGCGCCGCGGGCGCCGGACGGCGCAGGGCGCCGAGCGCCAGCGTCGCGACGCCCCCCACCAGGCCGATCAGGCCGACGACCAGCGCCGACTCCAGCGCGTACACCCGCCCGGCCGCCTGGAACAGGAAGAGCACGGCGCTTCCGGCGATCGCGAGCAGCGCCCCGCCGAACGCGAGCGTCATCGAGAGGAACGTCCGCCGCGATGCGTCCGTCAGGGCGCGCTCGATCGCCAGGCCGCCCAGCGCGGCCACCGCCGGCGCGATCGGGAAGATGTAGAGGTCCTGCTTCCCGGCCGACACCGAGCAGAACGAGACGATCGCGGCGATCCAGCACCAGAGCAGCGTGTCGAGCCTCGACCGGCTTCGCCAAGCCAGCACGGCCGCGAGCGGCAGCATCAGCGACCACGGGAACGAGTCGCTGAACACGACGGGCAGATAGAAGAACGGCCCGCGATGCAGCTGCACACCGACGCCCGACGTGAAGCGCTCGACGTTCTCGCTGATGAGAAACGACTTGATGTAGATCCACCCGTGCGCGTGGTAGAGCGCCGCGTACCACGGGACGACGATCGCGGCTATGACGAGCGTCCCGATCGGGAGCATCATCTCGCGCACGCGGCCGATCTCGCGGCGCACGACGAGGTACAGCGCGAACGCGAGGCCGGGCAGCGCGAGGGCGATCGGCCCCTTCGTCAACGCGCCCAGGCCGATCGACGCGTACATCAGCAGCAGATAGCGGCGCCGCCGCTCCGGGTGCGCCTCGCTGAGCGCGAAGAACGTCAGCGTCAGCGCCATGAACGCCGTCAGCCAGATGTCGATGAAGATGCGGCGGGCGAACATCAGGAGGCGGGGGGCGGCGGCGAGGCCGGCCGCCGCCCACGCACCGGAGGACGGAGGACGGAGGACGGAGGGCGGAGGACGGAGGACGGAGGGCGCGATTGGCTCGCTGACGCTCGCCAACACGTATGCGCACAGAATGATGACGAGCGCGCCGACCGCGATCCCCAGGCGCTGCGCCGCGACCGAGACCCCGAACACCTTGTAGAGAGCCGCGACGATCCAGTAGCTCAGGACGGGCTTGTTGAACCGCGGCTCATAGTTGAACGTCGGGTTGACGAGATCGTGCGCCTCCAGCATCTCGCGCGGCGTCTCGACGTAGTACGCCTCGTTCGCGTCCCAGATCGCGGAGTTCCCCAGCGACACGAAGTACACCGCGACGCCGAGCGCGAGGAGCGCCCAGAGCACGTTCCGCCTGACTCCCTCAATGCCGGAAATGGCGGCGCCCCGTAAAGACCATCGCAAGGCCGCGCTCGTCGGCGGCGGCGATCACTTCGGCATCCTTCACCGATCCTCCAGGCTGCACGACGGCCGTCGCACCCGCGTCGGCGACCGCGTCGAGCCCGTCGCGGAACGGGAAGAACGCGTCCGACGCGACGACGCTTCCCTTCAGCGATCCGGGTGAAGCTTTCATGACCGCGACCTTCACCGCGTCGACGCGGCTCATCTGCCCCGCCCCCACCGCCAGCGTTCGATCCGGACCGGCGAAGACGATCGTGTTCGACTTCACGTGAGCGCACACGCGCCACGCGAACCGCAGCGCGGTCCATTCGTCCTTCGTCGGCTGCCGCTTCGTAACCACTTTCGGCATGTCGCCGTCGGGCCACGGATGGCGCGCCTCGATCACCCGATCGGGCTCCTGGTGCAGCATGCCGCCGAGAAACGACCGCATCTCGGTTCCGATCTCGTGCTCGCCCGTCCCCATCGTACGCGGCAGGTTCGCCATCGCGGCGAAGTCGGCGGTGACGACGCGCAGGTTCGCCTTCTTCGCGAGAATCGGTTTGGCCTCCTCCGTCAGCGCCGGCGCGATCACCGCCTCGATGAACGTCGAGGTCAGCGCCGTCGCCGTCTCCGCGTCGATCTCGCGGTTCAGGCCGACGATGCCGCCGAAGGCGGAGAGCGGATCGACGTCGCGCGCGCGGACGTACGCGTCGGCGATCGTCGCGCCCGTCGCCGTGCCGCACGGATTGGTGTGCTTGATCACGACGGCGGCGGGCTCGACGAACTCGAGCGCGATGCGCGCGGCGGCGTCGAGGTCGAGCAGGTTCGTGTACGAGAGCTCCTTCCCCTGGTGCGTCTCCCAGCGCACGTGCCAGTGCGGCCCGTGCCCGTAGACCCACACGGCCTGCTGGTGCGGATTCTCTCCGTAGCGCAGCGCCTTGCGATGCGTGGCGACGTCGGGCGGGAGCTCGCGGACGAACGCGCCGTCCCTGTACCTGATGCGATCCAGCGTCGCCGCGATCAGCACGTCGAACTGCGCCGTGTGCGCGAACGCCTTCCGCATCAGCGCGAACTTGAACTCGAGCGACGGCCCGCCGGGCCGGTCCAGCTCGGTCAGCACGCGCGGATAGTCGCCGGGATCGACAACCACTATCACGTCGCGGAAGTTCTTGCCGGCGGCGCGCAGCAGCGACGGCCCGCCGATGTCGATCTGCTCGACCAGCTCGTCGAACGGCGTCTCGGGATTCGCGGCCGCCTTCGCGAACGGGTACAGGTTGACGACGACGAGGTCCACCAGCTCGACGCCCTGCGACCGCATGGCCTCGAGGTCGTCGGGGCGGTGCCGCCGCGCCAGGATGCCGCCGTGGATTTTGGGGTGAAGGGTCTTGACCCTGCCGTCCATCATCTCGGGAAAACCGGTGACGTCCGAGACGTTGGTGACGGCCAGCCCGGCCGCGGCGATCGCGGTCGCGGTGCCGCCAGTCGAGACCAGCTGGACGCCGCGGCCGACGAGACCGGTGGCGAAGGGGATGAGACCCGTTTTGTCCGAGACACTCAGAATTGCGCGCATTTTTGTCGTATTTCTTGACACATCCGTGTAACGCCCGCTAGTATTTCACCGGCGCTGGCGGGCCAGCGTCGAACGCGGAGGCCGCGCACTCGCGGCCTCTTTTCATGTTTACGCCCATTGCAAGGCAGGAAAAGTACGATGCGTATCACAGGCAAGGTCAAGTGGTTCAACAACGCCAAGGGTTACGGGTTCATTGAGCGCGACGGCGGTTCCGACGTCTTCGTGCACTTCTCCGCCGTCCAGGGCAACGGGTTCCGGACGCTCGAGGAGGGCCAGGCTGTTGAATTCGAGATCGTTGACGGACCTAAGGGCCCGCAGGCCGGCAACGTTACCAAAGTCGCCTAGTACCCCTTGTGGGGGCGGTCGGAGGGCCGCCCCTACTCCTCCCCGGTTCCCTGCTTTCCGCGCACTGTAAATCCCACTTTTCCGTCCGTCATCGTCACGCGAAACGCCACCTCTTCGGCGCCCTTCTCGCGCACTTTCGCGACCTGATCCTTGACCAGCGCCGCGAACCGGTGAAACGGCACCACCTCGTCGCCCGCTTCGCGGCGCGCGTCCATCAGCGAATCGTAGAGCGTGTGGAGCTTGTCCATCTCGCGCATCGGATCCTGGAACGTCGTGACGTGCACGACCTTCTGATCCGTGTCTGACGGCTGCTGGCGCACCGGCGCCCTCGGCGGCGCCTGCCCGAACGGCCCGCCGCGTCCCTCTTCGCGCGATCGCAGGCCGCGGTCCCAGAGGTCGAGGAACTTCTGGAAGCGGCGCTGCAGCGTGTCGAACTGGAAGCGATCGGCGGCGCTCTGGATGTAGGCGCGATCCCATTTCTTGACCAGCGCCTGGACGCGATTGCGCGTTTCCCACGGCGGGCGCGGCAGCCGGCCGGAAAAGTACATGTTGTATTCCGCCTCGAGCTGTTTCAGCCCGGCCGCGAGCGCCTGGAGGTCCTTCTGGACGTCTGTCAGCTCTGGCATCCACTTACCGGATCAGGAACCAGATGAGCGGCAGCCACAGCTCGCGCGCGTGGGGCACGGGTTTGTCGTCGATCAGCACGTCGGTGTCGTCGAAGCGGCCGACGATCTGAAAGAGATCGCGCAGGCCGGCGGCGTCGCGCGGATAGAAGCGCGCGCGATGCCGGAGCCGCACGCCGGCGCCGAGCTCGCGGTATTCCGCGGACGCGCGCGCCATCGCGATCGCCTTCGCGTAGTCCGGACCGTCGAACACGGGGAACTCGAGCGTCACCGAGAACGGGAGCTTCGGCGTGCCGAACAGCGCCTCGCTCAGCTCCGGGCTGAGCGCTGCCAGCTCCTCGTCGGTCGGCTGCTCGGGCAGATCGACGTACGGCCAGAATCGCTCGATCGGCCGGTAGTCGGGCACCGGCACGCGCGGCGGGTCGTTGGGGTCCGTGGCCATGTTCGCTGAAGTTGAAATGGTATCCTGATTTGAGACGACGGTCACGTACGCCCTCGCGCGGAGGACGCCGAGGACGCAGAGAAGACAGCCGCGGACATCACGGATGACGCGGACAAGACGACGGCCGCGTGCGAGCGTCTTCGCG
>Ga0066903_100003843_pt1 | contig 12455 bp, 11 predicted proteins | sample PanSoiMetaGPlot1_FD_67491 | JGI IMG/M metagenome (GOLD analysis project Ga0066903, IMG submission 67491) | Tropical forest soil microbial communities from Panama analyzed to predict greenhouse gas emissions - Panama Soil - Plot 1 (version 2) | ecosystem: Environmental > Terrestrial > Soil >...
TGGCGGAAGAAGGCACATCCCCTCGCCTGTGACCACCGACCGAGCAGGGAGCGGCGCCGTCGCTCGCTCCCCGCATCGGCTCTCCACCGTCACCCCGGAACGGCGCGCAGGGGCTGGCGGAGGAGCGGCTCGAGCACCGCCAGCTGCGCATCCCGCACCTGCTCGCCCGGCGCAGGACGGCGCCGAACGTAGGAGCCATCGGCCTGGAGATCGTGGGCGCGGCTGTTGTCGCTGAGTGACGGCTCGATGACCTCGCGGTGGATCCGCTCCCGGAGCGCCCGGTCTTCCACCGGGAACATCAGCTCCACCCGACGGTAGAGGTTTCGGGGCATCCAGTCGGCCGAGGAGAGGAACAGCTGCTCCTCCTCGCCGGTCCCGAAGCGGAACACCCGGCAGTGCTCGAGTAAGCGGCCGACGACGCTGAACACCCGGATGTTCTCCGAGACGCCTTGCAGCCCGGGCCGCAGGCAGCAGATGCCCCGGATGCAGAGGTCGATCTGCACGCCGGCCTGGCTCGCCGCGTACAGCGCGTCGATCACCGCCAGGTCCACCAGGGCGTTCATCTTGGCGTAGATCCCCGATGGCTTTCCGGCACGGGCCGCGTCGGTCTGCTCGTTGATCTTCCTGAGGACCGTTTCTGCGAGCGTCGTCGGGGCGACCGCGAGCTTCCGGTACTGCGCGACCTTGGCGAACCCCGAGAGGGCGTTGAACACCTCGGACACGTCCTCGCCGAGCCACTGATCGGCGCTGAACATCCCCAGATCGGTGTACAGCCGCGAGGTCGTGACGTTGTAGTTGCCGGTGGAGAGGTGGACGTACCGCCGGATCTGCCCCTCCTCCTGCCGCACCACCAGGATGACCTTGGCGTGGGTCTTGAGGCCCACCGAGCCATAGAAGACGTGCACGCCCGCTCGCTCGAGCTGCCGGGCCCAGACGATGTTGTTCTGCTCGTCGAAGCGGGCCTTGAGCTCGATCGCCACCGCGACCTGCTTCCCGTTCTCGGCGGCGGCGATCAGCGCCTTGACGATCTCCGAGTTCGAGCCGGTGCGGTACAGCGTCATCTTGATCGCCAGCACCGAGGGATCCTCGGCCGCCCGGCGCAGGAAGTGGAGCACCGGCTGGAACGAGTCGTAGGGGTGATGGAGCAGGATGTCGCCCTGCCGCACCACCACGAATGGGTCCGCCGCCTCGGCCAGCGCGTGGTTGACGTTCTGGACGAACGGCGTGTCATGCAGGTCGGCGCGGGGCAGCATCGCCACCGACATGAGCGCGGAGGCGCCGAGGACTCCGGACTCCTCGTAGAGATCGTCCTCCTCGATCTCCAGCTTGGAGAGTAGGAACTCGCGGATCCGCTGCGGCGTATCGGGATGCACCTCGAGGCGCACCACCGCCCCGAACTTCCGCCGGCGGATCTCCCGGTCGATCGTGACCAGGAGGTCGTGCGCCTCCTCCTCCATGATTTCCAGATCCATGTCCCGGGTGATCCGGAACGGGTAGACGCCGAGGATCTGCATCCCCGGAAAGAGCTGGTCCAGGTTGGCGGAAATCAACGCCTCGAGGGGAAGGAATTCGCCCGGGTGCACCTCGTCCGGGGACTCGCTGAAGCGCTCCAGGGGAACGAACCGCGGGAGGATCTCCGGCACCTTCACCCTCGCGAAGCGGCGCTCACCGGATTCGGGATCCGCCGCCTCCACCGCCAGCGACAGCGACAGATTGGAGATGAAGGGGAACGGGTGGCCGGGGTCGACCGCCAGCGGGGTGAGTACGGGGAAAACCGACTCGCGGAAGTAGGCCTTGGCGCGCTCCTGCGCCGTCTTGCCGAGACTCTTCCAGTCGCGGATCCGGATCCCGTGCTCAGCCAGCGCGGGGAGCAACTCCCGCTCCAGGAGGTCGGTCGCATCCTTGAGGAGCTTCCGGACCAGCTCGCGAATGCGGGCCAGCTGTTGCCGCGGGGTGAGCCCGTCGGGGCTTCGCTCGGCCTCGGCTTGCTCGAGCTGGTCGTGCAGCCCCGAGACCCGGATCATGAAGAACTCGTCCAGGTTGGAGAAGGTGATCGCTAGGAACTTCAGCCGCTCGAGCAGCGGCCAGTCCGGGTCGGCAGCTTCCTCGAGCACACGCCGATTGAACGCGAGCCACGACAGCTCGCGGTTCAGGTACAGCGATGGCTCCTTCGCCACCGGCCGGATGCCGGAGGTGCTGCGTTCGGGCTGGGTCATTGCTGGCCTGTCCTCTCCAATGCTTCTCCTGCCCCAGCTCCGTGACAATCCCGCGGAGGGGAGCGCTTCCAGTAGGCCCGGAAATCCACCATGCGGGGGTCGTTCTCGTCAGCTGCATCGGGGTCGCCTGTGCGCAGCAGCCGCATCCGCCCCCGCCGACAGGCTGGCAGGAGCTCCAGAACGAGCGCTTCCGGACGTCGCGCGGATCACGCTCGGGCGGCTGGAGACACTGCGAGCGCCCCTTCAGTCCGTCTGGATGCCTCCCGGCGACACGCCCGACACCGCGGACGTGCGGTCGTCGACCCGAGCGAGCTCCTGACCGCCACCGACTGGCTCGGCCTCGGACGGTGAGCGGGTCGGTGGTACACGATCGCGAGCGCATCCGGGGTGCTTGCCGGCCGGCCGCCCCCGATCCTGGGTGTAGAGTGGGCCAAGCACGATGCGTGCCCTGGCCGATACCCTGCCCTCTCTCCCCACGGGCGTGGCCCTCCTCGAGGATCCGATCTTCAACCGGGGGACGGCGTTCACGCCGGAGGAGCGCGCCAAGCTCAAGCTCGACGGGCTGTTGCCCCCGGTGGTGGAGACGCTCGAGCAGCAGTGCGCGCGGGCCTACGAGGCCTATCGCCGCAAGGGCGACGACCTGGAACGCCACATCTACCTCCGCGCGCTCCAGGACACGAACGAGACGCTCTGCTACGCGGTCCTCCGCCGTCACCTCGCGGAGATGGTTCCGGTGGTCTACACGCCGGTCGTCGCCGAGGCCTGCGCGCAGTTCTCGCAGATCTATCGCCGCCCGCGCGGCCTGTTTCTCCCCTACCCGATGGCGGACCGCCTGGAGCAGCTGCTCGAGAACCGCCCCCACCACGAGGTGGACGCGATCGTCGTCACCGACGGTGAGCGGGTCCTCGGCATCGGCGACCAGGGAGCCGGAGGGATGGGCATCTCCATCGGGAAGCTCCAGCTCTACACCCTCTTCGGAGGGGTCGAGCCGTCGCGCACCCTGCCCATCCTTCTCGACGTCGGGACCAACAACGCTGCCCGGCTGGCGACGCCCGACTACATCGGCTGGCGAAACGAGCGGGTGACCGGCGAGGCCTACTTCGAGTTCGTCGACCGGTTCGTCACGGCGGTACGCCGGGTGCTTCCCGGCGTCCTGCTCCAGTGGGAGGACTTCGCACGAGACCACGCTGCGCCGCTCCTCGAGCGGTACCGGGACGCCCTCTGCACCTTCAACGACGACATCCAGGGCACGGCTGCCATCGTGCTGGCGGTCCTGAGCGGAGCGCTGGGCGTTACCGGAAGCCGGTTCCGCGACCAGCGCATCGTCATCGCCGGCGCGGGCAGCGCGGGGCTCGGCCTCGCTGCGTACCTCACCGAGGCCATGCGCACCGAGGGGCTGTCGGCAGAGGAAGCGCGCCGAAGGATCCTCCTGGTCGACCGCGACGGCCTGGTGCACGACCGGATGGAGGGACTCACTCCCGGTCAGCGCGTCTACGCCCAGCCCTTCGAGGGTCTCGCCGCGTTCCGCCGGAACGCCGCGGGCCACGTCCCGCTCGAAGCGGTTCTGGAGTCCACCGCGGCCACAGTGCTCATCGGCGTCTCGGCGGTCTGTGGCCTCTTCGACGAGAAGGTGGTCCGAGCGATGGCTGCGCGAGTGGAACGGCCGATCATCCTCCCCCTCTCCAACCCCATCGAGCGCTGCGAGGCCTCGCCCGCGGACCTCCTCCGCTGGACGGAGGGCCGAGCGCTGATCGCCTCCGGCAGCCCCTACGGGCCAGTCACCTACGCCGGCGTCACCCGCCGGATCGCACAGTGCAACAACGTCTACATCTTCCCCGCGGTGGGCCTGGGCGTCCTCGCCGTGGGAGCACGGCGGGTGACGGACGGAATGATGCTCGCCGCGGCCCGGGCCCTGGGTGCGCGCTCCCCCGCGCGGCAGGATCCGTCGGCGCCGCTGCTTCCCACGCTGGACGAGCTGCTCACGCTCACCCCGGAGATCGCGCTCGCGGTCGCTCGCGAGGCGCAGGACTCGGGGATGGCGCCGGTCACTTCCGAAGATGCAGTCCGGGCAGCGATCGCCGCACGCTTCTGGACCCCACAGTACGGGTCTCTGCTGTCCTGAGCCTGGAGCCTCCTCGCCCATTACTGTAGGAGAGGCGCGGGAAGAGGAGGCCTGGATCGATGGCGCACGGTACGACGGGAGAGAAGGCCGGGACGGTCGTCGACGGCGGAAGACACCGCATCGAGACCGACTCGATGGGCGCGGTGAAGGTCCCGCACGAGCGGCTCTGGGGGGCCCAGACCCAGCGCTCCCTGCACCACTTCTCGATCGGAGAAGACCGGATGCCGCAGGCGATCTACCGGGCTTATGGGATCGTGAAGAAGGCCGCGGCGCGAGTGAACGCAGAGCTGGGCCGCCTCCCGAAAGACAAGGCCGAGCTCATCGAGCGGGCCGCCGACGAGGTGATCGCCGGCAAGCACACCCACGAGTTTCCGCTCTACGTCTGGCAGACCGGTTCCGGTACCCAGTCGAACATGAACGTCAACGAGGTCATCGCCAACCGCGCCATCCAGCTCGCGGGCGGCACGCTGGGAACGCAAACGCCGATCCATCCCAATGACCACGTGAACATGTCGCAGTCCTCCAACGACACCTTCCCCGCGGCGATGCACGTGGCGGTGGTCCTGGAGTTCATCAACCACCTCATCCCCAGCATCGAGGCGCTGGTGAAGCTGCTCTGGGCGCGGGCCCGGGAATGGGTGGACGTGGTGAAGATCGGCAGGACGCACCTCCAGGACGCGACGCCGCTCACCGTGGGTCAGGAGTGGAGCGGCTATGCCGTCCAGCTGGAGGACGCGCTGTCCGAGGTTCGGCGAGCGGTGGAGCGGCTCTACCCGCTCGCGGCCGGCGGCACGGCGGTCGGCACCGGGATCACCGCCCCGGCCGACTTCGGCGAGCGGATCGCCAAGGAGATCGCCCGGCTGACCGGCCAGCCCTTCGTTACCGCCCGGAACAAGTTCGCTGCCATCGGCTCGCTGGATCCGATGGTGAGCGCGAGCGCGGCACTGCGGGGGCTGGCGGTACCGCTGATCAAGATCGCCAACGACGTGCGCTGGCTGGGATGTGGACCCCGGGCGGGGATCCACGAGCTGAGCCTTCCCGCGAACGAGCCCGGCTCGTCGATCATGCCCGGGAAAGTGAACCCGACGCAGGAGGAGGCGGTGGTGATGGTGGGCATCCAGGTGATCGGGAACGACACTGCGGTGGCCTTCGCCGGGTCGCAGGGCAACTTCGAGCTGAACGCGATGCGGCCGATCATCCTGAAGAACGTGCTCCACTCCTCCACCATCCTCGCCGACGTCTGCGACCGGTGGCGGGAGCACAGCCTGGAGCAGATCACCCTCGACCGGGTCCGGATCGACCGGTTCGTCGGCGAGTCGTTGATGCTGGTGACCGCGCTCAGCCCGGTGATCGGCTACGACAAGGCGGCGCACATCGCCCACGAGGCACACGCCAAGGGGATGACGCTCCGCGAGGCGGCCCTGGCCTCGGGCGACGTCACCGCCGAGCAGTTCGACAAGGTGGTCGTCCCGCGGAACATGGTGGGGAACCCGCGGAAGGACGTGGGCCTGGAGTAGGCCTCACCGCTCGGGCAGGGCAGCGGCCCCGGCCTTGGCGATGTCCTCGTCTTCCTGCGGGGTGTTGCCGCTCACGCCGATGGCGCCGACGACGTGCCCACGGTGCACGATGGGAACGCCGCCCTGAAGCGCCGCGGCACCCGGAAGTGCCAGCGCCGAGATCCGGCCGTTCTTCACCTGATCCTCGAACACCTTGCTCGGCCGGCGGAAGATGGCCGCGGTGCGAGCCTTCGCGATGCCGACCTCGACGCTCGCCACCTGGGTGTCGTCGAGCCGGTGGAGTACCAGCATGTGGCCCGCGTCGTCGACCACCACGATGACCACGGCGGCGCCGCGCCTCTGCGCCTCGGCTTCCGCCGCCTCGGCGATGGTCTTCGCCGCGCGAAGGGTGAGCACTTCTTTCGTAGGCAGGGTGTCCGTCGTGGCGGGAGTCCCCGCCAGGGCGAGGACGAGTGGAAGCAGCGCGCTCATGGACCGGGGTGCCCCCCAGGCGTTGAAGTGTTACGCGACTGCCCGAGCTGACACAAAGGCCCGCCGACCGTCGATGGCCAGCGGGCCCTCGGTCCTGCGTGCGGCCCGTTACTGGTGACGGGCGTTGTGCTTGGCCGCGTAGATCCGGTGGCTCTCGCGATTTTGCTCGCGGTTGACCTGCCGGCGCTCGGCATCGGTCAGGTGCCCGCCGTTCGCGGCGCGCTCGGCCTTCACCTGGTTGTCGATCCGTTGTTCCTGCCGCTCGAGCCGCGCGGTTTCGCCGGGGGTGAGCTGGCCGCTCTGCACCCCCTGGCCGATCCGATCCTGCTGCCGCTCCTCGCGGCGATCGACCTCGCCGGCCATCGCCAGCGACGACAGCGCGGTCACCACGAGCACCATCTTGACGATCGTCTTCACGGTCTTCCGTCTCCTGAAAACGGGCTCAGCAGTTGCGCCGTGCCCGGTCTGACGGATCGAACCCGATCGGCATTCGGAAGTTGCGGGCCCCGGCACGTGTCACCGGCGACCCTCCTGCGTTCAGTGCGCAGGTGGGACGATGACCACCCCTTCCTTCATCACGAAGCTGACGCGCTCGGTGGCGGTGATGTCCTTCAAGAGGTCGTCCTTCATGCCCACGAGATCGGCGTAGGCGCCGGGAGCGATCGTCCCGACCTCGGACTCCTTCCCGAGCAGCGTCGCCGCAGTGACCGTTCCCGAGCGGAGCGCCTGCCAGGGCGTCATCCCCCGGTCGACGTAGAGCTTGAACTCCTTCGCCTGGTTGATCTCGTCCCAGGGGAAGCCTCCCGCGTCGGTTCCGAGCGCGATCTGCACCCCAGCGGCGAGGGCTCGCTTGAACGACTCGACGGACGCCTTCGCGATCGCGTCCCAGATCGGGTTGGTCTTGCTCCGGGGGCCCTTCACGTAGTCGATGACGGTCAGCGTCGGCGAGAGGAACACCCTCTTTTGCGCCATCTGCTTCGCGCTCGCGTCGTCGATCACCTGGCCGTGCTCGATCGAGTCCACGCCCGCGGCGAGCGCGATGGCGTGCCCGGTCGGGGTGATGCTGTGCGCCGCCACCTTGCGGTTGGTCCGGTGGGCCTGGTCGACGATGGCGTTCAGCTCCTCCTGCGTGAAGTTGGGCAGGCTGCGGATCTGCCCGTCGGGACGCTTGAAGTAGCCGCGGTCGGCGTAGACCTTGATCCAGTCGGCGCCGTGGGCGATCTGGTCGCGCACTGCCTTCCGGCACTCGTCCGCGCCGTCGCACATCTGGACGCCCTTCGGCATGTCCAGCTCCCAGTTGTAGCTCGTGCCCCCGAGCCCGTAGGCCCCGGTGGGCGCGAGCGCCTTGGTCGCGACGAACAGCCGCGGTCCGGCGATGATGCCCTTGGCTACCGCCTTCTTCATGTCCACGTCGGCAAAGCCGGATCCCTCGTTGCCGATGTCCCGGCAGGTGGTGAACCCGTGCTCGAGCGCGATGCGCATCGCCCGGCTCGCTCGCAGCGCGCGGTAGGGCAGAGATTCCTTGAGGAGCTGCTCGTCGTACTCGACGTCGGTCGGATCGCCCTGGAGCATCACGTGGGTGTGAACGTCGATGAACCCGGGCGAGACGGTGAGGCCCGAGGCGTCCACAACCTGTGCGCCGGCGGGAACCGAGTCACCGACCGACTTGATTCGCCCGTCCTGGACGATCACCACGGCTCCGGTCCGGACCTTCTGGTTCACCGGATCCAGCAGCCGCCCGGTCTTCACCGCGATGACCGGCCCCGGCTGCTGGCCGACCGCGACACCGCACACGAGCGCTGCCACCCACGCCACGATCCGCATCGTTCCCTCCCCTTCTCCCATCGAGGTGGGCGCGGAGTCTGGCCCGACCTTCCGCGCGCGGGGAAGCGAGAAAGGAGCTCCCTCGGCCCGGCACGTGAAGATCCTTCCGGTGGTCGGGGACGACGCGATGAGCGGGAGTTGCTCCGTCGCTCGCTCGAGGAGCACGGAGATACCTGCATCGGTCTCGCGCGTCGCTGACCGCCTTCCGTTGGTCGAGGCGGTGGTCCAGAAGCCGGTGGATCCGGGCCGCCCTCCTGCAAACGGTGCAGTGCCACGTGGACGGCGGGACCGATCCGGTGGCCGCCGGCTGACGATCGCGCCTCCGGTGTGCGCGCCGCACGCATCCCACCCTCCTCGGGAGCAACAGAGGTCCGGCACCCGCTGCCGGATGGCGAGGGCAGGTCCTAGACTCGAGGGCGTGAACGTCCGCTCCCGCCCGGCGCTCCGCGTCCTCGCCCTTCTGCTGGCGCTCTCCGGGTGCGACCTCATCGGGGGCGGTCCGGGGGGCGGCGGCCCGAGCCCGTCTGATCCGACCACCGACCTCGCGCGGGTGGCAGTCCAGGCGCACAACCAGATCCGGAGCAGCGCCACCCCCACCCCGTCGCCCGCGCTCCCGCCGCTGCAGTGGTCTGCCGAGGTCGAGGCGGTGGCCGCCCAGTGGGCTGCGAACTGCGTCTACCAGCACAACGCCGGACGCGGGAACCTCGGCGAGAACATCGCGGCCAGCTCTCCGGGGTACTGGCCCACCATCGCTGGAGTGGTGGACGCCTGGGCATCGGAGGCCGCCGACTACGACTACGCGTCGAACAGCTGCGCCGCCGGAAAGGTCTGCGGGCACTACACGCAGCTGGTCTGGCGCGACACAACGCTGGTGGGTTGTGCCTACGCGCGCTGTACCCAGAACTCGCCGTTCCAGAACGTGGCCAACTGGGACTTCTGGGTCTGCGACTACAGCCCTCCCGGGAACTGGGTCGGCCAGCGGCCCTACTGAAAAGCGTCGGCAGTCGCCACGGGATGGCCTATCATCGGCGGCCCCCTCGAATCCTGGAGGTCGACGTGCGTCGCTCCTGCACGCTGCTGCTCCTCGCCGTCGGTTGCGCCGGAGGCTCGTCGGCGCCTCCTCCCCAGGTTGCCGCCGCGAGCAAGGCACCGCCGCCGGCTCCGGTGCCACCGGTACCGCCGTCGGTCGTGGCCCTCGCCCAGGGCGCCCAGCTCTTCGACGATCTCGGCACCCACACCCGTCCGGTGGGCACTGCCACGCCGGTGGCGCAGCGCTACTTCGACCAGGGGCTCCGGCTTTCCTACGGCTTCAACCACGACGAGGCGACACGGTCCTTCGCCCGCGCGGCGGAGCTCGACCCCGGCTGCGCTCCCTGCTTCTGGGGCGTCGCGTGGACGCTGGGGCCCAACTACAACGTCCCGATGCTTCCTGATCGGGCACAGGCGGCGTGGGATGCGCTCCAGGCGGCCCGGGAGCGGGACGGGCACGCCCGTCCGGTGGAGCAGGCACTCATCGTGGCGCTCGCCACTCGGTACAAGGGACCCGAGCCACAAGACCCGCCACATCAGCAGCCGATGAACGAGGCCTTCGCCGCCGCGATGCGCGAGGTGGCGAGGACGTACTCGGACGACGACGACGTCCAGATCATCTTTGCCGAGTCGATGATGGACGTGAACCCGTGGCACCTCTGGTCGCTGGACGGCAAGGCGGCGCCGGGCACCGACGAGATCGTCGCGACGCTCGAGCGGGTGCTGGCCCGTTCAGCAAAGCACCCGGGCGCGAACCACTACTACATCCACGCGGTGGAGGCCTCGACGACGCCAGCCCGTGCCGTCCCGGCGTCGGAGCGGCTCCCCGGTCTCATGCCGGCGGCCGGGCACATCGTCCACATGCCGGCGCACATCTTCCAGCGGGTGGGTCGGTACGCGGACGCCGCCGAAGCGAACCGGCGGGCCATCCGCGCCGACGAGGCCTACCTCGCCAAGACGACCCCTCCTGGCTACTACCCGATGTACCTCGGTCACAACCACGGCTTCCTCTCCTACTCGGCCTCGATGCTCGGTCGTTCCGAGGAATCGATCCGCTCGGCCCGCGCCGCGGCAAAGGCCATTCCTCCGGAGATGCTGGACATGATGCCGGGGATGGACTTTTTCGCCTCCGAGCATCTGCTGGCGCTCGTCCGCTTCGGAAAGTGGAAGGACGTCCTCGCGGAGCCGCGTCCGCCCGAGAAGTACGCCGTCCTCACCGCGCTCTGGCTCCATGCACGGGGGATGGCACTGGCCTCCACCGGCAAGACCCGTGACGCACAGACGATGATGCGCGACCTGCGCACGCTGGCCACCAAGCTTCCTCCGGACCTGCTCGCCGGGCAGAACCCCGCAGCCTCGATGTGCCGGCTCGGCGCCGACGCGATCGAGGCCCGCATCGCCGAGCGCGGGCGGAAGTGGAAGCCGGCCATCGTCGCCTGGCAGCGGGCAGTGACCCTCGAAGACGGCTTCGCCTACAACGAGCCTGCGGACTGGTTCTACCCGATGCGGCACTACCTCGGCGCGGCGCTCCTGGACGCGAAGAAGCCGAAGGAGGCCGAGGCCGTCTTTCGCCAGGACCTCAAGCAGAACCCCGACAATGGATGGGGGCTCTACGGTCTTTCGGTGTCGCTCGCCGCGCAGGGCAAGAAGGACGAGGCCGCCGCCACCCGCCAGAAGTTCGAGGCGGTGTGGAAGGACGCGGACATCAAGCTGACCCGCGCTGCGCTCTAGCGTCCGGACATCAGGAGCGAGAGCGCCACCGCCACCTCGGCGTCGGGCCAGGTGTTGAGGATGGGCGGAAGAGTGACGCCCACCTGGATGATGTTGCCGCCGCAGGATCTCGAGCCGACGTACGCCTGCCCCTGGAAGCGCAGATCGTACCCGCACCGGCCGAAGGCGCCGTTGATGCGCGCCTTGCTGATGGTGACCGTCGACGGAACGCCGAGGATGAGACCGTTCACCTGCATTCCGTCCGGCTGCTTCGTCGTCTGGAGGTTGTAAGGCGCGCGGCCCACGAGCCCGTCCGCGCTGTCCTCCCTGACGGTGAGGTTCACGTCGCGGCCGAAGGCCTTGCCTCGCCAGCCGGTCCCGCTGCTTTCGCCGGGGAACCGCCCGAGGCTCACGTCCGGGCCCTGGATGCCCTGATCGGTGATGAGCGCGACGATCGGTTGCCGGATGCCGGTGAGGACGAACCGCCCGCCCTGAGGAACGGAGTTCGCCTCGGGGGGCATGGCGTCCGGAGGAGGCAGCGGCTCCTCGTGTGCGCAAGCCACGAGCAACGAGGTGACCGCTGCGAGAAGGAGAGTTGAGACAGCGTTCCGCATGTCCTGAACCTAGCGACGGTCCTTGCGATCCACCACCGAGTTCAGCAGCGCGCGGGTCAGGCTGATGACCAGAGCGCCCCAAAACGCAGGGATGAAGCCATCGACATGCAGCCCGAGGCCCAGGGACCCCGCCGCCGCCCCGGTCACCCACAAGAGGAGCGCGTTGATGACCAGGGCAAACAAGCCCAGCGTGAGGAAGGTGACCGGCAGGGCCAGCAGCCGGAGGACGGTGCCGAGCACAGCGTTCACGACTCCGAAGAGCAGCGCGACGAGGAGAAGGCCGGGCAACGAGCCCACGTAGCTCAACCCGTTGACCAGGCGGGTCGCGACCCAGAAGGCCACCGCCGTCACCACCAGGTGCAGGAGAAAGCGCATGTCCCTCCCCGTCCCGGCGGCGTGCCGCCGTACGGCCCTCACCGTCCTGAGGTGGGGACGCTTACCAGATCCTGCTCCTCGGGGTGCCGCTCGAGCCACTTCTGCACGAAGGGGCAGCTGGGGACGAGACGAAGCCCGTTCTGGCGCGCCCAGGTAAAGGCTGCTTTCGCTAGCTTTCCAGCGATTCCCTGTCCCGAGGACTCGTGGGGCACCGTGGTGTGGAGCAGCTCCACCGTGCGGTCGTCGATGCGGCGGTAGACCAGCTCCGCGGTGCCGCCGGTCACCTCGAGGAAGAAGCGGTGTCGGTTGTCGTTCTGAACGTCCATCCGGTGTGCTCCTCCCCCGGAGGCTGGGGCAGCCCCTGTCCCGCGTCAACTGGGGACCGGCCGGCTCACTTCGGCGGAGCGGGCTCGGCAGACGCAGTGCTTGCGGCCGGAGGCAGCGGCTGGGGGACGCGGTTTTTCACCGCGGGGAGCGTGCGCAGATACGCGAAGACGGCCTTCAAGTCCTGGTCGGTGAGCTTGCCCACCATCTGCCAAGGCATGGGCGGGAGGATCGGCCGGCCCCGCCCCATGTG
>Ga0066903_100003844_pt1 | contig 12455 bp, 10 predicted proteins | sample PanSoiMetaGPlot1_FD_67491 | JGI IMG/M metagenome (GOLD analysis project Ga0066903, IMG submission 67491) | Tropical forest soil microbial communities from Panama analyzed to predict greenhouse gas emissions - Panama Soil - Plot 1 (version 2) | ecosystem: Environmental > Terrestrial > Soil >...
GAAAGGCCTGTCCTTGGCCAGGGTGCGAGCCGCGGGCCGGGGCTCCTTCGTGCGTCTTCGTGCTCTTCGTGGCTTCGTGCTTCAACTCACCTGGACGGATCGCACCCGCCAGCTCGTTCCGGACAGGACTTGTGGCCACTTGCTTAGCGGCGCGGCCGGCTGGCCCGGTGAGAAGGTACGTGCATGACCTCGAGGTCCACCACCCCGGCCGCGCTGACGTGGAGTGGTGTCACGGCCCGGCGGATGGCTCGCCACGCCCTGACCGAACCGGCCGGTGACCTCGGGCCGGCCGACGTCGCCGGACTGCTGTGCGGAGCGCATGCCCAGGTCATCGGCGCCGCCGAGCTCTCCATCGGACGCCGCATCGCGGGGGCGACCCGCACGGATGTGCAGCGCGCGCTCTGGGACGACCGCACCCTGGTCAGGACGTTCGGCCCGCGCGGCACCATCCACCTGCTGCCCGCCGCCGACCTGCCGATGTGGACCGGCGCGCTGTCGGCCCTGCCATCGTCGGTGCCGGCGCATCCGGAGGGGGTCCGCTTCACCCCGGACCAGACCGACGAGGTCATCGCCGCCATCGGCGACGCGCTCGCCGGTGCCGAGCTGACCGTCGACGAGCTGACCGAGGCCATCGTGGATCGCACCGGCCCATGGGCCGCCGAGCGGACGATGGACGCGTTCCAGGACAAGTGGCCGCGCTGGCGCCAGCTCACGAGCACGGCCGCGCACCGCGGGGTGCTCTGCTTCGGACCGGACCGGGGACGCAGGGTGACCTACACCAATCCGCACCGCTGGCTGCCGGGCTTCCGTCCCCACGACGGCGACCCGGCCCTGCGTTCGCTCGTCACGCGCTACCTCCACGCGTACGGCCCGGCCACGCCCCGGCACTTCGCCAGGTGGCTCGGCATCCCGCCACGGCACGCCGTGGCGCTGTTCGACGAGCTCGATCGCGTGCTGGAGTCCGTCGAGCTGGACGGTGAGCCGGCGTGGACCGTGGCCGGCGACACGGCGACGCCGACCCGGCCGCACCGAGGGATCCGCCTCCTGCCCTACTTCGATCCGTACGTCGTGGCGGGTCAGCCGCGGGAGCGGCTGTACCCGGGGGCGGCCGCGACCCGCGCGCTCACCGCCGCGGGGCAGGCTGGCAACCATCCGGTCCTGCTCGTCGACGGCCTGGTCGGCGGGGTGTGGCACCAGCGCCGCTCCGGCGAGAAGCTGGCGATCACCGTCGAGCCCCTGCGCGAGCTGACCGCGGCGCAGCGCCGGCAGCTCGACGACGAGGTCGACCTGGTGGGCGCGGTCATGGAGGCCAGGGCCATGCTGACGGTGGGCATCGTGACGGTCGGCCCGCACGCCTGAGCCGGCTCAGAGGACGGGTGGCCCGGCCTCCAGGCGCTGGCTCACCGCCCGCCAGTTGTCCTGATCTGGCCGCGGCAGGGCCCAGCGGGTGTCCAGCCACCACGTCGCGCCCGCCTCGGCCCAGGGCCGCACGAGCTCCGCCGCGGCGGCCGGATCGTCCGCCGGCGTCTCCCCGTCCAGGACCACGTCGAAGCCGGGACGACGCCCGCCGTTCTCGTCCAGCCAGCCGAGCATCTCGCGGAGCTCCGCCGGCGTGAGGTTCCCGGGCGCACCATCGGCGTCCAGCACCATCGGCAGGATGCCGTCGCAGCGCACCACGCGCCGCATCGACTTGCGCCGCGGCCAGACGCCGACGACCCAGATCGGGACGCGGGGCCGCTGGACCACGCTCACGCTCTTCACCAGCCAGGTGTGGTCGCTCAGGTCGATCGCATGGCGCCGCCCGCTGTACCTGGTCGCACCGGACCAGAGCGCGTCGATGAGGTCGATGCCGTCGTCCAGCAGCTCCGCCCGCTCCCGCCGGTCGGTGACCTCGCCCCAGCTACCCAGGTCGGTGGCGCCGAGGCCGACAGCCAGGATCGCGCGGCCGCCGGACAGTTCGTCCAGCGTCGCCACCTGGCTCGCGAGCTTCCACGGCCGCCGCCAGGGCAGCGGCGTGAGCATCGTGCCCAGGCGCACCTTCGACGTGCGCTCGGCCATGGCCGAGAGCAGCGTCCAGGCGTCGGGACCGTACCCGGCCTCCCAGACGAAGATCGCGTCCCAGCCGGCCGAGTCCGCGAGCATCGCCTGCTCGACCTGCAGCCTGACGGGACCGCCGGGAAGCACGAAGCCGAACCGCATGCCGCCCAGTGTATGGCCCGGCGTGCGGCCGCCGTCGCGGCGGCGACTGGCGCGTTCAGCGCATCGTCACGGGGCGGTGAACGCCGCCTTCTGGGCGTCGTACGCCGCGCCCATCGTCTGGTTGGCGACCACGGTCTGCTCCAGCGCGTCCACGAACGCCTCCAGGTTGGCGCGCGGGATGACCGCCAGCATCCGGTCGCCGCTCACCTCCGTGAACGTCCGCATGCCGAGGCACCCCATCGACAGCGCCGGCTGCGAAGCGGCCAGCGCGTGCGGGAGCGCGGCGCAGGCCGGCCGCCCGAGCACCGGCAGGTGCCGCCGCCCGGCCCAGCTCGCCGCACCCGATGCCTCGTTGAACAGCATCGCCTGGTGGGGCCGGAGCCACACGAGGACCAGGTCGGGCTCGACGGGCAGGTCGCCCAGCGGACCGTACACGATGCCGGCGGCCTGCCGTCCGACCTTCGGGATGCTCGCGGGCTCGTCCGCGCCGACGTAGCCGCAGGCGCACATCTGCCCGACGACATCCGCGAGACGGGCCTGTGCGCTCTCGTCGAGCGCGAACCCCATCGTCATCGCGCCCACGGCGCAGTTGAAGTGCTTCGCGGCCGGAGCGTAGAACACCCCGTCCTCGGCCTGTCGCCAGAGGCTGCACGCGGAAGGCGTCTCGGTGCCGAGTTCGGCCACGTCCGGAGGTGACTGATCCACGAACGCCAGGCCGACCGCCGGCGATTCGAGCGCGAGTGCGATCGCAAGACGATCTGCCACGTACGTATGCGGTCTCGTGCTCACGATCTACGTCCTCCTCCTCGTAGCCGGCCCCAATATCTCATGATAGACTTTACTCTGTAGTTCCGGCTTCGTGTCAGGTCGGCGGATTGGGCGTTGGGAGGATGCGGGAATGTGAACGTTCTGCTGTGCTCCACGTACGAACTCGGTCACCAGCCGCTGGCGCTCGCCCAGCCCGCCGCGCACCTCATCGCCGAGGGTTTCGACGTCGCGTGCCGCGATCTCGCCGTGCAGAGCCTGGAGCGCACGCTGGTCGAGCGGAGCGACCTGGTCGGGATCTCGATCCCGATGCACACCGCGATACGGCTGGGCGTCCGCCTGGGCAGGCAGATAAAGGACGTCAACCCGCGCGCCCACCTGTGCTACTACGGGCTGTACGCATCGCTCAACGCCGACTACCTGTTCGAGCAGGGAGCGGACAGCATCATCGGCGGCGAGTTCGAGGGCCCCCTCGTACACCTCGCGAGGCGTCTCGCGGCGGGCGATGCGCGGCAGACCGACGGGTCGATCACCGGCGTGCAGCTCGCGCCTCGCGCGGACGGGACGCCGTTCCTCGGTCGCCAGCAGTTCCTGATCCCAGCGCGGCATCTCCTGCCGCCGCCCGAACGCTACAGCCATCTCGAGTGGGGGGAGCTGCGCCGTACGACCGGCTACCTGGAGGCCAGCCGCGGCTGCGCCCACAAGTGCCTGCACTGTCCGATCCCGGCGGTGTACGACGGTCGCGTCCGCATCGTCCAGGAGGACGTGATCCTCCAGGACATCGCCGCGCTCGTCGGTCTCGGCGTCCAGCACATCGACTTCGGCGATCCCGACTTCCTGAACGGCGTCCGGCACTCGCTGCGCGTCGTGCGCCGGATGCACGACGAATTTCCCGACCTGACGTTCAACTTCACCACCAAGATCGAGCACGTCGTCCAGCACCGGGACGCCATCGCCGAGCTCGCGCAGCTCGGCTGCGTGTTCATCACCTCGGCCGTCGAGGCCTTCAGCGATCACGTCCTCGAGAAGCTCGAGAAGGGGCACACGGAGAGCGACGTCCGTGCCGCCAAGCGCATCGCCGACGAGGTCGGCATCGTGATCCGCCCGACGTTCGTGGCCTTCACGCCGTGGACGACGGCCGAGGACTACCTGCACGTGATGGAGGTCGTGGAGGACCTCGGCTGGATCGACAACGTGGCACCGATCCAGTACGCGATCCGGCTCCTCGTGCCTCCCGGTTCGTGCCTGATCGGCAAGCCCTACATGGACCAGCACCTCACCACCTTCAACCAGGAGCTGTTCACGTACGAGTGGCGGCATCCGGACCCGGCAATGGACGACCTCTGCGACCATGCGGGCGCGCTGACGAGGGCGGCGGAGGCGAGCAAGGAGGACCCTCGCCTCACGTTCTACCGCCTCAAGGGCCTCGCCCTGGCGGCGGCCGGCGGCCGTCCCGTCGCCGCGGGCGCGCTGGGCGCGCTGCCCGAGCGGCGGGCCACGCCGAGCCTCAGCGAGCCGTGGTTCTGTTGAGCGGAGCCGACCGAGGGCCAGTTCGGCCTGATGCTCGTAAGTGACGGCGACGCGACGGAGGAGACAGAGGAGGCTGCCCGATGACCACCGTGCAGATGGAGTTGTCGACCGCCGGCCAGGACGACCTGTTCCGACTGGCAAAGGGGTACTACACGATCAGGGTCCTGCTGGCCGCCTGGCGGCTCGGCCTGCTCGAGCGGGCCGCCGCGGGCGAGGAGCTGGACGCCCAGGCCGTCGCCGACGCGCAGGGCGTGGACGTGGGCCTCGTCCGGCCGCTCCTCGACTACCTGGTCGTGCGCGGCTTCGTCGAGATCGCGGCGCCCGGCCGGTACCGGATGTCCGATCGAGGCCGGGCGGCCATCCCGTTCTACGGGTACCTGTCCACGCTGGTCGGCGCGTACGAGCCCGTCTTCACGCGCCTGGAGGACCTGGTCACCGGCCGCCTGGCGTACGGCAGGGACATCGTCCGCTCCCACGAGGAGATGACGCGGGGCCTGACCGCCCTGGAGGACCGCCTCATGGGGCCGGTCATCGACGCGATCCGGGACACCGGCGCTCGCCGCGTCATGGACCTGGGCTGCGGCAGTGCGCAGATGCTGGCCAGGATCTGCCACCTCGGCGACGGCATCCAGGGGGTCGGCGTCGATCGCAACGTGGACTCGTGCGCGGTGGCCCGCGAGACCGTGGAGCGCGAGGGACTGCAGGACCGGCTGGTGATCGTGCAGAGCGACGCGGGCGACCTGGCGTCCCTGCCCGCGGACGCCGTGGCGGGCGTCGACATGGTCACCGTGATGTTCCTGCTGCACGAGATCCTCCGCCAGCGAGGCCGCGAGGGCACCGTGGCGCTGCTCGGGGAGATCGCGCGCCTGGTCGGGATCGGCGGCCACCTGGTCGTGGTCGAGGTCAGCGGGACCGCCGTCCCCACCTACCAGGAGGACCTCCTCTTCGTGCCCGAGTACGAGCTGCTCCACGAGTACACGAACCAGCGGCTCGCGTCGCGCCCGGAGTGGGAGGCGATGGTCAACGAGGCCGGGATGCGCGTCCTCAAGTTCGCTCCGGTGAACATGTGCCAGTCGTTCTGCCTGGTCGCCGAGGTGGAGGGATGAGCGTGGAGACGCGCCGTCCCCCGACGTGCATGGGCGTGGTGGACGAGGCGTTCCGCCTCGAGCGCGAGGGCAAGCGGGTCATCCACCTCGAGAAGGGCGAGCTCGACGTCGACACCGCGGACGTGGTCAAGGCGCGGGCGATCGAGGCCCTCCAGGACAACCGGACCCGGTACTCCGACAGCGCGGGCCTGCCCGAGCTGCGGCAGGCGATCTGCGACCACTACGCGCTGACCTATGGCGTGACGATCGCGCCCGACCAGGTCATCGTCCACTCGGGTTCGTCCCCCGCGATGCTCGAGCTGTTCCTGGCGCTCCTGCAGCCCGGTGACGAGGTGATCCTGCCCGATCCCGGATATCCTGCATACCCCAGCTTCGTGGAAGCGGCGAGGGGCAGGGTGGTCCGGGCGGGGGCGGCGGGAAGCGGTTTCGTCTACACCGCCGACGTCGCACGGCCACACCTCACGCGCGACACCCGGGCCGTGCTGATCAACTTCCCCTCCAACCCGGTCGGCGCCGTGGCGGACGAGGCGGCGCTGCGGGGCTTCGCCGAGCTGGGCCCGCTCGTGGTGGCCGACGAGGTGTACCACGGCCTGGAGTTCGACGGCGTGCGGTCGCACTCCATCCTCGAGTTCACCGACAACGCGGTCGTCGTCGGGAGCTTCTCCAAGGCCTACGCGATGACGGGCTGGCGCCTCGGATACCTGGTGGTCCCGCGATCGATGATCGACGACCTGGTCCGCCTCCACCAGTACGTGTTCGTCGGTGCCAACACGTTCGTGCAGTGGGCGGCCATCGCTGCCCTCCAGCGGGCCGGCGAGCTGAACCGGGCGCTGCGGGACGAGCTGCTCCGGCGCCGCGACTGCATGCTCGACTGCCTGCGGGACCTGGACTTCACGGTGCCGTACCCGCCCCGGGGCGGCTTCTACGTCCTCGCGCAGCCGCCGGGCCCGGCACGGCCGGCGCGGAGCTTCGCCGCCGAGCTGCTGGAGAGGGCGCACGTCGCCGTCACGCCCGGCCCGGAGTTCGGCCCGGACGGCGAGGGGTACGTCCGGTTCTCGCTGAGCTCGCCGGTCGAGCTCATCCTGGAGGCGAAGGAGCGCATCTCCGCGTTCCTGGCCGGCGAGCCGGTCACCGCCGAGTCCTCGTGCGCGACCGTTACATCCGAGTCTTCCTGCGCGACGGCCGCGTCGGAGTCCTCGTGCGCCGCGCCGGCCGCGACCTGCGGGTCCGCGGCGCCGGCCGTCGACCTCCGGCAGCTCACCGGCTGGCGGGGCGACCAGGACTACTTCCGCTTCGAGGAGCTCGACCACTTCGACCCCGGCCCCGTCGTCGACGTCCTGCGGGGGCGTCTCGCGGGCGTCATCTACCGGGGCGTCATCGACCGCGGCGTGGCCGGAGAGCTCGTCGAACGGTTCTGGGACAGCCCGGCCCGGAAGCGCCGGGGAGGCGAGGTCTGCGAGTCGCTCGGCTACTACGTCGGGGCCTACCACTACCACAAGCCGACCCGTACCTACATCGACGAGAGCGCCGAGATCGCGGACTACCTGGACGCCGTCCTCGACGTGCCGCGCGAGCCGTCGCGCTGGTTCCGCGAGGAGCTCGGCGCGCGGCTGGCCGCCGAGGGGGTGACCTTCCGGCTCGCGGAGAAGGACGGACGGCCCGGCTGCCGGGCTCTCATCCGCCACTGGAACGCGAGCGGGGAGTACGCGCTGCAGCCCCACGAGGACGCCTCCCAGTGCCGCCATCCCGACCAGGCCGACTTCGAGATCCAGGGCGCCCTGAACTACGTGGTGGCGGCCGTCAACATGTGCCTCGAGAACGGCCAGGGCGGGCGCCTCGTCTTCTGGAACATGGTCCCCGACGACGAGAGCAAGTCACGCCTGGGCCTCTCCCTCTCCGGCAGCCCGTATCCGACCGAGGTGCTCGACGGCCTCGAATCGATCTGGCTGGACGTCGGCCCCGGCGACATATACGTGTTCAACGGCGGGCACGTCCACGGCGTAGAGTCCAGCGCAGGCGACAGCAAGCGCACGACGCTGGCATGGAACATGGGGTTCTGCAACGATCGGACGGTGGTGAGCTGGACCTGACGGCGCAGCTCACGAGGAGATGACCAGAACGTGGCGGTAGCGATCCTCCATCGCGGCGGCGTCGTCAAGTGGCCCATCCACGATTGGCTGGCGGATGCCGGCGAGGAGCTGCACCTGTTCACCGCGGTGCCCAGGCCGGACCAGCCCAGGGCCGCGGTCGAGGAGGCATTCGGGCGGTACGCGTCCGTCCACCTGTACGAGCGGATGGACCGCAACGTCCGCCCCGACCTGGACATCCTGGAGCTCGCGGAGCGACGCCCCCTGAGCGGGCTGGTCTGCATCATCGAGTGGGACCTGGAGCGCGCCGGCGCGCTCCGGGACCGGCTCGGCCTGCCTGGCCAGGGCCACGCCAGCGCGCTCGCCTACCGGGACAAGGCGCTGATGAAGGACCTCCTCCGCGCGAGGGGCGTGCCGGTGACGCCGCACCGCCGGGTGACCAGCGTCCTGGACGTGGTGGACCACGTCCAGGAGCACGGCTACCCGATCGTGGTCAAGCCGCTGGCCTGCGGCGGCGCCATGGACGTCCACGTGATACGCGACGATGCGGAGCTGGCGGCGCTGGCCGACGGCGGCCTGTCGCCCCGCGTGGAGATCGCACCCCACTACATCGTGGAGTCGTTCGTGCCCGGCACCGAGTACATCGTCGATGGGCTCGTGGTCGACGGCAGGATGGCCTACTGCTGGCCGTCGTGCTACTTCGGCACGACGACCTCCTTCACGGGCACCGCACGCCAGCTCGGCGCGGCGCTGCTCGATGTCGACCACCCGCTCCGCGCCCGATTGCGCGAGATGGCGGTCAGGACGGTGGAGGCGCTCCCGTCGCCGAGCTGCTTCCCCTTCCACGCCGAGATATTCCACACCCCGGACGACCGGCTCGTCGTCGGCGAGATCGGCGCCAGGGCCGGGGGCGGCCGCATCGACTCCATGTGCCACCGCGTGTTCGGGGTGAACCCCCACGTGGCGATGGCCAGGAGCCAGGCGGGCCTCGACCCTCAGGTGCCCCTGGGCGACGAGGTGGAGCTCGTGCGGCGCCTCGGCGTCCACGGCTGGATCATGTACTGGGCGCAGCCCGGCCGCGCGCGCCGGCTTCCGCCGGCCCCGACCAAGCCGTGGATCAGGGACTGGCGGCTCGACGCCGCGATCGGCCAGGTGCTGCGCCCGCCCTCGTTCTCGGGCGAGTTCTTCGGCTCGGCCGTCGTCGCCGGGCGCTCCTTCGCCGAGGTGGAGGCGCGCATCGGCGCCCTCAGCGACTGGTTCTGGAGCCACACGGAGATCGAGCCGCTGCCCGCCGAGCCGGGCCCCTCGACCGGCCCGGGGTCAGGTGGCCCGCCGGCTGGCCAGCAGGACCGTGCCCAGGATCGCGACGGCGGCGCATCCGGTCAGGACGCCATACCAGAGCTGCAGCCCGTGGTGCAGAGCCAGCTGACCCGCGACTAGCACGCCGATCGAGAGACCGGCCGCGTCGCCGATCGCCCCGCACGCCGCGCTGATGGTGAACGCGGGCACCCGCATCCCGAACGGCACGGCCCCTGCCATGATCGAATCCATGCCCGGCGGGACCAGGATCTCCGCCAGCGAGCAGCAGGACACCATGACGAAGGCGGTCCACCACGCCGGCCAGAGCCACAGCAGCAGGAACCCGATCCCGTAGCCGGCGAAACCCAGCAGGATCATCCCGGTCGGCGAGAGCCGCAGCCGGGTTGCGAGCTGCGTCACCGGCAGCTGCAGGCCGACCACCAGGACGGCGTTGAGGGTGAAGAGGGCGCCGAGCAGGTCGGCGGCATTCAGCAGCCGGGTCGCGGCCAGCGGCAGGATCGCGTAGAGCTGGCTGGACAGGAAGAACAGCCACACCCCTGCGTACGCCGCTCGCCGCACGCCCGGAAGACCGAGGCAGGCGCGGAGTCCGCGCAGCCATTCGACCGCCCCCGCGCTCTCGGGACGAAGGGTCGGGAGGCCGAGCACGAACGGGACGGCGGCCGCGAAGCAGGCAGCCGCGAAGACGAAGACGCCCCGCGAACCGATGTGGAAGAACACCCACGTGACGATCAGGGGCCCGACGGCGGCCCCGACATTGATCGCGACGTTGAGGGCGGAGTAGCGGATGAGGCGGCGCTCGGCCCGGCCCGCCGCCAGCGCCTTCACCAGCAGCCCGGTGGTCCCGTAGCCGGCACCGACCGCGAGGGCCGCGAGCGCCAGGGCCGGCGCAGAAGGCGGGAGCAGCGCCACCGCGAGGTAGGACGCGGAGGCGGCGCCCAGGCACGCGACCATGGCACGCCGCGGCTCGAAGCCGGTGACCAGCGGGGTGAGCGCGAAGCGTGCCAGCCTGCCCGACAGGCTGGTGAACAGCAGCAGCGCGCCGGCCACCGCGGGCGCCAGGTGGAGCGTGACGAGGAGGTAGAGGGAGAGGACGGAGACGACGCCGAGCTGACCGACGTTCCAGAGGGTCCAGTTGGCGAAGAGGAGGCCGAACGCGTCCTCGCGCAGCCACACCGGCAGCGGAACGAACCGCCGTGGGCGGGTGGCCTCCCGGGGCTCTACTACACGCACGACGTGCCGTTCCGGGGTGTCAGCCGACCGTCAGGCCGGGGACGTTCGCAACGAGTGGACTCCACTTGGCCGCGGCGCGGTCCGTCGCCTCGCGAACGGACAGCACCTCGCCGGGCACGCCGCTGCTCAGTGCCCACTCTTCCGCCGTCGCGCGGCTCTCGAAGAGGCTCAAGTTGGGGCAGAGCTCGTCGACCGCGGAGCTGCAGCTGCCGCTGAACTCGTCGCTCGGCCAGAACACCGCCAGGCCCTCGGCGCCCACGGGCTGGTCGCCGTCGAAGCGCACCGTCAGCTCGGCTCCGCTCGCGGGGCAGTGGGAAGCGACGAACCCGCCCCGGCCGACGCCGGCGAGGATGCCGAGCGCGGTCTTGATGCACCACGTCCACAGCTGCCGGTCCGGGAGGTGGAGGACGTCCTTGCTCGGCACGACGCTCAGGCCGTACGAGCCGATGAGCCGTCCGTCCTCGTCGCGCCGCACCAGTCCGTCGCACTCGAGCTGTGCGACGGCGGCGCCGACGCTCGCCGTATCGACACCGAGCCGAGCCGCGAGCGCCTCCAGCCCGACGGGCTGGCCGTCGAAGAGCATCCGGAATGCGGTGGTCCGTGCATCGTCCGGCAGTCGATCCGATGAGCAGTCGATCCGGAACTCTTCAGCCTGCACTCCAGCACCTCGCCGCGCCGATGTTGCGCCTCACTATACGGGGACCGGGTCACACGGTCAAGCGACCGACCTCTGTCGCAGTCGTCTCGCGACATCCGCAATCGTACCACGTGACGTACGATGCCCGGCTCGGAGAAACGAGTGCTCGATAGGCGATCCCGTTGCCTTGACACGCCTTCCGGCCGAGAGTAGCATCCTCTGACTGTCGATCGTCTCGTGCTCTGATCGAAAGATCGCGAGCACAGATGGTTTCGGCGCGCATGGGAGGCACATGGAGACTGTCGATCGCGCCGCCACCCGGCGAGCGCTGTTCGGGCGGGACGCCCAGGTCCTCATAGGCGGGCAGAACATCTCCGTCGTCGGCGACAACCTGCTCCTCATCGTGCTGCCGCTGTTCGTCCTCGACCTGACGGGCTCGCCCCTGCAGGTGAGCATCGTCTTCATCCTCACGCAGCTGCCCACCTTCCTGGGATTCCTGTCCGGCGCGGCGCGGCGTCACCTGCCGCACCGTTCGCTGCTCGTCGTCTATCAGACGGCGCGGCTGCTCCTGCTCCTCGCCCTGGCCGCCCTCTTCGCAGTCGGCCGGCCGCCGATCGCCGTCGTGTACGCGCTGTTCTTCCTGATCAACTTCTTCACGATCCTCTTCCGGCCGACCAAGATCGAGTTCGTCACGCACGTGGTGCCGCGGCCGTCCCTGCTGCGCTTCAACTCGTACGACCGCACGGTGGAGGCCGTGGCCGCCGCCGCCGGCCTGGGCTTCGGCGGCTACGCGTACCAGTACCTCCCGCTGCCGCTGGTCTTCGTCGTCGCCGCGAGCACGTACCTGGTCGCGGCCCTCTCGCTCCTGCTCCTCGACGCCGCTCCCCGCGGGACGCCGGATGCCGAAGCCACGCCGCGGACGCAGGTGTGGGCGACGATCGTCGCCGTCGGCCGCCGGCCGGTGCCCGCGTTCCTGCTCAGCGGCGAGACGCTGGCGGGCGCGGCGTTCGGCATCTTCATCACGATGTTCGTCGTCTACGCCAGGAGGTACCTGCACGTGGACGGCGCCACGTTCGGCCGCTTCGAGATGACGCAGGCGCTGTCCGCCACGGCCGCGGGCATCTGCATCGGCGCCGGGCTGATCCGACTCGCGCAGCCGGCGCTGGGGGTGCTCGGCTACCTCGGGATGGGCCTGTCGATGGTCCTGATCGGGCTGAACGCGCTGGTCTGGCCGGTGTTCCCGCTGATGGTGGTCCTCGGCTTCACCAACATGATGTACGTGGTCGCGGTGCGCACGCTCCTGCAGACGAGCTGCGCGCCGGGAGAGCTGATCCACGTCTTCGCCCTGGAGTCGATGCTCTCGCGCGCCGCGCAGATCATCGGGGCCGCCGCCGCCGGCGCGGTGCTGAGCCTGGCCGTGGTCCGGGCGAGCTGGACGCTGCTGGCCGCCGGCCTGCTGGTGCTGATCGTCGCCGGCTGGGGCCGGGCGGTGCTCTTCCCGTCCCGCGCCGGCTCCACCGCCGGCGCCCGCGCCCATGAGTGACCACGTCGTGTTCGTCGAGATGAGCATGACGGGGGCGG
>Ga0066903_100003845_pt1 | contig 12452 bp, 15 predicted proteins | sample PanSoiMetaGPlot1_FD_67491 | JGI IMG/M metagenome (GOLD analysis project Ga0066903, IMG submission 67491) | Tropical forest soil microbial communities from Panama analyzed to predict greenhouse gas emissions - Panama Soil - Plot 1 (version 2) | ecosystem: Environmental > Terrestrial > Soil >...
GCACCATACTCCATGGCTGGTCTCCTCTCTTGCGCCTCAGAGCGCGTCTTCGCAGCGTGGAGCGAAAGCTACCACCCACGAAGGAGGCCAGCCGCTTCATCGTATCTGTGTCACATACCCTCCGAAAGCCCCGGTGAACATCGTCAGTTGCAGGCGCACCGCGATGCAGATCGTTGTTGCGGGAAGTCGTTGATCGGAAATGCGTTCGTGGGATTTGGTGCGCGTCAGCACGCGTGAAGAGATCCGATTTCCAAGCGTGCTCGATCGACCACTCCGACATCTCTCCGCTTTAGAATCAACGAGTTACAGGCGGTCTGGAATAGTGTAGCGCAAAACCCTCCTTCACGCACATCCCAACTGACATGTTGCACAGTGCCAATTGGTTACGGAGACACGCGCGATGTCGCCGGGGCCAAATTGTGTCAGACCTCTCAATGTTCTCAGATCACTTACGGCGATCTCGCTGAGATGGATTTCGGAGAATCGGCCGATCAGATTCGGACCGATGACGGTGACGCCCGAACCGGCACCCGGGCGGCCGCCTCAATTTTCAAAGTTAAATCCCGCGCGGATTCGGCTCGAGAGCGCTACGTAATTTGGCAGCGTCGCGACTTGGCGGAGCGCCGAAGGCACGTGCGTATTCGCGGCTGAACTGAGACGGACTCTCGTACCCGACGCTGAATCCGACGTTGGCCACGTCCTCGCCTTTCGTCATCATGCGTGTGCGTGCTTCGTGCAGTCGGATCCTCTTCAGGTACTGCAGTGGGCTCATGGCTGTCGCTGCCCGGAAATGTCGGTGAAGCGACGTGGGGCTCATTGCCACGTGGCGTGCGAGATCTTGGACTCGAAACGGCTCCGCGTAATGCTCTCGAATCCACCGGGTGGCTCGACCGATTCTCGACAAGGTGCTGTCCGCGACTCCGAGTCTTCGGATCGTGCCGCCCTGCTCGTCGCCTAACAATCGCCACACTATTTCACGCTCGATCATCGGTCGCAGGAAGGGAATGTCGCGCGGATGATCGAGCAGGCGGACCAGCCGGACGACGGGTTCCAAGAGATCGCCAGATGCCTCACTTACGAGAATGGGCTGCGGATGGAGGCTCGGGCGAGCGGATTCGGATTCCAGCATCACCGATGCAATCAGATCGGGCTTGAGGGTGAGACCAACGCCAAGAAATGGCGCGCGTGCGCTCGCTTGCGTCACCTGGCAGGTCACCGGGAGATCGACGGAGACGACCAGGTAGTGGCCCGGACGGTAGTCGAACATGCGATCCGCCACCATCGTGCGCTTCGCTCCCTGTGCGACGATTCCGAAGATCGGCTCGTAAATGCGCGCCAGCGGCTCCGTCCGGCTGGCGTCCGCACTCATGCTCAGCCCCGGCATCAGCGAACCCAAGCCGCTGTTTCGCGCGTGACGCGCAATCAGCGTGCGCAACTCCGCGAGCTGTGACATCGCGGCAACTCTGCCATGCCGTAGTGACAGAAGCAAGCCGCACCATATTCAAACCGACCATCATTGGAAGGATTGGGCAAAAAGTCGGATGGTCCATTCTACCGCCCGCTCGCTCCTGTCTCGTGTAATGCAGAGGAGGAGGGACGGGAATGAAAAGCGATGTCAGATTCCAGAGTGCTGGCCTGCAGCTGGCGGGCCATCTCTACGACGATTCCCAGGGCGATCGGCGCCCGGCGATCGTCGTCTCCCATCCAGCGTGCGGCGTCAAGGAGCAGACCGCGGGCCTGTACGCCGAACGTCTCGCGGGTGAAGGATTCGTCACGCTGGCGTTCGACGCCGCGCACTGGGGCGAGAGTGCCGGCGAGCCGAGGTTCCTCGAAGATCCGTTCCGGCGTGTCGAGGACATCAAGAACGCGGTCACGTTTCTCAGTCTGCGGAATGAGGTCGAGCCCGCCCGCATCGGCGCGCTCGGCATCTGCGCCTCAGGCGGTTACGTGATTCCGGCGACCGCGACCGATCATCGAATTAAAGCGGTCGCGACGGTCAGCGCCAGCGACCTGGGCAGCTGGTTCCGCGACGGTCTCGGTCGGACGCAGGATCGCGAGGTTCTCCATGGCCTGCTCAAGGAGGCCGGCGCGGCACGCATTGAGGAAGCGCAGGGAAAGCCGGTGCGGCGGCTACGCACCCATCCAGACTCGGAACCGGAATACGGAGAGGAGAAGCGGAGCGTGACTCGGCACATCCATGACGGCTGGGAGTACTACCGCACGTCGCGGGCGCACCATCCGCGCACCGAGAACTGGTTTGCGTTACGGAGCATCGATTTGATCGCGCAGTTCGACGCGTTCAGGCTGATCGATCTTATCTCGCCGCGACCGCTGCTGATGGTCGCGGGCAGCGAAGCGATCACCGATTATTTCACGCGCGAGGCAATCGCCAGAGCCCGCGAGCCCAAGGAGTTGTTCTGGATTGACGGTGCGAGTCACGTCGACCTGTACGACAAGAGCGAATTCGTGCCGAGCGTGGTCTCGAAGGTAGCCGACTTCTTCGCGGTGAATCTGACTCCGGCGCGTCGATCTGGGCTGAACGGGCCGGGTGGTGAATACGCGGCTGAGCCAATCCCAATCGGCGAGCCGCTGCGGTGAGGTGGTGAATGGTCACAACTTCACCGACCCACGGACCGACGCCAGGATCGATTTGGCACGGCGTGGCTGGAGTGCCGATTACCGACGATTTGCTCGAGTGGCCTCCCGATCTGTTCGCCTTTACGGAGATCATTCTAAAGCGCTCGGAGGCCTACCGATTCGCCTTGTCGTCATGCGCCGGAATGGAGTGGCCACATTGCCGTTTCCCGAAGTGGACCGATGCAATCGAGCGCACGGCACGCGATTGGAGCGAATGAGTTGAGGAGCGCGACGGTGAACTCCCGACGCTCCTGAGGGAAGAGTGGAGCGTCTTTCGCGAGCGCACCGAACGACTACTGGCCGAGTTGTCAGACGGTCACGATTGGCGAGCGTGCGAGGCGCTGCTCACGCTTCACGCGATTGCCGACGAAGCCTGCGCCGGACTGGGCCACGCCCTCGACAGGTCAGACGGAACCGGGTGCATCTATCGCGCCCGTGGGCGCGAGCTGCTCGCCAGAACGGGGTCGCTGGCTCGAATTCCGTCTGACGTATTGTGCGTGTTACCGAAAGTTCGGACGCCGTCAAACGGAACCTCGCTGCGCTCCTTCTCCCGGTACGTTTGCGTGCGTCCGCCCGGCGTCGAGACACGATGGCACCGCGTTCCCACCCGCCGCGTGGGCACGGATTTCCGCGCCAGGCACGCTAACCTGCTCTTACTGCCCTGGCCACTCCGAGTGCGAGAGTCCGACTTCCGCCCGGTGGAGGGCTCGATTCGACGCATGGAAAAAGAGCCGTTCGGCCTGTTCGAGTTCATACCCTCGGAACGACTCGATTTAGACCTCCTCAGCCGCGTGATCCTGGCCGCCCGTGAGGAAGTCGATAGCGTTGACGTCGTCGTTCTGCCCGAAAGCGCCGTCGACGAAAGCGAGATCGAAGACCTCGAGGCGGTCTTGGATCGTCACGGCGTCATTACGCTCATCACCGGAGTGCGTCAGCGTGCGCCGCAATCAGGGCGCCTGCCGGGGAACTGGGTGCACAACGGCTTCAACCCAAGACTCGAAAAGTGCGGAGCGTTGCCAAGTGCGCCTGGCGAACGGTGGTTCCATATCCGCCAGAATAAACATCACCGGTGGTCGCTCGACGAGAGGCAGGTCCACCAGTATCACCTCGGCGGCGCGCTGCATCCGGGCATTCGCTGGTGGGAAGCGATGGACGTCCCGCGACGATCGCTGCAACTTATCGAGTTGGGCGATGAGATCACCATGGTGTCGCTCGTCTGCGAAGACCTCGCTCAGATCGACGACGTGGCTGAGCTGATTCGCTCGGTCGGACCGACGGTGGTGATTACCCCGTTGCTCGACGGGCCGCAACTCGCGTCGGGTCGGCCCGATACGCCAGCGTGCTCGCAGACGACCCGGGCTCGACCATCCTGACACTGACGTCGTTCGGTATGGTGCAGCGCAGTCGACCACACGGCCGGGACGTGACGCCCGTCGTCGCGCTCTGCAAAGACCCTGTTCGCGGCACGCGAGAGATTCAGCTGGAGACCGGCGCCCACGGCATTCTTTTGACGCTGTGCGGAGACTACACGCGTCGCCGCAGCGCGGACGGCCGGTCGCCCGTCGATAACGTGACCCACTATTTCGACGTCGCCGTACACCAGGTGCGCGCTGTGGACAGCGGCTTAGCGTCGACGAGGTCTCGCTCCGAAACACGCGCGCCCCGCGTCTTCGAATCAGACGATCTGTCCGTCATCACCGGTTGGGCACAAGCGGTTGCGGAGGCACTGGTGTGTGCACCGGAGCGCCTCGAGCTGTTGCTGAGGAACGCCCTGCCGTGTGCTCCCTGGCGGACCAAACTTCGACTCGCACAGCCGTCGCGCCAGTTTTCCGATGCCGTGTCGTTCATCGCTAAGGTGGTTCGACCGGTGTCGCACCACGACCCCCGACCGACGTTCGATGACGCGGTCAACGCATGCCGCGAAGATCGGCCAGACCCGAACGGGGTCGAGATGTTGGCTCGCCGAATACTGCGCTCAGCGCTCGATCAACTGCAGAGTCGAAGGCGGACGAATGGGCTCGTTGAGAACGATGGTGTCGCATCGTAACGCTTGATGCGGCGATGGAGAAATCATGCTTGCGTTTCTTGCCTCGATATCGATACTCGCGACGGCCCTGGTCTTTGTTGGCGGCGCCGTCCTACGAGAGTCGTTCGAGCTGGGTCTTGCCATGGCAGCGGTCGGCGCCGGCTGGCTCGGCATCCTGTACGCCAGCCTGACGAATCTGGCATCGCAGGTTCGCCAGGGGACAGATAGAGAATAAGGTCCGTGAGCGCGCAACGCCGCTTTTTCATTGCGAAATAGCGCGCGAAACGAGTGGACATGACCTAGCCGCGGGACGACGCCCATTACTCGTAAGTTGCCTGTGTGCGTTCAACGCGTCCCTCAGCCTCATCGTGATGCAGTGCAGGGGCGACACGCGCCCCGATCGCGTCGATCGCGCGCATCATCTTGATCTGCGGCAACGAAGCCGCATTCATCTGAAAGCTGATACGGTCGATGCCACCCAGCGCCTCACTGTGCCTCAGAACTTTGTCGGTCACTTCGTCGGGGCTCCCGACGAGAAGGGCGCCATTGGGACCGCGCTGCGCATCGAAGCTGGCACGCGTTATCGGTGGCCACCCGCGCTCTTTCCCGATATCCGTCATCGCTTTCGCATAGCCCGGATAGAACACCTCCGCCGCCGCCTGCGTCGTCTGATCGACATAGGCCAGCATGTGAACACCCACCTTGATGGGTTTGGGATGTCCATGGCGGTCGTAAGTTTCACGATACAGGTCGATCAGCGGACGGAATCGGCGCGGTTCGCCGCCGATGATCGCGACCATCAGCGGCAGTCCCAGTTCGCCGGCCCGAGCGAATGACTTCGGCGTTCCTCCGACACCGAGCCAAATCGGCAGTGGATTCTGCACCGGCCGCGGATAGATCCCCTGGCCCGTCAGCGTCGGCCGAAATCGACCTGACCAGTGCACGTACTCGTTCGAGCGCACCTTCAGCAGAAGATCCAGCTTCTCGGCAAATAGCGCATCGTAGTCCTGGAGTTGATACCCGAAGAGCGGAAACGCCTCAATCGACGAGCCACGGCCGACGATCATTTCGGCGCGCCCACGCGACAACAGGTCGATCGTGGCGAAATTCTGGAACGCCCGTACGGGATCCTCGGTGCTCAGGACCGTCACGGCGCTGGTCAGGCGAATCCGCTGCGTGCGCGCGGCCGCCGCGCCGAGAATCACCGCCGGCGCGGAATCGAGGAACTCCCGGCGATGGTGTTCGCCGACGCCAAACACGTCGAGCCCCACCTCGTCGGCGTGAACAATCTGCTCGAGGAGCTGCCCCAGACGTTCGGACGGATTGACCGCCCGGCTGTGCTCGTCAAAGGCAGCGGCAAAGCTGTCGATTCCGATTTCCATGCCGACCCTCCGGTGAAGACCGCGTCAATATATCTTGACATCAAATTATATGATGATAAGATACATAGCGTCAAATGATACCGAGGGGTGGCGACACAGGTTCGGAGACGGCCGAGTGACAAGAGCAACCGAGAAACCGAGCATCCATACGTGGCTCGTGCTCATGAAAGCCCATCGCACGCTGAAACGCCACGCGGAGCGCAGCATCCAAGCGCTTGACATGTGCTTGTCCGATTTCGCGATTCTCGAAGCACTGCTCCACAAGGGACCGCAGTCGGTCCGCGACCTAGGACGACGCATCGATCTCACCAGCGGCTCAATGACGACCGCAATCGACCGGCTGGAAGCGCGCCACCTTGTGACCCGCTCCGATCACGCGACCGACCGTCGTGCCTGGGTCATTCACCTGACGACGGAAGGAAAAACGCTCATTGCGAAGGTGTTCGCCGGCCACGAGCACGCCATGGAGCGCGCCATGCGCGGGCTGTCGAAAACCGAACGCGCGACCCTCACCGATCTGTTGAAACGGCTCGGCGCGACCGCAGAAGAAGAACTCGCACAAGCAGAAGGGACGACATCATGACTCGAAGCCAGATCGCGACTCGGACCGCAGGGGCTTATACCATCGACAAGGCGCATTCCGAGGTGACTTTTCAGGTCCGCCATTTGCTGACGAAAGTGCGCGGTCGTTTCTCGGATTTTTCGGGCACCGTCCACCTCGACGAGGAGGACCCAGGAAATGCGTCCGTGTCGCTGACGATCGACGCAGCATCGGTCGACACGAACAACACCGACCGTGATCAGCATCTTCGTTCGGATGATTTCTTTGCCGTCGCGACGCATCAGACCATTACGTTTGAGAGCTCGCGAATCGTCAGGACGAGCACCGAGCGCTACGATGTCACGGGCACTTTGAGCATTCGGGGTGTCGCGCGGGAAGTCACGCTGCCGGTCACCTATATCGGAATCGCGAAAGATCCGTGGGGAAACGCGCGAGCGGGATTCGAAACCGACCACACCATCAATCGAAAGGATTTCGGGTTGTTGTGGAACGCGGCCCTCGAGACCGGCGGTTTCCTAGTCGGCGACGACGTCCGAATTAGCGTGTCGATTCAGGCGATCGCTGAACCTAACGGCCAATGATCAACTCGGAGCAGACGTCGATGCTCAACCCAATTTCGGAAGCCGCCAAAGCGGTCGTCCGTCGAAATACCGACGAGGTGCAAGGCAAAGGAGACTTTGTCGTGTTCGACGAGTTGTTTGCCGACGATTTCGTCGACCACACCGTCCAGCCAGGCATGACACCCGACAAGGCGGGCGTGCGGAGGCTCTACACCCAGCTGCGTGAAGCCTTTCCAGACTTTCACGCAGTGATCCATTGGCAGCTCGCAGACGGCGACCGGGTCACGACATACAAGACGTACTACGGCACACATGAGGGCGCCTTTCTTGGGATCGCTCCTACGCACCGGTCAATTCATTTTGAGACTGTTGATGTGATGCGCGTCCAGAACGGCAGGATCACCGAACACTGGGGAGTAGGAAACCTGCTCTCCCTAATGCGGCAAATTGGCGGATGGGTGCCTCCTTCGGCGGCCATCGCGCGCTAACAGACCAGACTTCCACTAAGATCCGGGCACTTCGATGCGGACCGAGTGGTGGATTCCCGTAAGGGTTCATTGGCGTTGTGTCAGAACCGTGTCACATACCCCTTTAAACCCCTGGTCAACACGGTGGTTTACGAGGACACGTCGACGCGTATCGATGTTGCGGAAGTCGTTGATCCGAAGATGTGTTGGTGGGTTTTGCTGTGCGTCAGCACGTGCGGAGTCGATTTCCAAGCGTGCTCGATCGACCACTCCGACATCTCTCCGCTTTAGAATCAACGAGTTGCGGACGGTCGAGATCAGCATAGCGCAAAACCCTCCTTCACGCATATCCGATCTGCCATCTCTCACCGGGCCAATCGCTTAGCGAGTGGAACGCGACGTCGTCGAACAGGAATTGTGTCAGACCTTCTAATGTGTCGCGATCACTTACGGGCCTTTGCACGAGCTTGTGCACCGTGATCCGTAATGCGGAAGGGTCTACTCCGGGGAGTAGGTTCAGCGCTTGCCGTACTCCATAAAGACAACCGTACGAACCGAAGCGTCTCAATGCTGTCTCCTGCACGAGCTTTTCCTCAGGGACCGAAGGTGAACACATAGGCACGAAGGCCCGCGTCGCTGGAGGACAGTGTCAGTACGTGCCGTCGGTGTGGCGCGCCGGCGACGAGGCGGATCATTCCGGAGCGATCGAACTGCACGACTCCGTCTGGACCGACATCCATTCCGCGGGCTTCGCCAACTGGCTTTCCATCGAGCAGCACGGTGACGGCGGCGCGTCCAGACGGCCCTGGTTGCATAACAAGGTTCACCTCGCCTCCCTGGAATGTCATGACGATCTCGCCGATGCCTTTTTTGAGTTCGACGAATTGACGATCGGTGCGCCAGTCTCCCTTCAGCGTCACCGCACCAGATTCACGTCGGTCGGTGCCGATGTAGGTCTCGTTCGTGATCCCAGCGTACGAGGGTTGACCGGCCTTTGCGAACGTCGACACCAGCTCGCTCACATTCGGCAACTCGCGATCGGGATGTGCGGCTACCAACAAGCGCCGGATCTCGCGCTCGATGTCGTCGTAGCTCCCTTCGCCGATCCAGCGCCGAACCAGCCGTCCTTGATCGTCAAAGAGATACTTCGCCGGCCACGCGTCGTTGCCGAACGCGCGCCAGATGGCGAAGTCGTTGTCGATGGCGATGGGATACGTCAGTCCGCGGTCGCGGATTCCGCGGTCGATGTTGCCGGCGTCCTTGCCGAACTCGAACTCCGGCGCGTGCACGCCGATGACGATCAGGCCGTAGGGCGCGTACAAGGAATTCCAGGCCTTCACGTACGGCGACGTGCGAATCCAATTGACGCACGTGTACTCCCAGAAATCCACGAGCACGACCTTCCCCCGCAGCGCCTCGGCGCTGAGCGGCGGCGAATTGACCCACCGCTCCGCGCGCAGCGGCGGCAGGTTGCTCGCCGCACTGGCGAAGCAGGAAGCCGCAACCGCCCCGAGGCTGACGAGAAGAGCGACTTTCATCATGGGATGCTCCATCGTGAGATCTGGACACCTGGCCGCTTCGTCGCGGGCACCGGACGCATCGACGCGCCGGCGGCCCGCGACGCGGTCTGGGTCTCCTACGCGCGCAGCGATCGGAACCCCGCACGCATTTCCTCGGACAGGAACTTCGGCTGCTCGAAGGCGGCGAAGTGCCCGCCTTTGGGGAGCCGGTTGTAGTGGATCAGCTTGGGGTAGGCCTGTTCGGACCAACTCCGTGGAGCCGGATAGAGCTCGTCGGGGAAGACGCTCACGACAGCCGGGATCCTGACGCCTTTGGCGTTGAAATACCCCTTCCCCCAGTATTCCCAGTAGAGGCGCGCGCCGGAGATCCCGGTGTTCGTCAGCCAGGCGATGGTGATGTTGTCGAGCACGTCGTCGCGTGTCAGGCCCTCCGACTGTCCGTCGAAGACGCGCGCGATGAGCTCCAGGCTGCGTGCGTCGTGATCGAGGAAGTACGCCGCCAGGCCGACGGGCGAATCCGAGATGCCGTACAACGTCTGCGGCCGCAGCCCCATCTGGTACCCGTAGCCGATGCCCTTCTGGTAGACGAACTGCAGACGATCGTAGGCGAGTTTCTCGTCGGCGGAGAGACTCGCGGGCGCCGGCGCGCCGGAAAAGGCCATCCCGTCGATGTCATTCGGAAAAATGCCCGGCATGTTGGTGTGAATGCCGAGCAACTCCGGCGGCGCGAGCAAGCCCATCATGTCGGTGATGACCGCACCCCAGTCGCCGCCCTGCGCGACGTACTTCGTGTATCCGAGGCGCTTCATCAGCACCACCCAGGCACGCGCGATCCGGTCCGGTCCCCAACCGGTGCCGGAGGGCCTTCCCGAGTAGCCGTACCCTCGAATCGACGGGATGACCACGTGGAAGGCATCGGCGGCGCTGCCGCCGTGCGCCGTGGGATTCGTCAGCGGCTCGATGAGCTTGAGCTGCTCGACGATGGAGCCGGGCCAGCCGTGCGTGATGATGACGGGCAAGGCATTCTCGTGCTTCGAACGCACGTGAATGAAGTGGATGTCGAGCCCATCGATCTCGGTGATGAAGTTCGGCACGGCGTTGAGACGCGCTTCGATCTTGCGCCAGTCGTACTCCGTGGCCCAGTAGTGCGCGAGTTTCTCGACGGTGGCGAGCGGAACGCCCTGCGAGAAATCGGAGACCGTCTCACGCTCGGGCAGGCGCGTCGCCTTGACGCGTCGGCGCAACTCGGTAAGGTCCGATTCGGGGACACTCACGTGGAACGGACGAAGGGCAACTTTGTCACTGCGGGTTTGCTCTGTCACGGTACTCATCGTCGTACTCCTTTCCGAAAAACCGAGAAGACTTCGGGGCGCGGCGACCACAATAGTCGCCGCAGTGGCGCAGAAGGCGCGGCGATTCACAAACGGCTCCTTTCCACCAGCGCTCACGCTGGTTGATTCCAGCGAGACGTGGACAGCGTAGACGCGCGGCGTTCTGCGTCACACCGCAGAAACCCTAGACAGGAGCCTAGATTTTTGTGGAGGCTTTTGACTCGAAGCGAGAGAGGAAACTTTTGAAGAGCGAGCGGGATGGGGCTCGAAAGATCGCGCGTCCAGGGACGATGATGACAATCTCAGTGCCTGTATCCGGCGAGCTTGCCACCTTCAGCGTGGCCCCGATGCGCGCGGCGCGCTCGCGCATGCCTTGCAATCCGAAGTGGCCGTCCTTCCCGCTGCTGGCGACCGTCGGATCGATGCCGACACCATTGTCCGCGACCCGCAGCGTGAGATCGTGCGCGTACTTAAGTGCAACCTCGAGCCGGCTTCCACGCGAGTGCATGCACGCGTTTCGAATCGCCTCGTAGCCGATGCGGTACACCTCGTCGCGAACGACGGGATGCATTTCTCTGGGATCGCCCGTGACGGTCAGTCTGGTTTCCAGGGAACCGTGACGCCGGCAATCCTCCATCGCACGGCGGAAGGCGTCGGCCAGGTCGTTCTGTTCGGTCGTCGAAGCCCTCAGGGAATTGACCGCCGCACGTCCTTCCTGAGTGGCCTGGCCTAGCCACTGCGATACCTGTTCCATCGTACGTCGCGTTTCGACGCTATCTTCGAGGTGATCAAGCGCGTCGTCGACCGCCAGTTTGCTGCCCTGCACCGTTTGAAGCAGTGTGTCATGAAGATCCCGCGCCACGCGGGTGCGTTCTGCGAGACGCTCATCGAACCGTGCGTTCAGTGCTCGCGCGACTTGACGGACGCGAAGGAGATAGACAGCCCACAATGACAGTAGACCCAGCGCCGCGGCCAGGGCGAGGAACGAATACGTCTGGTACCACGTCGGTAGGACCACAAAATCGAGCGCGGCTCCTTCTTCATTCCATAGACCACTGTTATTGGAGGCGATCACTCGGAAACGATACTGGCCGGGGCGAAGGTCGCTATAGAAGGCCTGACGCCGAGTGCCCGGTTCCTGCCAGGCATCGTCGCGTCCTTCCAGCCGGTAGCGGAATAAAACTCTCCGAGGTGCGACGAAGCTGAGGCCAACGTAATCGATTTCCAGATCTCGCGTGCGCGCCGGCAGGCGTAGTCCCGACGCTGCGTCATAAGTCTTTCCATCAGCAATCAACTGCTCGATGTGTACGGGCGGTAGCACCGCGTTTCGGCCCATACGACGCGGATCAAGTCGTTGCGCGACGCTTCCGTTCGCGAACCACAATTGTCCATCCAGCGATCGCGCAGCATTGTTGAACGACGCACGCCCTGGGAGTACGCCGTCGAGCTCGTCGAGTAGATCAACGGATATCCTCGCGGCTGGATTGGCTCTCCACTTCTGGAGCTCCGTCGCGCCTACTCGAGCGAACCCGCACGCGAGCGACAGCCACAGGTTGCCCGAGTCGTCGAAGATGATTCCATTCACTCTGGGACAGGGCAGCCCGTTCGCTTCGGTGAGGGTGACCGGCTGACCACTCTGGCGCCCAATGACGCCGTAGGTCGTTGCGGCGAGAATCGACCCGTCGGAGCCGGGCAACAGCTGCTCGACGACTGCCGATTTGGGGTGCGCAAACCGATACGACTCAAGTTTCCCGTCACGGTAATGCGCCAAATCGCCGCTAAGCAGACCGTAATTGGTTAGCGGGTCCCTCTTGTACTGGAGGGCCGATTCTGGCATAACAGGCGCGTGGTAACTGTTCAGGGGTTTGGGTTCGGGAGGAGCGAGGCGACACGTTCACGACGACGGTGCGCAGCAATCGCTCCGGTCAGGTAGAGGAGGACATTCAGCTGCTGCAGCTGGCAGGTGC
>Ga0066903_100003846_pt1 | contig 12451 bp, 6 predicted proteins | sample PanSoiMetaGPlot1_FD_67491 | JGI IMG/M metagenome (GOLD analysis project Ga0066903, IMG submission 67491) | Tropical forest soil microbial communities from Panama analyzed to predict greenhouse gas emissions - Panama Soil - Plot 1 (version 2) | ecosystem: Environmental > Terrestrial > Soil >...
AGCCCGTCGAGGTCGAGGTTGCGAAGGATGACGACATCCGAGGCCGCGGCGCTGATGACGATGGCGTTGGTGCCCGTCGCGAGGATGCCGGCGAGGCCGGCCGTGCCGTCGAGCGTGATCGAATGGGTGCGCGTCACTGCGCCGGAGCCTCCCGAATCGAGCGCGTCGATCTCCCCTGGGTTCGCCGTCTTCGAGAACGCTCCTGCGAACGTCTGGCAGGGCGCCGTGTGCGGCTGCAGGGATTGGCGTCGTTGCCGACGCCGGACACCCAGGTGCGCGTCGCCTGTGCGTGGGCAGTTTTCGGAAACCAACAGACGACGAGCGTCAAACAGGCCACTACCGCGAGTCTCGCGCTTCGCATGACACACTCCTTCCGTTCGCAGGCGTGAATGGTGGAGGATACGAATTCCTTACGGGAGGTAAAGGTAGCAGACTTCGCGGGACCGAGGGCCGTTGGCGGCGACACCGGCGATCGCCCGCGCGGCGACCACCGATGTCTCTTCGAACGCGACTACTCTTGCGTCACTGCAGCATGATGGTGCCGGTCGGGGCCCCGTTGGTGCCGTTGCCGGCGATGCGGTTCGTATTAGGGTACGAAAGGATGCTCCCGCCTGCGGTGGAGAGCCCGGTTAGGTTGTCTGTCACCGTTGTGCTGAATATACGTATCGTGGCACCGGTCTGAGAATTGAGCCCAGTACCGCTATTGCCAAACGCGAAGCTGTCGTCGATGTTGATCACGGCATTGCTGTCGGCGTAGAAACCATGCACGTTCGACGACGCTGTCGAGCGCGTGACCATCGCTGACGCACTGTTGGTCACGGCCAGTCCGGCGTTGCCGTTGCTGTGCATCTGCACGCGATCGAGATTGACGGCCAACGAGCTGACGCCCCCGGGAATCGCCAGAATGCCCGTCTGCCCGTTGTTGCTGATCACGCTATTCAGCACGGCAAGATGCCCGGCTGTCCGGTCGTCCTCGATGCCCCGCTGCGACCACGCGTAAATCTTGCAGTTCTCGACTCGAACGTCGCCGGCCGACAGAATCTTGACCCCGTCGAGCCCGTTGCCGAGCCCGTTGAGGTCGAGGTTGCGCAGAATCACCACATCGCCGGCCCCGGCGGCGACGACGATCGCGTTGATGCCGGTCGCGAGGACGCCGGTGAGACCGGCTGTTCCGTCGATCGTGATGGACTTGGTGATGGTGACGGCGCCGAACCCTCCGGGATCCAGTGCGTCGATCTCCCCCGAGGGGGCGGTTTTGGAGATCGCTCCTGCGAATGTCTTGCACGGCGCCGTGCGGCTGCACGGGTTGGCGTCGTCACCCACGCCTGAGACCCAGGTCCGCGTCGCCTGCGCGTGGGCGACGGTGGCGGACGAGCACATGGCGAGGACCACGGCGAATAGAGACATGAGACGAGCTGTACGCATATCTGACTCCTTCCCGCACTACCTGAGCGGGCAACGGGCGCGGAATATGTCGGGGGAGCCTAGAGAATATCAGACAGCGGTCTAAGAGAACTATTCGATCTGCCAGTCCTGCAGCGGCTGGGGGCCCGGCTTGATCCCCTCGAGATCGGGGTCGACGCCGTCGGCGCGCGTGGGATTGTTGGCTTTGCGCTCGGCCGCTTCCTGCCGCCGGGCCTGCTTTTCCGCCCGGCGCTCCTGGCGCTGGCGTTCGCGCTGACGTTTTTGCTGGGAGGGGCGGGACTTGTTCACCCGACAATTGTACGGCGAGAAGCCCGTCCTGTCATAATGATCTGTGCCGGTCCGCCGCCGAAGGCGCCATCCCGAACGGCCAGCTTTTCCATGACGTTGCCCGCGTACCCCGCCGCACGCCTGGTCGCGCCGAAGGTCTTCGCGCATTTCACCGGTCATGCCGACGAGGCGCGCCAACGCGGCGTCGCCGTCGCGGCCGTGCCGGACGCGGCCACCATCGAGGCGCTGATCGACGCCGCCTTCTGGGCCAGCCTGCGGCGCGAGGAAACCTACGTGCCGAAGATCTCGCTGGCGTTCGCCTCGCCGGCCGACTCGGTCCATCCGCTGCTGTTCGAGCAGGCGATGCCGCTCAGCCCGGCGGCGCTCGTCAAGGTGGCGCCGGCCGTCGAGCGCCCGGGCATTCACCTGGGCGTCTGGCCCCTCGAATCGCGTGCGTCCGGTCCGCTCGCTCCGGGCAGGCCCTTCGAGTCCGGCCTGCAAGTCTGGGGCACGATCCGCGAGATACCCGCGATGTGCGTGGTGGTCGAAGTCGCCGCGCCGGGACTGCTCGTCGTCAAACATCATCGCGGCGAGGAGTCGGGGAAGTTCGTCAACGTGGCGGTGCTCGAGGGCGATCAGATCAAGGTCGTCGACGAGAACGCGTCGAGCCTGCCCGATTGCCCGCCGCTGCTCACGTCGCTGCTGGGGTTCGACTCGCCGGCGTCGTGGCTGGCCCATTCCGACGCGGTCAACATTCTGGTCCAGCTCGCGGTGTCGATGCGTGCGCACGGACGCGGCGGGCTGCTCCTGGTCGTCCCCGCGGCGTCCGATGGCTGGCACGAATCCGTTGTGCGGCCCATTCCCTACGCGATCGTGCCGGCGTTCGCCGAGCTGGCGCAGCTCAACCGCGAGCCGTCGGAGGTGAGGCGCACGCGGACGTGGCAGGAGGCGATGCAGCGCGCCGTCGAAGCGGTGGCCGGGTTGACGGCCGTGGACGGCGCGACGGTGATGACGAAGGAGTACGAGCTCGTCGCGTTCGGCGCCAAGCTGACGCGGCGAAAGGGATCGCCGCTCGTGGAGCAGGTGACGGTCACGGAGCCGATCGAAGGCAACACCGCGCAGGTCGTCCACCCGACGCAGCTCGGCGGCACGCGGCATCTGTCGTCGGCGCAGTTCGTCCACGATCAGCGCGACGCCATCGCGCTCGTCGCATCGCAGGACGGCCGCTTCACCGTCTTCGCCTGGTCGTCGTGCGAAGACATGGTCCACGGACACCGCGTCGAAGCCCTGCTCATGTAATGGAGCGCGTGCGTTCGTCCGGCCGGGCCGTCGTTAAAAGCTGAAAAACACCAGGAGATCGATGCCGGCGCGCTCGACGCGCCGGAATGGTGATCGCTCGCTGAGCGACTGCGCGTCCGAGAAGGTGGCGCGGAGGCGGAGAAACCGCGTGAGGAGGTACTCGACGGTCGCCTCGTCGTACGGCTCCTGGCCGAACTGCCGGCTGAACCGCGCGACGAGGCCCGGCGCGATCTCCTGTCCGACGGTGAGCTTCGCCCCGCCGCCGAAGTCGGCGCTCGGCTCGACCTCGAGGATGTTGACGCCGATGTGGCTTTCGATCGCCGAGACGATCGGCGAGGTCAGGAAGCCGGCCGCGAGCGCGCCCGCGCGGACGAGCAGCTGTTGCTGCTGCGCGCCGGTGAGCTGGTTCGTCGACGTATTGAAGACGATGAGCGACAGGATGTCGGACTGATCGAGCGGCGGATTGCTCGCGAGCCGCAGCTCGGGCTCGTTCAGCGGGCCGAAGATGCTGACGCGCGTTTCAACGCCCTGAATCACGCGTTGGACCGTTACGTAGAGCTCGGGAGTCAGTTCGCCATGAAAATTGATCGAGCTCGACGGGACGACGTCGAAGCGGCGGCCCTGGAACGCATAGGTGCCCGAAATGGAATCGAACGACCCGGTGATCGACAGCGGCGTCCTGGAGTCCTTGTACAAATAGAGATCGCCGGTCGCGCGGAGGTTGATGTCGCCGAGGCCGATGGGCGTTCCCGACGAAACCTGCACGTTCTCGCCCTGAAGGCGCAGCGTGCCGGGCACTTGCAGCGAGACGTCGAGCCCGAGCCGATCCCAGGGGTTCAGCGCCGCGAGCGGGTCGACGCCGGCGATGGCGGTTTCGGTGGTCGCGTACGGCTGAAACAGGGTCCGCGCGAGGATCTCGTCGACGCGCAGCGTTCCGGAGCTGATCGTCAAGTCGCCCGCGATCCGCGGCGTCTCGAACCGTCCCCGCAGCTGAAGCGCGGCGTCCACGTTGAGGCGGCCGAGGTCGTTGCGCAGCACCTCGAAGCGTCGCGCCGTCGCCTCGATTTCCAGGTCGCCGACGCGCAGCTCGTGCGTGCCCAGGCTGCCGTGAACCTCGAGCGGATGACCGTCGCGGTCCTCGACGTGCAGCGTGTCGACGCCGATCTTGTCGCGCGAGAGCCTGAACCGCGCGCGGATGTTCCTGTAGCGCGCGCCGGTATCGACGACGAGGAACGCGGCGTTCGCGACGTCGATGACGCCGTCCATGTGCGGATCGCTGCTCGTACCGATCACCTTCATGTCGAGCGTGATCTGCCCGCTCACGTCGCGGACGAGGTCGGTGACCCCCTCGATGAGGCCGAGGCTGATGGTGCTGGATTTGATGGTGACGTCGAACGGCTGCTCGGGCAGCTTGGCGTCCAGGAGCGCGAGCGGGACCTTACCGGTCGCCGTCAGCCACACGCCCGGCGCCTGATCGAGCCGGGCGTCGATGTCGACAATCTGGCCGGCCGACTGAAAACGGGCCTCCAGACGTTGGTACGTCACGCGTTCGATGCGACCGTTCGTGACGGTCATCGTCCCCGAAGCCTGTAGCGCCTCGCGCGTGCCGCGAATGGTGGCGTCGAGGTCGAGCGTGCCGCCGTACCGCGTCGGCCGTTCGAACGCCGTCTGCAGCGTGTCGAGAAAGACGTGCGTCGCGATCACATGGAGCGCGCCCGCGCCGTCGCGCCGCCACGTGCCCGACACGCCGATCCGCTGGTCGTTGTTCGGATCGGCGAATTCTATCGGCGTCACCGTGAATCCCTCGTCGTTCCACGAGAGCCGTTTCTGCTCGGTGGTCGGCACCAGCTTCCACGGTGCGCGGCCGAGCGCGACGGTCAGGTCCTGCAGCACCGCCTCGCGGCGGTCGGTGTTCAGGAGAACGGCGCCGGCAACTTGCCCGTTCCGTCCGTGCGCCTCGACGAGCTTCAGATCGAAGCTGAGACGCTCGCCTTCGGACGAAATCGTGCCGCTCGCCTCCTTCAGCGATTGACCGAGCACCGTCAGGAATTCGGCGTGCCCGTCCACGCGCGCGACGACGGGTGACGCCTCCGCCGGCGACACCGTGACGTCGTACTTGCCACCGGCAGTGAGCGCCGATGCGTCGAGCGCCTCGACGTCGGTTGCGGAGGCGTCGCCGGTCAGGTGAAGCGCGGTCGATGGGCCGGTCAAGCGGCCTTTCGTCGAGACACGGCCGCGGATATCGTACCCATGGATATCGCGGAGCTGACCGAGATCGAGGCGCGTGATCTCGTAGTCGAATTCGGATGCGGCGCCCTCGACGAGCGCGATCGTGCCGCTCCCGCGCCCCTCGATCGCAGGGCCCGCCGCTTCGAGGCGCGCGATCGACAGCGTCGAGTTGCGCAGCGCGGCCTCGACGCGCCCCCGATCGATCGCGACGCCCCGGACCTCGGAGCCCTCGACCGCGAGCGTTCCGTCGACGTCGTAGTCGGCGAGGGTCGTGGTGCGCGTCAGGACGTCGCGAACGGTGGCGGTGACCGTGCCCGTGCCCGTCAGCGACGCCTGGAAGCGCGGGTCGGCGAAGGGAATCGATGGATCGACCGCAGCGAGCTGGCCGTTGTACGACGCGCGGAGCGTCCCGTTGTCGATGGCGAGCGACACCGCGCCGTCGCGCAACCGTCCCTTGAAAAGGTCCGCGCGCGTCACCCGGCCCCCGCCCGCAAGGTGAAGCTCGGCGGCCGTCGACCCGACGCCGTCGACGAAGAAATGGCCTGCGACGACGCCGGCATAGCGCGGGTCGCGCATCCAGGCGACGTCCAGCCCGTCGCCGAACCGCTGAATGTTGAGGCCGTCGACGTCGCCGTCGCCTGTGTATCTGAGCGGGTGTTGCAGCGTATCGATCGAGCCGACGGTGCCGGCGCTGATGGAGGCGCCGAGCAGTTGCGAAGCGGCGAATTGGGCCCGGCCGATGATGTACGGCTCGTCGAACCGGCCGCTGACATCGTAGTCGAAGGTCAGCCGGCTCTCGACGTGCGGTACCGGCACCGCCTCGGGCAGATTCCGCAGATCGATCGTCGTCACTGTTCCCTGAAATCGGTACGGAAACGGCGCGTCGATGCCGATCTCGCCGTCGCGCGCCGTGACGCCGGCGCCGTACGCAAGACCGGTCGCTTCGGCGATGCGGACTGCCGACGAGGCGATCTCGCCGCGCGCGCGAACGCGATCGGCCGCATAGTTCATATACATCGCATGCGGGCCGTCGAACTTGTACCGGCCCTGCGGAAAATGACGCCCGAATCCGAGCGCGAGGTCGAACGCGACCGTGCCGGTGATGTCGGACGGGCGGTCGTCTCGGTTGAGCCAGCGCGCGAGGTTCAGGCGATCGACGTCAACCATTCCGGCACCGCGCCATCCGGGCACCGACGTGTTGAGCGTCACCGTGCCGTTCACGCCGCCGCCGGTTCCCGCGAGGCGAATGTTGGTTGCGATTGCCGTGGTCGGGCCCTTGAGCGACGTGTCGAAGGACGCATCGACTGCGATGTTCTGAAGACCGTGCAGCACGCCGGACCATTCCTGAAACGCAAATCGCGGCGCGTGCACCGCGAGGTCGAGGACCGTCGGCTTTCCGGCCTCGCCGGGCGCAATGGTGCCGTCGAGCGTGAAGTCGGATCGCGCCGTTCGAACGGCGAAGCGCTCGAAGAACAACCCGCCGGGCCCGCGGCCGAAGCGGCCGCTGAGGTGATCGACCGACAGATCGGGCGCATGGCCGACCCAGGAGACGCTCGCGAAGTCGAGCGACCAGCGCACGGGCACGTACTGGAATGCGAACGTCGCGTTGAGATGCTGGAAGTCGGTCGGCACGTGCGCGGCGCCGAAGTCGAGCGGATCCTGCAGCGAAACGTGGCCGTCGACGACCTCGATCGACTGCACCAGGATCGGGCGGTTTGGGCCGGTGCGCTCCTGCTCGCGCGACTCTCGTTTGACGAGCGCGCCGAGATCCCATCGGCCGTCCGGCAGCTTCGTGCCGACCACGTACGGACGCGTCAGCTGTACCTTCCGTACGATCGTGCCGCGGTCGACGAGCTCGCGGATGCTGTAGGTAAGGGCGATCTCGTCGACATGGATCAGCGTGTGCGTCCCGCGCGACAGGCTGATGTCGCCGAGCTGGAGCCCGCTGAACAGCGAGCCCTCGAGCCGTCCGATCGTGAGCGTCGCCGTCAGGTACTGGTTCGCCTGTCGGACGAGCAGATCGCGGATGCGGTTTTTCGCCCAGCCGGTTTCCACGGTGGCGATGGCCAGGCCGCCGAGAATCAGAGCGAGGACGACGATCCCGACGAGCGCCTTCGCAAGCCAGATCGAGACGGATCGCAGACGTCGCAGTCGCGCCACCTGATTCGATGGTACGCTCGGCCAACCGCCGCCGCCAAGGCTCCGGCGGGCACGCCGACACTACAGCGCGGGCGGTCGCGGTCGCGCTGCCACGTTCCAGCTGAGCCTGGCGTCAACGCGGACAATAGGTGCGGACGAGTGCGAGCAGGCGGTCGAAATCGAGGGGCTTCTTCAGAAACGCCGTGGCGTCGAGGCCGGTGGCGCGGGCCTGATCGAGGGCCGACAGGACGATGACGGGAACCGACCGGAGTGCGGGGTCAGCTTGCTGGAGACGCCGGAACTCCCACCCGTCCATGACCGGCATCATCAGATCGAGGAGGATGAGCCGAGGCGTCTCGGCGTCCTGGAGGTAGTCGAGGGCTTCCCGACCGTTGGCGACGGAAGCGGCTCGGAACCCCTCCAGCGAAAGAAGTTGGGCCATCATTTCCCGAAGGTCCTGATCGTCTTCGACGATCAGGACCGGGCAAGGTGGGACGGACGCCGTGTTCATGTAAGCTCTGCTGTGCCTGCTGGCCTGCGTCTGGTTATCGGCTGACCAGCGGCCGATTATATAGAGCAAGACGTATCCACGAATGCCAAAGATTTCCATACATGACGCCGCCGCCGTTCTGTTCGCGCTGACGCTGGTGTTCGTCGTCCTGTTCTGGGAGCTGGGCACGCCAACGTTCTGGGATCCCGACGAAGCTCACTACGCGGAGACCAGCCGCGAAATGATCGCCACGGGCGACTGGTGGGCGCCGCATTATAACGAGCAGCCGTTCTTCGACAAGCCGGTGCTGTTCCATCAGCTCCAGGCGCTGACGATGCGTCTGGTCAACGACCCGGAACTTGGCGCGCGGCTCATCCCGGCGCTCGGTGCGCTCGGTCTGATCGCGGTCACGGTCTGGTTCGGATCGGTCGTCGTCTCGTTCGACGTCGGCCTGACGGCGGGTCTGATCCTCGCGGCCAATCCGGGCCTGTTCGCGTTGTCGCGCTACGCGATTCTCGACTCGCTGTTTACCTTTTTCCTGTTCGGCGGCTGCGCGACGCTCGCGCTGGCCGCACTGCGCGGTCGAGGCGGACTTCAGTGGCTCGGCTACGTCGCATTGGCGCTGGCGCTGCTCGTCAAGGGACCGATCGCCCTCGTTCTGGCCGGGCTCACGCTGCTGATGCTCGTGGCCGTTTCCTCCGAGCTGCGCGCGCGCCTGCTCGCCCTGAACTGGATCGGGGGCCTGGCGCTCATCGTCACCATTGCGGCGCCGTGGTTCGTCTACATGTATCTGCGATTCACGGATGCGTTCGTGAGCGGCTACGTGCTCGACGAGAACCTCCGGCTGTTCGCGGGAAGCCGGTTCAGCAATCAACCGGGCTACGGCTTTTATCTGCAGATCCTCATCGTCGGCATGCTGCCGTGGACGGGTCTCCTCATCGGACGGCTCATCGACAATCTGCGCGCGGAATGGCGGGAAGAGCGGGTCGACGCGGTCGACGTCATGCTCTGGGTCTGGACCGCCGTCATCGTGGGCTTCTTCACGCTGTCGACCTTCAAGCTCGATCACTACGTGTTTCCCGCCGCGCCGGCGTTGTGCCTGCTGTGCGCGCGCGCCTGGAAAGAACCGGGTCCGGCGGCGCGCGTCGGCCGCCATCTGATCGGTCCGCTGCTCGTTGTCGCCGGAATCGCCGCGGCGTATGTGATGATGGTGCGCCTTTCGCTGCCGCCCGGCGCGGCCGCCGTGCCGTTCGCGATGATCCTGTGCGGCACGGCGTTGACGCTGCAGATGCTGCTGCGCCCCGCGCCGCGTGCGCCGTGGCTCGCGGTCGTGCCGATGATCGCCGTGTATGCGGGCGTCATCGTCTATGTCATGCCGGCGCTCGAGCAGCGCAAGGTGATTCCGGACATCGCGTCGTTCGTCGCCGCGCGCGCGCAGCCGACCGATCGCATCGCGAGCTACCAGTTGAACCGCTGGACTCCGGCGTACCGGTTCTACGTCGGCCGTCACACGACGTTTCTCGACGACCCGGATCAGGCGGTTCGCTTCTTCAACGAGCCGGAGCCGTTTTACGTCGTGATGCGCCGCGATCACTACGACCATCTCGTGGCGCGCGGCGCGCCGCTGCGCGTCGTCTACGAGCGTGAGGGGATGGCCGTCACGTCGGGACGCGCGCTGTGGCGCACGCCGGAGCCTCCGGTCCGTTACGTCGTTGCCGTGAAGGAGCAGTAAACTTAGCGGATGCGACGAACCGCAACCGCCTTCATCCTCTTCACGCTTCTCAGCGCGGCCGCCGGCGCCCAGCGCGGCGGCGGCGCCCCACAGCCGGCGGATGCCGGACCGTTCGGCGCGCTGCGCTGGCGGAGCCTGGGCCCGGCGCGCGGCGGCCGCTCGATAGCGGTCGCCGGCAGCGCGTCGCGGATCCACGAATACTACATGGGCGCAACCGGCGGCGGGCTGTGGAAGACGACCGACGGCGGCGTCACGTGGCGCGCGGTCACCGACGGTCAGATTCGCAGCTCGTCGGTCGGCGCCGTCGCCGTCGCGCCCTCGAATCCGGAGGTCGTCTACATCGGCACGGGCGAGGCCGACATTCGCGGCAACATCATTCAGGGCGACGGCGCGTACAAGACGACCGACGGCGGCAAGACGTGGACACACATCGGGCTCGTCGAGACGCAGGTGATCGCCAAGATCCGCGTCCACCCGACCAACCCCGACATCGTCTACGTCGCCGCGTTCGGCCATCATGCGGCGCCCAATCCCGAGCGCGGAATCTACCGCTCTAGGGACGGCGGCAAGACGTGGGAGACGATCCTCTTCCGCGACGACAAGAGCGGCGGCGACGAGCTCGTCATCGATCCCGGAAACCCGCAGATTCTGTACGCCGCGCTGTGGCAGGCGTACAGGAATTCGTGGGAGATGTCGAGCGGCGGGCCGGGCAGCGGGATCTTCAAGTCGATAGACGGCGGCGATCACTGGTCGGAGATTTCACATAATCCGGGTCTGCCGAAAGGCGTGCTCGGCAAGATCGGGCTCAGCGTGTCGGGCGCGGACCCGACTCGCGTGTACGCGCAGATCGAAGCCGAGGACGGCGGGTTCTTCCTCTCCGACGACGGCGGGGCGACGTGGAAGAAGGTGAACGAGCGGCGCGATCTGCGGCAGCGCGCGTTCTACTACTCGCGCGTGTTCGCCGACCCGAGGGTGAAGGACACGGTCTACGAGCTGAACGTCAACTTCCACAAGTCGACCGATGCCGGCAAGACCTGGACGACGATCCGCGTGCCGCACGGCGACAACCACGACATGTGGATTGCGCCGAACGACTCGAGCCGCATGATCGAGGCGAACGACGGCGGGGCGACCGTGTCGGTGAACGGCGGCGAGACGTGGACAGCCGAGACCATGCCGACGGCGCAGTTCTACCACGTCATCACGACGACGCACGTGCCGTTTCACATCTGCGGCGCGCAGCAGGACAACAGCACCGCGTGCGTGTCGAGCCGGCAGGCGCAGGGCGGTCCTGGCGGATCCGGCGGCGGCGCCGATCAGGTGTTCTATTCCGTCGGCGGCGGCGAGAGCGGTTACATCGCGAGCGACCCGCGCGCACCCGACGTCTTCTACGCGGGCAGCTACGGCGGTCTGATCACGAGGCTCGATCGACGCGCCGGACAGGAGCGCCAGATCAACCCGTATCCCGACAACCCGATGGGCTACGGCTCGGCCGACATCGCCGAGCGATTCCAGTGGACGTTTCCGATTGTGATCGCGCCGACCGATCCAAACGTGATTTACGTCGGCTCCCAGCACGTCTGGAAGTCGACGAACGAGGGGCAGAGCTGGACGAAGATCAGCCCGGACCTGACGCGGCACGATCCGAAGTCGATGGGATCATCGGGCGGTCCGATCACGAAGGACAACACCGGCGTCGAGACCTACGCGACCGTGTTCACCATCGCGCCGTCGCCGAAGGACGGCAACGTGATCTGGGCGGGGTCCGACGACGGCTACGTGCACGTGACGCGCAACGGCGGCACGAACTGGAAGAACGTGACGCCGAAGCCGATGGGCGACTTCGCCCGCATCAGCCTGATCGAAGCGTCGCCGTTTCGCGCCGGCACGGCCTACGTCGCGGCGAACCGCTATCAGCAGGACGACTTCAAGCCGTACGTGTTCCGCACCGACGACTACGGCGAAACGTGGACGGCGATCGCCAGCGGCATCGCGCCGAATGACTTCGCCCGTGCGATTCGCGAGGACCGCAAGCGCGAAAGGCTGCTGTACCTGGGCACCGAGCACGGCATCTACGTCTCCTTCGACGACGGCGCGAAATGGGAATCCCTGCGCCAGAATCTGCCGGACACGCCGGTGCACGATATCGCGGTGGAGGAGCGCGATCTCGTGATCGCGACGCACGGGCGGGGCTTCTACGTGATGGACAACATCTCGCCACTGCGGCAGGGCGGGATCGAGACCACCGAGAACCTGCGTGTCTACAAACCCGAGGACGCGCTGCGCGGCCTCGATCGCAGCGTCGCGGTCGACTATTTTCTGAAAGAGCCCGCGCAAAAGGTGACGATGGAATTCATGGACGGGCACGGGAAGGCGATCCGCACCTTCACGGGAACGCCTGCCGATGCTGAGCGGAAGCCGCCCGCTCCGGGCTTTGATGACGAGGGCGGTTTCCGCCGGCCGCCGGATCCGCATCCTCCGGTCGCTGCCGGACTCCATCGTGTGACGTGGGATCTGCGTTATCCCGGCGCCGCGGAGTTCCCCGGTCTGATCATGTGGGCCGCCAACTCGCGCGGGCCGATCGCGCCGCCAGGCAATTACCTGGTGCGCGTGACCGCCGACGGCCGGAGCGCCGCGCAGCCGTTCGCGATCCGGCGCGAGCCGCACGTGCTGAAGGACGTCAGCGATCAGGACCTGCGCGAAGAATTCGACCTCGCCATGAAAGTGCGCGACAAGTCGAGCCAGGCGAACGAGGCGGTGCTGCTGGTTCGCGGGATCAAGGAGCAGATCAAGGATCGACGCGCCAAGCTCGATCCGAAGTCCGGCGCGCAGGCGGCGAAGTCGCTCGACGACTTCGAGCGGCAACTGAG
>Ga0066903_100003847_pt1 | contig 12447 bp, 16 predicted proteins | sample PanSoiMetaGPlot1_FD_67491 | JGI IMG/M metagenome (GOLD analysis project Ga0066903, IMG submission 67491) | Tropical forest soil microbial communities from Panama analyzed to predict greenhouse gas emissions - Panama Soil - Plot 1 (version 2) | ecosystem: Environmental > Terrestrial > Soil >...
AGGCGGCGATCGAGCCGGGCGTGCGCGAACGCGAGGTGCTCGCCGTGTACGCGAGCGGCGCGATCCGGCGCGGCGCCGAGTACCTCGCGACGAACACGGTGTGCTCGGGGCCGAACACGAACCCGTGGCGGGCCGAGGCGACCGACCGGGCGCTCCGACCGGGCGAGTTGGTCTTCGTGGACACGGACACCGTCGGCGTGGAGGGATGCTTCTTCTGCGTGTCCCGGACCTTCTACGTGGGCGGCGCGGAACCGTCGCGCGCGGTGCTCGCGACGTTCCGCGCCGCCCACGACTGGGTCGGCGAGATGACGTCGCTCGTGCGCCCCGGCGTCACGTGCGCCGAGCTGGCCGCCGACGCGCCCCGGGTCCCCGAGCGGTTCCTCCCGCAGCGGTACGAGGTCATGATCCACAGCGTCGGGCTCGAGGAGGAGAGCCCGAGCGTCTGCCACCCGATCGATCCCCAGCCGAACGCGGACCGGGTGATCCGCTCAGGCATGACCCTGGTCGTCGAGTGCTACTTCGGCGAGGTCGGCGCCGACCACGGGGTCAAGCTCGGCGACGTGATCCTGGTCACCGACGTCGGCTCGGAGGTCCTGGCTCCGTACGCGCACCCCGAGGCCCTCGTGGGCTGAAAGCACGTGGCCGCGGACGCGAACGGGCCGGGCCCGAGGGCCCGGCCCGTTCGACAGCAACTCGCAGACCGTCAGTGGTGCAACGACGCTGCGTCCGGTAGACCAACCGGAGCCTGCGAGGTCGGTGAACCGGTTCGGATTCTGCCGGTCATCCCGGCGTGCGGGCTGGGAGGTGGACCCCGGCCCGCGAGGGACGGCTCAGCAGCCAGTCACCTCGAGGGTCTCATGCTCACTATGCAGTCGGACCACCTCCTTCCTCTCGTGCCAGACATGCTGCCGCAGCACAGCCCGAAAGACAACCAGCCTCGATCCTCGGCTGCCTCAGAACTCGGACCCCTTCGTCGCCGCGTCCAGGCGACGGGCCATCGTGTGGAGGAGGTTGACCGCGATATCGCGCTCGTAGATCACGGTTCGGAACTCGCTCTTGGCGAGCACGAAGCAGCGGACGTCGGTCTCGGCGACCACGGTCGCGGTTCGGGGGGTCCGCTCCAACAGCGAGACGAGGAGCGCGATCTCGCCGAAGTACGAGCCGGGCCCAAGGGCGTTCACCTTCCGGCCGTTCCGGAGCACGCGCGCGGACCCCTCGAGGATCACGTAGAAGTGATCGCCGGGCTTCCCCTGCTCGGTGATCGTCTTCCCGGCGGCGAACATCGTCTCGTGGCCCTTCGAGGCGATGTGGCGGAGCTGACGGTCGGAGCAATCCTTGAACAGCGGCACCCCGCGCAGACGCTCGGCGGTCTCCTTGGCGCTCATCCCGCGTCGAGCCTAGGGAGGCGTGGCCGGACCCGCAAACGCGGGTCGCTCAGACGGCGGGGCCGGGAGCGAGCGTGAGCGTCGCGGTGTGCTGCCCCTGGGCGTCCACCCAGGTGACCTGAACCTGGTCGCCCGGCTTCTTCGTATGGATCGCCGCGCCCAGGTCGTCGAGCGTGTTCACCGCCTGGCCGTCGATCGACGTGATGACCGAGGGGGTCGTGATCCCCGCCTGGGCGGCCGGGCTGCCGTCCTTCACGCCCGCGACGAGCGCCCCGCTCGAGGAGGAGAGCCCGAGGCGGGCCGCGGTGGCTTCGTCCAGCGGGCGGACGGCCACGCCGATGAACCCGCGCTCGCCCAGCAGGATGTTCGAGCTCTCGTGGCCCGCGCGCATCTGGTCCACGATGTTGATCGCCGAGTCGATGGGGATCGCGAACCCGACGCCGGTCGTGGAGTTGCTCGGACCCGCGGTGATGATCCCGACCACCTGGCCCTCGGCGTTGACGAGCGCGCCGCCCGAGTCTCCGGGGTGAACGCCTGCGCTTATCTGGATCACGTCGTTCAGGTGTTCGGATGTTCCACCCGAAGGGTCGCTCGCGACGATGCTGCGGTGGACCGCGGTGATCCTGCCGGTGGTCGAGGTCGGCGGGCCGGCCGCGCCGAACGCGTTCCCGATCGCCGTGACCGGGTCGCCGACCGCGACGGCGGACGAATCGCCGATCGTGACGGTGTTCAGCCCGGATACCCCGCTCAGCTGCAGGAGCGCGACGTCATCGGTCGGATCGACACCCACGACGGTCGCCGTCTGCACGCCCTGGCCGGGGATCGTGACGTGGATCTCGGATGCGCCTGCGACCACGTGGTTGTTCGTGAGGATCTGGCCGTCCGAGGTCAGGACCATCCCGGTCCCGGCGCCGAGTGGCCGCAGCCCGTCGGAGGAGAGCAGCTCCGCGGAGGTGTCGATGTCGACGACCGAACCGGCCGCGACGGTCGACGTGGTGCCACCGCCCTGTCCGCCTTGTGCGCGCGTCGGTGCGTCGTTCGTCCCGATCCCGCTCCCCTCACCGAGCAGCGTGGCGACCAGGACGAACGTCGCCAGGAGAGCGACCCCCAGGGCGACCCATCCCGCGCGTCGCGGCTGCCGCCGGGGCGGCGGCGGGGGGGCGGGGAGCCCGGCGGAGTAGCCGGCCCACGGTTCCTGCGTCTGCGCCATGTATCGAAGCTACCCGACGGATGCTGTGAACCACCTGAGTGCCGGCCCGGAGTTCCCACAGAACGCCGGGCCGGCTACCACTGTTCCCGGTGGATCACCTGGTCGGCGGGGCGCCTCGCAGGGTGCTGGATAGGCCGCAGGGGCCTGTCCGACGGGTAGCCGAACGCGACCAGCCCGACCACGGAGCGATCGTCGGGCAGCCGCAAGATGCGCCGCGCGAGGTCCTGATCGCCGACGGACGCATGGGAGCTGCCGATCCCCATGTCGGCCGCGGTCACCATCATCTGGAGCGTCGCCTGGCCCATGTCGTAGAAGACCGAGTCGCGCTCGTCCTGGTCGGCGGCGACGAGCGCGATCGTCGCCGCCGACCCCGCGACGTGTGCCGCATAGCGCCACGTCTTCGCGAGCTCCCGAAGGGTCGCCCGTTCCGTGCAGACGATGAAGTCCCAGGGCTGCTCGTTCATCGACGACGGCGTCCGCCTCGCCGCCTCCAGGATCCGTTCGAGGTCCTCGGGCGGGATGGGCCGATCCTCGTAGCTCCGAACGTTCCGCCTGGCCCGGATCGCGTCCCACGTTTCCACCGACACACGGTAGCCGGTCGGCCGGTTGGCTAGGGTCGGACCTCGATGGAGACGCTGGTGCGGATCTTCGCGAACGGCGCCGTCTTCACGGGGATCCGCGACGCGCCGTGGACGGAGGCGCTCGCGATCCGTGGGGCCGACGTCGTCGGCACGGGGACGCACACCGACCTGCGGCGCACCTTCGCCGGCGCGCTCGAGGTGGACCTCGATGGCGGGACGGTGCTCCCGGGGTTCGTGGACGCGCACAACCACTTCCTCTCCACCGGGGAATCGCTCGCGTCGATCGACCTCCGCTATCCCGGCGTGGCATCCTCGGCCGATCTCCTCGCGCGGATCCGCGACGCCGCCGCCACCACGGCCGCGGGCGAGCCGATCGGCGGCTTCGGCTTCGACCATGCCAGGTACGCGCTGCCGCCGATCGCGCAGCTCGATGCGGTCGCCGGAGACCATCCGCTCCATCTGTTCCACACCTCGGGGCACCACGTCCTCGTCAACTCGCGCGTCCTCCGCGATGCCGGCGTCGACGACGACACGCCCGATCCGCCGGGGGGTCGCTTCGAGCGAGACGCAGACGGACACCTGACGGGTCTCTGTCTGGATACGGCATGCGGTGAGGTTCTCCCGACCGCCGTGGACGTCGGCTCGCACGGGCCCAACTTCCACGTGCGCGAATCTCTCGACACGCTCGTGGCGGCCGTCGCTCGCGCGGATGCGGCATTCGTCGCAGCCGGACTGACCAGCGTCGCGGACGCGCAGGTGACATCCCGTGAGCTGGCCGCGTACCGGGAGGCGCGAGCCAGGGACGTGCTCCGGATCCGGACCGTCTGCATGCCGCTGTCGCATCAGCTCGAGGACTTCGCGTCGATCGGGCTCGTCGGCCCGTTCGGCGATGACCGGCTCTCGATCGGGCACCTCAAGCTCTACGCCGACGGAACCCTGACCGGTGGGACGGCCGCATTCAGTGACGGGTTGGGGTTCGAGAACCAGGCGGCCTCGTTCTTCCACGAACCCGACGACCTGGTCGCCCTCATCGAGCGAGCATGGGTCGCGGGGTGGCGGATCGCGGTGCACGCGCAAGGCGACCGCGCGATCTCCCTCGTGCTTGACGGGTTCGAGGCGGGGGAGCGGACCGCGCCGCGTCGCGATGCGAGGCCGCGGATCGAGCACGCGGGGTTCCCGACGCCTCGAGCGATCGAGCGGATGCGAGCCCTCGACGTCGTCGCCGTGAGCCAGCCCTCCTACCTCCACGACTTCGGGGACGAGTACCTCGCGTCGCTCGGGGACCGCGCGGGCGAGCTCCAGCCGTGGCGCGACGAGCTCGAGTCAGGGGTGCGCGTCGTGATCAGCAGCGACTCGGACGTGGTCAGCTACCGCCCCCTCACGACGGTCGCGAACGCGATGCGGCGCGAGACGAGGGACGGGGTCGTCCTGGGAGCGCAGCATCGCTTGTCGCTCGAGGAGGCGCTGTTCGCGCATACCGCCGACGCAGCGTTCGCGGTGGGCTTGGAGCATCGCATCGGATCGCTCGAGCCCGGGAAGGCCGCCGATCTCACGATCCTGTCCGGCGATCTGCGGACGCTCGATCCTGCGGGGCTCGAGGCGACCGATGTCGTGGCGACGATCATCGACGGTCGTCCCGCGTTCGGTCGAGCCCTCCTTTGACCCGGAGGGAGCGATCCGGTCACCCGCGGCGACGGAACACCACGAGCGCGACCCCGTAGCTCGCGCCCAACACGATGCAGATCACCCCGTACGCACCCGGGTTCCCACCCGTGATCGCGATGTTCACGATCGCGGCCACCACCGCGAAGATCGCCGTGACCGTGCCCGCCGCCGCGGTCGCGCGGAGGTCGATCCCGCGCTGGCGCTCATCGCTCCCACCGCGCATGATCGCGGCGACGTCGCCCGAGCCTCCGGACCACACGAGGGCGATCGCCGAGAACACCAGGTAGGCACCGAACACGATCGCCGCGACCTCCGGCTCGCCGCCGATCCATACGGCGACCGAGACCGCCGCGCCGCCGATCAACAGGATCGCGGCCGACAGCCAGCGATGTCCGTCCTTCGTCATCGAAGTCATGCCTCATCCCCCTGTTCCAGCTCGAAGATGTCGTGGACGCCGACGCCGAACAGCCGCGCCATCCGGAGCGCGAGGGGCAGCGACGGCAGGTACCGAGCGGCCTCGATCGAGTTGATCGTCTGGCGCGAGACGCCGAGCGACTCGCCCAGGACGGCCTGGGTCATCCCAGATCGTTGGCGCAGCTCTCGAACCCGGTTCCGCACGGTGTCAAGCTAGCTTGACACACGCCGTATGTCAAGCTCGCTTTCCATTTCGAGAAGGGAGGATCAGGGCGCGATGTTCTGGTTCATCCGGAACACGTTGTCCGGGTCGAAGCGCCGTTTGAGCTCGCGGAGCCGCTCGTACTTGGCGTCGCCGTAGATCGAGCGGACGATGTCGGCGCTCGTCTCGACCATATCGTTCACGTAGTGGCCCGCTGCGGTGAACGGTTCCAACGCCGTCATCGTCGATCGTCCCCACGCCACGTGTTCCTCGTCGTGCTCGGCGCCGGACCACTCGCACTCCACGCCGACCCACCACGGCGCCTCCCGGCCGGTGAACGCCATCGCGTCAGGGTCCACCCGGCCGATCGCGCCGCCCTGGAGCCACAGCGTGATCGTCTCGCCGGCGCTCGGAGCGGCCGCGACGGCATCGAGACCCGCGTGGACGTACTCGTCGGAGAGTCCGGCCAGGAACGCGCCCTTCATGTAGAAGCGTTTGCCCCACGCCATGTCCTCGTCCGCCATCGCCTGGACGTCCAGGTACCGGCGGGGTTCGATCGTGTCTACCAGCGGCCCGAGCTCGCGGAGCGGACGGAGGTCATCCTCGGCGGTGTCGGGCGATCCCGAATGCGTCACGCCCATGTACACCATCGGCCGTCCCTCGTAACCGGGAGGGTCCGGCGGCTCGCTCGCCGCCTGACCGAAGCTGTACGAGGTCATGACCTCGTCGGGCGCGTCGGGTCCCCACGTGCGTACGCGCGCCGCGACCTGGTGCGCCCGCTCCGGCGGGAAGATCAGCAGACCCTGCGTGACGATCCGGCCCAGCTCGTGCACGCGGAACTCGAACCCGGTGACGACCCCGAAGTTGGGCCCCGCGCCGCGCATCCCCCAGAAGAGGTCTGCGTTCTCATCCTCGCTGGCCCGCACGAGCTCGCCGTCGGCCCTCACCAGGTCGACCGCGAACATGTTGTCGACCGAGTAGCCCCAGTGCCGCTGCAGCCGACCCATCCCGCCCCCGAGCGTGAGGCCACCCACGCCGGTGTGCCCCACGACCCCGACGGGGCAGGCCAAGCCGTGCGCCTGCGCAGCCATGTCGAGCTCCTGCAGGAGGCTCCCGCCTTTGACGTAGGCGACGCGCGCCTCGGGATCGATCCGGACGCCGTGCATCGTCGACAGGTCGATCACGAGCCCGTCGTCGCACGTCGAGAACCCGCCGACGCTGTGGCCGCCGCACCGGACCGCGACGACGAGTTGTTGGTCCCGCGCGAACAGGATCGCCGCCCGCACGTCCTCGACCGACGTGCAACGCGCAACCACCGCGGGCCGCCGGTCGATCATGCCGTTCCAGACGATCCGTGCGGCGTCGTAGTCGGCGCTCCCGGGAAGGACGACCTGACCCTGGAACACCCGCCCGAACGAGGCGAGTGCGGTGGTGTTCACGGTCGCGCCTGCGTCGCCGGGATCACGCCTGGGTGTAGGCGTCCTCCAGCGGCTTGATCTCGAGCTTGCTCATCGTGAGCATGACGCGCATCACCCGATCGACCTTCTCGGGGTCGTCGTCGGCGAGCATCTCGTTCAGCGCGCGCGGCACGACTTGCCACGTCACGCCGAACCTATCCGTGAGCCAGCCGCAGGCGTCCTGATGTCCGCCTTCTGAGAGCGTGTCCCAGTAGTGGTCGATCTCCTCCTGCGTGTCGCAGTTCACGACGAAGGAGATCGCGCTCGTGAAGTCGAAGCCCTCCTGGGGGCCGCCGTTCAGCGCCACGAAGTGCTGCCCGAACAGAGAGAACTCGATCGTCATGACGTCGCCGGGCTCGATGCCCGGAACGCCTTGCTGCGCGCGTGTGGTGCTCAGGATCTGTGCGTCCTCGAACGTGGAGACGTAGAGGTTGACCGCTTCCTCACAGTCCTTCTGGAACCACAGGAACGGGTCGATCTTCGCCATCGGAGTCCCTCCTCTTCCTGACGTCCGCGTTCAAACCTGTCACATCTGAGGCCCAAGGACGACGCCGAACGGATCCGGCGCCACGAGGATCAGCGTCTGCCGCGCGACGGAACGATCCGGGTGTTGCCGCCCTTCGGCGCGATCAGGCTCTGGTGCCCGTCCTGCCACCGAACGAGATAGCTGACGCTGATCTGACCCTGGACGATCTCGAGCACCTCGCCCTCGCGCGGCGGGGAGCCGACCTTCTCGGACTCGATCACGATCAGGTCCCCGGCCCTCGCTCCCGGCCCCGCGCTCGTCGTGGAATTGGGCTGCTTCGCGACGGTCCTCTTCGCGCTCGTCGCCCTCTTGGATGCCGCCTTCCCCTTCTGGCTCGACACCTTCGTCGCCGGCTTCTTCGTCGCCGGTTTCTTCTTCGCAGGCATGCCGCCTCCCGTCCTCGCGACCCGGTGGTCCCTACCCTAGCGTCGAGCCGCGACGCTCGAGATCCGCCTGGTCAGGAGAGGGTGCCGAGCCAGGATGCGAAGGCCGGCATCGTGCGGAGGTCCCCTGCGGATAGGCTTCGTGCGATGGATGCCGACGTGCTGGTGGTCGGGGGCGGCTTCGCGGGGATCGCGGCCGCGCGCGATCTCCGCGAAGCCGCCCGCCGCGTTATCGTCCTCGAGGCGCGGGACCGGATCGGCGGCCGGACGTGGTACCGGGAGCTCCCCGGTGCCGGTATCTGGGCCGAGTACGGCGGCATGTTCTTCTCCCGCTCGACGCAGCCACGCGTCGCCGCCGAGATCGAGCGGTACCAGCTGCCGGTCACCCCGATGCCGCCGCCCGAGGTGGTCGCGTGGGTCCACGGCTCGACCCGTGTCGAGGGGGCGCCATACGTCGAGCGGCTGCTCGACGCGTTGAAGGCCGCGGGGATGTCCGACGCGCTCGCCGCGACCGCGAAGGCTTTCGCGAGCGAGGATCGTACGGCGCTCGCATCCCTCGACGTGACCGCGAGCGAATGGATCGCCGACCTCGGCGCCGAGCCGGAAGCCGCGGACCTGCTCCGCGCGTTCATGGCCTCGATGGGCGGTGCGCCGGTCGAGGAGATCTCCGCCCTCCCGCTCCTGTGGGACATGGTCGAGCTCGACTACTTCGACATCGTCGCGGCGTTCGGGGACGTCGGCGAGCTCCTCACCTACGGGACGAAGAGCCTGATCGACGCGATGAGCGAGGGGCTCGACGTCCGCTTCGATTCGGTGGTGCGCCGGATCGAGCACGACGACGACGGGGTCCGGATCACGCTCGACGGCGGCGCGGTCCTCGAGGCCCCCGCCGCCGTCATCGCGCTCCCGATCAACCTGTGGGCGGATGTTTCGTTCGACCCGCCCCTCGCGGCGCCCAAGCAGCGCGTCGGCGCCCAGCGCCAACCCGGGGCCGTCTCGAAGGTGCTCGCGGTCGTGGATGACGCACCCTCGCCGTACCTCGGGATCGGGTGGGACACGCCGATCAACGCGGCGTTCGTGACGAAGCCGGCTCCGGACGGGCGCCTGTTCATGGGCTTCTCCGTCCAGGAGCGGGTCGACCTGGACGACCGCGATGCGCTCGCTCGCGCCGTGAACGCCCACCTCCCCGACGCGACGGTGGTCACGACCGACGGTCACGACTGGGTCCGAGATCCCTTCTCCAAGGGATCGTGGCTCGCCACGCCGACCGGGTGGTTCGGAGACGGAACGTTCGAGGCGCTCGAGGAACCCGAGGGCCGGCTCGCGTTCGCAGGGTCGGATATCGCCGCCGAGGGTGCCGGGTGGATCGAGGGCGCGATCGGGAGCGGGATCGCCGCCGCGGCCCGAACGGATGCGCTCCTCGGCTCGGTCCCGTAGCCGGCGCGTGACACACTTGCCTCGTGGACGACGAGGACCTCCTCGCCAGGGCCGAAGAGGCACTGACCGAGATCAAATTCAACCGTGGTCTCTCCGAGGACCACGAAGCCGTGCTCGCCGCGCTCCGGATCCGCCTCAAGGGCAGCGACAACGCCTCGCTCGAAGAGATGTTGGAGGCGGCGGACGACCCGAGCTCGAAGACGTCGCTCGACGACCTGATGGCGGAGGAGCCGAAGAAGCCCGAGTGGCCGACCTGAGCGCCGTCGTCACTTGGCGGGGAGCGAGCGCGCGTACGTGACGCCGCGCTCGACCCACGAGGCGAGCTGACGCTTCTGCCGAACATCCTCCGCGTCGACGCGGAGCCACCCGTCCATCGCACGGCCGCGCATCACCATCGGGTGCGCCTTGGTCCGCGACTGGAGCGTCTCCGACTCCTCCGGGTCGACGCGGACGAGGATCCCGCCCTGGCCGCTCGCCGCCACGGCCATGTTGCCGCGTACGAGGAACGCGAGGCCGCCGAACATCTTCTTCTCGCTCACGCCGCGCTGGCCGCCGACCAGCTCACGGATCCGATCGGCGAGGTCCTCGTCGTACGCCACACACGCATCCTTTCACCTCGCGACGACACGGAAGATGTCGTACACCATCCAGGCCGGCCAGAAGAACCCCTGGAACACCGCGAGGAGGTACCCCCAGAACGTGTCCGCCTGTTGGAAGAACCACACCCAGGCGCCGAAGATCCCGAGCGCGTAGATCGCGCCCCCTGCCGCACCCGTGCCTCTGTTGCTCATCGCTCCCTCCATCGATCGTCGTCCGCACCCCTTCGTACCAGGTCGGCCGGGCTCCGCCTCGGGGCCGGGGGTCCGTCCGCCGGGGGGCCGTTGTGCCCCTGCGCGTCGAGAGGCCGCGCCCGATGATGTCCATCGAGGAGGTCGATCACGTGAACATCCAATACCTCCACGCATCGAAGTTCGGGAACGGAGCCGCCGTCGCCACGGTCTTCGCGGAGGTCATGGGCGGGCGTGGCGTCGTGGTCGAGGTCCATCACATCGCCGACGTCGATCCGCGATCGCTGCCTGCGGCAGATCTGTTCGTCTTCAGCTCGCCCGGACGGATGGGTCGACCGACCCGTGGGATGCGCCGCTTCCTCAAGGATCTGGTGCTCCCGGCCGGGTCGCGATACGCGGTCCTGACGACCGAGATGGCGCCGCGACCGGACGGGAAGACGGCCCGTATGCCGACGGAAGAGGAGATCTGCCGGCATCAGCGCATCCGCCCGATCGTGAACGAGATGTTGCGAGCGAAGGGCCTCGTGAAGATCGCCGAGGAGAAGGTCTACGTGACCGATCTCAAGGGCCCGCTCGAGGAGGGATGGCGCGAGAAGGTCGCCGCGTTCGCCGCCACGATCGCCCTCTCGGAGCCAGATCCGGTCTGACGGCTCCCTACCGGAGCACCCGGTAGGAAACGTGTGTGACCCTCGGGGCTTCGATCGCGCGGATCTGCTCCAGCCGAAGGTCACCGACGTCGGCGAGCGGACGCTCACCGGCGCCGAGGATGACCGGGGCCAGGTTCAGCTCGAAGCGATCGACGTGCCCGGCACGCAGGCACTGACGGATCACGTCCGCCCCTCCGGCGATCACCACGTCGCGATCTCGCGCCACCTCGCGCGCCTGATCGATCGCGCGGTCGACCCCCGCGGTGACGAAGTGGAAGGTCGTGCCGCCCTCCATCGGCAGCGACTCTCGCGGATGGTGGGTGAGGACGAAGACCGGAACACGGTAGGGCGGGTCGTCGCCCCACCAGCCACGCCACGGCGGGTCGTCGCCCCACGGTCCGCGGCCGCCCCCGAACATGTTCCTGCCCATCACGTACGCCCCGACATCCGCCTGCGCCTCTTCGACGACCCGAGAGCTGGCGTTGGTGATGCCGCCCCCCAGGCCCGCGGCGCGTCGCCACACCTCGAGCTCCGTCAGCCACCGATGGAGATCCTCGCCGCCGACGCCGAGCGGCTCCTCCAGGGACTGATCGGGGCCCGCCATGTAGCCGTCGATCGACACCGTGACCATGAAGCGGACGACGCTCACCTCGTGCCTCCTCCCGGTCAGCCCTCAGGCGGCGCGAAGGTGCCCGTGACGAGCTCGCCGGCCGGCTCGTACGTCCCGATCACCACACCGGTCGTGGAGATCTTGGTGTCGACGAGGCGCAGCCCCGCCGGGATCGCGCCCTCGGCGAAGAGCCGCTTCCCGGACCCGACCACGACCGGGAAGGTCCACAGGACGAAGCGATCCACGAGCCCGTTGCGCAGGAGCGTCTGGATCAGGTTCCCGCTCCCGTGGACCTGGAGCTGCGGTCCGTCACCCGCCTTGAGCGCCGCGACATCCTCGGCCACATCTCCTTCCAGGAGGACGGCCGGACCCCATGCCAGGCTCGGGGACCCGTGGGAGGCGACGTACTTCGTCGCGTCGTTCAGCGGCTTGGCGCCGGCCTCCTCGGGAGCGGCAGGCCAGTAGCTCGCGAAGATCTCGTACGTCGTGCGCCCGAGCAGCAGGTCGAAGGGCACGCCCATCACCTCGCCCATCGCGTCGCCCATCGCGTCGTCCCAGTAACTGACCGACCAGCCTCCGGAGGCGAAGCCGCCGCTTCCGTCCTCCTCGGGTCCGCCCGGCGCCTGCATCACGCCGTCGAGGGTCAGGAACGTGGTGACGAGCACCTCTCGCATGATCGTGTCCTTCCGACGGGCGTTGCCACCAACCTAGCGCGCTTCCGAGGTCGGGACCCATCGCCGCGTTCGCGCCCTCGGTGCGGGGCCGGGTATCGTCGCGTGCCGTGGCGAGGGTCGTGCTGATCACCGGGGGAGCCGGCGGGATCGGTCGTGCGGCGGCCGAAGGGTTCCGAGCGAACGGCGACACCGTGGTGGTCGCCGACCGGTCGGAGGAGGCACTGGCCGGTTCCGACGACGCGGTCGTTGCGGACGTCACGGTGGTCGACGACTGCCGGCGGATGGTCGACGAGACGGTCACGCGGCATGGCCACCTCGATGTCCTGGTCAACTGCGCCGGGGTCTGGGTCGAGGGGCCCACCACCGAGAATGACCGAGGAGCAATGGGACCACACGGTCGACGTGAACCTGAAGGGAACGTTCTTCGCATGCCGCTACGCGATCCCGCACCTGGAGCGGACCGAAGGC
>Ga0066903_100003848_pt1 | contig 12447 bp, 8 predicted proteins | sample PanSoiMetaGPlot1_FD_67491 | JGI IMG/M metagenome (GOLD analysis project Ga0066903, IMG submission 67491) | Tropical forest soil microbial communities from Panama analyzed to predict greenhouse gas emissions - Panama Soil - Plot 1 (version 2) | ecosystem: Environmental > Terrestrial > Soil >...
GCGTCTCTGGTACAACTCTTTACTGCGATGGTCTACGAAGGCCCGTTGCTGGCGCGGCGGATCGCGCACGGCCTCGCCCGGCTGCTGGAACGCGACGGGTTCAAGTCGGTCGCCGATGCGGTCGGGGCGGACGTGCGTTGAGACGCCGGAGCCTGCCCGCTGACAATCCGTCTCGGCAGGTCGATAACAGCATCCTGCATGTCCAGCTTCGGCGGAGGGATTCCAGGACCCGCGCGACCCGCCGCCAGATGCCGGCCTCGACGGGGCTGACGCAGGCTGCGGTTCGTTGCGAGCGGCATTTGCACCCCGCATTGTCATTTTGAATGCTTCGCGACGAAGTCGAGGATGACCTTGTTGAAGACGTCGGGGCGCTCCCAATAGATGGCATGCCCAGTTTCGGGGACGATCTCGATTTCGCTGTTCGGGATCTGCGCGCCAACCATGCGCATCAGCGACGGCGGCGTATAGAGATCGGCGTCGCCCGTCATCAGCAGAGTCGGCACCTTGATTGTCCTGAGCGAGGCCGCGGTGATCTGGTTGCCGAGTTTCTGGAGGATGACACCGCTTGGAGCCGCCTTGTGCTCGAGCTCCAGCCACTGCTTCACGCCCTCAGGGTTGGCGGCACGATACGACGGGCCGAGCTCGCGGAAATCCGCCGGCATGTCATCGAATCCCTTGGGACGCAGGCTGTCGCTGATTCTCACGATATCACCGCCGCGAACGCCGGCGGAATTGCTGGTGATCGCCAGGCTATACAACCGCTCGGGGTGCGACAGCGCATAGTCGGTCGCGATGCTGCCGCCTGCGGCTGAGCTGACGGCGTGAAATTTCTGAATGTCCAGCAGCTCGACCAATTGATGCAGGTCCTCGGCGGCGACGCCGGGATTGTCTTTTGTGAGCGGATCGGAATTGTAATAGCCACGCCGTGAATAGCCGATAACGCGGTATCCGGCCTTGGCGAACGCCGGCTGCTGATAGACCCACATCAGTGCGCTGCCGGTCGCCGGATGCAGCAGAACAATGGTCGGCCCGTTGCCGCCAGTGTCCCAGTAGAACAGCTTGCCGTTCGGGATCTGTGCGATGCCTTCCCTCGCGGCAACCTGTTCGGGCACCGGCTGAGGCGCCATGGGATTGCTCGGATCTGCCGCGCGGGCCGAGCCGGACAAGAGCAGCAGAGAGACCATCAGCACAATCCTGGCTGTGACCGACGCATTTGCCCGATGCGCTGAATCGTTTTGACCATGGAACATCGAAACCTCCGCTCAAATTTGGCCGATCATATCGGGAGCACGTTGGATTTTCGTCGCAAACACCGCGAAGACCTTGCATTTTGGAAGCAGCGTGCTCCTCGCCCCGTCGAGGGACGCGCAGCATCAATGATTCAATCCTTGCCCGCCAAGACAACCAGCGCATCCAAGGCGACGCCGCCCCGCTTCTTGAGCAGGAACGGGTTGATGTCGATCGATCGGATGCCCTTGCCCGCGTCCATGACCAGCCGCGAGAGAGCCAGCAGCGCATGCACCAGCGCTCCGCGATCGAGCGGCGGCCGCCCCCGATAGCCGTCGATCAGCCGGCTCACGCGCGTGCGTCCAATCAACTCGAGCGCCCTCTTCTCGTCAAGCGGTAGCGCGGCAAGCGCAACGTCTCGCGTCAATTCGGTGTCGATGCCGCCGGCGCCGAATAGAATCACCGGCCCGATGTCGGGATCACGATTCATGCCGAGTATGAGCTCCAGTCCGTCGGAGACCTGCCTGGCAATCAGCACGCCATCGAGGGTATGGCGGTGTTTGGCCACTCTGCTTGAGAGCGTCCGATAGGCGTCGCGCACATCCCTCCCCGACTTCAGCCCAAGAATCACGCCTCCCACTTCAGACTTGTGCGACAGCGAAGCGCTCACAGCCTTGGCAACTACCGGATAGCCGACGCGCGCAGCGTGCGCGACCGCTTCCCGTTCGCTGCGCGCAAGTCCTTCCTTCGGCACGCGGACGCCGTAGACCTTCAGCATGTTTTTCGAGGCGGTCTCGGTCAGCGCCATGTCGGTGGCGCCCCTGCTCGATCGGGCCAGTTGTTTATCGAGCCGGGCCTTCTCCTTGGCGACCGAGATGACCGAAGGTTCAGGGGTCGCCGAGCGCACCGCATAGTCAGCGACAGCGCGCACCGTTCGCATGGTTTTTTCGACTTCGTGAAGGAAAGGCACGTTACCGAGAACGCTGCGAAGCGTGCGGCTATAATCGGTCAGGCCGTATGAAATCATGCTGAAGTGCGCGACCGGCTTGCCGCTCTTCCCGGCGAGCTCATTGACGCCACGGATGTTGGCCTCCTTCAGATCCTGCCCGGGGCCGCGCATCAGCTCTTCCTGGAGGAGGAGCACGTCGACGCAAGGGTCGTCGAGCATCGCCTTGACGCAGGCGAGATAGACCTCGGTGCTGCCCAGCCCGGCAAATCCGGAGTCCAGAGGATTTCCAATGATGCTGCCGACGCCGAGCAGCGCTTCGAGGCGTTGACGCGTCGGTTGAGCCAATGACGGAAACTCCAGCCCGTGTTCCGACGCATGGTCGAGCAGCAGGCCGCGCAGCGCGCCCGAGAACGTGATCGCGCCGACGCGCTTTCCGCCCGGCAGCGGCGCGTGCGCACAGTATTCGATCAGCTCGGCGGCCTCATCGAGCGTACGCGCCCGGATCATACCGGACTCGCGTGCGACTGCATCGAACGCCGCAATCGAGCCCGCGAGTGCACCCGTGTGTGCCATCGCTGCCGCCCGACCACCCTCGGACACGCCGAGCTTGATTACGACCACAGGTTTGCCTGCCTCCCGCGCCATGTGGCAAGCGGCCAGGAATTTCTCCGGATCGCGGATCGACTCGACGTAGCAAACGATGATCCTGAGATGCCGCAGCGATGCGTAATACGCAATGTAATCGGCGCTGTTGAGGCCGGTCTCGTTTCCACTGGTCACCAGCGAACCGATGGAGACGCCCCGCTCGTCCAGGACCCGCTTCAGCGCCATCGCGACACCGCCCGACTGTGCGACCAGGGCCGCCGGACCGGGGACGACCCAGTATCGGCGGAGATCCGTCATGGTCATGAGCTTGGAGGGCGCATGTAGGTTGCCGCCACAGTTCGGTCCCGAGACTGCAAGGCCTGTGTCAGCGATCACTGCGGCGAGCCGCTGGCCGAGCTCCTTGCCGGCCTCGTTCGGCGCCTCCTCAAACCCAGAGGTCATGACCGTGACGCTGCGCGCACCGGCCTTGGCGCCGGCGCGCACCACATCCGGAACCGTCGGCGCCGGCGTCACCACGACAATGTGGTCGGGCTTCTCGGGAAGCTCGTCAAAGGAGGCGTAGCAGCGGCCACCCCAGACCTGCTCGCGGCGCGGATTAATCGGATAGATCGGGCCGGGGTAACCGTAGCGATTGAGATTGCGGGACAGCATCATCGCGTAGCTGCCCGGCGTGTCGCTTGCGCCGACAATCACGACGTTGCGGGGATTGAGGAGCGCTTCGACCTGCGAGCACGATTTGGCGAGAATCTGGCTGATCGAGTTCACAAGAAGCTCCAAGTCATGCCACCTGCGACGGCACCGACGAGCGGATCATCAAGCCTGCCCCAACAGGCCGCCAGAGAAACGGCGCGTGACTAGATAGAAGATCATTGCGATAGCGGTCATCAGCGCCGACCACATCAGGCCCAGCGCCGCCAGCTCGGTTCCCTGCCCGTTATTCCAGAGGTCATACATCGCCACGGAGACCGGCTGGGTGCGCGGGCCGGCGAGCAGGATCGCCAGTGAAAGAACACGCGACGACATCAGGAAGATGAACAGCCAACCGGCGAGCAACGCTGGCGCGATTAGCGGCGCCAGGATCAGACGCATTATCGTCAGCGAAGAGGCGCCGCAGATCGTCGCCGCCTCCTCGAGCTCCGGATGGATTTGCAGGAGCCCGGATGTCGTATAGCGCATGCTGTAGGGCAGATAGTTGATGACGAAGGCCCAGATCAGCACGAACAGCGTGCCGTAGAGCGGCAGCGGGATCTGGAGGAACAGCTCCATCACCGCAAGGCCGAGGATGAGGCCGGGGAAGATCAGCGGGATCAACGTGAGGCGCTCGATCAGCCAGCCGCCGGTGGCGCGGCGCACCACGACCCAGGCGGCGAGCAAAGTGATGAATGTCGCGACGGTCGCGGCACCAAATGACATCGACAGCGTGTTGATGGCCAGATCGACATAGGCGGAAGCCAGCACGTTCCGGTAGTTGTCGAGCGTCAGCAAGCTCAGCGCCTTGATACTGAACGGCTGAAAAAACGGCAGCAGCGAAATCCAGATCAGGGTCGCGATCGGGACGACGATCAGCAGGATGAAGTTCATGGCCAGCAGCGCCGTCGCGACATAGCGAAACCGCCCAAGGTCGAAGGGACGGGCCCGGAAGTTCTTTCCGGTGACGGTAACGAAGCGCTCGGCATTCCGAGACAGCCGGCCATAGACATAAAGCAGGACCAGCACGAGCAGCAGCATGATGATGGAGAGGGCGCTGGCGCCGCCGGTGTCGGGCGGCGATTTCGCGGCCATGCTGCTGTAGATGTCGGTCGTCAGCACGAAGAGGCGTCCCGGCATGCCCACCAGTGCAGGCACCTCGAACGCCTCCATGGTGCGTATGAAAACCAGCATCGCCAGCGCCATGATTGACGGCAGCGACTGGCGGAGAGTCACCCGCTTGACGGTCTGCCATACGCTCGCCCCGCTGACGCGCGCGACCTCCTCAAGGTCGGGATTGGCGTTGCGCAACGTGGCACCGACCAGAAGGAACGCAAACGGCGACCACAGGAACCCTTCGACGACGATCATGCCGGGCATCGAATAGATGTTGAACAGCACGTCGACATGCCCCGTGAGCTCCCGATAGAGTTGATTGATCGGGCCCGCCTTGCCGAAGAACAGAAGCCACGCGCTGACATAAAGGATGAACGGCGTGCCGAGCGACATGATGGCGGTGAGATAGGCCAGCGAGCGCAGCGGCGTGTTGGTGCGCTCAGCAAGCCACGCTGCGCTCCAGCCGAGCAGCAATGCAAAAGCCGCGCTGCCTGCTGAGAATTGCACGGAATACCAAAGCGTTGCCAGGAAGCGACGACTGCCGAGGATCGCAGCGAAATTCTCGAGGCTCCAATGATCGGGGTCAGCCTGCGTCAGCAGACTGCTCTGGATCAGAACGAAGAGCGGAGGCACGACCAGGACCAGCAACACGACGACAAGCCCGACGGCCAGCGCCACGGGCTGGCCGCGCGTCGTGCTCGACGCTCGCGCCATCAGCGGCCCGGCCAGGGTGCCCGAAGTACTTGCGATGTCGACGGAAGCAGTCATTGCCGTATTCGTGGCACGCATCCGGGAGGTCCGTCCGGAAGCGCAGCATCACTACGCTACTTGAACAGCTCGTCGTACAGCCTGGTCCAGCGATCAAGGCCGTTCGCGATCATGGCAGGGGACATCACATTGCCCTTGAAACCGCCGGTCGCGGGCAACAGGTCCGGTATCTTCGCTGGGACTTCAGGATCGGCCGGATAGTAGTCACGCTCCCGGAAGACCTGTTGGCCCTCCTTCGACAGCATGAACTCGATCAGCAGTTTGCCGGCGTTCGGACTCGGGCCGCCGCGCAACAGTCCAATAATGTTCAGGCTGACCGTGACCGGCTCCATTGGCAGCCAATCGACGGGAGCCCCTTTCTTGGCACTGATCTCCGCATGGTTGTTGAAGATCTGCAGCGCGATCGGATACTCGCCCGCCATCACCTGGTCGAGGATCGCCCGGGCGCTGGCGTTGACCGAGATGATGTTCTGCTCGCTCAATCGGCGCAGATAGGCAATTCCCTTTTCTTCACCCATCGAGGACAGGATGTTGCCAATGAAACCCTGCGCGCCGGAGATGTCGTTGCGCTTCCACGCCATCTTTCCTTTCCACTTCGGATCGAGCAGCGCCTCGTAGGTCCTCGGTGCTTCCGACTTCTGCACCAGGCTGGTGTTGTAGCCCGGCGTATTGATATAGATGTTGCTCGCAATCCAATGGTGCGCCGGATCCTTGTATTCAGCAGGGAACCCTTTGGCGTTGACCGGATCGTAGGGCTCCGTCACGCCCGCCTTGATCAACGAGTCGACACCGATCCCGATGCTGTAGATATCGCCCTGGACACGACGGGCGCGGGCCTCGCCGAGCAGCTTGAGATTAAGCTCGGCGCCGTCGCCGCGCCAATAAGCCATCTTGATCCCGTATTTCTTCTCGAAGGCGGCGCCGAGCGGCCGCACGATCTGTTCAACAATGAGATTCGTGTACCAGGTGACCGTGCCTTCTTTCTTGGCCGCGGCGATCAGCTCTTGGCTCGGCTCAGCCTTCGCCGTGACTATCGCGCACAGCAGTGCGAGGCCAAAGGCCGTAGAACCCAGAGATCCGCGATGATCAAAACACGTCCCATTCGGCATGACTCCTCCTCGTGTCACTTTCGGCAGCCTGTCGGTCCTCGATAGTTTCGCGCGGGGGAAGCGCGTCCCAGCTCCCTCCGGCGCCAACTGCAAGCACTACTCTTTGACCTTCGGCGCCGCCCCCTTGCCGGGGGCGTAAGTGCCCTGGATGAACTGGCTGATGCCATGCTCGATCCAGTTGCCCGACTTCTGATCGTTGGTAAGCTGACCGAGCCGTGCCTTGAGCCAGTACCGCGACTCCTCGTAGCTGAGGTTTCGGATATCGATGCCCTTGAACGCTTCCTTGGTGGCGCGGAGCGCGTGGCGATCCTTGCCCTTCAGCATCTGCGCCACCTGCAGGGTCTTCTCTTGCAATTGCGCAAGCGGCACAGACATCGTCGTGAAGCCGATCTCCACCGAGCGCTTGCCATTAAACTGCTCGCCGGTGAGGCTGTAGTAGAGCGCCTGCCGGAACTCCATCTCGCCAATGATCGCCTTGGCGACCACGCCCGCGGGGATGCTGCCGAAATTGATTTCAGAGAGCCCGAACGTCGCTTCATCGGCGGCGATCGCAATGTCACTCGAAGCAACGATCGTGAACGCGCCGCCGAAGCAGTAGCCGTTGATGCTGGTGATGGTCGGCTTCGGATAGAAGTTGAGAATTTGGTGGCGCCACTCGTGCGAGATACGCTGGATCTCCTCACGGTCCCGCTCGTTGTCCTTGTTGGCGTAGAAGTATTCCTTCAGGTCCTGGCCGGCACTGAAGGCCTTGTCGGTTCCGGTGATAACGAGGACCTCGGTCTCTTTGTCGTATTCGAAGCTGCGAAGAGCGTCGTGCATCTCGCGATGCAATGTCGGGCTCATTGCGTTTCGCTTCTCAGGCCGGTTGAGCTGGATCGTCGTGATCCCATCATTTTTGTGGATCAGCAAAGTCTCGTATTTCGTCATCGAGCACCTCCTTCTGGTGTTGCTGCGTGACCAGCGGACCGCGTGTCGGCTGCACGCACGCCGATCCTTTTGCCAGGCACGAGCCGTGGATTGATCTCGCGAGCCACGCTCTCGATATGCGGCCTATTCATTTGATGGCCGCTCTAACTCGCGTGACCACGTCGCGCGGCATCGCGTAGATCTTGCGCAGCACCGAGTCGATCTCTTCCCCGGTGACGAGCTGCACGTGAATTTTGCGGGTCTCCGTTTCCGCGAGGTATTCCTGCGAACGCATAGTCGCGTTGAACGCCTTACGTAAGGCCTGCACGCGCTCCTCCGGAACATCCGGAGGTGCTGCAAACGGCCGCGCGAACAGATTCGGCGACACGATGAGTTCGATCGCTTGACGATCGGCCTCGTTCTTTGCGAACTCGAGCGCCAGCGGCACTTCGGGGTGGTCGCGGTTCTTCTGCAGCCCGAGCTGCACGAGCACGTTGACCTTTTTATCCCGCAGCCAGTCCGGACGGGCAATTTCCAAGGTCGGGAACCCCATGGAGCAGAATCCTTGGGTCTCCCCACGCTCGATCGCGAGCATCGCCTCGTTCGAGCCGGGATAGCCGGTGATGACCTTGAATTTTGTCTTCAGCACCGCGTTGAGGAGTCTAGGAAACGACACGGCATCACCAATCGAGCCGGTCGCCCCGACAATGAGCTCCTGCTCGAGCAGATCATTGAAGGTCTTGACCCGAGCCGTGTGCCACGCAAAGCACGTGCTGGCGTCGTTGTCGGTGCTCCCGATCCAGTTGAGCTTCAACGTATCGAAGCGGGCAGCCTCGGGATCGAGCAACGGCTCAAGCGGAATCGCCCGGTCGAACGTAGCGAGCTCGGTACCGTCACGCGGCAGCGTGTTGTAGAGCGAATTTGCCAGCACCAGGCCCGCGGCTCCCGGCACGTTCTTCACGATGATCTTCGGTGCGCCGGGAATGTACTTGCTCATGTAGCGCGCGAGCGTGCGCGCATGCAGGTCGTAACCGCCGCCGGTGGTGAACCCCACGCTCAGATTGACGGTCTTGCCGCGGTAGAAGTCTTCGACAGAGTTCGCCGCCGCAGCGCCCGGCTGAAGCAGCAGCGTAACGACGGCCAACGGAGCAAGCAGGTAGGCGAGACCCGGAGCACGGTCCTTCCGATCGGCACGCCCGCTCCGGCCGGCGCAAGGCCATTTCAGGCCGCACTGCGGTAGGCAGGTCGGAGGCCGCGCCACGGGCAGTTCCGGATGGTTACCGATGATCCCCGTCGCCATGACTTAGACAGCCACAAGCCCTAACCGTACCGCTGCTTGACCCATTGTATACACAAGTATACATGTTTTGAACGGAGGGCAGCCATGACTGAACGCATCACTCTGCGGGTGAATGGCGAGTCCAGGACGATCGAGGCGAGTGGCGACACACCTCTTCTCTATGTCCTCCGCAACGACCTCGAGCTGAATGGCCCGAAGTTCGGGTGCGGGCTGGCGCAATGCGGCGCATGCGCCGTCCTGATGAACGGCGTCGAGATCAGGTCCTGCGTCACGCCGGTTTCCAGCGCAGTTCTCGGCGAGATCACCACTACCGAGGGTCTTGGCACCCCCGACAAGCTGCACCCATTGCAAGCGGCGTTCGTAGCGGAACAGGCTGCGCAATGCGGCTACTGTATCAGCGGCATGGTGATCGCCGCCGCCTCGCTGCTCAAGCAAAACGCAAAACCGTCGTCCGCTGAGATCAAGACTGCGATGAGCGGCCATCTCTGTCGCTGCGGCACACACTATCGCATCGTGCGCGCAATCGAACGCGCAGTCAAAGATGGAGTGCAGCTATGAGCGCGGCGAGCCTTTCACGCCGCGCGTTGCTGGAGAGCGCCGGGGTGCTGTTGGTGGGATTGTCGTTGGGCGAGCCCGTCGCGGCAGCGACCCAAGCCTCCTCCGCGGCCGACTTGAACATTCCCGTCCGCGGCGTGGATCCCGACAATCTCGATTCCTGGCTCGCCATCGCGAACGACGGTCGCGTTACGGTCTTCACCGGCCGCGTTGATCTGGGCACCGGCACGGAGACGGTGCTCGGGCAGTTTGTCGCCGAAGAGCTTGATGTACCCTTCGACCGCATCCACGTCATCATGGGCGACTCGCGCCTCACCCCGAACCAGGGGAAGACGACTGCGAGCATGAATGTGGTTCGCGGGTCCCAGCCGCTGCGGATTGCCGCCGCAGAGGCCCGCGCTGCATTGGTCGGCTTGGCCGCGGAAAAGCTGTCGGTCCCGCTTGGCGAACTTGAAACGATCGACGGCATGGTCCGGGTGAAGGCTTCTCCCGACAAGGCCATCGGTTATGGCGAGCTGATCGGCAACCGAAATTTCTCGATCAAGCTCGAAGTCGCCGGCAAGACCGAGGAGGACATTTCGCGCGGCGTCATGCTCAAGGAAAAGACGCCATTAAAGGCGTTCAAGGACTACAAGGTCCTCGGTAAGTCGATTCCACGTGTAGACGTACCAGCCAAGGTGGCCGGCACTTACGAGTATATCCACAATGTCCGCGTGCCCGGTATGTTGCATGGCCGCGTTGTCCGGCCGCCCGCGATCGGCGCCAAGCTGATCGCGGTCGCCGAAGACTCGATCAAGGCCATTCCCGGCGCACAGATCGTCCGGCGGAACGACTTCCTCGGCGTCGTTGCCCCACGCGAGGAGGACGCCATCAGGGCGTCCATTATCCTGCAAGCCGAATGGAGCCAGTCCGAAAAGCTCTCCGAGTTCGATCATCTCTACGAGGATCTCGTCAAGACGCGGGTGGTCAGCGATCAGATCGGCTTCAACGTTGGCGACATCCGGACCGGCATCGCCAAGGGCAAGACCAAGCTCAAGGCGACGTATGATTTTCCGTTCCAGGATCACGCCATGATCGGACCGTCGTGCGCTATTGCCGACGTGATCGCCGATCACGCGACGATCTGGTCAGGCTCGCAATGGCCGCAAGGCGACCGCAGCGACATCGCCAAAATGCTCGGCCTGCCAATCGACAAAGTGCATCTGATCTGGCGAGAGGCAGCCGGCAGCTATGGCCGCCTCGGTTGCGATGACGCAGCAGCGGATGCCGCAGTCATGTCGCAGATCGTCGGGCGTCCCGTGCGCGTGCAGTGGATGCGCGAGGACGAGCACGCCTGGGAGCCGATCAGCCCAGCCATGACAATGCAGATCGAGGGCGCGGTCGATGACAACGGCGTCATCACCGCCTTTGATTACCTGCAATATTCGCCGAGCCATTCGATGGGAGAGAAGGGCAACCATCTGGCCTGGCATCTGATCGGCGGCGCGCCGGGATGGGGCCGGATGAGCGGCGCGGCCGCAAATCTCTGGTACAAGATCGAGGCCAAGCGGGCTCGCAACATCTACGTCGAGCCGATGTTGCGCGGAATTTATCTGCGCTCGCCGGGCGGCATCCAATCGATTTTCGCCTACGAGTCTTTCATTAGCGAGCTCGCCGCGCTGGCAGGCGTCGATCCGCTCGAGATCCGGATGAAGAATACCCCGGACTCACGCGACCAGGACGTGTTGCGCTCGGCTGCACGCCTGAGCAATTGGAATGCGAGGAAAAGCTTCCAGCGGGATCGCAGCGCATCGGTTCTGGCAGGCCGCGGCATCGCGATGGCGCGCTATGGAGCCGGTGACAGCCGCTCGGCGCTGGTCATCGATGTCGAGGTGGAGCGCGCGTCGGGTCTGGTTCGCGTCACGCACGCCTACATGGCGTTCGACTGCGGGTTCGTCTTGAACCCGGACGGACTGCTCAATCAAGTGGAGGGCGGGCTGGTGCAAGGCATCAGCCGCGCGCTGCATGAGCAGGTGCTGTTCAACCGGAAGAAGGTGACGAGCTCGAACTGGCTCGACTATCCTATCCTCACATTTCCCGAGCTTCCCGAAATCAAGCTTGAGCTAATTTCGCGCCAGGAACTGCCATGGGGATCCGCCGGCGAAGCGGGGACCGTTGCGACCGCAGCGGCCGTAGCCAATGCGGTCTACGACGCGGTCGGCAAGCATCCACGGCGCCTTCCGCTCAATCCCGCCCACGTCAAGGCGATCCTGTAGCGACGTGACCAGCCTGGTCGAATGCAAGTGAAAAGCGCTCCTTTTTTGTTAGGCGTCGTCTTGACCGCTCTCGTCTGGATGGGGAACGCGCGGGCGCAGGAGCCGTCAAAGGGCGAGTACCTTGCGAGGGCCGGCAACTGCGTCGTGTGTCACACGGTGCCGGACGGCAAGCCGTTTGCCGGCGGCTTGAAAATGGATACGCTGCTCGGCGCGATCTACACCACCAACATCACGCCGGATCGCGACACCGGCATCGGCACCTACACGCTCGCGGATTTCGACCGCGCGGTGCGGCAAGGCATTGCCAAGAATGGCCACCGGCTATACCCGGCGATGCCGTATCCGTCCTACGCGAAGATCACGGATGCCGATGTGGAATTGCTTTACCAGTACTTCATGCACAAGGTGGTGCCGGTGAATCAACCTAACCGCGCCAACGAAGTGAAATGGCCCTGGAGCATACGCTGGCCGCTGGCGTTGTGGTCCCTGGCGATGACGGATCGCGGGCCCTATCGGCCCGATCCGAAGGCAGACGCAGTCTGGAACCGCGGCGCCTACCTGGTGCAGGGGCTGGGTCATTGCGGCGCCTGTCACACCCCACGTGGTCGGGCCTTCCAGGAAAAGGCGCTCGACCAAACGCAGACGGGTTTCCTCGCAGGAGCCAGGCTCGACAACTGGTACGCCTCCAATCTGACCGGCAACAACGTGGACGGACTCGGCCGCTGGAGCGAGCGGGCCGTCATCGATTTCCTGAGATCAGGCCGCAATCAGCACGGCGTGGTGTTCGGCACGATGACCGAGGTCGTCAATGCCAGCACGCAGCACCTCACGGATTCTGATCTCGCGGCCATCGCCAAATATCTCAAGTCGCTGTCGCCGACATCGAGCGCTAGGCAGGGCGACTATGTCTACGATGACAAGACCACGGCGGAGCTGCGCGCAGGCGCGGGCGGCACCGCGGCATCGCTC
>Ga0066903_100003849_pt1 | contig 12446 bp, 7 predicted proteins | sample PanSoiMetaGPlot1_FD_67491 | JGI IMG/M metagenome (GOLD analysis project Ga0066903, IMG submission 67491) | Tropical forest soil microbial communities from Panama analyzed to predict greenhouse gas emissions - Panama Soil - Plot 1 (version 2) | ecosystem: Environmental > Terrestrial > Soil >...
AAAGATGCTGACCTTGGCTGGCCCCTCCACTCGCACCGGAAAATTTCCCAGCACGTAGCTGCGAATCGCGTTCAGCGCCGCGGACGGCAACCGATAAAGGTCCGTGAAGTTGTCGGGAATGGTTAGAACGAACAGGCGTCCCGTGCCGTAATCATTCATGAGCAAGATCGGAAACCCGTTGTTGTCGGCAAGGCCGCGCACCACGGGCCAGGCGTCGTTGGTCAGAAACTGCAGGTGCGGGATCATGATGGGCGATGCGGCCGAGCCCATCGTAATCCCCGCGCCCGAACCGAAGGCGCCGATGAAGCTGGTTACGGCAACTTTTTCGTCCGTGGATCGAATCTCATCCAGATCTTCGGCGCCTTTGCCCTGCAGAGCGCGCCACAAACCCGAAGTCATGACCACCGTCCTGCCCGCCTCGAGTTGCTCTTTCACCTTCGACACCAGATCGGGATCGAACGCTGCTCCCTGGGTGAGTAGAATCACGTCTGTTTTGTCGGGGAACGTTGGGTATAGTTCGATCGGAATCCCGATCAGTCCGAGGAAGTTGTGCAGAAAATCCTCGCCGATGGCGTGTGCCGGACGATAGCTGGCAATGCCGATCGGCGTCCCCAACTGCGCAGCGAACGGCTTTACCTGATCGAGCGCGTCGCCGGCAATGCTCGCATAGATGGGCTTGCCCTTCGCTCGCTGACTGACCCTGTCCCAGTTCACGCTCGACGAGGCGTCCTTCCACGGCCGCTCTCCTGGAGGAGCGTTCTCGAGCAGCGCGCCGTAGTTGAACAGCGTCATCTCCCTTGCTTTCCCGAAGATCGTCAGCCAGAGTTGTTCGCTATAGCGGTCGACGTAGCGGATGTCGAACGTATCGACCCAGCCGCCGCCATTGCGGCCGGGCGCGATCTGGTCGAAGTAGCGCATGATTTCGTAGCTTTCGTATTGCTGGAGATTCTGATCGGTTTGTACCGGATCGCGCGTTTCGGTACCTGCGTAGATCGCGTCGAAGATTTTCGGCTGCTCCACAAGGTCGTATCCGTTCCCGGCAAAGTGCTCATACCAGTTCGGAAACTTGATCGTGATCTTGACTCTCGGATTCACCGCTCTCGCCGCGCCGACCACCAGATCGCGCGAAACCTCGTTCATGGTCTTCAGGCGGAACTCCGTCCAGCTCTGCGTGCCTTTCGCAGTGATATCCGACGGTTTCTTCGTGTTGGCGAAGAAGAAGTCGTCGAGGATGATCTCGTCGAACAGTTTCGCCGTCATCTCGGCGACGTGCTTCACGTAATCGCGATCCTCAGGCTTTGTGTAAGTGAACGACACGAATTGCCCGTTGTCGTCGTCGGAGTAGCAGATCGCACCCGCTACCTCGACTCCTTGACTGGTGAAAAACTTTTTCACATCGGAAACCAGGGTCTCGTCCGCCAGTTTCCGGCTGCGGTAGGTTTCGAGATAGATCTTGTCGACATGCAATTGGCTCTGGATGGTTTTCCAGGAAGACTCGAGCCACGCCCGATCCTTCATCTTCAAAGTCAACTGTACGGGGATGTACACAACCGTTTTGAACGGAGGCGCTGCCGCGGGCGCGGCATGCGTCTGCCCGCTCCCTCCGACGGAGAAGGCCCAAAGGCAGAGATTCAGCACGAGTACCAGCGATACGGTCGATCGCTTGTTCACCTTGATCCTCCCGGAAGTGCGAGCAGCATTATAGGTGGAAAGGTATTCGCTGGCTTCAAGAAATATCGATTTTGTAGATGGGTTGGCCGCCTCCCTCGTCGAGGGCCGGCCGGGCACGACACCGAGGCCTTCGGGTGACCGGAGGGCGTTCGCCGCCCCTGATTGGCGTGCTTGTTTCGGCAAACTCTTCGAGACCGCGTCCTCCCGGGTCTGGGAGGAGCATTCGGTCAAAAGATCCATACGATCGTGACGAGATCCGCGAAAAGCCGCGCCCAGCTTGGTTTTCTACCAATCGGCCTAAGGGCATCTGCAGTCTTTACCCGATTCCGCAGGGGCAGCATCGTTGGCAAACTCAGCAAGGTTTTCGTTGCACTCATTCGCAATACCTCGTTAGTGCATTCGTCGTAAAAGGTGCTCCCCGATGAAATTTCCGCGTATTCCCGTGACGCTCAGCGCTTTTGTGATGGTCTTCGCTTCTTTCACCGTCTCACCTGGCCGAGCCCGCGCCAACGATATTCCGCAGGCTTCTGCGGTCAACGCTGCCATGTTCACGATGAATGCGGCGTCGTTTAACCCAAGCCATGGGGCAGCGGCCATGAGTTCCCATACGTTTCTATCCTCGATCGAGCCGCGCGAAAAACACGAGGGGTTCGGCGACAACATCTGGTGTACAGCAAATCACGTGTGGAAGATGCACGACGACAAGGGATGGAAGCACCACGAGGACGATGGGAATGATGACGACCGGACCGCCACCGTTCCGGAACCGGCAACCGGTTTTCTGGTTTTCTCTGGAGTTACAGCTCTTGCCGGCTGGAGATTGCGGCGTCGCTCGGCGCGCAATACTCCGGCGAACCTTGCCTGATCAAACCAACGCTTGACCTCCCCCGCCCCACTCTCACGCCTAGTGCGTGGGAGTGGGGCCTCTCCTTTTGGCTTTGGCTTCTGGCTCCGGGTCTTTCCGGTTCCGGGAGTTCAGAGCGCAGAATCGATAAAGCAAGAGACGACAACCTGCTGTGCGAGCCGCAGAGTGCCTACCAGCCTCAAGCTGTACGTCTCCCGCTGGGCCAGAAGGTCAGCGCGAAATCAGCAGGGCGGAACGCCCGACCCGTGTCCCTCGTGCGAGGCTGCTCAACCTGGGTGCGACATCGCCGCAAGAACGATCATGACGGCCAGGATCAGCGCGGAAGACACGAGAAACCAGAAGCGCGTCGCCGCGGCATCATTTTCTTGTTTGTTCATTGGGAATACAGCCGGGAAGGGCGTGCATAGATTCACATGCATCTATGTTGCGGTCAAGTTCGGCGCTGTAAAAATCACTTAACAACAAGCCAGGCGCGGCTTTCGCAGGCTAGAATCGCGCGAAGCGCCGCCAGTCTCTCGAGAGGATTGGTCGCGTCCAGCGGTCCGGACAAGGTACTCCGCTACGTTGTTCGGACCGTGCTTGCCTTAGGCGTAGGCTGAAACAGCACCAAGCCATCGGCTCTGATGATGGAGCGCGAGCCTTGCGGCCTTATGCCTTTTTGATCCGCAGGTGGGTGGCATTTTCTCCCGCCACAGCCCGGTCGAGCGTGTATCCCAGTTCGTGGAGATTCATTCCTTCAAACAAATGCTCGCCCTCACCCATCAGCACGGGCGACAGCGCAAGATGAAGTTCGTCGATATGGCGGCCTCGCAAATACTGGCGGATGGTGGACACTCCGCCACCGATGCGCACGTCTTTTCCGGAGGCCGCATCGTTTGCCTGTCGCAGGGCAGATTCAATCCCGTCGGTGACGAAGTGAAACGTGGTGCCGCCCTTCATCGGAAGCGGCGCCCGTGCATGATGCGTCAGCACGAAGACTGGCGTGTGGTACGGAGGCTCGTCGCCCCACCAGCCTTTCCATGAATCGTCCGGCCACGGGCCCCGCACCGGGCCGAACATATTGCGCCCCAGGATGAACGCGCCCACGTTCTCGAATGACCTCTGCGCGAAATCATTGTCAACCCCGCGCGTCCCTTCTCCATGTCCGTGCATCTTTTTCCAGACCTCGGTCTGAAAGAACCACGCGAACATTTCCGGACCGCGCACCCCGAGTGGATTTTGCAGATCCTGGCGAGGGCCGGCGCCAAATCCATCGACCGAGAGCGAAAAAGCGGCAACTTTGACTTTCGACATAAGCGATTTTCACTGCCTTGACGATTGTAAATCGCCGTTGGGAGGGGAGCGGGCCGAGACCGAAAGGAAGAATCCACCGGAATGGGCCGCCACGCGAATGCACAATCGGTCTGCGCAGGACTACAATTTTCATGAGGACGGCACCATGGCAACGATCAAAGCCTCCCTTCTCCCGTTGGCCCTCACCTTGCTTGCCTTCTCCGCCGTGGGCACTCTTAACCTGGCGATCAAGGAATACGAAGTGCCTACGCCGAAATCGCGTCCGCATGATCCGGCACGCGCGCCGGACGGTTCGCTCTGGTATACGGGACAGGGCGCGAACAAGCTGGGGCGGCTCGATCCGAAAACCGGCGCGTTCCAGGAATATCCTCTGAAAACGCCCGGCTCTGGGCCTCATGGCCTGGTTGCCGACCGCGAGGGCAACATCTGGTTTACCGCTATCTCTGCGGGCTACGTGGGCCGGCTCGATCCGAAAACGGGAGACATCAAGGAATATCGTCCCTCCGACAAGACGGAGATTGATCCCCATACACCGGTCTTCGATCACAATGGCATTCTGTGGTTCACCAATGAAGACACGGGTTATGTTGGGCGCCTGGACCCCTCCACGGGAAAGATCAGCCTCGCCAAATCGCCGACTGCACATGCCATTCCGTACGGCATTGTGGTCCTGCCCAACAATGCGCCATTCTTTTGCGAATTCGGCACCAACAAACTCGCCACCGTCGATCCAGGGACGATGACGATCCACGAATACACCTTGCCAAACGCCAGCGCACGACCGCGCCGCATCGCGCTCGCACCGGATGGCACGGTGTTTTACACCGACTTCGCGCGCGGCTATCTCGGACACTTCGATCCCCGGAACGGAAAGCTGCTAAAAGAATGGCCATCTCCAGGCGGCTCAGGTTCCGAGCCTTACGGCATCGCCATCGCCGACGATGGCATCGTGTGGTACAGCGAGTCGGGAGTGGCCCCCAACACCCTGACCCGCTTTGATCCCAAGGCCGAGAGTTTCGCGCAGGAAAAGATTCCATCGGGTGGTGGCGTGGTCCGCAACATGGTCGCGACTCCGGATCACAAGCTGTATCTGGCGTGCAGCGGCGTTAACAAAGTCGCGGTCGTGGATTTGAAGTAGCGTGTAGGGGCATCGGAGTTTCCGCCGGATGTCAGCGCTACGGCAAGTTCAAGGGTTTCTCTTTCCCCGGCTTGGGGAATTTGCTCTCGGCAATCACGGTGCGAAGTTGTGCGATGCGCCGTTCCAGACTCTCCTTCGCTTCTTTCGGGGAATTCGGCATGTTGTCTCCGAGAATGATATAGGTCTGCAACAGGCGGATGGCAGACTCGCCCGAGTATCCTGCTTGCATCGCAAGCTTCACTCCTTCGCGGTCCGCCGCGAGTTCTCCCTCGCGTCCATAGCCGGGCAGGAAAGGATCGACTTTTAGCTTGGTCGTGGTTGCCGGGTTCAGCTGTTGTTCCGCCAAGGTTTTCGCCAGCCTCTCGCGACACTGATTCAGATCGATATGCTCGATCTCATGGCCGAGAACCATGGCAAGCTGGTCTTCGCTGTCCATGTAGGCGAGAATGCCGGCGCCGACGAAGATTTGTCCGCCGGGAAGTCCGACCGCGCTGCGGAACGACGGGCTCGGATCGAAACGGAACCGATACGGAATCTTGCGCTGCGCGTGGGCTGCAACCTGGTCGCCCACCGATTGCAGGTACTCATCCAGCTTGTTGGTCTGCGGAGTCGGCTGCATGCCCTCCTGGGCAATGAGGTCATCGGCAAGGATGACGCCGAGGCGGACCTCTTCAGCGTCAGAGAGGGTGGAGGGTGGGACGTGCGCGAGGAAAAGAAGAGCCAGCAGAACCATGGCGGGACGCATAGGCTCATGGATGGACGAGGTGGGCGCGGTTGCGTGAGCAGGGTTTCTCTCTCGTGGCGATGGCTTGGTCGTCGGCCGGTGTAGCGCAGCGCTGGGCATTGGCGTCTGCCGGAGTGCGAGGGATCAGCACAAGCATGAATGCGGCAGTGCAGAAGGCGACTAAGGTTTTCATGGGGATTCCCCGCGATAGTCAGCGTGGCAGGCGGCGGCTCCCTCCAAGGAGCGAGCCGAGCACACCGCGTATGATTTGCCGGCCTACCGAGCTTCCCATGGCGCGGGCAGCGCTCTTCATGGCTGCCTCGGCGAGCGAGTCACCGCGACGGTTGCCGCCGCCCAGGATCGTCCCGAGGTTTGGCAGCCAACCGGCCGGCGAGGTTGAGGCCGGTTGTCGGGGACCTCCGCCGGCTGGTGCGGGCTGGCCGGAACGCTGCTTGAGCAGCTCGTAGGCCGATTCTCGGTCGGCCGCAGTCTCGTAGACGCCGGCCACCACGGAAGACTTCATGATCTGCGAACGCTGATCCTGAGTGATCGGTCCAATTTGGCTGTGCGGCGGAAGAATCAAGGCGCGATCAACGGGGATGGGCATGCCCTGCTCGTCGAGGAAAGAAACCAGCGCTTCGCCGACGCCGAGTTCGGTGATGGCCTTCTCGACGTTCAATTTCGGATTCGCGCGGAACGTCTCCGCCGCGGCTCGAACAGCTTTCTGGTCTTTCGGCGTGAATGCGCGCAACGCGTGCTGCACGCGATTGCCCAGCTGACCCAGAATCACGTCGGGAATGTCGGTGGGATTCTGCGTCACGAAGTAAATGCCCACGCCTTTGGAGCGTATGAGACGCACGACCTGCTCGACTTTCTGCTGGATGCTCGAAGGCAGATCCGTGAACAGAAGATGAGCCTCGTCGAAGAAGAAGACGAGCTTGGGCTGGTCGGGATCGCCAACCTCCGGAAGTTTCTCGAAGAGCTCCGACATCATCCAGAGCAGGAAGGTGGCGTAGAGCGTCGGCGAGGTCAGCAACCGATCCGCAGCGAGAATGTTGATGATGCCGTGCCCGTTGCCGTCGGTTTGGATGAGATCGTCAAGATTCAGGGCGGGTTCCCCGAGGAACTTGTCCGCGCCTTGTTGCTGCAGGTTCAGCAGTCCGCGCTGGATTGCCCCGATGCTGGCGGCGGAGATGTTGCCGTACTGCGTCTGGTAATCGCGAGCCTGGTCGCCAACGTGCTGCAGCATGGCCTGCAGGTCTTTCAGATCGAGCAGAAGCAGTTGGTGGTCGTCGGCAATTTTGAAGGCCAGGGTCAGCACAGCCGCTTGCGTGTCGTTGAGATTGAGCAAACGGCTGAAAAGCAGCGGGCCCATCTCGGAGGTCGTGGCCCGGACCGGATGCCCCTGCTGGCCGAAAACGTCCCAGAAGGTGACTGGGTTGCCGGAGAACGGGAAGTCGCGGAGCTTGAGCTGCTTGATGCGCGCGTCGAGCTTGGGATTTGCGGCCCCCGCCTGGCTGATGCCGGAGAGGTCGCCTTTTACATCGGCTGCGAAGACGGGAACACCGATTTGGCTAAATGCCTCCGCCATGACCTGGAGCGTGACCGTCTTACCGGTTCCCGTCGCACCCGTGATCAACCCGTGCCGATTCGCCATCGCGGGCAGCAGGACCAGATTTTCTGTAGCTCTTGCAATGACGAGCGGCTCAGCCATGGAAGCGACGTCTCCGGAGAGAATTGGACTCGTTGCGGCCGAACAAAATTCGGGCTCTTGATTCTAGAGGAAGGACAATCCACACGCACGCGGGTGATCCGGACGGCCGATACCTCCTGGGGGAACACCTGAATCATTCTGTCGAAGACAGACAACGGCGCGGATCTGCGGGGATTTCAGAGCAAGGAATGCGAAATCGGGTCAGCGATTGCGCGGAGGGCGGGCTTCCAGCTTGGTGCGCCCGGGCATCCGCAGGCCGACCAGTACAATCACCGCCAGCACCGCTCCGGTCCCCAGGGCTATCGGCCGGAGAAACTCCACGAAAAGCTCTTGTACGTCCATCACTCGAGTATGATGCGATTTTTCTCCTGGTCGCGAAGTTACGGGAACCCACGTACCGAATCGAGCGTATGGAGGTCTGGGTGATGGTTGTCGGATGCCCCACCCGGCTGGAAAATGGCTGGATTGGGGCAAGCGCCGGCTTGACCAACCCGAGCGCGTACTCGCGGATCCCCATCACAGCCAAGAGTTTGTGTCGGTGAAGACCGTTGGCCTGTTACCATTCCTGTCCGCTATCGTCTACTTGATTTGTGTCATCCCGCCATGAAGGAGTTCCCATGCGCTCGTTTCTCGCTCTAACGGTTCTGCTCTCGACCCTGACGTTCGCCCAGCCGGCCAATTCCGGCTCCGGCGAGGAGATGCCGAGTCTGGAGAGCTTTACCCCCGACCAGGTGGACAAGACGCTCGATCCCTGTAACGACTTCTTCAAGTACGCCTGCAGCAAGTGGCTGAAAGCGAACCCGATTCCCGCGGATCAGGCCGGCTGGGGCACGTTTAACAAGCTGGCCATCTGGAATGTGGCCGCGATTCACAGCACGCTGGAAGACGCGGCCAAGCCGGCGGCGAGCCGCAGTGCGGCTGACCAGAAGGCCGGGGATCACTATGCGTCGTGCATGGATGAGGCGACCGTCAACCGGGCCGGAATCACTCCGCTGAAGCCGGCGCTCGACAAGATCACTGCATTGAAAGACCGGTCGCAGCTACCCGAGCTCGTCGCGAGCCTCCAGCTGATTGTGAGGCCGGCGAACCTGAACTTCATCGACGCGCAATACCAGGGAATTCTGTTTGGGATCTACAACGGGCCGGACTTCGACGATGCCCGCGTGAACATCGGAACGCTCGACCAGTCGGGCCTGAACATGCCCTCGCGCGAGTTCTATCTGAACGATGACGACAAGTCGAAGGAGATCCGCGAGAAGTATGTAAAGCATGTTGCGCGCATGCTCGAGCTGAGCGGCGAGTCGAAGGAGCAGGCGGCGAAGGACGCTGCGTCGGTGTTGGCGATGGAAACGGCGCTGGCAAAAGCGGCGATGGACATCGTGGTGCGCCGCGATCCCAAGAATGTGAACCACAAGCTGACGGCCGAGCAGGTGCAGGCGCTTACTCCTTCCTTCAAATGGAACCAATATTTTGCTGCACTCAATGTGCCAGTAGCGAAGCAGTACCTGGTGACCTCGCCGGATTTCTTTAAGGGCATGGACAAGCTGATCGTGTCGGAGCCGGTCGATCACTGGCGCGGATATCTGCGCTATTCGTTGCTGCACTTCTCGGCTTCGTCTTTGTCCCAGCCTTTTGTGGAAGAGAACTTCGATTTCTACGGGCGCACGTTGTCGGGCACGAAGGAAATCCAGCCGCGCTGGCGGCGGTGCTCGTCTTATGCCGACATTGATTTAGGGGATGCCGTCGGGCAAGCCTACGTGGCGCGCTACTTCTCGCCCGAGAGCAAGGAGCGCATGCTGGAGATGGTGAAGAGGATCAAAGGCGCGTTGAGCGCGGACATCGACGCTGCGGACTGGATGTCGCCGGAGACGAAAAAGAAAGCCCACGTCAAGCTGGATGCACAGATCGACAAGATCGCATATCCGGACAAGTGGCGGAGCTATCCGACGGTCGAAATCAAGCGTGACGACTTTCTCGGCAATATGCAGCGCGCCAGCCGGCACGAACTCGAGCGGCGCCTGGGCGAAATCGGCCAACCGGTTGACCGCAAGAAGTGGGGCATGACGCCACCGACCGTCAACGCCTACGAAGACGCACAGACCAATACCATCAACTTCCCCGCAGGCATTCTGCAGCCGCCCTTCTTCGACGCCAAGCTGGGCGACGCGGTGAACTACGGCGCCATCGGCGCGGTGATCGGGCACGAGATCATCCATGGGTATGACGACCAGGGACGGAAGTTCGACGCCGCCGGCAACCTGAAAGACTGGTGGACGCCGAAAGACTCCGCATCGTACGACCAGCGCGACAGCTGCATCGCCGACGAGTACACGCAGGAAGTTCCCGAAGCCGGCGTCAAGCAGAATGGCAAGCTCTCGCTGGGCGAGGATACGGCCGACAACGGCGGCGTACACATCGCGCTGAACGGACTCGAGAGCGCCCTGAAGGCGCAGGGCAAGGAACTTGACTCGCCAACCAATGGCGGGGTGACCGAACTCCAGACCTTCTTCCTGGCCTACGCCAACGTCTGGTGCGGTGAGAACCGTCCGGAAGCGGCGCGAACGGCAGTCTTAACCCAGGGGCACTCGCTCAACCGCTACCGCACCAACAACGTGGTGGGGAACATGTCAGAGTTCGCGCACGCCTTCGGCTGCAAGGCCGGGCAGCCGATGGTGCGGGTGAACGCTTGCCGGGTGTGGTAAGGACTCAGGAAACAAGGGGACCGGGGCGCGCGTAGCGCGCGCGGCCTCGCCACCATCCTTACTTGGCTGGGGCCTGTGCTTTCTGACCGATATCTTCGATCAGCATCACGTCGCTGGCCTGAACTCCCTGACTGAAGGCCAACTGCTTCCCGTCGGGGGACCAGTCGAAACTGAAAAGACTCAGCCCCTGAAAATGTGTCACGGGATGTGCCGGTGCCCCGTCCATGGGCTGCGCCCAGACGTTGTCGCCGCCTTTCTCGCGATTGATGTAGAAGAGCTCGCGCCCGTCGGTGCTCCAGCGCAGGCCGCCGGAAAGCAGAACGGAGACCGGAATTCGAAACACTTTGGTTGGAACTCCGCCTTCGCTCGCAATGATGGCGATGTTGGTGGGAAAAGTCTGCGTGCTCAGCCTATGGTCATCATAGAAACCGGCGATCCATTCTCCGTTCGGAGAAATCGCCGGCCTGAACCACAACTTGTCATTCAGTTCGACAGGCTTTCCGCCGTGCGAAGACACTCTCCACAGGCCCGTCCAATGACCTGACCCAGCGGAAGCAAATGCGATCCATTTTCCATCGGGTGAAATCTGCGGAACCGTCCCTTCCGGGACCGGTTCACCCGTGGGTGTCGCCGCCATCGTAAGGTCCCCGCCGTCAGCATCCATGCTCCACACGGCGGGGACTCCGCTGCGATCTGAAATGAACGCCAGTTTCCCAACCCGCCCTGCTGCGGAATGATCGTAGCTGTTTCCCTCGAGAACGAGTTGCTTGCGGTTCTTCCCCTCCGCATCCACGCTCCAGATGCTGCGTTGTCCCTGCAACTCCTCCTCAAAAGCGATCCCACCCCCCGGCATCCACGCGGGGCCGGACGTGCCGCTTTCCCCCGGCACAATCAACTTCTGATTTTCTCCCCGAGCATCCGAGGTCCAGATGCTGGAAACCGTGTTCTGCTGCACCGTAATGATTTGTTTGGAATCCGCCGAAACACTGGCCTCGACGTCCCATGTGAAGCCTTCTGTGATTTGACGTTCCGCACCTTCCGGATACGTCACGTACCACAAGTGAAGCAAACCGGCCTCTACGGGCTCGCGCGCACTCAAAATCAGGCCGCTGCCATTCTGTAGCCAAGCGACTTTCTTGATGTTGCCCCATGCATGTTTGGATATATCTCGCACCGTCCCATCATCGACGCGCGCTTCGAGCAGGTGCGTATCGCTACCTTTCGTACTGGCAATCGTCGAGTTGTATTCCGAAAACACGATCACCCGCCCATCCGGCGACCAGGTCGGATAATCCAGCACCTCCGGCAGCTTGCGCGAGACCAGCACCCGCTCCTTACTTGTGTCCAGATCGGCAAGGATCAGGCTGCTTTCATGCGCAGACTCACGGATGAAAGCGTATCGCTTGCCGTCCGGGGCAAGCGTAACCGGCGAATCCAGACCCGTGTTGATCTTCTCGCTCGGACCACCCATGACCGCGATGCGATACAGCGTGCCCGGTTCATCGCCCACGGTGCGCGCCACGTAGTAGATCATCTCGCTGTTTTGGGAAAAGGTGATTCCCAGATACCGTTTTCCCTGCGGAGGCACGATCTCAACATCGTCCAACATCTTGGCCTGCCGGACTCGCAAGGATTCCTCCCCTGCGATCCGCAAGGTGTGCGCGATGTATCGACCGTCCGGCGAGATCGCCGCTTTGAAGACCTTTCCCGTGCTCGTCACCCGGTAAGTCTTCACCGACGCAAACGGAGCACGCCGAGGCCTCCCTGCAACGGCAACCCAAATCACCGCGGCCGCCAGCGTTCCAAGAAGCGCTGCCACGCCCAGCCAGCGCCATTTCCGGCCGGAACTCGGCTGGCCATTCTGAGCGGCTTCCAGCTTCGGTCCGGTAAGCGACTCCAGCGCTTCATTCCTTTTGCTTTTTACGGGAGTCCCTTCTTGGACGGTGAGGGTCCGGTGCGGTTCGGCGACGGCAGCGATAAAGCGGTAACCTCGCCCGGTCACCGTCTGGATAAAACGCGGCTCCTCGGGGTTGTCGTTCAGAACCAAACGGATTTTTCGGATCGCTCCGTTGAGGCTGTTATCGGTGTCGAGGTATACGGCCTTGCCCCAGATGCGCTCGGCGATCTGGTCCCGGGTCACCAGTTCTCCACGCCTCTCAATCAGGAAAATGAGGATGTCCATCGGCAGGCGCTCGAGTTTGAGCACGCGCCCACCCCGGCGCAGCTCAAAACCGCGCAGATCGAGTTCCATCTCGTCCCCGAAATAGAGGATGTCCTGCGTCTTGGCCGGGTCCACAACCACACGGTCCTTGGGGAGGGTGGCCGATATTCTACAACGA
>Ga0066903_100003851_pt1 | contig 12441 bp, 13 predicted proteins | sample PanSoiMetaGPlot1_FD_67491 | JGI IMG/M metagenome (GOLD analysis project Ga0066903, IMG submission 67491) | Tropical forest soil microbial communities from Panama analyzed to predict greenhouse gas emissions - Panama Soil - Plot 1 (version 2) | ecosystem: Environmental > Terrestrial > Soil >...
CCTTACGGTTTTTATCGTTCTGCACGGGAAGAACTACTATCTGGCGCCCATTTACCCGATGCTTCTCGCCGCGGGTGCCGTCATTCTCGAGCGCGGCTTGGATCGCCCCCGGCTCGGCTGGCTGAAGCCTATCTCGGTGATCCTTATTCTCGTCTGCGGTGCTCTTGTAGCCCCCGTCGCGATGCCGATCCTCCCCGTCAACACCTATCTGGCCTATCAGGAAAAACTCCCCTTCAAGGTTCCGCGCAGCGAGCACAGCCACATCGGAGCGGCCTTGCCACAACACTTCGCCGATCAATTCGGATGGCATGAGATCGTGAGCGAAGTCGTGGTCGCGTGGAATCGCATACCTGCAGCCGAGCGTTCTGATTGCGGCATCTTCGCGCAAGACTACGGCGCCGCCGGCGCGATCGACTGGTACGGCCCGGCATATGGCCTTCCAGCTTCGCTCAGCGGGCACCAAACATGGTTCCTCTGGGGACCTCGCGGCTACTCAGGCAATTGCCTCATCGTTCTCGACGATCGACGGGAACGCCTCGAAGAGCTCTTTCAAGATGTCGAATTCGTCGGCCACTCGCCCGACAATCCGTATGCACTCGAAAAAAATCTGCCCGTCTTCATCTGCAAAGGAAAGAAATTCCAGGAATCGTTCGCGGAGCTTTGGCCAAACCTGAAGAAATGGCGATGATCCCAAGAAATACTAATGTCCTAGGCGAGGACGATCTTCCCGATCCTCCGTAGGCACACAGAGCAAGAGAATGCCCAACCACGGGGGGGCACCGAGGAACACGGTGGAATTTACCCTGTGTTCCCCTGTGGTGGTCGCCTCACATCAGAGTGGATGCAAACTGGACGGGATACTCGTCGAAAGTCGCGCAGCGAAGGCAGAAGCAAGCTCCGCACATAGGTGCGGGACCAAGCCATTTCACAAAGCCCAGTCCCTTTAGGGACGACACGAGGCCACCGTGTACAATTCCGCCAATTCCTCGAAACAAAACACCTATGAAACGTCTGCTCTGGATCCCCCTCCTGCTCGCACAAGCCTTCGCCGCCGACCACGTTGACCGCATCTTCCTCAACGGCAAAATCTGGACCGGCGACGACGCACAACCGTCCGCGGAGGCCCTCGCGATCGCGGGCGACAAAGTCGTGGCCGTGGGTGCCAATGCCGACATCAAAAAGCTCGCGGTTGACGATACGGCGATCGTCGATCTCCACGGCCGCCTGGTTGTCCCCGGCTTCCAGGATTCCCACCTCCATTTTCCCGGCCCCTCGATCAACGAGGTGAACCTGGTCGGCGCCGACACACTCGAAGACTTCCAATCACGCATCGCGGACTTCGCGAAATCCCACCCCGATCTCCCCTGGGTTGTCGGCGGCGGCTGGGGATACGCGATCTTCCCCAACCAGTCTCCCGACAAGAAATATCTCGATGCCGTCGTGAGCGATCGCCCGGTGTACGTGACGGAGCGCGACGGCCACATGGGCATTGCCAACTCGAAAGCCTTGGCTCTTGCCGGAGTCGACCGCAACACACCTGACCCGCCCAATGGACACATCATGCGCGACGCCAAGGGCGAGGCCACGGGCGAATTGAAAGAGTCCGCCCAGCGGCTGGTGGACAGCCACATCCCGGCAGTAAGCGACGAAGACGTTTATCAATCTCTGCTCGCGCACATGGACGAGGCCGCAGCGGCCGGCCTCACCTCGGTCCAGAACGCAACCTCGCCACCGAAGGCTTGGCCGGCGTATCTGCGTGCTGCGTCAGAAGGAAAACTCAAGCTTCGCTTCCGCTTCGCCCCGATCATTCTCCCGAAAGAAGGAGGAGCACCCAAAGAGCACACACTGAAAACACCACTGACGCACGATGACATTGCGTACTATCGCGAACTCCGCGACACGTTCCGCGGTCCCTACCTGCAGTTCGGTGCCATCAAGGGCTTCCTCGACGGCACCATCGACGCGAAAACCGCCGCCATGTTCGATCCCTATGTCGGCGGGGGCAGCGGCATTCCTTTCTGGGAGCAGGACGACCTCAACCAGACCGTCGCGCTCTACGATCGCGAGGGTTTCCAGGTCATGCTGCATGCCATCGGCGATAAGGCCATTCACATGGCGCTCGATGCCTTCGAGTATGCGGCGAAAACCAACGGCACCACCGGACGCCGTCATCGCGTCGAGCACGGTGAATTGCCACGACTCTCCGACCTTCCACGCTTCAAGCAGCTGGGCGTGATTGCCTCCACGCAACCGATGTTCGCGAGCCCGGACCCAACAGCTCTTCAGAATTTTGCCGTGGTGCTCGGTCCAGAGCGAGCATCCCACGCCGACGCGTTCAAGCTCTACGACGATGCGGCGGCCGTTCAGGCCTTCGGGAGCGACTGGCCCGTGTTTCCCTTCACCCCGTTGCTGGGGATCTACACCGCCGTAACCCGTATGACGCCGCAGGGCACTCCCGCCGGTGGATGGTATCCCGAGAATCGCATCGCAGTGGAAGCCGCCTTGCGGCATTACACACGCGACGGAGCCTACGCGAGCTTCAGCGAAAACGTACGAGGGACTCTGACGAAGGGAAAGATGGCCGACCTGGTCGTCCTCTCAGCCGATATTCTGACCATCCCACCAGACCAGATCGCGAACACAAAAGTGTTGCTGACAGTGATGGGCGGCAAGGACACCTACCGCGCGGCAGAGTTTTGAGGATCAGCGTCGAGCTGCTCCTTACTTCTTCACCAAACTCGTATGACTCGCCACACAAAGCCATCTGCCATTCTCAAATATCCACGTGTCCGTGAATCGGCCAGTGTGCTCGTAAGCTCGCCCGCTGTAGGTGCCTTTGGTTTGATAGATCCCGGTGACGACCGCGGTGTCGCGGTACAGGTTCACCTTCACGTCTCGGATGTTCACCAGGCTGGGTTTGAACTCGGGATCTTTAATGTCGGCGAGAAACTTGTCCCGATCGCTGACTTCCCCGTCGTATTCAGTGTTGACGAAGCGATCGGCGATGAGCGCTTCTAGCGCGCGAGAATCGCGGTGTACCTGGGCATCATTCCACAGGCGTTCGAGAACAACAATTTTGGCTTCCTGTGCCGCGCTCTCGGCGGTTCCGCTCTGCGCCCATGCGCAAGCGGTCAAAAGCGCCGCAAACATTCCCACCTTTATCATTCGCGTGCCCTTCCCCGACTAAGGACAGATGCTCGCGAAGATATCAACCCCTGAAGGGCGGGTTCCACGAAAAGTAATTCTTTGGCGTTACCAATGTCACTTCGTTTCCTGCGGCAGTCGCAATTGGACCTTCTCGCCGCCTACCGCGTACTCCAGAGTTAAAGTCTGGTTCTTCTTTCGCATAACCGGAAAATAAACGTATCCCGAAACCGGCGCCGACGCCGAACCCTCCGGCAGACCCTTTTCACTGAGCTCCGTTTCCGTGGTCGAGCGATCTTTGTCCGAGGATCCCGGCTGCGATCCGCTGCCCCCGATCCCGACGCCGACGCCCACTTGCTTGTAGGTCCCGCCAGGCACTCTTGTGCCGGTCACCGGGTCATACCCGCCGCTTCCATAACCGACCCCCACCGACGGATACACGCTCACGTCCCTCGTCGCCTGCGCCTTCTTTTGCAGCTTCGTGGCAACCACCTTCGCGCTGGCAGGCTTCTCGCCGACCTCGGAGTTGTTCTGGCGCAACACCAAGTCGTTCAGAGAAACATCGAGTTTTCCATCTCTTCCTGGATACAGTGCTACTTCCACAACTACGCAGCAGTGACTCACGTCGGAAACAAATTGCTTCCGCGCCTGCTCGGGTGACAGCGCCACGACCCCGATCCCGAATCGGTCGCGCACAGCATGCAGCGCGTATTTGTCGGCTGAAGACCGCGGCACTGTTCCCTTCGGAGCGGCAACCGCGAGCGAGGCAATCACAACAAATCCCGCAACCCACCCCGGCATCGATTTCATGGATTCTCCTTGGTCTGCTCCGGATCAAGCTTCGCCGTGATCTTCAGTGACTTGCCAGTCAGCACGTACAACCGCTGGTGAAAGTCCTCTCGCCCCGGCGCGGCTACGGTCAAATCGTACGCACCCGGATCCAGCCACAGAGTCTTCAACTTGTCCGCGGTCCCCGCATACCCTCCGTCGATGAAGACCTTGGCTTCTTTCGGTTCGGTTGTCAGCCGAATTTCACCACGGCCGTCGCCATAATGAAAGGCACCCGGCGCGTAGTACGGATACGGGCTCGCCATCGGATACCAGAACGACGCCGTTACCCAATCGCCGGGATAAAAACCGAAGGGCGGATAACCGAACGGGTAGGCATACGGATAGTAGTACGGACCGGAAAAATGACTGTAGCTCGCTCCTAGCGATACGCCGCTCACATGCCATCGGAATTTCCGTTTCTCTGCGGGCCCGTCGTTGTCATTCTCGCTTTCCTTTGCAGACGGAGCAGAATCGGGTGCTGCCGCTTCCGAGGCACTGGTGTTCGCGGCGGCGGAGTCGTCAGGGTGTTTTTGGGATTGCGCAAGCAGATGTAGCGGCGTGAGCACTAACAGCAGGGTGGCAAGACCAAGTACGCGTTCGCGCATACAATCCCCCACCCTTCGGATTCTACGCCGGCGGGCGAAGTTGCCCTGATTTTTCGGGATTTGTTGTTGGGAGTTGTGTTTCGGAACAACCCGCTACTGCACACCCAACTCTTCTCCAGCAAAGCGCCGGGTCCGCTGGGTCAGGCACTGCCGCCGCTCGTTGATCGCCTGGATCGGCGAGGTCACGATCGGCGTGGCGTACCCGGGATGATGGAATTCGAGCCGCATGCCCCGTCCCACGAAACGCGACTTCAACATGGTTCCACCCCATGTCGAGCCCGCGATCGAGACCGACACCGGCTTAGGGCAGAACTTCGGGTGTCCCCAGAGCAGCGCCTGGTTATCACGCACGAAGACAGCCGTATAGCAGTGGTGTTGGGTCTGGATAAACAGGATCGTCCTCGGCTTGAGGTCACTCAGAAAGACGCCGCCCTCAATCTCGGACTGCACAATGTTGGAGTTGACCTGGTCGCACAAGTTGGCGTGGGGGTGAAACATACCCGTTTGCAGGTCCGCATTCACGCTGGCTTCCCACTCCATAGACGTCTGCATTATTCACCCGTAAGCCGCGGAAGAAAAGTAATTTCGCCCCGGCAACGGACTTTCGTGCAGTGTAAATCCCGGTCGCCCCAAGCTCCTCAGATCTCGGAGTTTAGCTCTCTCGCATTACGGTCGACTCGGCCAGAATCCCCGCCGCCATCTCCAGTTCGTGTAGATCTTCGCGGCTGAAATCCGCACCCGCAAAGGACGCTTCCGAACCTTTCCGCGAGATCTGGATCACGCCCAGAACTTTGGCGTTCTCGTCGACCACCGGCGCCGACATCAGCTTCTGGATGGGCAGGGGCTCGCTCGCATCGACGCCCTCCGACTCGCCCAGCTTCACCGTCTCAAAGACGCTGGCGTGCTTGACCCGCGCAAAGTTATTGAAGATCTCCGACTTCTTGCTGATGGCCGTATGCGCCGCGATCGAGCTGCTGGAAATCGGAATCGATCCCGCCGTCCGCAATTCTTCCGGATAGATGAACTGCAGAAGGCCGCCATCCAGCCGCAGCAACGCAACCTCAGTCTGTTGAACCTGAAACATCCTGGCCAGAACGCCGCACACCTGCCGGGGCGTCACGTCCTGGTCAAGGAGGTGCTCCAGCGGCGACATGTCGGGAATCAGTCCCGGCGTCTTGGGCGTATTCGAAAATTGGGAACTCATATGGGGTCTTGCCTCGTCCCTGAAACCGACATAGCTCCCCGCAGCTGAAGCACCAGACGGCACCCCCCCAAGTCACCGGCCCGGGAGGCAGATAAGCACCTTGTTTTCAACCAGGTTGACGCTTTTCGGCAGGCAGCTCAGACGCAGATTTCCGAAACGATGCCCCTTTTCCGCGCTGTCAGGTTGACAGTTTCTGTCATTTCTCGACAGCGGCGTCGATGCGCCACTCGAGAGTGAAGCCCATTCGACCCCGCTCGCAAGCAAGCACCCGACCTCCAGTTTGACGCCTGGCCGCCATCGGGCAGGCCACTGGTGCCACGATTGGGCGAAAAGGATTGGACCAACACTGCACGGCAACTTCGCATCCGCGCGGAGAACTGAGATCTGCCCCGTCTCCCACCCTCCTGCTACATTAATCCGACCATGCAACCTCTTCGCAGTTTCGCCAGCGACAACAACGCCGGCATTCACCCTGAAGTCCTCAAGGCCATCGCCATGGTGAACCAGGGCCATGTTGTCGGATACGGCGCTGATCCCTACACGGCGATCATGGTGAATACGTTTCGCGAGCACTTCGGAGATGACGCCGAAGTTTTTGTCGTCTTCAACGGGACAGGCGCGAACTGCTTGAGTCTCGAGGCCCTCACGCGTTCCTTCCACGCCGTGATCTGTGCCGCGTCAGCGCACATCTATACCGACGAATGCGGCGCGCCCGAGAAGTTCACCGGCTGCAAGCTGATTCCCATTGCCACGCCTGATGGCAAGCTCACCGTGGAACTGGTTCGGCACGCCTATCATGGCGTCGGCGATGAACATCACGTACAGCCAAAAGTGATCTCGCTCACCCAAGCGACCGAGATGGGAACGGTCTACCGGGCCGAGGAGATTCGCGCCCTCGCGCACTTCGCACACGAGCACGACCTCTATCTCCACATGGACGGAGCCCGCATCGCCAACGCCGCCGCCAGCTTGAGTCAAACTCTTCGCCAAGCCACACGCGACCTTGGCGTCGACGTGCTCTCTTTCGGGGGAACGAAAAACGGCATCATGGGCGGTGAAGCCGTGGTGTTCTTCCGCCGTGAACTCGCGCAAGACTTCCTCTTCCGGCGCAAGCAATCAATGCAGCTCGCCTCCAAGATGCGCTTCCTTTCGGCGCAATTGGGCGCTCTGCTGACCAACGACCTGTGGCTCACCAACGCGCAGCACTCCAACCGCATGGCCAAGTTGCTGGAAAACGAAGTGCGCAAAATCCCTGGAGTAAAGATCGTGTATCACGTCGAAGCCAACGGCGTCTTCGCCAGAATTCCTCCTGATGCCATCCCAAAGATCCTGGAGCGATACTTTTTCTACGTCTGGAACGAAGAAGAATCCGTTGTGCGCTGGATGTGCTCATTCGATACGACCGAGGAGGATGTTCGGGACTTTGCTCAATATGTCGCGGAAATCATCGGCAGCTGATGCGTTCATCTTCTGCTGCAGTCGCGCGCAACTCTCGCTCGCCCTTTGCTACTCGATTGTTACTTGCATTTTCGAGGGCCTTTTACTAAATTGACGCCACTCACCTCGCAAGTTGGCAAGTTGGGATTCGGTTCCCTGGAGTCTTGATGCGGAAGAAGATGTCAGCCCTGTTCGGATTGTGCACGGTTTTCGGTTTGCTCATGAGCCTGCCGGGCTGCGGTCATGAGCAGCAGCTGGTAGGGATTACGGTGGTTCCCGACGTTGAGACTTTCGGAGCAACGAATATCCCGGTGAGCGCGAACGCAGGCTCAAAAGTGCAACTCAGGGCGCTCGGATCCTACATTCATCCACCGGTCACGAAAGACATCACCACCCAGGTGGTCTGGTCCTCCAACACCCCCGACATGGTCACGGTGGATGCAGGCGGCCTGATCACGGCTACGGGCAACGCTTGCGGGGGCACGATCATTTCCGCCACCGTCACCACCAATCGCAGCAGCGGCGATATTTCGTCGAGCGGGGCGATCGTGACTGGGACGATGACCGCCAATGTGGTCTGCTTTCACCCCTAAGCGTCGCCCAGCAGTTTTCCCAGTGTCGCCTTGTGCTTTTCCTTTCTCTTTTTCTTACGGTCAGGCACAACTTGTGTCGGCCGGGGAGTGCCGATCCGCTCCCGTGCCATTTCCTTCACCGCTGTCACGGCACGAAATTTCCTAGCCTTTTTCTTTCTCGCCATTGGTCACAGAGTGTAGCGTGGTCGCCATTTGAAAGCTCGTAAAACCGCAAGCGAGCCACGCCCAAACGCGACTTTGTGCAATAATTCATTGGGTCGACAAGACCCAAAACGACAAGCGACCGACGAACAACGACTGCTTTTATGGAAGAACGCGATTTTTTCGACGAACGGCCCGACAGGAAACCAGCCAATCTAAATTGTCCGCATTGCCACCAGAGCGCGGAGTATGAAATTAACTGGCTGGTCCGCACCAAAAAGCGAAATCTTCCGCCGCGTGCCGACGACCGCGACCGCGCCCGCTTCGCAAAAGCCCGCTCCTACATGCTCCGCAAAGACGACATGATGATGTGCAAGAACCTGCGTTGCCGCAAGCGCTTCGAAATCACATCCGTCCAGTCGGTCGCCTTCCTCGACTGAAACCGCGAAAAACCACTCCCGTACCGGGTCGAACCATCCGAACTTCGTCCCCCGCCGCTGCTCACCCTTTGGAGAATTATTTATAATGTCACGTTTGCCCCACAGCATCGAAGCCCTCTGGACAGGCGGACGCCCTTTGGCAGCTGCGCGGCGAACGAGATACAGGAGTGATCCTTGAAAATTCTGGTCTGCATGAAGCAGGTTCCGCAGAAAGATGCACCGCTCAAGCTGAATGAGGGCGGAACCTGGATCCGCGAAGACGTCTCCTACGAAGTCAACGAACCTGACGCCTATGCACTCGAAGAAGCGCTCCGGCAGAAAGAAAAGCACTCTGGTGAAGTCGTCGTCATCACCTCTGGACCAGCCCGCTCCGGCCAGGTTCTGCGCGAAGCATTGGCAAAAGGCGCCGACCGCGCCATTCACTTGGAAGACAACGCTTTCGTCGGGCTTGACGCCTACAACACGGCCCGCGCTTTTGCTGCCGCAATCAAAGACGAAAAATTCGATCTCATCTTTACCGGCCTGCAATCCGACGACTACGGTTACGCGCAAACTGGCGTAATCCTGGCAGAACTTCTCGGATGGCCGCACGCCACCATCATCATGCAGATCGAAAAACAGGACGGCGGCATCCGCGTGAAGCGCGAACTCGAAGCCGGATACTTCCAGTTCGTCGACATGCCACTTCCCGCAGTGCTTACAATCCAATCGGGTATCAACAAGCTGCGCTACGCCACGCTCATTGGCATCAAGCAAGCCAAGAACAAACCGCTTCGCAAAGTGACCCTGGCGGAAGTGCAGTCGGTCTTGGGCGAGAACCTGCAAAAGATCGAGAGACTCTATATCCCGCAAAAAACAAAGAAGACCGAAACGCTCCAAGGCTCGCCAGCCGAAATGGCAAAGAAGTTGGTCGAAACGCTGCGCAACGAGGTACGAGTCCTGTAACGAAAACCCGGAACTGCAGTTGCCCTTGTGATTGGAAATAAGAAGCGCGAGTTCGGGCGCAGGCAACCGATCGTTGCGAGCGCATGCAACCTGAGACCTGACAACCGAGAACTGCTTTTATGATCCTAGTCATCGTCGAACAACGCGAAGGAAAACTGAACCGCGTCTCCTGGGAGACACTCACCGCCGGGCAAGCCATCGCCGCGGAAACCGGCTTGCCGCTGGAAGCCGCTGTCGTTGGGGGAAGCGTCAGCTCTCTTGCCGCCGAAGTCGCCGGCAAAAAAGTCGGCAAGGTCTACGCCATCGAAAACGCGAAGCTTGAGCCCTACACCCCTGACGCGTTCGCAGCCGCGCTGAAGCAATTCATTGGTTCGAAACAGCCCAAGCTTGTTCTGATGCCGCACACTTACCAGGTGCGTGATTTCGTGCCGAAGCTCGCCACGGCAATGCAACGTACCGTCATCAGCGACGCCATCGGCTACAAGAAGGAAAACGACAAGCTCGTGTTCACGCGCCAGATGTTTCAGGGGAAGTTCGCCGCCGACGTCAGCTTCACCGGCGAGGCACCCTGGTTCGTCACGTTCCAGACCGGCGCCTTCCGCGGTGACAAGGTCGAAGCCGCCGCAAATGCAGCCGCAGTAGAGACGGTCGCCGTCGAGATCGCCGACGGCGTGGTCCGCAACCAGCCTCAAGAGGTCTTCAAAGAGGCCAAGCAGGCAGTCGACCTGACGCAGGCCGAAGTCATTGTCGCCGTCGGCCGCGGCATCAAGGAACAGAAGAACATCGATATCGCCAAACAACTTGCCGAAGCGCTCGGCGGAGAACTCGCCGCCTCGCGCCCGATCTGCGATTCCGGCTGGCTGCCCATGGACCGCCAGATCGGCTCCTCCGGCCAGACAGTCGCCCCGAAGCTCTATCTAGCACTGGGAATCTCAGGCGCTATCCAGCACATCGTCGGCATGAAGGGTGCGCGCACCATCGTCGCCGTGAACAAAGATAGCGAAGCGCCGATTTTCGAGATTGCCGACTACGCGCTGGTAGGAAACTTGTTCGAAATCGTGCCGCCGCTGATTGAGGAAGTGAAGAAAGCCAGAGCGGGAAACTAGGTTTCCAGGTTTCACGTTTCAAAGCTCCAGGTCTGAGGTCCCTAGGGAATGGGGCGCCTGAAATCAAGGGCCTTCGCTGAGCAAGCCAAGCGTCCTCCAGCAGATCGGTCGAGTAATACGGGAAACCATGAAACCTTGAAACGCTGAAACCTTGAAACCTTCATGATCACTTTCCGCACTCCTCTCGAAAATGTCGACCGTCCGCAGATGGAAGCTGACGTCGTCATCGTCGGCGGCGGTCCGGCAGGCATGGCCTGCGCTCTCCGACTGTCACAGCTCGTGGACGAGCACAATGCGAAGAATCCTGACGCGCGGCTCACAAAAGAAAACATTTACGTCCTCGAGAAAGCCCGCGAAATCGGTCAGCACTGCCTCTCCGGCGCGTTGCTCGACCCGCGCTCCATGCGTGAACTGCTGCCTGGATTCGAGAAGGAAGCCCCGCTCGACGCGCAATGCAACAAAGAAGCCGTCTTCTTCATGACGAAGAACGGCAAATTCAAGCTTCCCATCACGCCGCCCCCCTTACGCGACCACGGCAACTACGTCATCTCGATCAACAAGTTCGTGAAGTGGCTAGGCTCCAAAGTCGAGGAAACCGGCATCACGATTTTCACCGGTTTCGCCGGATCGCAGCTTCTCTATGACGGCAACCGCGTGGCCGGAGTGCGGACCGACGACAAAGGTATCGACAAAGAGAATCACCCGAAGTCGAACTTCGAGCCGGGCTACGACCTCAAAGCCAAAGTCACGATCCTCGCCGAAGGCACGCGCGGTTCGCTGACCAAGGAGCTCATCCAGAAATTCGATCTCGCGAAAAACCGCAATCCGCAGACCTACGGCGTCGGCGTCAAGGAGCTCTGGGAAGTTCCTCCGGGCCGCATCGCTCCCGGCGAAGTCATCTATACGATGGGCTGGCCGCTCACCATGAAAGAATACGGCGGCGCCTGGATTTACGGCTCCAAGGACAACCTCGTCTCGCTCGGCTTCGTCATCGGCCTCGACTATCCAGACCCGCGCCTTGATCCGCAGCACGTGCTCCAGGACTTCAAGCAGCATCCGTTCGTCTCTAGCCTCCTCGCGGGCGGAAAGATGATCCGCTACGGCGCCAAGTCGATGCCTTACGGTGGATGGTGGGCCGTGCCTCCGGTCGCTGGCGATGGCTGGATGATTCTCGGCGACTCGGCCGGCCTGGTAAATTCCCAGCGGCTCAAGGGCATTCACCTGGCAATCAAGAGCGGCATGCTCGCCGCCGAAACCGCATTTGAGGCAATGAAGAAGAACGACTGTTCTGCCGCAACCCTCAGCACATACCAGAAGAGAGTCGACTCCAGCTGGATCAAAGACGAACTCTGGAAGGTGCGCAACTTCCATCAGGCATTCGAAAAGGGTTTTCTCCATGGCATGTTCCACGCCGGCCTGCAGCAGTTCACCGGAGGCCGCGGCCTATGGAACCGCTACCCAGCCCACGCCGGCCACGAGCACATGAAGAAGCTCTCTGAACTGCCCACCGACGGGGGACCCGCAGCTCACCTGCTCGGCCCCGCCAAAGGCAACGGAAAGCTAACATTCGACAAGCTCACCGATCTCTACCACTCGGGCACCAAGCACGAAGAGGATCAGCCCTCGCACCTGATCATCCAAGACACCAACGTCTGCAGCACCCGCTGCGCGAAAGAGTTCGGCGGCCCCTGCCAGAACTTCTGCCCTGCCAACGTTTATGAATTAGTCGACGACGCCAGCCAGCCTCACGGCAAGCGCATCAGCCTGAACCCGGCCAACTGCGTGCACTGCAAGACGTGCGACATCGCCGACCCGTACCAAGTCATCACCTGGGTACCGCCAGAAGGTGGCGGCGGTCCAAATTACGATGGGATGTAACGGGAACGGGTACCCTGGCCCGCGTAAGCGAGTCGTGTAGTACCATTCAGCCCCCATGGGTGTTCGACACATCCTAACTTTTCTTTTGATGGCCGGCGCATGCGTTGCGGGTCAGGA
>Ga0066903_100003853_pt1 | contig 12440 bp, 7 predicted proteins | sample PanSoiMetaGPlot1_FD_67491 | JGI IMG/M metagenome (GOLD analysis project Ga0066903, IMG submission 67491) | Tropical forest soil microbial communities from Panama analyzed to predict greenhouse gas emissions - Panama Soil - Plot 1 (version 2) | ecosystem: Environmental > Terrestrial > Soil >...
CGCCGGCTCGGGATCCACGGGGGGAGCGGTCGGTTGTGCGTTCGGCGCAGCGCGCTCGGCAGCCGGCTTGAGCCGGGCCCCGACGGCAGCGGCCTGTGCCGTCGCACCGCGGCGCTCGAACAAGCGGAGCGCACGGCGCTCGAAGGGTTCGGCCTCCGCGGGCCGGCCCGCCTGTCGGCGAACGTCGGCCGCCCACACGAGCGCGCTCGCACGCAGGTCGGTCGAGTCGGTCTGCTCGGCGATGCCCACGCCTTCGCGGATCAGCCGCTCGGCGAGCGCCCCTCGGCCGCGCCGCACCATCACGCGTGCGCGGGCGGTTCGCCACCGGACCTGTGTCGTCAGGTCGCCTGCGTGGGCCTCGGCGACCTCGGCGAGGGCGAGCGCTTCATCGAGACGGTCGTCCTCGAGCACGACATGGGCGTACGAGGCCGCGAGGCTCGCTCGCAGCTGATCGTCGCGTGCGAGGGTCGCAGCCGCGAGCGCGCGTTGCATCAAGGGCTCCGCCGCAGCGCCTTGTCCGGCGAGCACCTCGACCTGTGCGCCCCGCTGAAGCGCGGTCGCGGTGTCGACGGCGGCGCTCAGCTCCTCGAGTGCGGCGATCGATGCGCCGACGGCGATCCGCGCCTCGTCGAACGCGCCGCGCCGCGCCGCCAACACGGCGAGGGTGCCGCGGATGTCGTGTTCGGCGATCGGCCCGGCCACACGCTCGAGGAAGGACCGGCAACGCGCTTCTGCTTCGGCCACGGACTCGGGGCCGTCGAGGAGTGCCGCGGCAGCGCCGCGTAGGGCAGCCGTCTCGTCGGATGCTCGCCCGGCTGCCGCCGCGTTGTCCGCCGCGTGCTGCATGTCGTCCGCAACGAGACCGTGTTGCGCCCGTGCTCCATGGACGAGTCCGCGGAGCGCCCAGGCGTTGGCGAGCGCCCATCCGAGCTCGTCTTCTCCGAACGCGGCGATCGCCTCGTCGGCGCTTGCACGCGCTCCCTCGAGCGCATCGTCGTGGCCGGCGAGCGTGCGGAGCTTCGCGCGCAGCAGTCGAACGCGCCAGTCGACGTCGTCGCCGGCGACCGACGCAGCCAACGCCGCCTCCGCGATCTCGCGGTCGGCGGGCCGGTCGGGCGCGGCGGTGGCCATGTGTTCGGCCGCCAGAAAGAGGAGTTCGGCGCGACGCGCCGGGTCGTCGTCGGTGAGCGTCGCGGCGCGGCGTTCCAACCGCGCGGCGCCATCGAGGTCGCCTTGGTCGGCCGCCGCGGTCGCCGCCCACGTGAGGAAGGTCAGTGCGTCGTCGCGATCGGTCGCGGGCGCGTCGGGCCGCAGGCGGCAGCTGGCCTCGAGGTGCGAACCGATCGCATCGGCCCAGCGCCATACGCGTGCGCCTGCGGTGGATTCGAGGTGACGCGCGAAGCGCTCGTGCGTGACGGCTTGCGCCCAGTCGGGCACCCCGCTCATCGTCGCCTCACGCAGGAGCTGATGGCGGAACTCGAACGCGCCGTCACCGTCTGCGATCAGGTAGCCGCGCGCGACGAGGTCCTCCAGGTACGCCGGGACACCGGGGCGCGCATCGACCGGGACCACCTCGAGCAGCGGAGCCGTCGCGATGTGCTCGCCGGCGACCGCGGCCATCCCGAGCACGGCCAACGCATGTGGCGGGAGCGTCTGGAGCCGCTGTCGGATCGCGCCGACGGTCGCGTCCGGCCAGGGAACCCGCGACAGGTCCGCCAGCGGCATCCAGCGTCCGTTGCCGGGCGCGAGCGTGCCGGTCTCCGTCACCATCGCCAGTGACTGCTCGATCGCGAACGGCAGCCCGGACATCCGGGCGGCGAGCGCGCCGACGACGCCGTCCTCAGTGGCGCCGAGGAGGTGGCCGATCAGCGTTTCGATCGCCGGCCGGTCGAGCGGACTCAGGCGGATCGCGGGGAGGTTCTCGGTCTCGCGGTTCGTCGTGATCGCGACGAGCACCGGTGTGTCGTGCGCGGCGGTCGCGACATCGGCGAGCAGCCTGACGAACCCACTGCCGGCCCGTTCGGCGTCGTCGATGTGGAGGATGGTGAGCGCCCCGCCGGCTGCGGCCTCGAGCAGCCGGCGAAGCGCCCACCGGATGTGATCCGGCTCGCTCGCGCCTTCGAGCGCGAGCATCGCGGACAGGTGGGTGATGAGGGCCTCGGCGTCGGGCGCGCCGGCGAACAGGTCGGCGAGGCGAGCTCGCGCCGGCTCCGCCGGCGCGAGCGGGTCCAGACCTGCGAGCGCTTCCACGATCGCGGCGAGCGGCCATCGCGCGCCCCCGCCGTCGGCGGGTGCGCACGACACGTGCAGAACGTTCGCGGTCTCGAGCGACCTACCGAATTCCGTCACTAAGCGCGTCCGACCACTGCCGGGTTCGCCCGTGATCAAGATCGCGGCGCCACTCCGGTCGGCGACCACGCGATCGAAGCGCGCGCGGAGGTCGGCAAGCTGGGCTTCTCGACCGACGAGCGGGCCGTCCCACCGAGCGGTCGGGTGCATCGACGGGCTCGCGGTGGGTGCGCCAACCGGCGCCGGAACCGTTGCAACGTTGAGCGGCTCGTCGGGGGCTGTCTCCGGCGCATGCGGATACAGGTCCTCGGGTGCGGAGACGGGACCAGCATCACCGGTGGCTGGCCCGATCGCGGTGGGCCCCTCGGCGATGGGCGGCGTCGGCACAGTGGCCGGTTCTGCGATCGGCGCAACCTCAGCGTCGGCCGGCGCCACGGGGGGAGCGGTATCGGTGGATGCGGCGATCTCGGCAAGAGGCGGTTCCGTCTGTGGAGTCGCTGCGACCGGCGAAACGACCGTCTCTTCGGGCGGAATGGCTGCCTGCGGAGGCACCGCTGTGTCCTCGACAGCGACAGGTGTCGGGGCGGTCGCAGGCTCCGTCGTCGGAGGTTCGACTCCCGGAGTCGGCTGCTCGGAGATCACTCCCGGATCCGGCGTCTGATCCGGCACCGCGCTCAGCTCATGGACACCGGTGAGCAAGAGATAGGTGTCGTCGCCCACGTGCAGCGCTTGTGTCGCCGCCGCGCCGTGCGTGAGATGACCGATCGCCTCGCCCGCGATGGCCTCGCCGGTGCGGGCCGCCTTCTCAAGCTTCACTGCGCTGTCGATGACCTGCTGCCAGCGCGCGTCCTGCTCCTTCTTGGTGTGGACCTCCACCGCGTCGATGCCGACACGCAGCGCCGCCTCGATCGTGTGCGCCTGGAGGCCGAGCTCGACCGCTCGCACCGCGGCGTTGTCGGAGGGCGGCAGGAGCGCGATCAACGTGCCGGGCGCGTCGGGCGAACCCTCGAACACCGCGCCGGCGGCTTCGAAGATGCCGCCCACCGCGTCGATCACTTGGTAGACGGTCCGCCCGGTCATGCCGACCGCCACAGCGGCGAAGACGGGGTAGACGGGCGCTGAGGGCGGCGTCGCGCCGGCGGTGCTCGCGTTATCCATCCGCCGGGCTCCCGACCCCGACGGCCGCGCCGAGCGCGAGGCTGAAGTCGTGCGGGCTGGTCGCGACCGCGCGCGCGTCCTGTTCCGTGACGAGCCCGTCGCGGACGAGCGACAGCAAGGACTGGTCGAACGTCTGCATCCCGTCGTAGCCGCTCTCCGCGATCACGTCGTGGATCGACGGCTCGAGTTCGGGATCCAAGATCCGGTCGTAGACCCGTCCGGTCGTGAGCATCACCTCGACGGCCGGCACGCGCCCAAGTCCGTCCGCGCGTTCGAGCAACCGCTGCGACAACACGCCGCGAAGCGCGCCCGCCACCGAGGTGCGCACCTGCGCCTGTTGGGCCGGCGGGAACATCTCAACGATGCGCGAGATCGTCTCGCCCGCGTCGATCGTGTGCATCGTCGACATCACGAGGTGGCCGGTCTGCGCCGCCTGGATCGCGGCCAGCGCGGTCTCGTGGTCGCGGATCTCGCCGAGGAAGATGACGTCGGGGTCTTGTCGGAGCGACTGTCGCAATGCCGCGCCGTAGGAAGCCGTGTCCCGACCGACCTCACGCTGGCGGATCACCGACATCGCGTCGTTGAACACGACCTCGATCGGGTCCTCGATCGTGACGATGTGGGCTCGCCGTGTGCGGTTGATGAATCCCAGCAGCGCGGCGATCGTCGTGGTCTTGCCGGCGCCTGTCGGGCCCGTCACGAGGATCAGCCCGCGCTTCGTCTCGGCGAGTTCACCGATCGACGGCGGAAGGGACAGTTCCTCGAACGTCAGGTCTTCGGGGCTTACCCAGCGGATCGCCAGCCCGACGGTGTCGGACTGGCGCAGCACGTTCACACGGAACCGGCCCACGCCTTCCATCGTGTAGGCGAAGTCCGCCTCTCGCGTCTGCGCGAACTCTTCCGCCTTGTGGGGTGGCATCAACGCATCGGCGAGCTGGCGCGCGTCGGTTGCGGTCACCTCCGGGAACGGCGCGGGCAAGAGCTCGCCATCCACACGGATGAACGGGACGTTGCCGGCTTTGACGTGCACGTCACTGGCACGCCGTTCGACGGCGTAGCGAAGCAGTTCCGCAGGATCCATCCCCTCGAGGCCTTTCCGGAGCGTCCTTGCGGAAGGCTTCGACCGTTCGGGGGACGGCTTGAGCGATGGAGGGCCGCGGCCTGCTACCCGCTCGGTAACCTTTGCGCCGGAAAGCGCCCCGGTTTCCCTAGCTGGTCAAACTCCGGCAACCGTCTCGAGCTCTTTCGGACAAGACTCGTCGTAGATGAGACTCGACTTGGGCGGTTGAGGCCCAGGCGTGTCTCCGGGGGCTTCCGACAAGGAGAGCGTGAAGGTGTCTCCTTGGAGTGCCAGGTTCACTGAGGCGACCCATCGCCCGGATCTCTTCCATCCGCCCGCGATCAGGTTCGGCTTGTGGGTCCCTGTACAGCTAAGGGTCGTGAAGGTCACGCCTGCCTGTGCCGCGTCCTTGAAGACAGTCGAGAAGATCGCTGCTGGGTCGCCATCCACCGACCATTTCCTGAGCGCGTTCGCGGGCGTAGCTCCCGGTTCATCTGCATGTCCGCCTGCGTTGCCCATCGCCGCTCCTTGAGGCGACAGTCCAGAGACGGACAATTGGAGGAGCGGATCGTTCATGAGCATCTCGAATTTCTGCGATTCAACTGGATCGGGATGAGAGCACGCGAGCATGAAGAGAAAGACCACGATCCACACTCGGGTCCGAAGTCCCAGCGCGCCAAGGACATGCCGAGTCGACATCCGTTCAGTCTGACGCGCGCTCGTGCGATGCGCTAGGGAGCGCGGTACGCGGTCCACGCCTCCTGCATCCGCACCGCCTGGTCGGGCGTGAACTGATACATGCAGGAGTCGTAGGTGTAGTCCATGAAGTTGGTGATCGGGTCGGTGCCCGGCGCCGAGCACGTGTCGCGCCCGGTTGGGCATTGATAGGCCGCCGACGCCTCTGCCGGGGTATCGGCGATGTAGTCGCCGCTGCCCGTACAGCCTCCCTGGAACGTGTGATACAGGTTCAGCCAGTGCCCGATCTCATGGGTCGCGGTGTCGCCCTCGCTGTAGTTCGAGCCCCATGGACCGCCCGGCAGCGTGTCGAAGTGGATGACGACGCCATCGAGCACGCCGTCCTTCGCCGCGTCCTGTGCGAAGTAGGACCACCCGAGCAGCGAGTTGCCGAGGTCGGCGGAGTAGATGTTCAGCGTTTCGGGACCACCCACCTTCAGCGCGGCCTTCATCTTCTTCTCTTTGCCCGACGTGAGCTTGAACCAGTTCGCGTTGGTCGTCCGGGTGATCGACTGCAGGCTGAACTGGAAACCGGTGTCGGCGCCGCCGGTACCACCGCTGTACGAGGAGTTGAGCACCGAGATCTGGTTCGTGATCCACGACTTCGGCACGTTGCCGCCGTCGACGGTCGTGTTCTTGCGGATCACGTGGAAGACGACCGGGATCGTCACCGGGGTCGACGCGGTGAGCTGCGCCTGCGCGGCGGTCTCGGCGGAGGGGTGGCGCGACAGCCAGCCGGTGAGCTTGTCGACACCGGTTGTGCGCACCTCGTCGCGCGTCATGTGGCCGCTGGACCGTCCGACCGCGCCCTGCCGCGACAGGCAGGCGCCGTTGCCGCCCACCACGGTGGCGTTGGCGACCGGCGCGCCGAGCGACATCACGAGCAGAACCGCGCACACGGACGCAGCGGTACGGACGGTGCCTCGCATCGATCTCCTCCAGGGCCGGCGTCTCGGGGGTGCCGGCTCGATCGGATGAGTGTACGGGGAGCTCCGGGACAGCAGGCATCCGCCGGAAGGCTGACGAGAGCCTCGGGCGGGCGGATAGCATCCAGCCGATGGCCGAGGCAACGGTCGACGGTGACGTGCTGCGGGGCGAGCCGCCCGCGTTCGACCCGACCCAGGCGGCGGAGCTCGCGGATCGACTCTTCGGTTTGCGAGGCAACGCCTCTCCCGTTGGAAGCGAGCGCGACCAGGGGTTCGTGATCGCAGGCCCCGACGGCCCCGTCGGTGTGCTCAAGATCTCCAACGCGAGCGAGGATCGCGCCGTCGTCGACATGGAGGCGGCCGCGGCACTGCATGTGCTCGCGGTCGACCCGTCCCTCCCGGTCGCGGCGCCGCTGCGGGTGCTCGGCGCGGATCCGGCCTTGGGGCGGGACGTGTTCGTGGCCTCGGTCGAGGGCGCCGGGGGCCTGTCCCATCTCGTGCGCGCATGCACGCATATGCCCGGCACCGCGTCGATCGATCCGCGCCAGATCGGTCCGGAGGCCGCCTTCGACTACGGCGTGATCGTCGCGCGGCTCGCCCGCGCGATGCGTTCGTTCTTCCACCCGTCGGCGGCACGGGTCCTGATGTGGGACGTCCACCACGCGGCGACGATGCGCCCCTTGCTCGACGCCATCCCCGACGAGGACGATCGCGCGCTGCTCGCCCGCGTGCTCGATCGGTTCGAGGCGTCGGTCCTGCCGCGGTGGTGGTCGCTCCGCTCGCAGGTGATCCATGGCGACGTGACGCTCGACAACGCGCTGGTGGACGAACGCGGGCGGATCACGGGCATCGTCGACTTCGGGGACATGAGCCACACCGCGCTCGTGTGCGACCTGAGCTCGGCGATCGAGTCGCTGTCGATGCACCGTCCGTTCGAGGACGTGGTGCCGATCGCGATGCGTGTCGTCGACGGCTACCGGAGCGTGACGTCCCTCGAACCCGAGGAGCTCGACGTCCTGCCGGACCTGGTCGCCGTGCGCGCGACGACCGACGCGGTGCTGTTCGGGTGGCGCGCGGCGCTGCACCCCGACAACGCGTACATCCAGGACTGGGCGCAGGTGCTGCCGTTGCTCCGATACCTGGAAGAGGACGGGATCGCGCTGTTCCGCGACCGGCTGCTCACGGGCGGCCACACCTCGGACGGAGCCGAGCTGTTGGAGCGGCGAACGCTCGCCTTCGGGCCGGCGTTGTCGCCGCTCACCTACGACCGGCCGCTCCATCTCGTGCGAGGCGAGGGCGTCTGGCTGGTCGACGCCAACGGCGTGCGCTTCCTCGACTGCTACAACAACGTGCCGGTCGTCGGGCACGCGCATCCGCGGGTCGCCGACGCCATCGCTCGCCAGTCGCGGCTGCTGAACACCAACATGCGGTACCTGACCGACGCCCCCGTAGAGCTCGCCGAACGACTCGTCGCCACGATGCCGGAGGGATCGGGTCTCGACACCGTCTTGTTCGTGAACTCCGGGAGCGAGGCCAACGACACCGCCTGGCGTCTCGCGACCTCGTGGACCGGCGGCGGAGGCGCCCTCGTGACGCGGTTCGCGTACCACGGCGTCACCGAGGCGATCGCGGCGATCTCACCCGAGGAATGGCTCGCGACCGGGAAGCCGAACCACGTCGAAACCTTCGACCCGGTCGACGTCTACCGTGACCCGGATCTCGACATGCCCGCCTCGCTCGCCGAGGCCGCCGGGCGGCTCCGCGAGCGTGGGATCGAGCCGGCCGCAACGTTCGTCGACGGTGGGTTCACTTCCGATGGCATCCCCGTCCCTCCCGTCGAGATGGTGCGCGCGCTCGCCGAGCGAACGCACGAGGCCGGCGCGCTCTACGTCGCCGACGAGGTGCAGGTGGGCCACGGCCGCAGCGGCGCTCACCTGTGGTCGTTCGCGGCGCAAGGCGTCGCCGCCGACGTGGTGACGCTCGGCAAGCCCATGGGCAACGGCCACCCGGTGGCGGCGCTGATCACGCGCCGGGAGCTCACCGAGCGCTTCGCCGAAACGACCGAGTGGTTCTCGACGTTCGGCGGAAATCCGGTCGCGTGCGCGGCCGCGCTCGCCGTGCTCGACGTGATCGAGGACGAACAGCTGATCGCCCGCGCCGCGCGGGTCGGTCCCGCGCTCCGCGCCGCCCTCACGGAGGTGCAGCGCGACCACGAGGCGATCGGCGATGTTCGCGGCCTCGGGATGCTGACCGGCGTCGACCTCGTCCGCGACCCGACGACGACGGAGCCCGACCCCGAGCTCACCGAGGCGGTGGCGAACGGCATGCGTGCCCGTGGGGTCCTCGTCGGCACGACCGGCCAAGCCGGGAACGTGCTCAAGGTCCGCCCGCCGCTGGTGTTCGGCGACGAGCACATCGTGCTCGTCGCCGAGGCGCTGGACGCTGCGTTATATGGGCTCGGCCGCTGACGCGGCCGAGCCCCACCAGACGTCTAGTTCCAGATCTGCGTGATCGGCGTCGAGGTTGCCGCCGCTCCCGCGTAGCCGAGTCCGAACCCGTCTTCGATCGTCCGCAGCAGGTTGTAGTGGTTCTCGAAGTCCGCGTACTGGGCGTTGTGCACGAGGTCGCCGATCACGGCGAACGGCGTGTGTCCTCCCGCGAAGTGCACCGCCTTGCCGGGGCCGCCGTCCTGGCCTTCGTCGTAGACGACGAAGATCACGCTGTTCGCGTCCCATGCCGGTGAGTCCTTGATGTTCTTGACCTCACGCGCGAGGAAGTCGTCGAACTGCTTGATCGTGTTGCCCGCGGGCTTGCAGTTGTCGTGTCCGTCCTCGCACATGTTCGGGACGATGTAGTTGAACCGCGGCACATCCGTGCCTGCTGCGAGGGTGGCCTCGAACGTGCTCTTGTCGTTCGGGTCGGTCGTGCCCATCGGCACATCGTGCTGCGCGCAGAACGCGTCACCCGTCGTGCCCGAGAGATCGGAGCCCGCGACGTCTTCGTAGTACGCGGCAGGGTTGTGCTTCACTCGGTAGCCGTTGCCGAACCGGTTCTCGCCTGCGTTGACCAGGTAGCACCCTTGGGGCATCGATTCGTTCCACGCCTTCCAGCTGATGCCCGCGCCGGTCAGTTGACCGAACACGTTGGGCACGTCCTGGTTGCACGTGGCCGGCTTCTCGTCGGCCTGATGACATGGCAGGAACTGGCCGCTCGTCATCGCCACGTAGTTCGACGTCGAGTAGTGCGAGATGCCCCAGTAGTCGGTGAGCCACGCGCTGTTCGGCTTGATCCAGCCGAGCTGGTATGTCGCGTTCTTCATCGTGAGCTGCGACAGGCTGGTGTTCTCGCCGACGATGACGAACACGTGACTGAACGCGGGAACGCCGCTGGCCGCTTGCGAGGGCGCGGGGGCGACGATCGCGCATGCGGTCGCGATCGCGACCACGAGGAGTCTGCGCATGGGGGTTCCCTCCCACTTGGTCCAGACCTCGAAGGCATCCTCTCGCGAACGCGGGCTACCGTCGAATCGGCGTGTCAGCGCTGGCGCAGGCGGGGGCTCAGGATCTCATCCAGCGCGAACCCGATCATCGTGAACGCCAAGGTCACGAGCACGATGCAGATGCCCGGTGGGATGAGCCACCACCACCAGCCCGCGGTGCTCGCGCCGCCCGTGAAGGCGTCCTCGATGATCCTGCCCCACGAGATCCCCGCCGAGAGGCCGAGGATCGCGAGCGTCGTCTCGGCCAAGATCGCGAGTCCGACCGTCAAGATGGTGTTGGCGAAGATCACAGGGAACACGTTGGGCAAGATGTGGTGCGTGACGGTGTGCCAGTTGGTGCCGCCCAGCGCGCGCGACCGCTCGATGTAGGACCGCTCGCGCACCGACAACGCCTGGGCGCGCACGAGCCGCGCGGTGCTCGCCCAGGACGTGATCGCGATCACGATGATCACGTTCCGCAGGTTCGCGCCGAGGATCGTGGCGAGCGCGATCGCGAGCGCGAGCCATGGGATCACGAGGAACCAGTTCGTGAACGCGTTCAGGAGCGTGTCGATCTTCGTGCCGGCGAAGTAGCCAGCCGAGATGCCGACGACGGCGCCGATCACCATCGCGCCGAGCGCAGCGACGATACCGACGACCAACGACACGCGCGCCCCGGCGATCAGCAGGTCGAGCACCGATCGGCCGAAGTTGTCGGTGCCGAGCCATGCCTGCGTGCTCGGCGGCATGTGCGGCGGCAGCGTCGCGAGGGCGGGATCCAGGTCGTCGGGACTGACGAGCCAGGACGAGGCGATCGCGATCGCCACGAAGAACGTCAAGATCGCGAGGCCGGTCATCCCGCGCCGGCTCGATCGGAAGGTCGACCAATGTGCGGCGAGGGTGGCCATCCGGCGCGACCACGGGCTCACGCGGCGTGTTGGTGCGACCTGGGCCTGCACCATGTCAGGCCTGCTTGATCCGGGGGTCGAGGTACCCGTACGTGATGTCGGCCAGCAGGTTCGCCACGATCACGGCGGCGCTCGCGATCAAGAAGACCCCCTGGATAACGGGGAAATCCAGCGTTTGGATCGCGTTGTACGTCAGGAGCCCCAAGCCGGGCCACGAGAACACCGTCTCGATCACGATCGCGCCGCCGAGCACGAAGCCGAAGCTGAGGATGATCAGCGTGAACGACGGGAGGAAGGCGTTCGGCACGACGTGCTTGCTCCGGACGAGCCGTTCCGGGACGCCCTTGGCTCGGGCGGTGTGCACGAAGTCCTCGTTGATCGTGTCGATCATCGATGAGCGCATCACGATCGCGTACCCGCCGATGTAGCCGAGGGTGAGCGTGAGCAGCGGCAGGAACAGGTGGTCGAGCAGGTCAACCAGGTGCGTGACACCGCTCTGATAGGGGGTCGCGTAGCCGCCCGCCGGGAACCAATGCAGCCAGCCCGAGAACACGAGCAAGAGCAGCATCCCGAGCCAGCCCTCGGGCATCGCGTAGAGCACCAGCGACGAGTACTGGGACGTCGTATCGAAGCGGCTGCCGCGACGCCACCCCCCGCGGATCCCGATCACGACGCCCAGCCAGCTCGCGAGGATCGTGCCGAGACCGACGAGCAGGAAGGTCGGCCACATCCGCGAGCCGATCAGATCGCGGACGGGGAGGCCGGTTCGCAACGACTCACCGAGGTTCCCGGTGACGACGTTCTTCATGTAGACGACGTACTGCTGGGCCATCGGCAGGTCCAGGCCCTGGTCGTGGCGGAGCGCGGCGACATCGGCGGGCGAGAGCTTCTCGCTGCGCGCCAGCATCCCGATGGGATCGCCCGGCAGCACCCGGAACAGGAAGAAGTTGAAGGTCAGGACGAACCACAGGGTCACCAATGCCTGCAGGCATTTGCTGAGCAGGTACCGCCGTGACCCCATGCGCTAGGCCTCGTCGGGCTCGATCTTCCGGCCTCGCCGTCGCACCACGACGACGATCCCGATGATCGCGATCGCCGCGATCAACCAGACCCATCCCGGCAGGCCGGTCGAGCTGTTCGTCGATGTTTCACCGAGCGGACGCAGGTAGAGCCATGTGTCGTAGTTGTAGGTCGGCAGGATGTAGCCGCCCGGGCCCGGCTGTCCCACCCACCCGGTGAACCGATCGGTCCGGTAGGCCTCGAGCCAATTGGGGTACGCGAGCACGACGCCGGGGACCTGGTCGTACTCGTACTGCTGCGCCTCCATCACGAGGTTTCGGCGCTTGGTCTGGTTCATCTCGGTGTGCTGCTCTTCATAGAGCTTGTCGTAGTGCGAGTCGCTCCAGCAGCCGTCGCTCCAGCCGCCGCACTGCGAGGAGGTGAACACGAACAGCTGGTAGTTCGGGTCGGGGTCGCCGCTCCAGTACCAGATGTACGCGTCGAAGTTGCCAGAGCCCCAGTAGTCGTTCATCTTCGCGTCGGTCGCGGGCAGCAGGTCGACCTTGATGCCGATCTGCTTGAGGTAGCCGACGATCAGCTCTCCCGCTTGCTCCGCGCCGGTCGTGTCGGTCGAGGCGGGGATCCGCATCTCGAGCGGCTGGCCGGTCGTCGGGTCCTCACGGATCCCATCGCCGTTCGTATCGACGTACCCGGCCTGTTGCAGCATCTGGTTCGCTTCGGTGGGGTTGTACGGGAACTGCTTATCGGCCGGGATGTTGAGATGCCAGTACGCGGACGCAGGTCTGACGATCGTGTCCCCCGGCGTGGCGGCGCCCTGATAGACCTTCTGGACGATCGCGTTCTTGTCGATCGCCATCTCGATCGCC
>Ga0066903_100003854_pt1 | contig 12438 bp, 4 predicted proteins | sample PanSoiMetaGPlot1_FD_67491 | JGI IMG/M metagenome (GOLD analysis project Ga0066903, IMG submission 67491) | Tropical forest soil microbial communities from Panama analyzed to predict greenhouse gas emissions - Panama Soil - Plot 1 (version 2) | ecosystem: Environmental > Terrestrial > Soil >...
GGCTCGCGCTGCCACAACGCGACGAGGCCCGCGTCCGCGGCGACGCGCGCCAGGACCTCGTTGAACGTGAGATGCCAGTTCGAGATATTGAAAGCGATCACGCCGCCAGGGGCGAGCTTCGAGAGATAGAGCGCCATCGCCTCCCGCGTGAGCAGGTGCATCGGCACGGCGTCGGAACTGAACGCGTCGAGCACGATGACGCCGTACTTCCCCGGCTCCGCCCGCGCGAGCGAAATGCGGCCGTCGCCGGTCACGACGGTGCAATGTTCACCGCACGTGCGCAGATACGTGAAGTACTCGTCGTTGCGCGCGATGCGTTCGATGAGCGGATCGATCTCGTAATAGGTCCAGTTCTGCGCGGGGCTGCGATAGGCCGCCAGCGTTCCCACGCCGAGACCGATGACCGCGACGTTGGGCGCCGACGCGGTCTGCGGAACACCGGCGAAGACCTGCCCGATGGGGCCAGAGCGATGGTAATAGCTCGTCGGCTCCTGGCTGCGGGCGGGGTCGAGACTCTGCATGCCGTGTAGGGTCGTGCCGTGGAAGATGAACCGGTAGCCGTGCGCTTCGTCGACCCGGACGCGGTTGACGCCGAAGAACGTGCGTGCCGCGTACGCCACGCGGCCGAACGGGCTCTCCGTGAGCGTTCCCGCCAGGAGGATCACGGCAATCGACGCGGCGAAACGGAACCGGTGGCGCTGCTGGGCGTAGGCCGCGAGGGCGGGCATGGACGCGCCGAGGACGATGAATCTCGACAGCGACCCGAAGCGGTTGTTCACGAGCACCGACGCCGCAACTGCCGCCCCGATAGCCAGCGGAACCGCGACGTCCGCGATGGTCAGCCGTCGATGCTGCTCTGACGCCGGCGTCGACCGCAGCAGGCACGCCGCCACCAGCACGAGCGGATATTCGACGATCGTGTTGAAGATCACCGGCGCCAGCAGCGCGTTGAAGAGGCCGCCGAGCATGCCGCCGAACGCCATCCAGAAATAGAACTCCGTGAGGCGCGCGGGCGACGGACGGTCGCGCGCGAGATCCGCGTGGCACGTGATCGCGATGGCGAGGAACACGACGAGGTGCAATGGAATGATGAGCGCCAGGGGACTCGCCATGTCGCCGACGAGAATCAGCGTCAGCACCACGACGAGAAGCGGCACCAGGCGAGCAGACGTAGCGCGCACGCGCTCGGAAGACGGACTGAACGCGATGACGAAGGAGAGCAGATACAGCGCGAGCGGGACGATCCACAGGAGCGGCACCGAGGCGACGTCCGTGGAGATGTAGTTCGTCACCGCGAGCAGCAGGCTCGACGGCACGAACGCCAGCGCGATCCAGCGTGCCCGGCGCGCCCACGACAGCGGCTCGGCGACGTCGTCGCTTGCGGCAACCGGCGCCGCGGACGCCACGCCACGGCGCCAGACCACGACGCCGCACGCCGACAGCAGCGCAACCAGCAGCGCGTACCCGACCGTCCACAGCCTCGCCTGATCCTGGAGGCGCAGCGTCGGCTCGACGAGCAGCGGATACGCGAGCAGCGCCATGAAGCTCCCGAGATTGCTCGCGGCGTACAGGAAGTACGGATCGCCGGCAGCCTCGTCGTCGGTGGCAGAGAACCATTTCTGAAGCACCGCCGCGCTCGTCGACAGCACGAAGAACGGCAGGCCGATCGATCCAAGGAGCACCGTGAGCAGCCACAGGACCGGGCTGTCGGCGGATCCGGGCACGCGATGGTGCAGACCGATCGGCAGGACGAGCAGCGGCAGCAGCATCACGAAGGCGTGGACGACGACGTGACGACGTGTCCCGAGATAGCGCGTCGCCAAGTGCGCGTAGGCGTACCCGGCGAGGAGCATCGACTGGAAGAACACGAGACAGGTGTTCCAGACTGCCGGCGCCCCGCCGAGGAGCGGCAGGATCATCCGGGCGATCATCGGCTCGACGAGGAACATCAGGAACGCGCTGACGAAGAGCGTCCCGCCAAAGAGCGCGACGAGCGCGCTCGATCGACCGTAGGAGCGAACCGACGACTCCGCTGCGGCCGGAAGCGTCTCCGAGGCAGTCAGCGTTCGAGGCACGGGTCGCCGAAACCAAGAATTGCGCCACGGAAATGGGTGCGCTGCATCCCGCCCTGAGCGGTGTAGAGAGCAGATGGCGACCCGACCGCGCGACAGATCTGGTATCGGATTTCAGATCTGCAAGTCGACCCGGGACTTCGAGGTCATTGCGATCGCTTCACGCCGGCGCGATCGAGCGCGCCGGGAATCTCGGGATTCTTCATGAACCATGCCCAGACCCGTCCGGTCCGGAGGTTCTCCGCGCTCAGCAGCGTGATGCCGACGTCGATGCCGATCACGTCCGGGTTCACCCAGCCGTCCGTCGGATGGAAGGCGTCGGCAAAGCCGTAGCGCCCGTAGATCCGGTCGCCGTATCGGCGCTGCATTTCGCGGAGCGCAGGCAGCGAGATATCGGGCGTGAACATCAGCGAGCCTGCCGCCGCTGCAGGAACGACCGAGCCGTCGATGGCGGGATTGCGCGGCGGTCCGCCCCACGCGACGTATCCCTTGCGGCTGTCGGAGGCCGTGATGCCCCAGACGTTCTCCGAGTAGCCCGGAAACTCCGACGACAGGCTGAGGCAGAACGCCCGGTGCGCGCGCGTCGCGACGACCGAGTTCTCGAACCAGTCGATGTGCGGCGGCTCCTGCTCGCGTCGTCCGCGGAAGTCCACCCAGGCGTGCGAATACTGGTGCACGAAGAGCGGGTCCGGCGCGCTCACGTAGCCGTACTGCTGGAACGTCATCACCGGCCTCGACCACGCCCGCCACGACGCGGCCGGCAGCGGGTGCGTGGGCGAGCCGATGCCGAGCAGGTAGAGCACCATCAGCTCGCAGTAGTGATCCCATCGGCCTGGCAGGAATCCCGACTCCGGCTTCCATCCGTGCGACAGCACGCCGGGATCGCCGGCCAGCATCCATTGAAAGTCGACGCGCCGGTAGATGCCGTCGGCCAGACGCACGATCTCCGGGTCGTCGTCGAAACATCGCCGGACGGTGAGGACGCCCGCGAGCAGGAGCGCCGTGTCGATCGACGAGAGCTCGCTCTGCCACTCGCGCGCGCCCGTCCGCAGGTTCACGAAATGGAAGAACCAGCCGTGCTCCTGCGGCATGCGCTCGTCGAAGAACCTGAGCGTCGCGCGCGTACGCTCGATCACCCGGGCGCGCGGCAGCCAGGCGCGCTCCGCGGCACTGCACATCCCGGAGAGGCCGAATCCGACCGACGCGATGCTGCCGATGTCCCGGGACTGCTCGCTCGACACGGCGCCGTCCGTCCTGGATCGGTCGCGGACGATGCCGGTGGCCGGGTCGGCCTGCTCCCAGAAGAACATGAAGGATCGCCGCGACAGATCCTCAAGGAACGCGTCGTCGTCGCGCGAAACAGTCTGCTGCGGCGCGGGTGAGACGGAGGGCTGCCGGCAGCTCGCAACGGCGGCTGCCGACAGCGTGAGGACAGCGACGAACGATCGAATCCGCACCTTCAGAGATCCGAGGGGCTTCGCCCCTCGGACTCCCCTACACGCTCTCTCGCGCGCCGCTTCGCCGGCGCGCTCCGTTCGCGTGGCTCACTCGCTGCGCTCGTTCGCTTCTTCCAGTCCGGCATCGGAATTCCCGTTCACGCGGCGTTTCGGAACGCTGCTAGAACGTATAGCGCACGCCGAACTGCAGGCGGCGGCTGCTGTTGTCCACCGTGCAGGCCGGCTGACCGAAGTTCGCGTTGACGCTGGGCAGCACCGGAATGTTGCCGTCGAAGCAGGCGAAGTTCGTCGTGTTGAAGATGTTGAACCCTTCGAGCGCGACGGACGCGCTCTGCCGATCCAGGAAGCGGAAGATCTTCTCGACGCGCAGATCGACGCTCTTGTAGTTGAACGTATCGGGCGGCCGCCCCGCGTTCAGCAGCACCTTGTGCTGGTCGATGCCGGAGCCCTGCGAGTTGTCCACGATCGTGAAGCCGAGCCCCGAGGCCAGCGTCGTGAACGTGCTCACGATGAAGTCCGCCGGAAGCCCGACGATGCCGGTGAAGACGATCCGGTTGCGCTCGTCGGTCGAGGCCGGATGGCGCGGATAGTCCTCGACCGTCCGGTAGTCGAGGCTGAAGAGATCGCCGCCGATGGCCTCCGCCCTGCCGAGCGTGTAGTTGACGCGGAAGCCCCAGTGGCCGTCGAACGGCCGCTCCGACGTCAGGTAGAACGCGTCGAACCAGTTCTTCTTGGCGTCGCTCGAGATGAGGATGTTGCTGAAGCCGGGGATGCCGATGCAGCAGGATCCATCCGGGCGGCGGTTGCCGAAGAGAAACGTCATGCCGTTGCGCGCGCGGATCCCCGCGTAGTTCGTCGTGAACAGGATCCCGTGCACGCTCGACCTGAGGCCCACGTTGAACTGATCGCTCATCGGCGGCTTCGTCCCGTTGTCGATGAGGAACACCTCGGGCGCGGGCGCCACACCGCTCGCGATCAGTCCGTTGAGGCCCGCCGTGCTCATGTACGACGGCTGCCAGATGATCGTCGCCTGGCCGTTGCGCGGCGCGCCGTCCAGCGAGAACTGGAACGTGCGGACGCCCCACTGCAGGCGGAACTTCTCGTCGAGCCCCGCGTTGTAGAAGATGCGGTCGAAGTACCGGCCGTAGCCGCCGAAGACGACGTGCTGCCCCGCGCCCGTCAGGTCGTACGAGAGGCCGACGCGCGGCTGCCACGCGCCGTAGAACGGCGGACGATCGCTCCCGTCCGTGAAATACCTGTTCGGATCCACGAACGGCGCCGTCGCGGCGCGGACGTTGTCCGGCGTCACGTAGTCGTTGTTCAGCATGTCGGTCTCGTAGTCCCAGCGCAGCCCCGCGTTCAGCGTCAGGCGCGACGTGAGCGTCCAGTCGTCCTGCGCGTAGAAGCCGAGTTGCCGGTTGCTCGTGCTGAGATCGGGATTGCCCACACCGTACCCTGCCTCGAAGGGAAACGCGAACTGTTCGTCCTGGCGGAACCGGAACACCGGGTTCCCGTTCAGCAGCTTGGTCACGTCGTAGTCGAGGAAACTGAAGACCACGCCGCCCTTCAGTGTGTGCGATCCCTTCCAGTTCGTGAAACGCGAGTAGTCGTCGCGCAGGGACAACCGCCGCTGCAGGAACTGTTGCGTCGTGTCGCGCCCGCCGATCCGCATCACCCCCTGATAGTCCTGGCCCACCGTGCCGAGGTTCTCCGGCTGCGGATTCCAGTTCGATCGCTGCCAGGTGATCGTCGCTTCGTTCAGCGAGTTGCCGCGCGGGACGAGCCAGCGCCCGAGGACCGAATCGACGTGGTTGCGGACGTCTTCCGCGGAGTCGAAGCTGGTCTGGCCGCCGAAGCTGCGAATATCGGTCTCGTAGCGCGTGCTGAAACTGACGTCGAGCGCCTGGCCGGATCGCGGCTGTGACGTCACCTTGCCGAAGAACAGGTGCTCGCGGAACGGGCTGACGAACGTCCCTTCGGACGCGCGCAGGAAATCGAGACTCGGCGGAAACGGCGTGCTGCCGAGGAACACGCGGCTGGCGCGATCCTGCCGGTTGTCCTCGTACGACCCGAACACCTGGATGCGATCCTTGACGATTGGTCCGCCGATCGAGATGCCCGGCTGGAACCGCTTGTAGGTCGGTTTCGGATCGCCCCGCTTCTCGGCGAAGAACTCGTTCGCGACGAGGTTCTTGTTCTGATAGAAGAGGAATCCCTCGCCCGACCAGCGGTTCCCGCCGCTCTTCGTGACGGCGGTGATCACGAGGCTCGACGCCTTTTCGTGCTCCGCCTTGTAGTTCTGCGAGAGCACCTGGAATTCCTGGACGGCGCTCTGCGGGAACGGCGATCCGCGGCTCGAGTCCTGGCCGACGACCCCGCCGTCGAGCACGTCGTTCTTGTAGCTCACGCCGTCGACGAAGACGTTGATCTGCGTGGCATCGAGCCCTCCGCCCGTCACCTGCTTGCGCGTCTCGTCGTCCGACACGCGCGCGCCCGGCGCCAGCGCGGCGAAGTTCAGGAAGTTGCGCTGGTTCTGCGGCAGGTAGCGCACCTGCTCGGTCGTCACGTTGGTGTTGACCTCGGACGTCTTCGTCTCGATCAGGCGCGACGAGGCGACGACCTGCACCGCCTCGGTGTAGACGACGTCGGGTCCGATCTTGAAGTTGGCCGTCACGGTCTGCCCGACCAGGACCTGCACGGTCCTGGTCTGCGGCTTGAACTGCGGCATGGTGACGGTGATCTCGTAGGTCGCCGGCCGCAGACCCGACAGATTGAATGCGCCCTTCTCGTCGCTGACGGCTTCATAGGTGAAGCCGCTCTGCGTGTCCTTCGCGACGATCGTCGCGCCCGGCACGGCGCCGGTGTCATCGACGATGAGTCCGGCGATGCCGGCGGTGGTGCCCTGCGCCGTGGCGATCGGCGCGATGGCGATCGTGAAGATGAAGATCAGGAAAGCGGTCCATGACCGGGTGTTCATCGGGGCCCTCCTCCCGCGGCGGGGAGCCGCGCACGCCGTGATGGCGTTCTCGAGGATTGTCCGGCAGTGCGCGCGGGATCAGCAAGCCCTGCCGGCGGATGAGCTGCCGCCGCTGATGATGAGCCGGCGCTCGTCGTGCGACGTGCGCCGGCGTCGATCTCGAACGAACGTCACTTCGGGTAGCTGACGGTAACCGACCAGTCGAGCGGACCGTGATCCTTCACATTGCAGAAATCGATGTCGCCCCCAGCCGCGAAGAAGTACGTGTGCCCGCCCGCGACCGGGAACGGTACCGTGCGGAACTGAAAATCCGCAAGCCGCACGGCCTCGTCGGGATCCAGGCGATAGACGGCCGCTCCCGCGCCGATGCTGAAGTGAGTGAGGTAGTTGAAGATGGTGATCGTCCCGTCGCGGTGCACCGGCATCGCGGCGAAGGTGCGGCCGGAAAGGGTTAAGAGGTGAGTTTCGAAGGTCGGCAGAACGCACTGATCCGGACCGGAGAACGTCACGTTGACCTGGCCGGCTTCGGGCATCAGTGCGATGTCGGCAGTTGCATCCCGCGGAAGCTCGCCCACGTGGTACCGGAAATCCTCGTACCCCTGCCGTTTGATGTACACGTCGAAACCGGGAGCGCTCACGGCCGGCAACACGAAGCGGCCGTCGGCGCCGGTCGTGAAGACCTGCGACGCGAGCGGACCGCCGACGATCTCGATTCTCGCGTTCGGGACCGCCGTCGACTGCGTCGGCGCGGTTTCATGCACCTGTCCCTGGATGACGAAGGTCGGCGCCGGCTTCTCGGGAACCGTCAGCCTGAGCGTGCCTCGCACGGTCCCGACCGACGCCGACAGATCGCACGTGCCCGCCGTCACGGTCGTCACGACGCCGGTGGCCGAGACCTGACAGACGTTCGTGGTCGACGATGCCCATGACGCAGTGGCGGTGACGTCCTGGGTGGTGCCGTCCGAGTACGTGGCAGTCGCGGTGTACGAAGTGACGCTGCCGGACGCGGGTGAGGCCGGACCGCTGATCGACACGGCTGTCACGGTTCGTCCCGCGGACGGCGTCGGCTGCGTTGACGTCGGGTTGCTTCCGCATCCCGAGGCGGCGACGCAGGCAATGAACACAATGATGAATCCCCGCACGCTGACGAGTCTCTTCGGACACCTCATGTTCTTCATGGAATGCTTCTCCCGGGCCTGCTTTACTTCGGCCCGCACGCCGGCGCGGCGGGCGGCGACCACGCGGGCAGCGTGGCGAGGCCGGCCTTCGTCAGACTGGCGTTCAGTTCGGCCACCTTCGTCGCCTGTAGCGTGCGCAGCTCGTCGACGGCGCTGTCGATCGACCGGCACGGTCCGTCCACGCCCGCAATCACGCTCGGCGTCGGTTCGAAGTCTGCGACGAGCATGTCGTTGAGGCGACGGCCCAGATCGCGATGCGCGATGCCGAAGCCGTTCGGTGCGGTCTCGAGCGGAGCGATCGCCGCGTCGAGCGCGCGCGCCGCCGCCGCGATCGGTGCGCCGTCGGTGTTGTCGGAGGATTTCTGGATCCCTTCGGCCAGCGCGGCGCGCATCTGCCGGATGTAGGTGACGGCGTGGTAGGTGGCCGCGAGGCCGGCGACCATCCGCTGCTGAAGCGTGAACTGCGCCGCGAGCGCCGCCGGCGGCACGGTGACGCGCGGGTCCTGCACGACCGTGATCGGCTGCGTGTAGCTGCGGCCGTTGACGGTCAGCTTCGCCGTGTAGGCGCCCGGCAGCACCATCGGTCCGACGAGCGTCGAGCGCGGCGTCTTGCCGGGAATCGCGTGCCAGCTCAGGGTGTATTCGCGATAGTCGAGCGGCGTGCCGGTGTAGCCGTAGTTCAGCGTCGGCGGATCGGGATAACGCAGGTCCCATGCGACGCGGTGCATGCCTGCGCTCGTCGGCAGCACGGCGGGCGGCGCCAGCCAGTACTCGGGCACGTTCGCCATGGTCGTGTCCTGCGGCGGCGCGACGTTCGAATATTCACGGACGAGCGCCCCGGACGCATCGCTGATCGTCAGCGAGATCGGACCCGATGCGGGCGCGGCGAGGTAGTAATCGAGAATCGCACCCTCGGGCGGGTTCTCTCCGACCACCATTTCGGGCGGCACCGGCGTGTCCTGCGTGTTGTCCCACCGGATGCGCGACGCCGGGCCGGGCTTGTAGAAGAACACCGGCGCCTGCGACGCCGCGCCGGCCTGCCGCAGCGGCGATACGTCGTCGAGGATCCAGAATCCGCGGCCGTAGGTCGAGATCACGAGATCGCTTCCGTGCACGGTGAGATCACTCACGACTGTCGCGGGCAGATTGAGCTGCAGCGACTGCCAGCGGTCGCCTCGATCGAACGAGACGTAGACGCCCGTGACGGTACCCGCGTAGAGCAGGTTGGCATCTACCGGATCCTCGCGGACGGCGCGCACGACCTCGCCGTCGGTGAAACCGGTCACGATCTCCTGCCAGCTCTGACCGTAGTCGCTGGTGCGATAGATGTGCGGATGCGAGTCGCGCGACAGCAGCGCGACGTACGCCGAGCCCGCGTTCGTGTGCGACGCGTCGATGACGTTGATGCCGCCGGGCGGCATGTTCTTCGGCGTCACGTTGGTCCAGGTCCGTCCGCTGTCGCGCGTCACCTGCACCAGGCCCGTGCTCGTGCCGACCCAGATCAGTCCGTTCGCCACCGGCGACGGCGCGAGCGACTGGATCGTGCCGCCCGCGGCGGGACCGCCTCCGCGGCCGGTTTGCGCAGGAGGTGCCTCTCCGCCCGGCGGTGCCGTCAGATCCGGACTGATCGCGCGCCAGGTGCGGGCTCCGTCGTTCGACGCGAGGACGTACTGCGCCGCCATGTACAGCGTGTGCGGATCCTTCGGCGAGAACGCCAGCGGCGGCGCGCCGCCGAAGCGATCGTCCGGCGTCGGCTGATAGAGCACCGAGACCTGGCTGGTCGTGCGATCGAAGCGTCGGAGCACGTGATACCAGCCCTGCGTGTACATGTACCGCGTGTCCAGCGGATCGGCGATGAGGAAGCCATTCTCGAATCCGCCTGGTGTGTACCAGTCGTTCGGCCTGATCTCGCCGAAGTCGCTCCGGCTGCGGACACATGCCGTGCCGGAATCCTGCTGGGGGCCGCACACGTGGTACGGGACGTCGTAGTCCGTCGACACGCGGTAGAACTGACCGTTCGTCAGCCCGTAGTACGGCGACCACGATTCGCCGGCATCGACCGAGATGGCGACACCCTGATCGACGCCCGAGATCATCCGCCGCGCATTCGTCGGGTCGATCCACAGGAAGCGCGGATCGGCGCCGCTCGGCGCGCCCCAGAACGCCGCAACGCGCCGGCCGGCGTCGGTCGATCGATAGATCGCCGTGCCCATGAGATACACGACGTCGTGATTCTGCGGATCGGCGTACATCTTTCCGCCTGCGCTCGCCAGCTGCCGCGTGCCGAGCGTCCACGTGTCTCCGCCGTCGTCCGACCGATACAGGGCGCGGCCCGAACCGCCGGCGCCGCGACCGCCGCCCACAGCCGCCACGGCGTACAGGCGGCGGCCGTGCGTCCCCGACGACACGGCGAACGCTGACATCCGCGCGCCGTCCGGCAGTCCATGGGCGGTCACCGGCTGCCAGGTCACACCGCCGTCGGTGGATTTGTAGGCGCCGGGACCGGACGTCTGCGCGCCGCCGGGTGCGCCGCCCGGCAACAGCAGCGCATAGACGATCTGCGGATCGCCGTAATCGAGATAGACGTCCGACGCCCCGACGGCGCCGTCGGCCGGCAGCACCCGCGTCCACGAGCGTCCGCCGTCCGTCGAGCGATACACGCCGCGCTCGCCGGGCTCCGGCGCCGCCTCGGCGGCGGGACCGCCGCGACTGCCCGGCGGACGCGGACCGAGCACCGCGACGAGCACCGTGTCGGCATTGCGCGGATCGATCACGATGCCGCCGATGTACTGCGAGCGGGGCAAACCGACACTGGTCCACGTCCGTCCGGCGTCGATCGACTTGTAGACGCCCTTGCCGATCGTGAACGACCACCCCGACTGATTGCCGGTGCCGACATACACGACGTTCGGATCGGATGGCGCGACGGCGACGGCCCCGATCGACGCCACACGGACGTCGTCGAAGATCGGTTTCCATGTGGTGCCGCCGTTCGTCGTCTTCCAGACGCCGCCCTCGGGCAGGCCGATGTAGTAGGTGGTCGGATCGCCGGGGACGCCGGCTGGGGCCGAGATATAGCCCGATCGGTTGGGGCCGATCGACCGCCATCGCAGCCCGCCGTACGCCGCAGGGTTCAGCTGCTGCGCGCGCACGGTGGCAACGGCAATGAGGATGAGGACGGCCGGACAGTATCGACGCATAGCGGTTCCACGCATGACGCGTGGATCGTAGCATCGCGGTCCCGAGAGATCACGCGCCGGCCGACTCCGAGTGCCCGCGGCCGTGAGATCACGACCGCGGGCATGGATGTCCGCCTTTAGAGCGGCGACAGACGGGAAGCGAGGCTCGCGAGGAACAGGATCACCAACACCGCGCCGATAGCCGCACCACAGGTACGAATCACAGGAACCTCCCGGTGGAATGGCCGTCGGAGCCGCAAGGCCCGTGCCCCTGCCCGGGTCACCGGAAGTCGTTGATTCCCGGCACGCTTGAGAGCCATGTGCGGCGCCCGCACAGGGGGTGTGCGCTGTTCCGTTCCGCGCCGCGGATCACGAATCCGGGTGCGCGCTCAGGATCTCGACGAGTGGCGACCGCTCGAAGAACTCGGCCCAGCCCATCGCGTCGCTGTCGTGCTTCGTGTCGCGGATCCGTGGATTGGCGCCGGCCTTCAGGAGCACACGCACCATCTCCGGGTGATTCGCGAGAATCGCCAGGTGGAGCGGCGTGACCTCCGAGTCCCAGTGCGCCCAGCGCGCCGAAGGGTCGGCGCCCCGATCGAGCAGCCACGTCGCCGCCGCGAGATCGTTGCGCTTGGCCGCCATGTGGAGCGCGCCGAAGCCGGCGCCGCCGGGCTCGAGCAGATGCGGATCGTCTCTGAGGAATCGCTCCGCCGTCTGCCAATCGCCGAGCGAGAGCACGGCGACGAGATCCAGCGCGCCGCTGCGCGCGCGGCGATGCCCGCGATCGGCGCTCGTCACCTCGTCGATCGTCATCGCGCGGATCTTCTCCATGATCGCGCGGTCGCTGTGCGGCGTCGTCGCGTACGCAGCGACCGGCATGCCGTCGCCGTCCACGGCGAGCGGATCGGCGCCGAGCTCCACGAGCAGCGAGACCATCGCCGGGCGGTCTCTGACGACCGCGAAGTGCAGCGCCGTGCGGTTGTTCTCGTTCCGGCTCTGACGGCTGTTCAGCGCGGACGGATCCGCCGCGACGATCCGCCGCACTTCGTCCGCGTCGTTCATCGAGATCGCGGAAAAGATGTGGTGCCGCGCGCCACGACTCAGCAGGAACTCGACGACGGCGCGGTGCGCGTCATCGTCGCAGCCGTCCCAGCACGTCGCCCATCCGATCACCTCGAGCTGATGATCGTCGCCGTGTCCCACGACGTCGCCGCCCGCGTCGGCAAGGCGACGGACGACATCCAGATTGCCTGCGGCCGCCGCCCAGTGCATCGCATACGTGTTGTCGCCGCCCTCTCGCGCGTTCGGGTCCATGCCTCGCTTCAGCAGCAGCTCCACGGCGCCCGGGTGGTTCGCCGCCGTGTGCAGCAGCGTCCCGTTGTAGGGAGGCGTCTTCAGATGAAGATGGTCGGGATGCGCGTCGAGCAGCGTGGAGAGCGTCGCGACGTCGCCGCTTTTCGCCGCCTCGATCAGCCGGCCGTCGATCGTGCGCGAATCGACGTGCGCCTTGAGCGCGCGCCAGCTCGAGAATCCGTATTCCTTCGCGACGGCGAATTGCGCGTCGGAGAGCTGTGC
>Ga0066903_100003855_pt1 | contig 12438 bp, 11 predicted proteins | sample PanSoiMetaGPlot1_FD_67491 | JGI IMG/M metagenome (GOLD analysis project Ga0066903, IMG submission 67491) | Tropical forest soil microbial communities from Panama analyzed to predict greenhouse gas emissions - Panama Soil - Plot 1 (version 2) | ecosystem: Environmental > Terrestrial > Soil >...
AGCCACCCACAAGCTGACACTAACAAGGCGCAAGGACATTCGTGCTTTAATGTTGATCCCCAGACCGGCCAGCGCTGTATTTTTCCCCCGGGTTCTCCGGTTATGGATATGAATACGACGCTGTCAGACGGTACATTGGTCACTCGATTTAACTGGAAGTTTGCGAACGGCTGCACTCGCAATATCCAAGTGACGGTTAGGCAGGATAATGGATCGAGCGCCACGTTGGTCGGCGGCAAAAATTCGCGGACGTTCTATTGTCTGTCATTCGAAGGTTGCCACGAGTTCACGGGCTATAGCGAAAAGTGCGGAAACTGAGTGCGAGGAACAAGAGATTTCACTGATTATTTCTTGCCGAGCACGGGAAGGCGAATGTTTCGATCCCCAAGCCAAGCGAGCCGTTTCACCAACTGCGTCGCACTCGCCCAAGGATCGCCATCAGCAGCGGTACGGCGAATGCAGGGATGGCGAGTGCCATGAACAGACTCTGGGCGCGCCAACCGAGCCCTAGCAATGCGCCACCGAGAAGCGGACCAGCAATGGTCCCGACGCGTCCCGCGCCCAGCGCCCAGCCCGCACCGGTCGAGCGAATCTCCGGCGGATAAATCTGGCCCGACAGCGAGTTGAGACCAGCCTGGCAGCCTCCGATGCCGATGCCGGCGCCGCAGATGATCACCGAGAGGAGGCAAAAGGGCGGATCGAGCAACCCGATCGAGAGCACACACAGAGCGCCAAGCGTGAGCACGCCGGTCAATACCCGTTCCATCCCCATGCGGTCCACTACGGGCGCTGTGAGCACGCCACCGAGGATGACGCCGAGCGCGTACATCGTTGCACCCAAGATCGCCCAAGGCGGGCTCACGCCCGTTCCGTGCAAGATCGCTGGCAGCCACAGCAGCATGAAGTAGTTGTTGAACAGATTGATCAAGTTCATTGGCCATAACAGCACCGTGCTTGGCGCAAGCCCGTCACGAAACAACGCCGCGACCGTATTGTGCCGGCGCGTTGCTGCGCTGAGTGCGGCCGAGTCCGGCAGCGATACTACCAGCAACGGCACCATGACGAGCGGCAGCGCGCCGCCCACCACGAAGATCGCCGGCCACCCAAAGAGCCGCACAAACTGACTTGCCAGTAATCCACCGATCGTAAAGCCCATCGGAACGCCGACGCTCATCAGCATCACAAGCCGTCCCTGGTCCATTGACGGTGCGAAGTCGGAGGCGAGCGCAATCGCGAGCGGGATGCCGCCGCCGAGGCCCAATCCGGTCAGAAATCGCAGGCCCGTCATCTGAATGGGTGAGCCTGCAAAGGCCGAGAGCAGGGCGAAAACGCCGAATGCCGCCACACAGGAGAGCAGCATGGGCTTGCGCCCCAGCTGATCGCCCAGCAATCCCGCACCAAGCGAGCCGAGCAGCAGGCCGATATTGCCGGCTGTCAACACCTGGGTGAAATCGGAGGGGGCCAGCCGCCACGCATCGACGAGGGAGGGTATCGCGTAGCCAACTGCGGCGATGTCATAGCCTTCGAGAAACAGAACCACGCCGCATAGCCACGCGACGCGGAGATGAGGTCGCTCGATCCGGCATTCGGCGGCAACTGCCCATGCCTTGGACTGCATAAAGACCTCCACTGACCGGACGGGCGCTACACCCTGCCCGATGCCCCACGCACATGGTCGATCAATGCGATCGGATTGTCCGGCAGCTTATCGCCCCGCCAAGCCACGTGTAGGTCGGGACGCGAGAGGAGCAATTTGCAAGGATAGAGGGCAGCCGCCTCGTCCGCCTCCACATCCAATAGTGTCATGGGGACGCCACGCCGGGCCGCAGCCACAACCAGGGCGCCGACCTCGACCTGTGGATCGAAACGCAACAGCGTAAAGTCAGAACCCAATGCGTCGTAAAGCGACCTGCCGTCGCGAAGCCACAGATGCGGTGTACGGCATCCCGGCACCGTGGATTGCCGAAATGCGTCGATGGTGTAGGCGGGCGGCGACTCGCCGTCGTAGGCGATGATCGGGGAGCGCTCGTAGAAATACCCGAAGTTGAGCCCGCCGCAACAGAACCCGCCGACGTTGATGTCGTAGACCTCACGCCCGACGCGGGCGCGCACGGCGTCACCATCGCGGCCGACCTCCTCCAGGTTTTCCGGGACGACACTAAATTGTTTCAACCGCGCGAGGATGATGTTCATTGCGTAGTGCGAAACCTGCTCGGTGATGGGCCGGCGCTCGAGTTCATAGGCGTCGAGTAGCATCGGATCGGCCCAACCGTTGATGACGCCGGCCAACATCCACGAAAGATTCATGGCGTCCGCGATCCCGGCATTCATGCCGTAGCCCGCAAAGGGCACCCAGATATGAGCGGCATCGCCGCACAGAAACGCGTCCCGGTCGCGAAAACGGTCAGCGACCATGCGCCGCCCGGTCCAGTCCTCCTTGCCCAGCGTCTCAAACGCGAACGACGGCGGCACGCCGAGGATCTCTCGGATGCTTCGATCGCGATCGGTCGGCACACGCCCCCCGAGTTCCACAAAGTTGTGGATCAGCCACCTTTCACGGCCGTCGATCGCGAACACGAGGGCGCGCCCGCGCGGGCTGATACAGTCGATGGCCCAGGCGGGACTGGGCATCTTGCCGAGCAAATCCGGTGCACGGACGTAAGTCGATTGTACCTGCACCAAGGCGGTGTCACCGCTCAACTTCGCTCCAATCTTGCGCCGCATTGTGGAATGGGCGCCATCGCAACCAATGAGGTAGCGAGCAAGGATCTCACGTCGTTCGTTTGTATCGAGATCCTTGGCGATCGCCAGGATGCCGCGGTCGGTTTGCTCGAAGTCGACCACCATCGTTCGACTCATGATGCGCAATTTGGGCGTCGCGCGCGCGCAGGCGAACAACACCGGCTCAAGGTGGATCTGGTTAATCCGGTGCGGCGGCTCGGGTGTTGGCCACCAGGTGTCGGGGCCTCCCATTGCCGTGTAGCGTTCGGCGCGACACGGAATCGGTATTCGCCCGAGTTCGATACCAGTCGCGGTCGTGCGGAAGGCGACGTCATTGGGATAGTCGGCGGGCAATCCGGCGTTGCGCACAGCGTGGACGATCCCGAGCCGGCGGAAGATCTCCATGGTGCGCGCGCTGACGTGGTTGCACCGCACACTCGGTGGTTCGCCGGCAGCTCGCACCTCGGCAACCGTCAAGGCGACGCCTCGCTGAGCGAGATCCATCGCCAGAGTGAGCCCGACTGGGCCGCCGCCAGCGATTAACACCTCGGTGTTGATCGGACTCGCCATCGCAGTACCCGTGCACTCGAAAGGTGGATCAACAGCGTGACGAAAGCGGTCGCAAGCGCCGACACCCGTACTCTTTTGGCATCCGAGCAAGCGGATGATGCCATTGGTCAGGTTCATAGAATGTGACGTCTGTCACGTTTTCTCAACACGATTTGAACCCGAAGTCGGCGGATCGTCTGGGCGGCCGCTGACCGAGGCGATCCCGAAACCGCGATTTTAACAATCGTGTTCCGTGGGCACGCCGCTTGAGCGACGTCATCGCCAGCGGATGCGGAAGCCCTTGCGATTCCATCCGATCACGTCGCGGGTTTGACGAGTACCAAGGTATCGCGGAGTTGCAGCACCACTCAGTAGAGCCACACCCACAACCAGCGGTCGGTTTTGTCTGAGAACGAATAACCTGATGTCGCAGGGCGATGGGGCTCAAGCTCCAGCGTGACCGCGAACACGGAACGAGAGCAGTGAAAACAAGAACCGACAGACTCGCGGTCGTGCGGTATGGAGGTAGTGCTGCAGAAATCCTCTATCATTCTCCGGTTCACAGTTTTAAGCAGAGACAGCGGTCGCGCCGCAAAGAGATCCAGGCGGATTTTCCGAACAAGAAGATTTTGAGGTACCCGCAAACGCGGGGAGGGAGCTTGCGTGGACTTATTTGGGAGTTTGCGGACCGCGAGCCAGCATGAGAGCACCGAACGCTCCAACGAAGGAAAGCACAAGTAGAGCCCAACGCCGAATTGGCTTGCGTAGCGCAATATTGCCAAGACGAAGGCGATGGGCTCGCCCACAACTTACCAATTCGCCTTCAACGATTCGGATCCGATCGTTGAGTAGCGCAAGCCGCGTTAGCGCGTCCTTATCCCGGCAACGCCGCAATGCTTGTTCTTCGGTGTAATGCGACGGCAAGCTGTCGCATATCTCTTTGATAACCGCGTCACGAGCCTGCCGTGCCTTTGTGAGATCTTGCAGCATCATCGAAAACATGTCGTCCCCGTTATCGACCATTGTCCCAAACGACCAGGCAGAGCATCGGCATGCTCAAAGGTCCTTTTGCCAGCGCGTGGCATCGGAAGTCGAGATGAGCCCGAGTTGGCGGAAGCTGCACAGGAGTGATTTCGTTGCACATCTCGCTGCAAAATTCCAACCAACGACAAATAGTACAAATTTTTAATTTTGATTTGATTCGTCACTTGTCAACGCTTATTCGTTTTTGGGTTTCATTTTGCTCATCACGCTTCAATCCCAATCGACCGGCGAATAGGTCAGTTGGGGCTTATCCCTCCTTTTGTTTGCCCTCTCTTGCTGGACCCACAATAGCGGCGCCCAGTTTTTGAACCCACGAGCGGACGACTTCTCTCCCAAGATGGACTATCCCCCATCCTCAAGACCGTGCGCGCCCCACCATTGGGACCTCGGTGGTTGCATTTTTTCTATAGGCGATGATAAGGCTAAAACGAGGTCCAGTGGCAATGGAAGCACCGAACAGACGATTTTGACAAATGGCTGCCAGGGTTGCGCGTTTGAAGGACTCTCTTCGGACGCCGCTCCGAATCAAACGGAAAAATCGCATTCGTGAGTAAGCCTCTCGGGCTAACTCCGCCGCCATGTCGTCCGAGATCTCAACCACCCGCCAATCATCGTCGCCGCGCCTGGGATAGTCGGGCTGGTTGTCAGTGGTCGTACTTGTCGGCAGGCCTCCAAGCGTTCGATCCGTTGACACAGTGAGTGCGACCTGTAGCTTTTGCGGCTGACTGCGCCTAAGGACCAATGCTTGTTGCCAGCGAAATATTCAACCTGCGCGAATTAAAATTAAAATTAAAAGTAAATGGATGGAAGTCCAGGATTACGGTTGCGTAGGGCAAATAGAGGTGGCATCAAATACAAGCCGGCCTGCTTTTGGGGGGCAGAATCATGGCGTTTGATGACGACTACAGCGAGGCGAAGAAACGGAGCACTCGCAGCGTAACCGGATTTATCTCGTGACGGGTGATCGCCAGCTTTAAAATTGAAGGTTGGTTGTGCTTCGACTAGGCCAATAGGCGACTCACACGGCGCCGGATGGCGATCTCGGCATCTACTGTTTGCCCGTCGACGCCGTGACCATGATTTGTAGGGGGAGCTCGCGCAGATGAGCGGCAGGTACGGCCTCCGCCAGGCCTTCCTCAAGATGGCCAAGGACATGGCCGCGTTGCTCGATAGGTTGTTTCGTCACCCGAGCACCATGATCGCAGTCGGCGTGGGTGCCTTCCTCCTGTTCGTCAGCGAAACGGCCGGAACCGCGCAGGAACTACCCAGGGATGCCATCGATGCGTCTGACCGCGCCGCGATTAAACGATCAGGTCTCGAGGGGATCAGTGACCCTGCCGCTCCGACGCAGAACGCTCAGGCAACAGCAAGCCCTGGTCGATGGTTCATCGATGACGTTGTTAGGGAGCGCGCTGAGTTCGAGCTCAGGGAAGTAACTCCGAAGCTGCTCTCGGCGACCAATGCTGCTCGGGAGACCGCTCATGTCGAGATGGGGGTTGGCTCGGACGATATACGACCTGGTGGAGACGAGCACCGTGCCAAGGAGGTGACGAAATCGATTGGCATGCCAACGGCAGAACGCGGCGCGCTTGGTGCGGCCCCATCGCAGCGAACGCCCAAACGATCAAATGGCGCCTCTCCTCGACTTGATACCTCGCGTGGGCTTGTTGAGTCCGCGATGAAGTGCATTGACGCACCCATTGGTACGGCACCGGAAGGCGGGCAGTGGTATTACCGCCTCGATCGCGAAACCCACCGAAAGTGCTGGCACATTCGAGCCATCAGGGAGGAGAAAGAACAGCGGAGCGTCGTCGAAAGCGATGGACGTCAGTCTGAGCGGACTTCGCCAGCCCTCCTCGATTCGGCTTGGGCTTGGTGGCACGCGCCTTTGGCTTGGTGGCACTGGCAATGATTGAGAAGTTATGACATAGTGGTAAACACGTGGAAATCGAACAACCATGTCGTCGGTGCCCCACCAACAAGACAAACAGACTGGTTGTCGACTTTCACCGGGACTGTGGACCAGCAATTGCTGTTACGGAATGAGTATCTGGTTGCCATGAACCGGATCCTGAAGGCGCCATGGCCTGGGCGCCTGCGGCTCTCGAATGCCGAGCGAGCGCGGCTTGTGTAGAGCGCAAAAACTGGCCATACGGCAATCTTAAAAATGTAGTGCAACCCGCCCGACCGCAGGTTCCGCACCATGGTTCGGCATGCCTTCCGAGGCAGAGACATCGCTCCACCCGCGTGGAGGTCTCTGCCCGAGCGAGCGGTGCGGTCACCAGAGATTATAGGAGGTTACGCCCGCTTCCGGGTCGAGCTGCCAAGCCTCGGGCGTCCGAGTTTGAATTTCCGATAAGGACAGATCGATTTTTCGGCGATCGGTACAACTCGTCGAACGCCGGGGTTATGACCGGTTCCCGATCCGAGAAAGGCATTGTCGGCAGGTCATGTGAACCGCACCAACCGTGCGGGGGGCAGAGATTTGTCATCCTCCATTTGGCCAATTCGCGAACGCAGGATCTTTGGATGGAAGTGAGCGTTGCACTCTGCGCAGCGCGCGCCACGCAAAGCGGAGGGACATTGGCATTTCGGGATGCAGTACGGCTAGTTTGCGCACATGGACTGGCACGTGCCACGTGCTCGTGGATCCCGCGGGGAAGAAAGCCATATCGCCGGCACTGAGACGCCGCTCTTCTCCGCGCTCGTTGGTGATAGTTACTTCACCAGATATGATATGGACGATTTCGTCCTCGGAATACAGCCACTTGAATCGGCCCGCGCTGCAATCCCAAGCCATAATTGCGATGGTACCATCCTGGTTACTTGCTAGCAGTTTAGCGCGAGCGCGTGGCGCACCTTCTAAGACCCAGTTGGGATTGATCGGCATCAAATCGAGTTGCACAGTCGCGGGGGCCGCTGTAACTATGGATTGCGACATGATTGCCTCCCTGGGGGGCGAGGGGACCTTACCCGCCCCTTGCGAGATGCTCTGACTTGCGGTCGCTTCCCACGAAAACGTTTCACTTATCGTCGGGTTCCATGCATTAAGCGAATTTGCGCGTTTCGCTTGCAGCATATTCAGCGGTGAGGCGTCGAGGTTCGGGTTAAGCCGCTCTGCACCTGTTGGGCGACATGCCGGCGGTCGCGCTGGCGAACGAGCTCAATCGAGAAATGGAAAGATCAATCCCTGGGGAACGGCTACAGTCGGTTTGATCAGGTGCGGCCGCGTTGCCACTAATAGAGTGCCCAATCCTCGATCCCGAGTAGGGCGTAAATAAAAGCGCGGGTATATTTGGAGGCGGATAGATTTTGCGCCGTGGCTGTGGTCAGTGTCTCGGCATCGACCACGTAGGCATCACGAACGTCGAGGCGACGACGACGAGCTGCGGAACGCCGCAACCTACAAGCGGCGCGAGGTCACCTAGCAGTCGACTTCGGCGCCCGTGCGCCAGATCTCACCCAGATCCCGCCATTGAACATACCGAGGGCCGGCATTTGTTTCGTGGACCGCAAGCTTGGCCGCCGCATTGACTCGAGCGCGCAAGCTTGTTGCGCTGGAGCTGCGGTGGCGCATGATGAGCAGGTCATTTGGCTCGGCGCCGAGTTCGAGGAGCTTGCGAGCGCTATCAAAGAACGGTGTGCGGGAAGTCGCGAGGAGGATATCGCCCCAATGGGCTGCGAAGATGTCGGCTTGGCGGTGACCACCGGCCGGCGTAATGATGATTTCGTACTCCGTCATGAATGTGATCTTTCGCCGTAACGGATGCTCAAGACATGGCAGCATTTTACTTTTTTGCTCTCGCCGTAACCACCCGGGAACGGATTCGCTAAAATGGCTCCGGCTTCCGCACTTTTTGATCGCATGCACCGACTAGCTGGACCGTTCATTATCTGTGTGCAGGCGCTCGCTAACAATCAGGCGAATGCGCAGGCAGGCGCCATGCCGCCGCCGGCGAGCCAGCAAGAGGCCGCTCAACACCCTGCCTCAGGCAATGAGCAACCGACATCCGCACCAAGCGGTGCCAGCGAGGTTTGCCGTACATTGGAGCAGGCGGCGGCGGAGAGTGGGCTGCCGGTCGAGTTTTTGGCCCGTGTTATTTGGCAAGAGAGCCGTTTCAACGCCAATGCCGTGAGCACCAAAGGCGCACAGGGCATTGCGCAATTCATGCCCCAGACCGCGGGCTGGCACGGCCTCGCCGATCCCTTCAATCCGATCGAGGCCTTGCGCCATTCAGCGAGCTATCTGCACGACCTCAGGGCGCAGTTTGGCAATCTCGGCCTCGCCGCCGCCGGCTACAATGCCGGGCCGGGCCGGGTAAAAGCTTGGCTCGAAGGCAAGGGAGGGTTGCCGGCTGAGACGCGCAATTACGTCGCGATTGTTACCGGCTGGACCGCGGACGAATGGGCGTCACATTCGCCACCGCAGGCGGCCGACGCGACGATCCCGCCGGGTGTACCCTGTGCTCGGCTTGCCAATCTCGTTTTGGCTCCGAAAGAGGAAGCGAAGCGGATCGCATCTTACGTTCCCCGCTGGGGTATTCAGCTTGCGTCCCATTTGCTGGAAAGCAAGGCCTGGGCAATCTACCGCGAGAGACAGAAGCGATACGCCTCGCTGATCGGCGATTACGAACCGGTTGTGCTGTACAAACAGATACCTGGCATGGGTAGGGCGAAACGCTACATCATCACGATTGCCGATGATGATCGCGCCCCGCTCGATAAGCTATGCAAGAATATGATCGCTGCTGGCGTCACGTGCGACGTGCTGCGCAATGATGCCCGGCGTAGCTAAATGTTCTGCCAATTTGGAAAGACAAACGCGCTATCGATAGTGGCAATGCCCAGTCCTTCTGGACGAAAGCAGACGTCACAGCGGGGGAAGGTCGCTCCTAACGGGGCGGTGCCTACGACGGTCCTCAGAGGGAGCGAAGGACCGTCTCGTGCGACGGTCCTCCGGTGGTGGTCTTTGGGGCTTGCCCCCTTGGGGTTTCGCTTCACTTTCCGGTATGCCGACTCATCGTCCCGATGAGCTAACTCAGCGGATCAAACTGGTGCGGAAAGCCTCGCCATAAGCGCGATCAGCAATCACGCGTGAAAGGATCTAGCGTTGCGCTGCTAGCGCCGCTAGACCGCACGCGCGCGGGTTAGCCGTGTCTTGAACATCGAGGTGTCGTCAACCTCGTTCAAGACGCGATAGCATCACCCGCTGCGTCCGCGCATGACAGCTTTGTGCAATAGCGGAAGTCGTCGATATTGGCGATCGGGATGTCGGCTGCGAATCCGGAACGAGTGCAAGGTAATAAGAGTAGACAGCAGCGTAACCATGCCCGCCAACACTACGGTAATGATGCGGGAAACTCTCCAAGCCTTCCGATAGTTGACAGTTTTGAGCAGGAAAAATGGGTCGGGTTAGGGAATCGGCGTAATCGACCAGTAGCCTTTCGCCCATCCATATTTGTGATCGGCGATTGCACCTAGTCGCACAGTTTGCGATCGGCTTGACGGTCGAGCACACGCGCCGTCGCGTAAATTTGCCACCCTTCGATCTGGGCCATGACCTTTTGATTGGTGCTGATGACCCATCCGGCGGCTTCACCCGTTTTCTGCGAACAGGTAGAAACGCTCGCAGCTGACCACGAACCAAATCTCAATCTCGCGTGGCAAACCCGCGGTACGCCCAACTCTGGAGACTCGCGACGATCATCGACGCTTCGATTCTATCCGAAAATGCGATCCTGCGCCGACAACTTCGGAATGGTTCCGCGCGGTAGAACGACTTGTTCGTCTCAGAATAGTCCTAAGCGGCATTCAGAAGGAAGGCACTGACGCGTCGTCTGGCCGCCGGGCATAGTTGCGCAAGAACCCACTTCTACTCTACCGTTGATTGGCGTGCTCGCAGGCAAAACGGATAAATCGGGTTCGCGGCCACGGCGCGATGGAGGGGCGATGGCTTTGTACATAAGTCAGGTCCACCCGCTCTTTGTCGGCGAGGTGACGGGGGTCGACCTCCGCCAACCCCTCGATCCGGCGGTCGTAACGGAGATCGACGCCGCGATGGACCGCTATGCCGTGCTCGTGCTCCGGGACCAGTCGCTCGATCAAGAGCAGCAGATGGTATTCGCGCGCTCCTTCGGTCCGCTCGATCTTGGCTTGCGGAAGGTCAAGAAGCAGCCGCATCGGTTTCAGTACGACGAGCTGATCGATATCTCGAATGTTGATGAGAAAGGCAGAGTTGCCGACCGAAACAGCCGCAAGATCGTTAGCAACATTGCCAACCAGCTTTGGCACAGCGACAGCTCGTTCCAGCGTCCCGCCGCGAAATACTCGATGCTTTCGGCGGTTGTGCTCCCCACGCGCGGTGGCGAGACAGAGTTCGCCGATCTGCGCGCTGCCTACGATGCCCTTTCGGACGAAATGAAGACCGAACTCGAGGGGCTTGAGGCCGAGCACTACGCGCTGCACTCGCGCTTCCTGCTCGGCGATACCGACTACACCGAGGAGCAGAAGAACGCCATTCCGCCGGTCCACTGGCCCATCGTGCGCATGCACCCTGGATCGATGCGCAAACTGCTATTCATCGGCGTACACGCACGACAGATTGTCGGGTGGCCGGTTGCGGAAGGGCGCATGCTTCTAATGGACCTCCTGGAGCATGCGACGCAGCGGGATTTTGTCTATAGCCATAAGTGGCGCGTTGGGGATCTGGTGGTGTGGGATAACCGCAGCACGCTCCATCGAGGGCGTCGCTATAACCTCTCGGAACGGCGCGAACTACGGCGGACAACCACCGAGGACACCTTGTCATGATGCGACGCAATGGTCGGATCGATCAAATCACTCCGCAGCGTCCGCAGCGCGGCCACCCGCCGTTTCTCGGGGAACTCACACCCTCAGGCGGGCCAGGGTCGTCCGCCCATCAACACAGAGCCGGAAATGTCCCAATCAATCCACAACGGTGTCTCAAAAGTCTTGATCGATCACGTCGTCGTCACGGTGGGCGATCAGCTCGAGGCGACCGCCGATCGATACCAGCGGCTCGGATTCAACCTAACGGAGCGCGGTCATCATACCCTTGGCTCAAGCAATCATCTCGCCATCTTCGAGACGGATTATCTCGAGCTGCTGGGATTTCTTCCTGGCCGTGAAACGAGCCGCGCGGATCTGTGGCGCGATCCACCGGGCCTAAGCGGGTTGGTGTTCAAGCCGGGCGACCCTGACGCGCGTTATGCTGACCTCCAGGCGCGTGGAGTGCCGATTGAGGAACCGCTCGAATTCTCCCGGCCGGTCGCGCTCGCAGAAGGTGTCCGGGATGCGCGGTTTCGGGTGCTGCGCGTCGCCCCCGGATCGGTCGCCAACGGCCGTACTTTCTTCTGTCACCACTATACACCGGAGCTTGTCTGGCGGCCGGAATGGCAGCAACACCCTAACGGCACCATCGGCATTGCTGAGTTCATCATCGCGGCGCACGCCCCGGGCTGGACCGCGCAGATCTACGATCGCATGTTCGGGCCGGGCGTGCTCACTCCGACGAGTGGCGGGGTCGCGTTCCGCGCCGGAGGTGCAACCGTATCGATCCTTGATCCCACGGAAGTCGCCACGCGTTTCGGCAACGTCGTGGAGCCAAGCCCCGATGGCGGTGATCGCATGGTCGCGTTGGCCTTGGCCACGAAATCGACCGCCCAAGCGCGTGCCCATCTGGATCGGGCCAGCATCCCTTACGAGCCCTACAATAGCGGCATCGTTGTCAGCGCAAAATCCGCCGCCGGCGTGGCGTTGGCGTTCGTCGGGTAAGCCGGTCGGGCGCCACGCAAAGCGGAGAGTTCAACACAATGAGGGCGATGGTTCTGCGTGAGTACGGCACACTCGACCAGTTGACTGGAAACGCAAAACCACTGACGTCACCCAGCGAATCGGCTTGATAGTCGACTCGATGTGCGGCTGACTTGGTCTGATAGCCGGATTCACGGCAGAATTGTAGGCCTGTCACGCCGGAGGTCGCGGGTTCGAGTCCCGCGAAGAAACCGCCCGGCGCCATTCAGCTTTTTGGACCCGATCCGCACGTTGTCGCTCTCAAAAGGTGTCACGTCTCATTGATTTCTCAACCAAATGTCCGGCCTGTGA